>JGI25382J37095_10000001_pt1 | contig 40105 bp, 29 predicted proteins | sample GraSoi013_1_40cm_3_FD_37095 | JGI IMG/M metagenome (IMG submission 37095)
GCAGCAGATACGTCCGGCCGGCCCCTCCCTTCGGCAGCTTCGAGCCCTCGCACGCGCGCACCATCTGGGCGCCGCCCGCTTCGGGGCCACCGGGCATCCCGGGAATGTGGGTGAGGTACCGGGGCCGGGCCGGATCGGTGACGTCCACGATCGACACGCCACTGTCCTCGTCGACCCCCGTCAGCGGATTGCGCGCACGCCCGCCGTGGTGGCCGACGTACGCGATCCAGCGTCCGCGCTGCTGATGGATCGTGGGCTGGTAGGCCGAGCGGCCCTGGAGGTCGTCGTGGCCGACCAGTTCCATGTCGTGTCCCTCGGCGCCGTGACCACGCGCGGGCGCCTGGGAGGCGGCGGGCCCGGCCGCGAGCGAGAGCAGGACGAAGCCGAGCAGGATCAGCGAAAGCCGTTGCAGCGAAGGTGCCATGGACGTCTCCTTTTCGTGTGTCGCGAATCGGTCAGAAGCTCTCGGCAGCCTCCGGGCGCCACCGCGTCAGACGCGCCTCCACGGCCTTCACCGAGAAGGTCAGCGCCAGGGACAGCGTCATGAGGACCAGGATCCCGGCGAACATCACGTCCGCCCGGTAGCTGGAGGCGGCCGCGGCGATCATGTAGCCGAGGCCGCGGCTGGCCCCGACGAACTCGCCGACCACGACGCCGAGGATGGCCCGTCCGATGGCCAGTCGCAGCCCGGCCACCACGTAGGGCAGCGCGCCGGGCAGCACGACGATCCGGGCCACCTGCCACTCACTCCCCCCGAACGAGCGCACGACGTTCACGAGGACGCGATCGGCGTTCCGCACGCCTTCGTAGGTGTTGACCAGCAGCGGGAACACCGCGCCGAGGAACACGATCATCACCTTGGACCACACCCCGATGCCGAACCAGAGGATCAGCAGCGGCAGCCAGACGATCCGGGGCGTGGCGTTGAGCGAGGTCACGAAGGGGTCGAAGAGGTCGTCCAGCCATCGCACGCGCCCGAGCAGGACGCCGAGGGGGAGGCCCACCGCGACCGACAGGCCGAGCCCCACCAGGAACTCGACCGCGCTCACCGTGAAGTGGTGACACCATGGCCCGCTCGGGCGCGGGCCCGGCGACTCGCCGGCCGTTGACACGCACCTCGCCCGCGTCGGGGCGCAAGAGCCCCAGCACGATGTTGAGGAACGTGCTCTTGCCGCAGCCCGAGGGGCCCACCAGGCTCACGAACTCTCCGCGGGCCACCCGGAGACCGAAGTCGGCCAGCGCCGTCACCGGCGNCCGATTGGCCGACCGGAACGTCACGGTGACGTCGTCGGCCACGATGAACGGCGGCGTCACGCCCTTCCGGCGGAGCGCTCGACCGCCTTGCGCTCGCCGCTGATGTCGGCGTCGTAGCCGGGCAGGACGCGGGCGTCGATCACGCATACCTCGCCGTCCATGACCGCGCGCAGCCCCTCCTTGATGGCGCCCGTGAGCTCTCCGGGTTGGGTGACCGGCCCGATGCCCTTCGCCCCCTGGGCGACTGCCATCATGGCCAGGTCGATGTCCGGATCGCCGATGTGCTGCCCGATCCACTTGTTCTCCACGGGCCGGCCGCGCATCTTGGCGACGCGCTCCTGGTGTGCCTCGTCGTTGTAGAAGGAGCGGTTGTTGCAGACGACGAAGAGACAGGGGATCCCGTAATGCGTCGCGGTCCAGAGGGCCGTCACGCCCATCAGGTAATCGCCGTCGCCGAGGAGCGCGACCGGCATGCGTCGCGAGCCCCGGAGCGCCAGCGCTGCGCCGACGGTGATGCCCGGCCCCGACCCGACGCCGGCACCCCCGTCGGCGCCGAGATAGTCGAGGGGATGCGCGAAGTCCCGATAGCCGCCCCGCCACCCGAGCGGCAGCCGGGTGAGACACACGTCGATGCCGTCGGTTGCCTCGTTGAAGGCGTCGGCAAGGGCGCGGAGGCTCATCACGTCGTGGGCAGGGGCCGCTGGTTCCGGCGGCGCCGCCGGTGCGGGAGAGCCGTGCCGCGGGCGGCACGCCTCGGCGAGGCGCGGCACCACGACGTCGGGCTCGGCCAGGAGATTGACGTCCACCGGGGGCAGCCCGAAGTACTCCATGCTGGAACCGCGGTGGAGGTGGACGTCGCAGGAGGCCGAGATGATCTTCGCACCGACGGACTGGTCGCCGAAGGCCTGCTTGAGCGTTCCGGCCAGGTCGATCCAGTCGAGCGCGAGGACGACGTCGGCCTCGCGCAGCGTCCTGGCCGCGGCCTCGGCCAGGAAGCTTCCGGGCGGACCGACGTGGAGCGGGTGGCCAGTGGGGAACACCGCGCCCGCCTTGAGGTCGGTGATCACGCGGGCGCCCAGGGTCTCCGCGAGCTGCACCCGCGCCCGCCACGCGTCTTCATCGCGGCCGCTCCGGCCGGCGAGGATCACCGGAGCCTTGGCGGTGCTGAGCAGCTCGGCCGCGCGCCTCATCAGCTCGGGAGCGGGGCGGACCGGCTCCGGCGGGCGGAACCGCGACACGTCGGGGAGCGGCGGTAGCTCGGAGAGCTTCGCCTCCTGGAGCGCCGCGTCCAGGTTCACATATACGGGGCCGCGCGGCGCCGTCATCGCCATCTGGGCCGCCCGTAAGAGCGCGTCGTANGCCGCCGGCACCGAGCCCGGCTGGTTGTCCCATTTCGTGAATCCGCGGATGAGCCCGCCCTGGTCCGACACGGTGTGGATCCAGTCGATCCACGGGCGGCGCTTGGCCGCGTCCCACGGCCCGGTCGCGCCCAGGATCAACATCGGCATGCGATCGCACCACGCGTTGAAGATGGCCATGCTCGCGTGGAGGAGACCGACGTTCGAGTGGAGGACGGCGCCCATCATCTGCCCGCTGGCCTTGGCGTAACCGTGGGCGATGGCGACGGCGCTCTCCTCGTGGATGCACGTCAGCATCTGCGGTCGCCGGTTGCCGAGGTCGTTGACGAGGCTATCGTGGAGTCCCCGGAAGCTCGCCCCCGGGACCAGCGCGACGTAGGGGACGTCGAGCCGCTGCAGCATGCGGGCGATCGCGTCGCTCCCCCAGACTTCGCGCGACGCCGAGGGCAGGGGTGTTTCCGGGACGATGGCGGGTACGGGATCGGTCGGCTTCATCCCTGGCCTCCCTGACAGGCATCATAGGTTCCAGCTACGAATGTCCGCAAGATACCGCCGAACGAAAGCGGCTACGTATCCAGCATCGACTCGACGAACATCTCCTCCATGATGAGGCGGCGGGGGGCGAGACCCTGGCGGAAGCTGTAGCCGGCCAGGGTCTCGACGGTCTTGCGGGTGCGGACGAGGCCGTAGGGGAAGGGGTCGTCGCCCATGAGGGCCCGCGTCTCCTCGGCCTCGGCGACCTGCCAGGGGAGCGAGGTCAGGAGCGCGGCGGTGTCGTGGAGACGCCGGTAGGCGTGCTGCTTGGCCTCGGCGAAGGCGGTGTAGAGGCTCCGCGGGAGCCAGGGGTGTTGCTTCACGAGCTCTTCCTTCAGCACGACGGTGTGCATGATCGGGAAGATCCCGGTCTTCTCGTAGTAGGCGCGCTCGACCTTCCGGAAGTCGGGGAAGAGGCGGCTCACGCCCTTGCCGTACGCGGCGGGCCGTCGGGCGCCGATGAACGCGTCGAGCTCACCCCCGGCGACCATGTCGCCGAGGTTCCGGTCGCCTGGCACGTGCTCGAGCTTGATCTCGGGCGGCAGCGTCACATCCACTTCCTTGACCTTGGCGCCCTCGCCGCCCTCGAACCAGAGCATCTCCTTGGGCGCGACGCCGTACTCGTCCTCCAGGAGCCCGCGGATCCAGACCGCCGCCGTCATGTGGTACTTCGGCACCCCCACGCGCTTGCCCCGGAGGTCTTTGGGCTCGCGGATGCCGGCGCTGTCGCGGACAAAGATGGCCGAGTGGCGGAACATCTGTGACGGGAAGACCGGGATGGCGATGAGCGGCTCGCCCCGACCGCGCCGGATCGTGTAGGTCGAGAGCGAGAACTCCGAGACGTCGAACTCGCGGAAGCGGCCCATGCGGTAGAAGATCTCCTCGGGGCCGAGGGTCAGGATGTTCACCTCGACGCCCTCCGGCCGGACGAGCCCGGTCTTGAGGGCGAGGGTGCGGTCGTAGTCGCCTAGCGCGAGCGTGAGGGTGAGCTTGCCCATAGGCCTCCGTCTCCTTGACGCTTCGGGCTGCCTACCCTAGCATGAGGCGCCCGAGTGGCGCCATCGAAGAAGAGGAGGCGCGGCCTGAAAGTCGAGCGCGAGGTCAGGATCGAGGCGCCGCGGCAGGCGGTGTGGGACTTTCTCTGGGACGTGCCGCGGCTGGCCGCCTGCATCCCGGGGGCGAAAGAGGTCCGGACGGTCGAGGAGGGAAAGCGTTACGCCGCCGTCGTCGGCGAGAAGGTCGGGCCGTTCAAGGTGCAGTTCCCCCTGGAGATCGAGGTGCTCGAGGTCCAGGCACCCGCGCGCCTGCGCGCCCGCGCGGGCGGGCGCGACGCGGCCGTCGACGGCCTCGTCAAGGTGGACCTCGCGGTAGGCCTGACGGCCGTCGAGGGGGGGACCACGCTGAAGCTCGCGGCCGACATCAGCGTCCTCGGCAAGCTGGGGACGCTGGGCCACAGCGTCATCGTGAGGAAGGGCACCGACATCGTGGATCGCTTCGCGGCCGCGGTGAGGGCGCAACTGGAGGGCAAGGGGTAAAAGAATGCTGAGATCGTTCGAGCTCTGCGAGCCGACGTCCGTGGCGGAAGCCTCGGTGCTGCTCGCCCGTCACGGGGACACGGCCCGAATCTACGCGGGCGGCACCGAGCTGATCCTGGCCATGAAGGAAGGCCTGATTCACTACGATCACCTGGTGAACGTGAAGACGATCCCGGGTCTGGCCGGCGTTCGTCTCGACGGCGGCGCGCTCAGGATCGGGGCGGCCACGCCCCATCGCGTTCTGGAACGTGACCCGATCGTGCGCGAGCGTTTCCCCGCCGTGGCCCGCATGGAAACCGACGTGGCCAACGTCCGCGTGCGCGAGGTGGGGACGCTCGGCGGCAACCTGTGCTTCGCCGAGCCTCACGCGGACCCGGGGGCGCTCCTTCAAGTGTTCGATGCCACCGTCCGCATCGAGAAGAAGGGCGGCGGGCGCACGATCCCGCTCGCCGAGCTCTTCGTCGGGCCCTTCGAGACGTGCCTGGAAGGCGACGAGCTCGTGACCGAGATCGTGGTGCCGCCCCTGCCGGGGCACTCCGCGGCCGCGTACCTCAAGTTCGGCTTTCTCGAGCGGCCCTCGGTGGGCGTCGGCGTCGCGGTGACGCTCGACGATGGCCGCGTCGCCGACGCACGGATCGCCGTCGGCTCCGTGGGACCGGTCCCGCGCAGGATGCGCGAAGCCGAAGCCCGGCTCAAGGACAAGGCCATCGCTGAGAGCGTCGCCGCGCTCCCCGAGGCGGCGCGGATCGCCGCCCGGGCCGCCGAGGCCATCACCGATCTCCACGGCTCGGCCGAGTACAAGGAGCATCTGGTCGGCGTGCTCCTCCGCCGCGCCTGGGAGCAAGCCCTGGCGGCCGTCGACGGGAGGGCGGGGCGATGAGAGAGATCCCGATGACCGTGGTCGTCAACGGCGACAAGCACGAGCTGAGCGTCCCCCCGCACGAGACGTTGATCGAGTGCCTGCGCGACCGCCTCGGGCTGCTGGGGGTGAAGAAGTCGTGCGACGTCCAGGTCTGTGGTGCCTGCACCGTGCTGCTGGACGACCGTCCCGTGAGCGCGTGCACGGTCCTCGCGTTCGAGGCCCGCGGCAAGAGCCTGCGCACGATCGAAGGCCTGGCCCGCGGCGACGAGCTCCATCCGGTCCAGGAGGCATTCGTCGAGCACGGCGCGCTGCAGTGCGGTTTCTGCACGCCGGGCATGATCATGGCCACGGTGGCCTTGCTCGGCGAGAACCCGCGGCCCACGGCGGACGAGGTCAAGCACTACATGCGGGGGAACATCTGCCGGTGCACCGGCTACAAGCGGATCCTCGAGGCGATCCTCGACGCCTCGCGGCGGATGAGCGGCGGCGGCAAGGGAAACGGCGGCGCCAAGGGGACCGATGGCGGCTGATCGGCTGACCGTCGTCGGGCGCTCGGTCCCGCGCCTCGACGCCCGCGACAAGGTGACGGGCGCGGCGCGCTACGTCTCCGACCTGGTGCTGCCGGGGATGGCGCACGCGAAGCTCTGGCGCAGTCCCGTGGCCCATGCCCGGATCATCCGAGTGGAGACGGAACGCGCGGCGGCGGCTCCCGGTGTCCTCGCGGTGCTGACGGTCGCCGACCTTCCCGTGAAGCGGCTCTACTACGGTCCCGCCTACCGGGACCAGCCCATCCTCGCCCACGAGGTCATCCGCTATGCGGGCGAGCCCGTGGTGGCCGTCGTCGCCGACAACGAAGCCCACGCCGAGGCCGCGCTCGCGCTCGTCGACGTGAGATACGACGAGCTGCCGGCGGCGACGAGCGCCGAGGAGGCGCTCGCGCCTGGCGCACCGCTGATCCATCCCAAGCTCGACCGCGCCGGCCACTTCCGCGACCTCAGCGGGCTTCGGCCCGTGCCCGGAACCAACATCTGCCAGCACTTCGCGTATGAGCGGGGAGACCTCGCGCGGGCGTTCGGCGAGGCGGATCTGGTCCTGGAGGAGGTCTACCGCTATCCCGCGCTCTCCCACCATGCGCTCGAGCCCCACAGCGCCGTCGCGCGGGTGGACGTCGACGGCATCACCGTCTGGGCCGGCACCCAGCATCCGTTCCCGGTGCGGAAGGACCTGGCGGAGATCTTCGACCTGCCGCTGGCCGCCGTGCAGGTCGTCGTCCCGCTCGTCGGAGGCGCCTTCGGCGGCAAGTGCTACACGAAGATCGAGCCGCTCGCCGCCGCGCTCGCCGCGAAGGTGCGCAAGCCGGTTCGCCTCGCCCTCTCGCTCGAGGAGAGCGCCCGGACGATCACGCGCCACGCGGTCACCGTGCGCCTTCGGACGGCGGTCGGGCGCGACGGCACGCTGCTGGCCCGCGACTGCCAGGTGGTGCTCGATACCGGGGCCTACGCCGACATCGGGCCTCGCGTGGCGACCAAGACCGGATACCGGGCGCCGGGACCCTACCGGATCCCGTGTCTCCGGATCGACTCGAAGTGTGTCTACACCAACAACGTCCCCGCCGGCGCCTATCGTGGCTACGGGGTTCCCCAGGCCACGTGGGCCTACGAGTCCCAGATGGACGTGATCGCCGAGCGGCTCGGCATCGACCCGCTCGCGCTCCGCCGGAAGAATCTTCTCAAGCGCGGCGAGGAGTACGTGGCGGGCGACACGCCGATGGACGGCGACATGGCCGAGGGCCTCGAGCAGACGGCGCGCGCCGTGGGCTGGACCGCGCCCATCGCGCGCGGCCGCGGCCGCGGGCTGGCGTGCGCGATGAAGGACGGGGGCGGGACCCACACGGTGTCCACCGCCGTCGTCCGCATCAACGCCGACGGCAGCGTAGTCCTGCTGGCCGGGAGCGTCGAGGTCGGCCAGGGGACGCGGACGGCCCTGGCCCAGATCGTCGCCGAGACGCTCGGCGTCCCCTTCGAGACGGTCGTCGTGGCCCCGCCCGACACCTCGATCACGCCATACGACCACGGGACGAGCGCGAGCCGGTCGACGACGGTGATGGGGCTCGCGGTGGAGGCGGCCGCCAGGGACGCGCGGGAGCAGCTCCTGGGCCTCGCGGCGAAGCTGCTCGACACCGATGCCTCGACGCTGGCGATCGCCGACGGGAGCATGACGCATGGCGACCGCACGCTCACCGTGGCGGAGGTCATCAGCGGCCACTACGGTCTCGTGGGCGGCGAGGTGACCGGCGTCGGATCGTTCGTCCCCGGCACGTGGTCGGGGACCCTCGGCGGCGCGACGGTGTTCTGGGAGACGGGCATGGGCGCGGCGGAGATCGAGGTCGATCCCGAGACCGGCGAGGTGAAGGTCGTGAAGTACGTCTCGGCCGCCGACGTGGGCCAGGCCATCAACCCGCGCGAGTGCGCGGCGCAGGACGAGGGCGCGGCGATGCAGGCGATCGGCCCCGCGCTCTTCGAGTCACGCGTGAGCGAGCGCGGCCAGCTCCTGAACCCGGGGCTGATCGATTATCGCGTCCCGGCCTTCACCGATCTGCCCGGGGAGCTCGGCTCGCTCCTGATCGAGAACGCCGACGGCCCCGGCCCCTTCGGCGCCAAGGGCGTCGGCGAGGGCGGGACGTTCTGCGCGGCCCCGGCCATCGGCAACGCGCTGGCGCGGGCCGCCGGAGTGCGCCTCACGGAGCTGCCAATGACGCCGGAGCGGGTCTGGCGAGCGCTACGCGCCGCCCGGCGGGTCGGGAATCCGTGAAGAAATCGGCACGCGGTCGACCGGTGGGGGGTGTCGGGCCGGGGGAGCGCGAGGGGGGCGTTGCCCCCTTCGGGCAATCGATCCGGCGCTCGCTCCCCCCGACGTTGAGATGATCGGGACGGCGGCCAAGCGCGTCGACACTCCGGAGAAGGCCACCGGGCGGGCCCGCTTCATCAGCGACGTGGTGGTCCCCGGCATGGTCCACGCCAAGCTCTGGCGGAGCCCGGTCCCCCACGCGAGGATCACCGGTATCGACGTGTCACGCGCGCAGAAGGCGCCGGGAGTGATCGCGGTCCTCACCGCCGCCGACCTCCCGGTGAAGGACCTCTACTATGGTCCCGCGTTCAAGGACCAGCCGATGCTGGCCGACGGCGTCATCCGGCACGCTGGCGAGCCGGTCGTGGCCGTGGTCGCCGACACGGCGGCTCACGCCGAGGCGGCCTGCCCGCTGATCAGCGTCGACTATTCCGAGCTTCCCTTCGTTGACACGCTCGATGCTGCCCTGGCGCCGGCAGCGCCCGTGCTCCATGAGCGGCCGCGCCTCGCCACGCACTTCCGCGATCTCGCGTCGCTCAAGCCGATTCCGGGAACCAACATCTGCCATCACTGGAGCTACGGGCGGGGCGACGTCGATCGCGGCTTCGCCGAGGCCGACCTCGTGGTGGAGCANACGTTCACGTTCCCGATGGTCCACCACTACTCGCTCGAGCCCCACTGCGCGATCGCGCGCGTCGATCCGGGCGGNATCACCGTGTGGGCCTCGACCCAGCANCCGTTCCCGGTCCGCAAGGAGCTGGCGGAGATGTTCGNGCTGCCGCTGGCCCGGGTGCAGGTGATCGTGCCGTACCTNGGCGGCGCCTACGGCAACAAGTCCTACACCAAGATCGAGCCGCTCACGATCGCGCTGGCCAGCCACGTGAAGCGCCCCGTGCGCCTGGCCCTCACGGTGGAGGAGGGGTTCAAGACGGTGCGCCGGGCCGCCGTGAGGTATCGCCTCAAGACCGGCGTCAGGCGCGACGGCACGCTCGTCGCGCGCGACTGCGAGATCCACTACCAGCTCGGCGCCTACGCCGACGTGGGGCCGCGCGTTGTTCAGAAGTCCGCGTACACCGGGGCCGGGCCCTATCGCATCCCGAATCTCAGGATCAAGGCCTTCGGCGTCTATACCAACACGGTGGTGAGCGTCGCCTTCCGCGGCTACGGCGTGCCCCAGCTCGCCTGGGCCTACGAGTCCCAGATGGACGTGATCGCTGAGCAGCTGGGAATCGACCCACTGGAGCTTCGCCTGAAGAACGTGCTCAAGCGCGGTGAGACGTTCATGGAAGGTGACCTGCCCGTCGACTGCGACTACGAGAACGGCCTCCGGAAGGCGGCCGCCGCCATCGGCTGGAACGAGCCGGCGGCGGGACCGCGCCGGGGCAAGGGCATCGCGTGCACGATCAAGGCGCCGCTCGCTCCCTCGGTCTCCAGCGCCATGGTCAGGCTGCACGCCGACGGGAGTGCGACGCTTCTCACCGCGACGGTGGAGATCGGCCAGGGCGCCCGGACGGCGCTCTCCCAGATCGTGGCCCAGGAGCTCGGGTTGCCTCTGAACCGCGTGCGCATCGCGCGCTCCGAGATCGGCATGACCCCGTACGACCAGGCGACGAGCGCGAGCCGGTCGACGACGCTGATGGGGCTGGCGGTGCTCAGGGCGGCGCGCGACGTGCGCGACCAGCTCCTGGCCCTCGGCGGCCGCCAGCTCGGGAGCGAGGCGAGCGCGGTGACGCTCCGGGACGGCACGATCGTCTGCCCGAAGGGCGAGCGGTCCTACGCGGAGGCCGTGGCCGCCCACTTCGGCACGGGGGGCGAGCTGATCGGTCGCGGGACTTATCGCGGCGAGCGCGGCCACGCCGCACTCGGCGGTGAGGCCCCCTTCTGGGAGGTCGGCATGGCGGCGGCCGAGGTCGAGGTCGACGAGGAAACCGGCCGCGTGAGGCTGCTCCGGTACGTGTCCGTCGCCGACATCGGCAAGGCGATCAACCCGCGGGAGTGTGAGGCCCAGGAGGAGGGCGCGGCCATGATGGGCATCGGCCACACCTTCTTCGAGCAGATGATTTACGACGGCGGCCAGCTCCTGAACCCCTCGCTCATCGATTACCGCGTGCCGGTGATGAGCGACCTGCCGGGGGAATACCGGAGCCTGCTGGTCGAGAACGGCGACGGGCCGGGCCCCTACGGGGCCAAGGGGATCGGGGAGAGCGGGCTCATCCCGACCGCCCCCGCGATCGCCAACGCCATCGCCCGCGCGATCGGCGTCAGGATCACCGACCTGCCGATGACGCCCGAGCGCGTGTGGCAGGCGATCGAAGCGCGGCGGCGCCAGGTCCCGCCGAAAGGAGCGCGTCAATGACGCGGCTGATCGCCGTCATCGTCGGTCTCGGCCTCCTGCCGTACGCCGCCCTGGCCGTGGCCCAGGAGCCCTTCTACAGGGGAAAGACCGTCCGCATCGTCGTCGGCTTCTCGGCAGGCGGAGGCTTCGACACCTACTCGCGGACGCTCGCCCGGCACATGGCGAGGCACATCCCGGGCAACCCGACGGTGATCGTCGAGAACATGCCGGGCGCCGGCAGCCTGATCTCCGCCAACTATCTCTACAAGATCGCCAAGCCCGACGGGCTCACGATCGGTCACTTCATCGGCGGGCTGCTCCTGGGCCAGGTGCTCGGGCAGAAGGGCATCGAGTTCGATGCTCGGAAGTTCGAATACATCGGGGCGCCGGTGAACGAGCACCCGGTCTGCGCCCTGACGAAGGCGAGCGGGATCACCAGCCTCGAGAAGTGGATGGCGGCCTCGGCGCCCGTGAAGATGGGCGGTGTCGCCCCGGGCGCCTCCAACCCCGACAACGTCACGCGCGCGATCAAGGCGGCGCTCGGCCTGCCGATCCAGGTCGTCACCGGCTACAAGGGCACGGCGGAGATCAGGCTCGCCGCCGAGGGGGGCGAGGTCGTGGGAGCGTGCTGGGGCTGGGGCTCGTTGCGGGCCACGTGGCGGAAGGGGCTCGACGCCGGCGAGGTGCAGGTCATCTTGCAGGTCACGCCCAAGCCGCATCCCGACCTCCCCGGCGTGCCGCTCGCGATCAACTTCGCCAAGACCGAGGAGGCGCGCCGCCTCCTCGAGGTGGCCGTTCACAACGACAGCCTGCTCGTCCGGACCTACACGCTGCCGCCGGGGACGCCCAAGGATCGCCNGCAGCTCTTGAGGAAGGCGTTCCAGGAGACGCTCCGCGACCCCGCCTTCCTCGCCGACGCCGAGAAGACCAAGCTGGAAATCGTTCCGGTCACCGGCGAGGAGATCGAGCGCACCATCCAATCGCTCTTCAAGCTCGAGCCCGCGCTGATCGCCAAGCTCAGGGCCGTCCTCCTTGAGTAGCCCCGGTAGGGCCACCATCGCCATCGCGCTCCTCGGCGCCCTCGGGCTCCTCGCTGCCCTGGCGTGGACGATCCCGGCTCACGCCCAGGCTCGGTTCTTCGAGGGCAAGACGATCCGCATCATCGTGGGCTTTTCCGCGGGCGGTGGCTTCGATACCTACTCACGCGCCATCGGCCGCCACCTGAGCCGGCACATCCCCGGCAACCCGGCCATCATCGTCGAGAACATGCCGGGCGCGGCCAGCCTGATCGCCGCCAACCAGGTCTACAGGGTCGCCAAGCCCGACGGGCTCACCATCGTCAACTTCCACGGCAACCAGGTCATCGGCCAGCTCCTGGGGCGCGAGGGCATCGACTTCGATGTCCGGAAGTTCCAGTGGGTCGGCGTCCCCATGCGGGACAGCACCGTCTGCGCCCTCACCAGGGCGAGCGGCATCACGAGCCTCGACCAATGGATGGCGGCCAAGACGCCGGTCAAGCTCGGCGGCATCGGCCCCGGCGACACCACCCACGACGTCGCGCGCGTGCTCCAGACGGCGCTCGGGCTCCCCATCCAGCTCGTCCGGGGTTACAAGGGCACCGCCGACATCCGGCTGGCCGCCGAGGCGGGGGAGGTGGCGGGAGGCTGCTGGCAGTGGGAGTCGGTCAAGTCGACGTGGCGCAAGGCGCTGGAGGCCGGCGACATCACCATCGTGCTCCAGATCGCGTCGAAGCCGCTCCCCGATCTGCCGAACGTCCCCCTCGCGTCGAAGCTGGCCCGGACCGAGGAGGCGCGCCAGCTCATCAACGCGGGGATCATCGTCCCCACGGCGATGAGCCGGCTCTACGCGCTCCCGCCGGGGACGCCGGCCGACCGCGTGCAGCTGCTCCGTACCGCCTTTCGCGAGACGCTCCGCGACTCGGAGTTCAAGGCCGACGCCGCCCGGGCCAAGCTCGACGTCGATCCGATCGGCGGCGAAGAGCTGGAGCACCTCGTCCAGGAGCTGTTCAAGCTTGACTCCGCCATCGTGATGAAGCTCAAGGGGGTCCTGCGATAGCCGGGTTCGGCGATGCCTTCCTGGCCGGGCTGATCCAGGTCTTCACGTGGCCGGCCTTCGGCCTGATGCTGATCGGCATCGCCATCGGCTTCTTCGTGGGCATCCTCCCCGGTCTCGGCGGCCCGACGACGCTGGCCCTCATGCTGCCGTTCATCTTCAAGATGACGCCGGTGGAGGCCTTCGCCTTCCTTCTGGGAATGGCGGCCGTCACCAACACGACCGGCGACATCACCTCGATCCTCTTCGGCATCCCCGGCGAGCCGACGACCGCCTCCACGATCGTCGACGGCCACCCGATGGCCAAGAACGGGGAGGCCGGGCGGGCGCTGGGGGCGGCGATCATGAGCTCGCTCTTCGGCGCCGTCTTCGGCGCCTTCGTGCTCGCCCTCGCCATCCCGGTCGTGCGGCCGCTGGTGCTGACCTTCGGCTCCCCCGAGTTCTTCATGCTGGCCCTGCTCGGTATCACCTTCGTGGCCTCGCTCAGCGGCGAGGCGCTGTTGAAAGGGCTCGTGGCGGGGTGTCTGGGTCTCTGGTTCGCCACGATCGGGCTCGACCCGGTCTCGGGGATCCAGCGCTACACCTTCGGCCAGCTCTTCCTCTGGGACGGGGTCGGCCTGGTGCCGGTGACGATCGGGTTCTTCGCGATCCCCGAGGTCATCGATCTCGCGGTCCAGGGCTCGAGCATCGCCAAGCTCGATGTCGGCCGGCTGGGCGGGGTGTGGCAGGGCGTGCGCGACACGTTCACGCACTGGCTGCTCGTCCTCCGCTGTAGCGCCATCGGCACCTTCGTCGCCATCATCCCCGGCATGGGCGCCGCCACCACCCAGTGGCTCGCCTACGCCCACGCGGTCCAGAGCTCGCCGAACCGGGAGCGATTCGGCCGGGGCGCGGTCGAAGGCGTCCTGGGGCCGGGCGCCGCCAACAACTCGACGCTGGGCGGCAGCCTCGTCACCACCATCGCCTTCGGCGTCCCCGCCAGCGTCACCATGGCGATCCTCATGGGCGCGTTCCTGATCCAGGGCCTCGTCCCGGGACCGTCGATGCTCATGCCCGCGCCCAAGGGGCACCTCGCGGTGACCTTCTCGATGGTGTGGACCATCGTGATCTCCAACATCATCACCGTCGCCTTCTGCTTCCTGTTCCTCCGGCAGCTCGTCCGGATCACCCAGGTCCGGGGGGCGCTGCTCATCCCGTTCATCCTGATGCTGATCGCCGTCGGCGCCTTCGCGGAGAAGAACGTCTTCGAGGACGTCCTCGTGGTGCTGGCCTTCGGAGTTCTCGGCTGGGTGATGGCCCGGCTCGGCTGGCCACGCCCGGCGCTCCTGCTCGGCCTGGTGCTGGGCCCGCTGGCCGAGAACAAGCTCTTCCTCTCCACCGACAACTACGGCCTCGGCTGGCTCGTCCGCCCGGGCGTGCTCATCCTGTTCGCGGTCATCGTGGGCGGTCTCCTGGCGCCGTTCGTGAGCGAGGCCCGGCGGCGGGCGAGATCACCGGCCGCGGCCGCGGTCGAGCAAGAGGCACGACGGCAGCGCGAGCTTCGCGGGCTCCAGTTCGACGGGACGACGGCATTCAGCGCCTTGATCGTGGTCCTGTTCGGGTGGGCCCTCTGGCAGAGCCGGCACTTCGGCGTGCGCGCGGGGCTCTTCCCCTGGGCCGTTGGTTTTCCCGGACTGGCCCTGGGGATCGTCCAGTTCGCCCGCGACTTCACCGGTCACCGGAGCGGCGCCGCGCCTGAGAGCGTCGGCGACGCGGGGCCCGACGTGCCACCCGACGTGGCCAGGCGCCGGAGCATCGAGATCTGCGCCTGGATCGCCGGCTTCTGGGTGGCGTTCTGGCTCCTCGGCTTCTCTCTGGCCACGCTGGTCATGACGCTCCTCTATCTGAAACTGGCCGCCCGCGAGCGCTGGGTGCTCAGCATTCTTCTGTGCGTGTTCAGCGTCGCCTTCGTCTATGGACTCTTCGAGAAGGCGCTCGGCGTCCCCTTCCCTCCCGGCCAACTCTTCGTCTGGCTCGGTATGGACGTTGGGCTCTGACCGGCCAACGTCTCCGTCGTCCCGCTCTCGGACGGGCCGGCGTTACGCGGAGACGGACTCCGTAGCGACGGCGCGGACCGACGCGAAGCGTGAGAAGTACGCGTAAAAGCCCAGGAAGGCCAGCCCGTAGACNGCGCCCGCCAGAGAGTACGGCATCGCCCAGTTGCCGGCCGCCATGAAGGGACCGGCGATCCACGCCCCCACGCCCATCGGGAACTCACTGCACGCGTGCATGATGCCGTTCGTCGTCCCCCGCTCTCTCTCCTTGACGACCTCCATCGAGAACAGGCTGTAGATCGGGTCGGTGAGCGCCTTGTTGGGGAACGCCCCGCCGATGAGGATGATGGCGAGGACGTAGAGGATCCCCGCCGTCACCAGGCCGGGGGCGAGACCGATCAGCACGAGGAAGGGCACCCCGAGAAATTTCAGAAACGCCACCGTGCGGACGCGGCCGAGCCGCCGGACGACCAGGGGGGCCAGCAGCGTGGCGAAGGCGGTCAGGAGCGAGCCGACTCCGAAGATCACTCCGATGGCCGTGGTCGACGCGTGGAGCTCCCGGGCGAAGAAGACGGCGAAGAAGGGCGCGGTCATCCCCAGCGCGAGCCCGGCGCCACCCTCGGTCAGCGCGAGCATGCCGATGCTCCCGTAGCTCTCCAGGCTCTTCCACCATCGTCTGATGTCGATCGGCTGCCACCGCTCGTCGATCAGGTAGATCGGGAGCGCCGAGAGCAGCATGACCGGAAGGACGCAGAAGAGACTCGCCCGCAGGGCCCCGGCGTGCTCGGTCCCCAGCCCGAGGAGCGAGCCGAACGCCACCGGGAGCAGCCCGGCCAGGAGATTCCCCAGGCTGGCGGCGCCGACCGTCAGGAAGCCGCCGATGCTGAAGAGGTGCACGCGCTCGGCCGGCCGGCTCTGCTCGACCATGAACGGCGGGCCGACGATCGCGTGGCCGCCCTCGAACGCTCCCTGGACGGCGGCCAGCACGAGGAGCGCGGTGGGCTCGTGGGCGAGGATGAGCCCGGCCGTCCCCAGGATGTTGCCGGCATAGGAGACCAGGAAGACGCGGCGCCGCCCCAAGAGGTCCGACAGGATCCCGGAGGGGATGACGGAGAGGCCGTGAGCGATCCAGTTGATCGAGGCGAGCTGCGCGACGAAGAGCGTGTCGTGTCCCGCAGCGAGCAGGTAGAGGTAAAAGAGCAGCCGCCAGATGCTCACCGAGAGCCCGCTGAACGGAGTGCGGAGGATCAGGAGTCGCGCGTTGCGGCTGAATCCCCTGACACGGCGCAGGTACTCGCCGCCGCGGCGGCCTTGCCAGACGACCAGAACGACGACGAGGATCGTGAGCCCGATGCCGAGGAGCCAGACGGCGCCCGGCACCGGCGTGCTCTCGTCCGGCCCGTGGGCGTGTCCCACATCGCCCCCGGCCCTCGCCGCCAGCGCGAGGGCGCTGGCCACGGCCGCGCCGGATCCGAGCCATCCTCGACGTCTCACCGACGTCACGTTTCGAGGCTACTCGCGGGGACCAGGGCGCGCAAGGTGGAGAGGTCGCTGCCTTGACAGCTCGCTTCCCCCACGCCTAGACTCCCGCTCGATTCTGTCGGGTCGGTCTGATGCTCGCGGAAACGCAGCCACGCCGGCTCGAGAGCGCGCCGGGAGTCGCGAACTTGGCCGTGGGCTCGTTCGTCAGCAGCGTGCCCGAGCTGATGGAGTGGGGTCTTCGCGGATCCGCGCTCCCGCGCCGGCGTGCGTTGACGCTNCGGCTCGGTTCCGTGCTCGTGTTCCTCGGGCTGTGGTGCCTNGTCTCCGGGCTCGTCGTGCTGCTCGAGCTGTTCAACCCCATCTTCCTCCCCGGGCCCTGGATGGTCATCGGGGCCGTGATCGAGCTCGGGGCCAAGGGACAGCTCTGGGTGCACATCGCCTCCACGCTCGAGCGGGTCGCGGTCGGGTTCGGCACGGGTGCGGTCCTGGCCCTGGGGCTCGGTCTCCCGGCCGGGTATTTCCGCGCGGTGCGCAATCTCGTCGAACCAGTCGTCGAGCTTCTTCGTCCGATTCCTCCGCTGGCGGTCCTGCCGCTCTTCATCGTCTGGGTCGGCATCGGCGAGGGCTCGAAGATCGGGTTCATCACCTACGCGACCTTCTTTCCGATGTTCCTGACCACGGTCCACGCCGTCCGGCAGATCGATCCCCTGCTGCTGCGGGCCGCCCAGAGCCTGGGGGCTCGCCCGACCCAGCTCTTCCGCCGCGTGATCCTGCCGGCGGCACTGCCCGAGATCTTGACGGGCGTCCGGCTGGGGGTTGCGCTGTCGTTTTTCGTGATCGTCATCTCGGAGTTCATCGGGGCCGAGCACGGCCTGGGCTTTCTGATCAACGACGGGCGCAACTTCTTCCTGGTCCCCCAGATGCTGGGAGCGGCGATCGTGCTGGGCCTGCTCGGTTGGTCCGGGAACGAGGCGCTCCGACTCCTCGAGCGGCGCCTGCTNCGCTGGCAGCACCCGGGCTGAGCGCCATGATCCCGGGCCCGGCCAAGATCCACATCCAGCGGGTGAGCAAGGCGTTCGCGGTGGATGGCCGCCAGGCTCCGGCCCTCGTCGACATCGAGCTCGAGGTCGCCGAGCGCGAGTTCCTCTGCATTCTCGGCCCCTCCGGCTGCGGCAAGTCCACGCTGCTCAACATCGTGGCCGGGTTCGTTCAGCCGACCGGGGGGACGGTGCTGGTCGACGGCCAACCCATCGCCGGCCCCGGGGCGGATCGGGGCGTCGTTTTCCAGGAATACGTCCTGTTTCCCTGGCTCACGGTGGCGGGCAACGTCGAGTTCGGGCTCGCCCTGAAGGGCGTCCCCTCCGCCGAGCGGCGGCGGACCGTGACGCGCTACCTGGATCTGGTCGGTCTCGGCGGGCACGCCGCCAAGTTTCCGGTCCAGCTCTCCGGCGGGATGAAGCAGCGGGTGGCGATCGCGCGCGCGCTCGCCAACAGCCCCGCGATCATCCTGATGGACGAGCCGTTCGGGGCCCTCGACGCCCAGACGCGCGAGGTGCTGCAGGACGAGCTGTCGCGCATCCAGCGCGTGGAGCATAAGACCATCGTGTTCGTCACCCACTCGATTCGCGAAGCCGTGTACCTGGCCGACCGCGTCGTCGTGATGACGTCGGCGCCGGGACGCATCAAGCAGGTGTTCCCGATCAAGCTGCCCGAGATCCGCGACCGGTTCGCTCCGGACTTCACGCAGTACGAGAGCGAGATCACCCGGGTGGTCAAAGAAGAAGTCGCCAAGGTCCACGAATGAAGACGGGGGTGACGCGCGCCGCCGCCCTCCTGGCGCTGCTGGCCGCCTGGGCCGCGGTCACCTACGGGAACGCGGTGGCCCAGGTCTTGAACCCGGTGCTGCTGCCTACGCCGACGGAGGTGCTCAAGGTCGCGGTGGAGACCGCACGCGATGGTCAGCTGCACCGGCACCTCCTCACCTCTCTGGGTCGCGTCGCCGAAGGGTATGGGCTGGCCGCGCTGGCGGCCATCGGGCTCGGCATCCTGGCCGGAATCTGCGTGCCGCTCCGACTCTTCCTGGAGCCGGTGATCGAGTTCGTGCGGCCCATCCCGCCGCTCGCCTTCCTGCCCATGTTCCTGGTATGGTTCGGTCTCGGCGAGGCTTCCAAGGTCGCCTTTATCGGATACACGACCTTCTTCCCGATGTTCGTGGCGATCGCCGCCGCCGTCCTCCGGGTGGACGCCATGCTGCTGCGGGCAGCCGCGAGTCTGGGGGCCTCCCGCCTGGATCTGATCCGGCGCGTGGTGCTCCCCGCCTCGTTGCCGGGCATCATCGTCGCGCTGCGGGTGGGGTTCGGGCTGGCGCTGTTCGTGATCGTGGGCGCCGAGTTCATGGGCGCCGACGCCGGCCTCGGGTACTTGATCATGGAAGGGAGAACATTCTTCAATCCCGCCCAGATCGTCATGGGGGCCCTGGTGCTCGGGCTCCTCGGATCTCTGATCAACGCGCTGCTGCTGGCGGCCGAACGGCGCTTGCTGCGCTGGCGCGCGGCCACCTGACATCCGACGCACACTGCTCGAAAGGAGCCAACCGATGCGAACCCTGATCGTCCTGCTGGCGCTGCTGGTCAGCCTCGCGGGAGCGGGCGACACCCTGGCCCAGGCCAAGCTCGAGGTNACCGAGGTCGANGCCTGGCTCGTGCGCGATCCGCAGATGTCCTCCCAGTTCGCGGTGGCCGAGCAGTTGGGCTATTTCCGGGCCGAAGGCGTCAAGGTCAACCCGCGCTGGTACATCGCGGGTACCGATCTGCCTTCGATGTGGGGCGCCGGCAACATCCATCTCGGCACCGCCACCGCCACGATGGTGGTCCCGATCGCCGCGGCCGGGCAGGCCATCTACAATATCGCGCCCCAAAGTGACATCGCCGGCACCCAGCAAGTCGTCCTGGGCAAGAAGGGCCAGGAGCTCGTGCGCTCGCCCAAGGACCTCGAGAAGGTCAAGATCGGGATGCCCAAGGGGGCTTCGGTGACGATGGCGATNCAGGCCATGGCGAAGGACACGGGCGTGGACTTCGCCAAGATCCAGTTCGTGAACCTCTCGCCGCCGGACGCCATCACGGCGCTGGCCAAAGGCGACATCGACGCCATGGCCGCCTGGGCCCCGTGGGTCTTCAACGCCGTGAAGCAGGCCGGCGGCCAGGTGTACTTCACCGGCAACCGGAGCTTCATCCCCGGCAAGGAAGGCCAGGTCGACTGGCTCCACGTGCACGCCGGGGTCGTCGTGAGCGGCAAGATGCTGAAGGAGAACCCCAACACGCTGAAGGCGATCCTCCGCGCCCTGAAGAAGGCGACCGACGCGCTGAACACGAATCGCGAGGCGGCCGTGAAGATCGTGGCCAAAGAGATGAAGATGGACGAGGGGCTCGCCCGCGACATCATGGCGCTCAACATCTACTCGATGGAGATCAACGACAAGATCTACCGTGGCATGGGCGAGTTCGTCGACTTCCTGCACTCGCTGGACCGGATCAAGCAGAAGTTTCCGGCCGAGGGCGTGTTCTACACGAAGCTTCTCGAAGAAGTGGATCCCACGCTCGTGAAGTGGAAGTCCCGGACCGACATCCGCTGAGATGGTTGCCCTGCCACCTCACGCGACAGCTGAGGTCGACACGATCGTGCACGGCGGCCGGATCGTGACGGCCTCGGACGTCTACGAGGCGGCGGTGGCGATCCGTGGCGAGAAGATCGTGGCCATCGGTCCACCCGAAGTGTTGCCGCCGGCCGCCCGCACCATCGACGCCCGCGGCAAGTACGTCCTGCCCGGGGCGATCGACTGTCACATCCATCTGGGGCCCGAGTACGACGACTGGCGGGGAGGCCCGATCGCCGCCGCCCATGCCGGCCTGACGACGCTGCTCGGGTTCGGCCTCTACGCGAAGGCGGCCAAGGAGCTTGGGTGGAAGAACATCTTCGTGGACCCCGAGGGGAAGCCGATCCCGTTCGGGAGCCCGTCGGTGGAAACGATGGTCCCNCTCATGTATAGCGAAGGCGTCGGCAAACGCGGGCTGCCGATTTCCTGGATGGCGCGGGTGCTGGCGGAGAACCCGGCCCGCATCTTCGGCCTCTATCCGCGGAAGGGCGTGATCCAGATCGGCGCCGACGCCGATCTGCTCATCCTCGACCCCGAGCCCGAGACCACCATCACCGTGGCCGACCATCNTGGGATGGCGGGCTTCACGCTGTACGAGGGGTGGCAGGNACGCGGGCGGCCGTGGATGACGCTGCTCAGGGGTCGGGTGCTGCTGAACCAGGGGAAGCTCGAGCAGGCGCCCGGCTACGGGCGTTATCTTCCCCGAGGCCGTCCGGTGCCGCCGATCGGCGGCGCGGTTCGGTAGCGAGCGCGGCTACGGACTATCTCGATCGTCTGGCCCGGATGGTCCGGCGAACCCGATTCGCCGATCTGAGCGACGGGGCGGTGGCCGCCGCCAAGGACGTCACCTTGGACACGGTCGGCGCGATTCTGGCCGGCAGTCGACTCCCGGAGAATGCCCGGCTCGCCCGGCTGGCGGCCGACCGGTCGGGTCCCAGAACCGCCACCCTCATCGGTCATCCCTGGCGGGGCGAGCCCATGCTGGCGGCCCTGGCCAACGGCACCGCCGGCGTCTCGCTGGAGGTGGACGAGGGCAACCGCTTCGGGGGCGGCCATCCCGCGATTCATGTGCTCCCGGCGGCGCTCGCTGTCGGCGAGGAGGTCGGCGCCGACGGCCGACGGCTCATCGAAAGTCTGGTGGCCGGCTACGAGATCACCTCGCGCCTGGGCGGCGCCACCCGAACCCGGGCCAACGTTCACTCTCACGGGACCTGGGGAACGATCGGTGCCGCGGTGGCGGTCGCCCGGCTCCTGGACCGCGACGAGCACGCCATTCGCTCCACGATGAACCTGGCCGGCTCGATGAGCCCGGCGAATTCCTGGACGCCGTGCTTCGAAGGAGCGACCATCCGGAACCTCTACCCGGGGCGCGCGGGACTCCAGGGCATCCTCGCCGGGCATCTGCTCGACTGCGGCTACACCGGCCTGGCGGACGCCCCGGCCGACGTCTACGGCACGATCCTCGGCGACGGCTTCGATGCGGCGAGCGCCCTGGCGGACCTCGGCGCGGATGATCGTCCCCAGGTGTTCCGCATCGAGCGCAACTACTTCAAGTTCCACGCGTGCTGTCTCTACAACCATCCCGCCCTGGACGCGGTGCGGGCCCTCACGGGCGCCGAGCGGGTCGCTTCCGAGACCATCGCCCGGATCACCGTCAGGTCGGTCCCGTTCGTGGCGCAGATGGCGAACCCCGCGCCGGCCAACATGCTGGCGGCGAAGTTCTCGGTCCCGTATGCGGTGGCGGCGGCCGTCGTGACGGGCGCAACCGACGTCTCGGCGTTCCTCGACCCGGCCCGCCAGGACCCGCGGATCGCCGACCTCGCGAAGCGGGTGGAGGTGCAGGGCGACGCGACGATGTCGATGCGCAACGCCGACCAACCGACCGCCCGAGTGTCGATCACCCTTGTCAACGGCCGGGTGTTGACGCGAGAGACGACCGTGGTCCGGGGCGACGCCGCCAACCCGGTGTCGCGCGAGGAGCGGATCGGCAAGTTCATGACGCTCGCCCCCGAGGCCCTCGGAGCCGGGCGGGCCCGGCCGGTCGTCGATGTCGTCGACCGGCTGGATCAGCTCAAGGATGTGCGGGAGCTCACCGAGCTGCTGGGAGGAGGAGGACCATGCTCGACCTGATCATTCGCGGCGGGCAAGTCGTGACGCCTCAGGGCGTTGGGCAGTGGGAGATCGGGGTCCGGGGCGAGCAGATCGTGTCGGTGGCCACCCCTGGCACGCTGCCGGAGGCCGGCCGGGTGATCGACGCGACGGAAAGGATCGTGGTGCCCGGCGGCGTCGAGCCCCATACGCATCTGGCCCACTTCATCGCGATGCGCCCCGAGGAAAATCTCTACACCCTGGGGCCGGAGGAGGACACCCGGGGGATGCTGTTCGGGGGCACCACGACGCACGCGGACTTCTGCTTCGTGCGGCCGGGGATCGACGTCGCCACGGCCATCGAGCAGCGCGCGTCGCGGTGGAAGGGGAACTCGTACGTCGACTATACGTTTCACGTGGCCCTCCAGGGTCTGCTGCCCCTGAAAGTCTTCGACCAGCTGCCGGAGGCGATCCAGCAGGGATTCCCCAGCTTCAAGGTCTTCACCGCCGACGTCTTGCCGCCGCACCCCAAGCGCCACCCCTATCGGCTCGACTTCGGGCGGATCCAGCTGGCCATGGAGAAGGTGGCGGCTCACAACGGCATCATGGTGGTGCACGCCGAGGACCACGACATCGTGCAGTTCATGTACGAAAAGTTCAGAGAGGAAGGCCGGATGGACGGCTGGAATCTGGCGCTCGTCCACAACAAGCTCTCGGAGGAGCTGTCCTTCCGGCGAACCATCCNGCTCGCCGAGGCGACGGGCGCCGCCGTCTACTTCGTCCACACCTCGGCCAAGGAGGGCGTGGAGGCCGTGGGCGAGGCCCGCGCCAAGGGGCGCCCCATCTACGCCGAGACGCTTCACCACTACGCCTGCTTCACCGCAGAGGATTACAAGAAGCCGCGCGGCTTCTGTTACCACACCTACCCGTCGCTCAAGTACCCGGAGGATCAGGCCGCCCTCTGGCAGGGCCTGATCGGGGACGGCGTGTCGACGACGGCCACGGACGAATACCCGACCTCGCTCGAGCTCAAACTCCGCGGCAAGACCATCGAGGACGTGACNGGGGGCAATCTCGGCGCCGAGGCGCGGATGGGCATCATCTTCACCGAGGGCGTGATGAAACGGCGCATGTCCCTCCCGCGCTTCGCCCAGGTGACCTCGACCAACGCGGCCAAGATCCTCGGCCTCTATCCGCGCAAGGGCGTGATCGCCGCCGGCAGCGACGCCGACCTCGTTCTCATCGACCCCACGATCAAGAAGGCGCTCGCGCGCGACGACTTCCACGTGAGCGACTACAGCCCCTGGGAGGGATGGGAGGTCCAGGGCTGGCCCATGACGACGATCCTGCGCGGCAAGGTCATCGTCGACAACGGTCGCCTCGTCGCCGACACCCGCGACGGCCGGCTGGTTCCCCGGCGGATCGCCGCCGAGGTGCTGCAGCGCCCCGTCTGCTAGTCGCTCAGAGGTTCGGCGCTCGCCGGCAGCTCAGTGCGTCCTCAGGGAGAAGCGATGGCCAGAAACGCGGCTCCCGCGATAAAGCCGTGTCCCGCTTTCGTTGGGTGGATGCCATCCCAGAACAGGTACCGGTTGGGCGTCTTGCAGATGGCGCCCCCGATGACGCCGAACGTGAGGCAGGAGTCCTCCGCGTTCGTCAAGCCAGCGGCCTCAGGCGCAGCCATGAGATCCTCGAATAGCTCGTTGATATCGAGACGAACGAGCTTGATCTGTGGGAGCCCCTGCAGCGCGCTCAATACCCCATCCAGCGCGTCATTGTAGGCGGTCGTGAGCTGCGTCGCCGCGAACTGGGCGGGTGGACCGAGCGCGCGGACTGCGGGCGTGATCGCGAGATTCGGCAGGCTCGGGATCAGAAAGGTCCTGGCGCCGGATACCCAGAGCGCCTGTATGTTGTCCGCCACGGCGGTGATGGCCGCCTGAATGATGCCGAAGCTCGTTGTGCCCGAGGGATCGGTGCGCAGGGCGTTCAAGGCATCGTTGAGGTCGTTCGCGCCGATCCAGACCACGTACAGGTCGCCGGACGACGCGTGCCCCCCGAAGTCCGACAGGAACAGGCCCACTTGAGTGCTCAGATCGAAGTCCGGGAAGACGAGTGCGCCGACGCGCGCCCGAGCCCGACCGACGGCGTAGTTGGTGAAGGCGCCAGGCGCGCGAAGCGCCGGTTTGCCGCTGGTCGGCAGGTGCAGAGCATCGGCGAGCTGCTCGGCCCACGTCGCGCCATTGCTGAAATGATGACCACCGATGGCGTACGAGGCATCCGGAATCGGAACGAACGGTTGCTGAGAGATCGTCCCGAAATGGACGAAGTGATTCCCGGCATCCGATAGGCTGTCGCCGAAGATGACGACCCTGGTGAAGTTCCCCGCGAAGGCGGAAGGCGCCAGCGGCAAGGACAGCAGGGCGATGAGAACCAGCACTCGGCTCCAGGATCGAACCGGCGTGCGCGTGGTGGCGTTCATGCTCAGCCTCCGTCCTCAGGAAAGGAAGGCGATCCGGAGCATAGGCGAGGCGCGAGGAACGGTCAAGCATAGCGATCGGCTCCCGGGCTCTTTGATGTCCCGCTATCTGTCTGGACAAATACGCTCCCTCCGCATGCGATGACGCCCGCAATAACTGGAACTTACATAGCCACACGATCTCGAATCGGGCGTTTCTCCGCATCCCACCCCCATCATTTGATGCGGCCAGGGTGGGAACGGTCGGAGGCCGGTCATGACGACGCAATTTCACATCACGAGGGAAGTACTGTAAAAATGGAGAAAGCACCCATCATGGAGTCGGAGGAGCTTCGCCATCGCAGGGCACGAGCCTGATGGCGAGGCTGTGGGCCGCGTGAAGGCCTTCAGCGTCGCCACCAAGCTCTCCCTCATGATCGCCCTCCTGGTCATCGTATCCCTGGGCACGATGAGCGCATTCGCCGTCTGGACCAGCCGGCAGAGCCTTCGCGAACAGGTCCAGTCCGCCAACTTGACCTCGGCGACCCTGGCGGCCAGGGCGGTCGAGCAATACATCGCCGACGCATCCGCCGTGGTGCGCGAGGCGCCCGGACGCCCGAAGCTTCGTCAGGAGATCCGGACAGCAAACTGGCCCGAGGTCACGAAGGTCCTCGACAACTTCGTCCGGAACTTCACGCAGTTCGACTTCGTGTTCGTCCTGGACGCCACTGGGGTGCTGCGGGCGAGGGTGCCGCATGCCGAAACGGTGGGCCAGGACTTCTCGTTCCGCGACTTCTTTCGGGAGGCGATGCGAACGCGCACTCTTTACGTCTCCGGCGTCTACCTGTCGAGAGGGGCGCAGCGGCCCGTGGTGTCGATCGCGATGCCGGCGATGGACGACACCGACCGAATCCGAGGAGTCGTCGGCGGAGCGCTTTCACTGAAGACGCTCGGGCGGTTCGTATCGATGATCGGACTGGAGCAGGGCAGCGTCGTCTACGTGGTCGATAGCCAGGGGCTCCTGATCGCGCACTCCGGAGGAGTGGACGTCGCTCCCGGCACAGACATGAGGATGCAGCCGCCAGTCCAGGCCGCGTTGGCCGGAAAGCGGGGCACGCTAGAGTTCCGGGAGCCGGGAGGCGGCAAGAGTTTCCTGGCGGCCCATGTCCCGATCACCCGGCTGCGATGGGGCGTCGTCGCCGCGCAGCCCGTGTCGGTCGCCTATGCCGCGGCCGGTCAGCTCGGTCGGCGGTTGCTCTGGCTTACCCTGGGCTTCACGGCGGTCGCGGTCGCTCTCGGCTGGGGCCTGGCCCGCACGCTCACCGGCCCCCTAATCCGATTCGCCGGGGCGACCAAAAGGTTGGGAGCCGGGGATTTCTCGGTTCGGGTGACTCCGGAGAGCCAGGACGAGGTCGCGGCCCTGGCCCTATCGTTCAACGCCATGGCCGAGCAGCTCCAGCGCCGGGTGGCCGAAGCCGAGGTGTCCGCGCACGCGCTCCGCGAAAGTGAAGAACGCGTCCGCCTCATCATCGAGACCTCGCTCGAGGGCGTCATCACGATGGACGTTCGGGGAGTCATCACGGGCTGGAACACCCAGGCCGAGAAGATGTTCGGGTGGTCCCGAGAGGAAGCGCTGGGGCGGAGCCTGGCGGCCACGATCATTCCCGAGCGGGATCGCGGGGCTCACGCGGGCGGCTTGAAGCGCTTTCTGACCACCGGAGAGGGCCCGGTCCTGAACAAGCGGATCGAGGTCATGGCGCTCCGCCGCGACGGGGGCGAGTTTCCTGTCGAGCTGGCGATCTGCGTCATCCGATCGGGGGACACGGTGACCTTCAGCGGCTTCGTCCGTGATCTGACCGAGCGCAAACGGGCCGAACGCGAGATCGAACAGAAGACCAGGGAAGTAGTCGCGCTCAACGAACGGCTCGAGCGTCGGGTGGCGGAACGCACCCAGCAGCTGGAGGCGGCCAACAAAGAACTGGAGGCCTTCACCTATACCGTGTCTCACGACCTGAAGGCACCCTTGCGCGGCATGGAGGGCTTTGCCCGAGCGCTCCAGGAGGACTACACTGATCGGCTCGACGAAACGGGCAGCCGCTACCTCGGGTTGATCCAGGGCGGCGCCCGCCGCCTGGGGCAGCTGATCGACGATCTCCTGCGCTACTCACGTCTCGAGCGGCGCGAGATGAGACAGGAACACACGCCGCTCCGGCCCCTCGTGGAAAGCCTGTGCGACGAGGTGGCCGAGGAGATCCGGGCGCGGGGCCTCACCGTCCGCCTCGACCTGGCGGTGGAGGCCATCGANGCCGAGCGGGAAGGGCTTCGAGAAGCGCTGGCGAACCTCATCGGAAACGCCGTCAAATTCAGCCGCGGGGACGGGGGCACGATCACCATCGGTTCGCAGCAAAATGGCGGTGACGTCGTCCTCCGGGTGGAGGACACCGGGATCGGCTTCGACATGAAGTATCACGACCGGATCTTCGGCATCTTCGAGCGCTTGCACCGGCAGGAAGACTTTCCCGGAACCGGGGTCGGGCTGGCGATCGTCCGGAAGGTCGCCGAGCGACACGGCGGCCGGGCCTGGGCGGTCTCCGAGCCCGGGNAGGGAAGCACGTTTTATTTGACGCTCCCCGGGAGCGCAGGAGAGGGCGGATGAACGAACCTCTACCGATCCTGCTCGTGGAGGACAACCCCGCCGACGTCGAGCTGACGCTCCGGGCGTTCAAGCGCCGGAAGCTCGCCAACGCCATCACCGTGGCTCGCGACGGAGAAGAAGCGCTCGACTACATGCACCGGCGCGGCCAGTTCCTCCAGGGGGCCCCACTCCCCGGGCTGATTCTCCTCGACCTCCGCCTCCCAAGGGTCGACGGCCTCGACGTGCTGCGTGAGATCAAGAGCCACCCGGTGTACCGCAACATTCCCGTGGTGGTGCTCACGACGTCCGCGGAGGATCGGGACATCAAGACGAGCTACGAGCTCGGCGCGGCCAGCTACATCGTCAAGCCGGTGGAGTTCGAGAAGTTCCTGGAAGTCGTCGAACGCATCGACCTCTATTGGATCCTGACCAACGTCCCCTATCCCGCGCCCGAGCGTCGGGGATAAATCGTGGAGGCGATCCGCGTCCTCTACGTGGAAGACGANCCCAGCGACCGGGAGCTGACGCGGCGTTACCTGGAGCGCCACGCCCCTCACNTCAAGCTGACCGAGGTGGACACCGTGGCCGGCGCGCTCGACCGGCTGACCGTCGGCGATGTGGACGTGGTGCTCTCGGATTTTCGCCTCACCGACGGCACGGGGCTGGACGTCCTGGAGACGATTAAGGAGCGCGAATTCAACGTGCCGGTCGTCCTGGTCACCGGCTCGGGGGACGCCGACTCCGCGGTCCGTCTGCTCAAGGCCGGCGCCGCCGACTATGTGGTGAAGCGTCCGGGGTATCTGGAGACGCTGCCGCCGATCCTGGAGGGCGCCTTCCGGTGGTTTCAGTCGGCCAGCGAGGTGAGGCAGAGAACCATCCGCGTGCTGTACGCCGAGCACGATCCGGGCGACGTGGAGCTCACGCGACGCGCCTTCCACGAGTACGGGGAGCATCTCTATCTCGACGTGGTGCAGGACGGGCGCGGGGTCTTGCAACGTCTCCGGTCCTTCCCCTACGACCTCTTGCTCCTCGATTACCGGATGCCGGACATCACCGGCATCGAGGTGCTCAAGACCCTCCGGACCGAACGGATCCGGATTCCCGTGGTGATGGTGACGGGGCAGGGGGACGAGGCGACGGCGGTCGAGGCCTTCAAGCTCGGCGCGGCCGACTACATCATCAAGGGGGAGGGCTATTTCACGAAGCTTCCCTCGACCCTGGAGAACGTGCTGGCCCATCGGCGTCTCGCCGACGAGAAGGACGCGCTCCTGGTCCTCAACGGTCTGGCCCGGTCCATCGCGAGCCTTCAAGAGCTCGGCGAGGTGGTCCAGCTCGTGGCCCGGGCCGCCACCGAGCTTCTCAAGGCCGAGATCGCCCTCCTCTGGCTCGCGGATGGACTCGCGCTGCACCCGGTCGGTTGGGCCGGTGTCCCGGAATCGGCGGCGTGCGGGTTGCGTCTTCGTGTCGAGCATCGGTTCCTGGATCGGGCAGTGGCGCGGCGGCACGTGGATTTCTCCGCCTTGGTGGGAACGGCCGGGAGGCCATCCGGGTCGTGGCTGGAGCGGGTCCGCGGGAACTTGGCGATCTCGCTGGTGACCGGTGGTCGGTTGGTGGGCGTGCTCGCGGTCGCGACCGAGCGGCCACGCGACTTCGGGGGGATGGAGGAGCGGCTCCTGACGATCCTGGCCGACCACGCGGCTATCGCCGTGGAGAACGCGCGGCTCTATCACCAGCTCAAAGATCGGCTGGAAGAGCTTCAACAAACCCAGGCCCGCCTCCTTCAGACCGAGAAGATCGCGGCCATGGGACAGCTTCTGGCCGGCGTGGCCCACGAGCTGAACAACCCGCTATCGGTCCTGATCGGGCACACGACCCTCCTGTGCCATACGGTTGCCCAGGGACCGCTGGCCGAACGAGCCGAGAAGATCGCGGGCGCGGCGGAGCGCTGCGCGCGCATCGTGAAGAATTTCCTGGCCCTGGCCCGCCAGCGCCAACCCGAACGCCAACACGTCGATCTGAACGGGATTGTCCGAGCGGTCGTGGAGCTCGTTGCCTACCCACTCAGGGTGGACAACGTCGACGTTGCGCTGGAGCTGGCGCCGGATCTCCCCGTACTGTGGGCTGATGAGCATCAGCTCCACCAGGTTGTCGTCAATCTCATCACCAACGCCCATCACGCGTTACGGCAGGTGGAGGGGTCGCGGCGAATCAGTCTGACGACCCGGCTCGAGGCGGCGCAGGACCGCGTCCACCTGGAGGTGGGGGATACGGGTCCAGGCATTCCCCCCGAGATCCAGGAGCGGATCTTCGAGCCGTTCTTCACGACGAAGCCACCAGGACAGGGGACCGGCCTGGGGCTCTCGCTCTGTCGCGGCATCGTCGAGAGCCACGGGGGCTGGCTAGATCTGGAAACTGAGCCTGGCCGAGGCGCCGTCTTCCGGATCGTGCTACCGGTGACGACACCCGGGATCGCGGGGCCGGAGGCACCGGACCACGAGGCCGGCGCGTCGGTCCAGGGAAAGTCGATCCTGGTGGTGGAGGATGAAGCCGACGTGGCCGAGGTGTTGCGCGACCTGCTGATCGCTGATGGACATCAGGTCGAGACGGCGGCCAACGGCTTCGTCGCGCTCGACATGATCTTGACGCGCCCCTATGACGTGATCGTGAGCGACGTTCGGATGCCGGATCTCGACGGCCCCGGGCTCTACCGCGAGCTGGAGCGCCGGCGGCCAGGGCTCTGTCGTCGCCTGATCTTCGCGACCGGTGACCAGCTGAGCCCGGCGACGCGTGAGTTCCTGGAGCGGGAGGGAGTCCGCACGGTGAGCAAGCCCTATGAGCTGGAGCAGATCCGCCGGGTGATCCAGCAGAGCGTCGGGGGGTCGTGACGGGTCACCCAGAGCAGGCGACCGCGAGGGTTTTCAGGCCCTTCTGAAGCACTCCGGCGGTCCTCGTCGCGGGCGGCGACCACCTCCCCCCGTGACGCATCTCAAGAGCGAGGACGCGGAGGCCCGGTGAACGAGACGATCGCATTCCTGGTCCGTCACGGCGAGGCCGTCCTCTTTGTCTACGTCTTCGCCGACCAGGTCGGGGTGCCCTTGCCCGCCGTCCCTGTGCTCCTGGCCGCCGGGGCCCTGGCCGGCGTGGGCAAGCTCAGCTTTCCCCTCGCNGTCGCCCTCAGCGTCGCCGCCTCACTGATCGCCGATTTCATCTGGTACTTCGTCGGGCGTCTTCGGGGCGCCCGGGTGCTCGGCTTTCTCTGCCGGGTGGCCCTGGAACCCGTTGCCTGCGTTCGCCGAACCGAGAACGCGTTCCAGCGGCACGGCGTCCGGTCGCTCGTCTTTGCGAAGTTCGTCCCGGGTTTGAGCACGGTGGCGCCGCCGCTGGCCGGGATCTTCCGGGTCGGCCTCCCGCGCTTCGCCCTCTACAGCGCGGCCGCCGCGCTCCTCTGGGCCACGGCCTGGATGGGGCTCGGCTACGCGCTCCGTGATGTCCTCGAGTGGGCGACGGCCCAGGCCAGCAACGTGGGTTCGGCCCTGGTGGGGATGCTCGTCGCGATCATCGTCGTCTACGTGGCCTTCAAATGGGTGCAGCGCCGACGGCTCCTCGGCACCCTCCGGATCGCCCGGATCAGTGCCGACGAGCTCAAGGGCAAGGTCGACGCGGGCGAGGCGGTGGCCGTCGTCGATCTCAGAACCGCCCTCGATGCGGCGGCCGACCCCTACCTCATCCCGGGCGCCATCCGCATGACCGCGGAGGAGATCGAGCAGCGCCACCAGGAGTTGCCGCGCGACGTCGACCTCGTCGTCTACTGCTCCTGACCGAACGAAGCGACCAGCGCCCGGGTGGCGCTCATGCTGCGACGCCGCGGAATCCTCCGCGTCCGGCCCCTGGCGGGCGGGCTGGATGGCTGGCGCGCGCGCAGTCTTCCCGTCCAGCCACTCGGCGTCGAAGTCCCCTAGGCGCCGTCGTGCGCGTCGCCGTCCTTGACCGGCGGCGCTCCCTTCACTACGCTCGTCCCGCGTCCCGACTGACGATTCGGCCGCCACCATGAGACGCTGGACTAGGATCTGGAGCCGCTTCGGAGGGCCGCTGCTGACCGTTGCGGCCGTGGTCGTCATCGAGTTGCTTTCGGAGACGGTCCGGCGCATCGCCGACCCCCACGCGGTCCTCCTGCTGGCCACCGTGTACTCGACGTTCAATGCGGGCCTGCGCCAGGGGCTGATCAGTGCCGGGATTACGGCGGTCTATCTCGCGTACTTCTTCTCGGTCCCGGGCCAGTTCTTCCGGTACGGCGCCGAAGAACTGCAGCGCGTGCTGGTGTGGGCCATCGCCGCGCCCGCGATGGTGCTGATGGTCGGGCTCATGAGGCGCCGGGCCGACGGGGCCTCCGACGAGATCGTGCGCCGAGAGCGCGATCATTCGGCCTCGCTCGAGGCTTTGCTGGCCGAGCACCGGCACACCGAGCAGGCGTTGCGGGCCTCCGAGGAACGCTACCGGATGCTCTTCGAGCGAAACCTGGCCGGCATCTTCCGGTCGCAGCGAGACGGGCGCATGCTGGAATGCAACACGGCGCTCGTGCACCTGCTGGGGTTCTCCTCCCGCGACCAGGTGCTCGCGCAGAACGCCACGGGGTTCTACGTCGACCCGGGGGACCGCGCGCGCTTGATGAAGCTGCTCCAGCCGGGGGTGGTCGTCAGCAACCACGAGGTCCACTGGCGGCGGGCCGATGGCCGGACGATCTGGGTGCTGGTCAACGTGCGCGAGGTCGTCGAGGGGTCGTCCGCGTACCTCGAGGGCATCGTGATCGATATCAGCGACCGAAAGCGCGCCGAGTCTGGTCCGCCGGGCACGGCTGCCTAGCCGGAAGTCCGGCTCACCGAACCATGCTTCGCGGTCGCCCGGGCGCCGGGAGGCTGAGACGGCCGCGAGTCTCGTCGAGCCCCTGGCAACGCAGGACGTACAGCCCGTGGTTCTTGTCGGTGAGGGGCCGGCCAGGTCGCTGTAGCCGACGACCTCGACGTGATCGCTCCACCACGGACCGGGCGCGGTGCTCATGGCGTGACCGCGTCCTCCTTACGCGCGCCTCTCCGGGCGATCGGAAGGCCCGGCGGGCAGACGGCTGGCCGCGAGGTCGCGCGGGGAGAGATGAGGCACCGTCTCGCCGGTCTCCACGAACGTCCGGGTGACGTCGGTGATGTTGTAGACCCAGAGGATCATCATGGGTCCGGTCCCCACGTTGTGGAAGCGGTGGTGCCGGCCCTGAGGGATGACGGCGGTGTCGTACGGCCGCATGCGGACACGGCGTCCGTCGATCTCGGCCTCCGCTTCGCCCTCGAGGACGGTGGTCTGCTCGTCGCAGTTGTGGTAGTGGAGAGGGATGCTGCCGCCGACCGGGAAGCGCGTCACCCCGCTCGTGATGTGGGCGCCCAGCTCCTTGTTGGAGAAGAGCATGGTCTGGACCCCGCCGCCCCGCTCGAAGACCGGCAGCGTGGTGAACGCCAGCACGCGCGATTCGATCGTCATGATGTCCCCCTGCTGGTCCGGCGACGCCGCCGGCGATCGGGCTCGAGAACGAGCCCGGCTGCGTAGTATAGAGGAGGACAGCGATCCATGACGGAGAGACCGTCGACCGGCGTGCGCTCGTACGCGACCCCGCAGCTCGAAGCCTTCATCGCCCGCGCCCTCGGGGCCGTCGGCCTGCCGCCGAGCGACGCCGCCGAAGTCGCGCGCCTGATGGTGCGGGCCGACCTGCGCGGCGCCGACGGCCACGGCATCTTCCGCCTCCCTCAGTACGTGCGGCGGATCCGCGCCGGGGCCGTCAACGTCCGGCCCCGGATCGGCGTGGCCAGCGAGACCGAGGCCATGGCGCTCGTCGACGGGGACAACGGTATGGGCCACCTCGTCATGGGCTTCGCCACTCGCCTGGCCATGGACAAGGCGGCCCGCCAGGCTGTGAGCTGGGTGGGCGTGCGCCGGAGCAACCACGCGGGCCCCGCGGCCCTCTACGCCATGATGCCGCTCGAGCGGGACATGATCGGGCTCTACCTGGCGGTCGGCAACGCCAATCACCTGCCGCCCTGGGGCGGGATCGAGATGCTCCTCAGCACCAACCCGATCGCCGTCGCCATCCCGGCCGCCGAGGAGCCGCCCATCGTGCTCGATATGGCCACGACCGTGGCCGCCTACGGCAAGGTGAAGACGGCGGCGCAGCGCGGAGAGATGATCCCGGAGGGCTGGATGCTCGACACCCGCGGCCAGCCGCTGACCGATCCCCGCCGGGCCGACGAGGGCTTCCTCCTGCCCATCGGGGGTTACAAGGGTTACGGGCTCTCGCTCGTGTTCGGGCTCCTGGCGGGGACGCTCAATGGGGCGGCCAACGGACGCGATGTGGTCGACTTCAACAAGGACGACGTGACTCCCACCAACACCGGGCACGCCATCGTGGCTCTCGACGTCCGCCGCTTCGCGCCCACCGACGCCTTCAAGCGGAGCGTCGATACCCTGATCCGCGACATCCGGTGCTCCAAGCGGCTGCCCGGCGTCGAGCGCATCCGGCTGCCCGGCGAGCAGAGCCACGTCACCTTCGTCGAGCGCTCGAAGGACGGCGTCCCCCTCAACCCGGCCCTCCAGGCCCAGCTTCACCGGCTGGCCGAGGATCTCGGCATCGCTCCGCTGAGTAGGCTCTAGGTCGGGCTCTCTACGACCAAGGTCCTGTTGACAGGGGCGGGGCTTGCAGCTAGGCTCCCCGCTGCGGAGAGAACTATATAGGGTGCGATAAGTTCTAACCTAAAACCGACGAGGGCGAACGTTGAAGCGATGATNTGACAGCCTCACCTGGTCACCAGGGCTGTCGGCGAGCGAAATGGTGAAACCGGCAACGTGAGCGTTGCCGGTTTTTTTGTGTGGGCCGCGAGGCCCTGGCTCGAGCGAGGAGACGACGGTCCCGTGGCGACACTACCGCAGATTCAACTCCGATGTACCGGCTGTAACCGGCGGTTGGGGGACTTCGTCAACGAGGTCCAGGCGGGACAGGTGATCCTCGAGCTGAAGTGCCCGAGATGCGGCCAGCCCCATATGGAAGTCATCCGGCCCTCTTCCCTGCGCGCAGACGAGAACCCTGCCGAGCGTCGCGCGCGACCTCCGAGAGCGCCATGACGAGACCCCTCCGGGCCCGGCTCCAGCGAAGATTCAGGGTCATCTCCGGCGTGTGGATGTTCGTCATCGTCGTGGGCATCGGCCTGCCAGTTTCGGCCCAGACCGCTACGACGAGCGAGCCGCTCGCTGTGGTGAACGGAGAGGCGATCACGGTCGAGGAGGTTGAAAACGCTCTCGGCGCGCCGCTTCGCCGGCTCGAAAGGCAGATCTACGACATGAAGCGGCAGAAGCTCGAGGCGCTCATCGGCGAGCGGTTCCTCGCGCGGGAAGCGGCGAAGCGGGGCATCTCCGTCCAGGCGCTGCTCGATGCGGAGGTCACGGCAAAGGCTGGACTGGTGAGCGAGCAGGAGGTCGAGACCTTCTTTCAGGCCAACAAGGCCCGACTCAAGGGCGAGGAGGCCGACGTCCGAAAGCGGATCGCGGCGCACCTCCAGCAGCAGAAGCTGGCGGTCCGTCGGGAGACCTTCCTGCAGTCCCTCCGCTCGCAGGCCAGGGTGGTGGTCCATCTCCAGGCGCCGCCCGTCTTCCGGCCCGAGGTCACTGTCGGCGGCGCTCCGTTTCGGGGGCCGGCGGCGGCGCCGGTGACGATCGTCGAGTTCTCGGACTTCCATTGCCCCTTCTGCAAGCAGGTCCTCGGGACACTTACCCAACTTCTGTCGCGATACGGCGACCGGGTGAGGCTCGTCTTCCGGGACTTCCCGATTGATAGCCTCCATCCCCAGGCCCGAAAGGCAGCCGAGGGGGCGCGGTGCGCCCACGACCAGGGGAAATTCTGGGAGTATCACGACGTCCTCTTCGCCAATGCGCCCCAGGCCAGTCCGGAGAAGCTCAAGGCGTACGCCGCGCAGGTGGGGCTGGACCTCCCGAGCTTCGAGCGCTGCCTCTCGAGCGGGANGCCCGAGGCCGCGGTGCAGAAGGACGTAGACGAGGGGATCCGCCTCGGGGTGACCGGCACGCCGGCCTTCTTCNTCAACGGCCATCTGCTCTCAGGGGCCCAGCCCCTGGAGAGCTTCGTGCGGGTGATCGAGGGAGAGCTCGCGCACGCGCGATGAGGGGCGAGAGGCCGAGCGAGAGGGAGCCCACAACGGGTGACAGCCCAGGCCCCGCGATGTCGAGCCCGGCACTGCTCGATAATGACGCCGCCCGGGCGTTTCTCGAGCGCTTTCGGTGGCCGAATGGCCCCGTATGCCCACACTGTGGGTCGTCTGGCGCCTATCGACTGCAGCCGAAGCCTCACTCGACGAGGCCGGTCCGCAGGGGTGTCCTGAAGTGCAAGGCGTGCCGCAGGCAGTTCACCGTGACGGTGGGGACGGCCTTTGAACGCAGCCACCTTCCACTGGCCACCTGGCTCGCGGCCATCAGGCAACTCTGCGAGTCGGGCCCGGCCGTGAGCGCCTACCGGCTTCATCGGCTGGTGGGGGTGTCCCGTCCGAGCGCATGGCTGATGGCGCAGCGCATTCGTGAGGCGCTCACATCTCGGCCCGAACTCCGGCAATCGGCGTGGCGACCCGCCCGCCAACGACCGTGATCGGGAAGTCCCGACGCACGGGACGCACGTCCGGGAAGCCGAGACGACGACCGATTGTGAGGGTCGCCGAGCGACTCTCGCTCGCCGGAGTTCCTTATGAGAAGGTCCTGGCCCACATGATGAGGATGAGGCCGGAAAACCTCGCCGGCGGTGGCCGCGAGTCAGTGGCGTGAGGCAGCCGTGGGTTTGTCATGTTGCCGTTGACATGCCCGACGGGAGGAGGTATTTGCTTGCGGAACATCACGACGAGTTGAAATGTCAGAACATGCGGGCACCGCTTGAGGAGGTGATCGAACCAGCTTGACCCTGTGACGATACGAGCCCCGCCGAGGGCCATCCCCGAGTTCCCCGAGAACCGCGTAGAGGTCCTTCCAGAGGCCCGACCTGAGCGCCATAGAGCGCCGGTCAGGGCCTTTTTGTTTGTCGGCGAGCGGCTCACCATCCCAAGGAGGAGATTGCAGATGAAAGCGTGTACCGGACTGATACGAACTATTCAAGTGATCGTCTTCGTCGCGGCGCTGGCACTGGGCGCAACGCCAGCGCTGGCCGTCCACACCAGCCCCCTTGAGATCGACGGCGACGTGATACCGTTTTCCGCTCAGGACTGGCAAACCCTCTTCTTCTCGGGCGGTGTTTTCAACTGCTCGACTACGGCTCCGGGTGGCACCGCCACTAGCAAGACTTGCGTCTCAGAACGGTTGGACGACACCGCGAGCATCTTCACGGGTGGCGGCTCCAAGGACGGGCTAGACATCCCCTTCTGGGCTGGGAAAGAGGGGAGTGTGCCGGACAAGGACAACCTCGTCACCGCCTTCGCCGCCAGGTACACCTCCGGCACCGACCAGATTCTCTACTTTGGCGGCGACCGCTTCGCCACCAACGGCGACGCACAGATCGGCTTCTGGTTCTTCCAGGACAACGTGCAATTCAACCCCAGTACCGGAACGTTCAGCGGCAACCACCAAGTAAACGACATCCTGATCCTCAGCAACTTCACCCAAGGTGGCACCCTGACCAACATCCAGGCTCTGCTGGTGACGGCGATCAGCGCCAGCGGCGATCTTAGCTTTACGACGATCGCGAGCGCGTCTGCCGGGACGACCTTCGCCTGTAATGGGCCGGACACCATCTGTGCAGCGACGAACGCAGGTACCACCCCCTCACTCGACCCCAACTACAAAGACAAGGCCAACACACCAGCAGGGACCTATCCGCCCGTCGCCTTCTTCGAGGGGGGCCTGAACCTGAGCGCATTCAACCTGGGTGGCGAGTGCTTCGCCAGCTTCCTGATGGAGACCCGCTCCTCGCAGTCCATCACTGCCGTGCTGAAGGACTTCGTGGGAGGGGCGTTTCAGCCTTGCCAGGCTGGCATCGTGACCCACGTGCGCGCCGATAGCAACAACGCCGATCTCACCAACAACAACAACGTCGCGTTTCCCACGCCGCTCCACGACCAGGCCTTGGTCACGGGGACTCCAGGCGTCGCCACCCCCACGGGGACCGTGACGTTCGAGTTCTTCGACAACCTCAACTGCGACCCCGCTAACTTCGTTGCCCAAGAGTCCGGCACGCTGAGTCAAGTCATAGCACCCACGGCAACGACGGGTGGAGTCGCAGAGGCACTCTCACCCTCCAGGACCCCGAACCCTGGTCCCCACTCCTACCACGCGAAGTACAACGGTGACAGCCGCTATCCCGCCACTGGCTTCAGCATGTGTGAGCCGTTCACCGTAGCGCAGGTGCCATCTGGCATCAGCACGTTCATCGCCGATCCGATTACCGGCGCTGACCTCACCAATCAGGCGCTGAACACGAATTCAGGCCCGGTGAGCGTGGTGGACAAGGCTACCGTCACGTGCGGAATTGCGCCCACGGGTGGCGTGACGTTCACGTTCTTCAACAACGCCACCTGCACAGGTTCCGGTACCGTGGATAACTGTGGTCTAGCTGGCGGGTGTCCATTGAATGCCAGCGGAGTGGCCACATCGGGGACGCACCTTATCACGGCCGGCGTCTTCTCGTTCAACGCCGTCTACAACGGTGACTTCAACTGCCTCCCCTCCGCCACCAGTTCGTGTGAGCCAGTGTGCGGATTGCCCTTCCTCACGCACCCGTAGTGACCTTCACGGCGTCGCAGCCCTGAGGCGCTCTGGTGGCCGGTACCCCGGCCACCAGGGTCCAAAGGAGGGTTGAACGGCACCGGGCAGGGCGGCGCCGCCGCCCTGCCCGCTCTTTTCCCAGGGAGGAAAGAATCTTTCTCTCGGGGGACTCGCGCTCCTGCTCGCCCTGATCCTCCCGGCCGCGGCCGAGACCGCCGCGAAGAGCGAGCCGCTGGCGGAGGTGGCCGGGGAGGCGATCACGGACGACCGGGTCGAGAAGGTCATCGGCGCACCGCTCAAGAAGCTCGAAGGGCGGACCTACACCCTGAAGCGCCGGAGGCTCGAGGCGCTGATGACCGAACGGCTCCTGGCGCGCGAGGCGGCGAAGCAGGGCGTCTCGGTGGAGGCACTCCTGGATGCGGAGGTCGCTCTCGGGCGCCCAGCCGCTAGAACTTACGCGCCTGATCGAGGAGGAGCTGGCGCGGACGTGCTGACGTCGAGAGACGCTGTGCGCCGGCCTCGAGTGATCGAATCGAGTGCCCGAGGCCTGCGCACAGCTGGCTGACGTGTTCTGGGTCTCGACCTCTGTCAGGTGTCCGTCTGGGCGCCCGCTTACTTCACTGTGAAGTTCGCGGCGGCGCTGCCAGACAACGGCGTCTTCGCAACGTCTGCGCGCGCCTTGTAAGCGCCGCCCGGATCCGACTTCGTGAGCCTGTACTTCGCCACGGCTGAACCCGTCGAGTCAGTGCTGGCTGTCTGGCTCACCACAGTGCCATTCGACTTCGTGATCGCGAACGTCACGCTGGCGTTCGAGACTGGTGATCCCCCAGAGCGCGCTTTGGCCGTGACGGAGACGGTCTGGTTGCCGGTGTAGCTGGGCTTGTCGGTCGACACGGAGACATCAAGAGTAGAGCCGGTGCCAGAAGAGGAGCCGATGACGTAGATTGCATAGGCTATCGCAGCGTATTGGGTGTACGAGCCATTCATCACTCTCGCCGTGACGTTGTAGGAGGCAGCGGCGGCTGAGGTCGGTGAGGTCACGGTGAGCGTGGTGGACGCGCTCGCGCCGGGACTCAGGGTGAGGGTTGGCGCCAGCGCAGCGGTCCAGTCGCTCGGCACAAACGCCTGGAGGAGGAAGCTGGACGCGGGGCAGGTCGCACCGTCGTTGTTCGTGACCGAGACGGTGTAGGTCAGGGCGGTCCCGGCCGGGACCGTCTCGCTCTTGGACGGCGACAGCGCGACGGTTGGGGTCGAGCGAGTGTTGCAGGCCGGTGCGCCGAGGGCCACACCGACAGCGGCGCCGGTGCTGCGCACCGACACTGGAGTGATCGTCACTCCAGCATCGGGATCGGAGAAGCTCCGGCCGACCGTCAGCGCGGGGTCCAGGGAATAGAGTTGGTAGGTCTCGGGCGTCATGTCCAGGAGGGCGTTGTTGTTGCCGCCGTTGTCATTAAGCGCGATGTGGACGACCACGCCATTCAGGATGTTGTTGCTGTCCAGGCCGCCGCCTTTTGTGCTAGTAACAATGACGGTATCGAAGCCAAGCGGCTGGCGGACCTCCACGTAATACCATTCGCTATAGCCGGTCGTCAGGTTCGTGTTCTTCAGAATCTTCAAGGCCTTGGAGCTGGCACCCAGGGGTTCGTAGAGATCCAGCAGGTAGGTGCCGCTCGATTGAACGGTGGTGATGGGCGGTGAGACGCCCTGGTTCAACCACCCCAGCCGCTCCTTCTGAAAGGCGTTGAAGTGCGCCGAATCCGACCACCCCATGATGTCGATGCCGTCACCGTATTCGAGCCTCGTACAGGTGGGCCCTATGCTCGTGCCGTCGCTGCACACTAGGGAGTGTGAGTGTAAAAGGCCAAGGTTATGCCCGACCTCGTGGCCGACCGTCACCAATTCAAGGTGCCCGTTGATCAAGGCCCGTGAGGGNTTGCCGCCGACGGTGGCGGAGCCCGAAAAGCCACAGCCACTGTTATAGGGAGTGATATAGACGATGTGGGTGTAGGCGGAGAGGTTAGCTCCCGCCGCAGTAGCGCCCGAATCTGCGTAGCTGGTGAATGCTGGGTCACAGACCGTGCTGTTGACTGGGACGGTGTACCAGCCGTAGACGTCGCCGGTCAGCCAGGTCTGCCCGTAAGAGTTCTCCAAGAAGAAGTTGCTTGTCGTGCCGAAGACGACGC
>JGI25382J37095_10000002_pt1 | contig 33278 bp, 32 predicted proteins | sample GraSoi013_1_40cm_3_FD_37095 | JGI IMG/M metagenome (IMG submission 37095)
CCGGCTCGGCCCGGGCCGGCGGCGCGGGCTTCGCCGCCTCCACGGACTTGTCCGGAAGCAGCGGCGGCGGAGTCGGAGCCGAAGTCGCCGGAGGTGCCTCGGGCGTCGCCGACGGCTGCCCCGGTGTGGGGGGCGGTGCCGACGGCCTGGGCGGCGTGGGCGGAGCCGCGGGCTTGACCGCGATCTGCTTCGACACCGGTGGGTTCAGCATGTCGAGGACGTACGGGACCACCACCACCGCGATGACACCGAGCACGACGATCACGAGGAAAGCACGGAACCAGAGCGACGAGAAGATCGACCGCGGAGGCTCGTCGTAGATGTCCCGGTTGGCTGCCGCCATGCGCGTCATCTTAGCATAGACGTTGGGCTTCTCGCCCCTCAGGAGCGCGAGAATCTGAGGTCGCCGATCAGGGTCTCGGCGGTCCCCCCGGTGTCGTCGGTGTCGATCATCAGGGCGATGCTCCCCACCCGGGGCGGTCGCCGCCCGAAGAGGGCGATATAGTCGTCACGGACGTTCCGCTGCCCCCGCCGCCACGTCCCGAGCCCGCGCGCCCCCGACTCGACCACGATGATCCGGACGTTGGAGGCCTTGGCGCTGACGAGCCGTGTGTCCACGGGCGCGGTCGTGTCCCACACGTACCCGATCACGTCGCTCTTCGTCCGGGGTGAGGGCCACCGGGGAAAGACGACGTAGACCTGCGCCGCCTGGTCATCGGTCGCGTGGTGGCGGACGTCTCCCCGGACCGGCAGCTGCATGACCTTCCACCACCACGACAGGACGGGGAACTCGTCGAGGTCGACGACGGCGTCGTGGTAGAGCGCAAAGGAGGTCCGCTCGCTCCTGAGTCTCAGGACGAGGCCGGGCTCGGCCTGCATCAGCGTGACGGAGGCGTGGCCGCTGAACTCCTTCAGCGCCCAGCCCCGCGGCACCGCCTCCACCGGCAGGTACGGGGGCACCGAATCGGCGATGCGGATGCGCAGCTGAGCGGTGGCGGGAGCGTGCTCCGGCTGCGTCGAGGCTGCCCCCGTCCCCAGCGCGGCGGCCGGTACGGGGCCGGCCGCGTCCGTCGCCACCCCTCGCGAGATCGCCCGACCGGCGTGAAACGAGCGCTGCGCCACGACCGCGGCCAGCGCCGCGGTGACGACGACGAGACCGAACGCGGCCGCCCCGCGGCCCGTCAGCGNCGCACCCGGCGTCGGCGCGCCCGGGGACCGGCCGCCCTTCGGAAGGACAGACGGATCGGTGAGCCCGCGAATCCGAAGGCCCGGCGGAGCGCGTTGACGAGGTAGCGCTCGTAGGAGAAGTGGATCTGGTCGGGCTTGTTCACGCGCACGGCGAAGGTCGGCGGTCCGGTCCCGACCTGGACCGCCGACTGGATGGTGAGCGGCACGCCCCCGACCGTCATCGGCCGTCGCGCCAGCGCGCCGAGCAGCGCCTCGGCCACGGCGCCGGTCGGCACGCGCCGCCGCGCCTCCGCCGCCACCGTGTCGACGGCGTCGAACAGCTCAGGCAGCCCCTCGGCGCGCGTGGCCGAGGTGAAGCAGATGGGCGCGTACTCGAGGAAGGGCAGGCGCTCGCGGATCTGCTCGACGACTTCGGCCTTGCGCACCATGCCCGGCGGCACCAGGTCCCATTTGTTGACGGCGATCACCGTGGCCCGCCCGGCCTCGTTCGCGTAGCCGGCGATGTGGGCGTCCTGGGCGGTGAGCCCCTCGGAGGCGTCGAGNACCAGGACGGCCACCTGGCAGCGCTCGAGGCTCTTGAGGGCCATCACCACGGCGAGCTTCTCCAGGGGCTCGCTCACGCGTCCCTTGCGCCGGATGCCCGCGGTATCGACGAGCACGTACGGCCGGCCCCGGTAGACGAGCGCGGTGTCGACGGCGTCGCGCGTGGTCCCCGGCGCCTCGTGCACGAGGACGCGCTCGGTGCCCACCATCGCGTTGAGCAGCGACGACTTGCCGACGTTCGGCCGGCCGATGATCGCGATGTGCACGGGCGCGGCGGCGGCCGCGGGTGGAGCGGCCGGCTGGGGGCACCGCGCCCGCACCGCCTCCAGCATCTCGGCTACGCCCCGCCCGTGCTCCGCCGAAACTGGAATCAGCTCGCCCAGGCCGAGCCGATAGAAGTCGCCGAGCGCCGGCTCCTGGGCCGCGTCCTCCACCTTGTTGGCCACCAGCACGACGGGCCGTCCGGACTTCCGCAGAATGCGCGCGATCTCCTCATCGAGGGCCGTGATCCCCTCCCGCGCGTCCACGACGAGGAGCACCAGGTCCGCCTCATCGACGGCCACCAGCACCTGCCGCCGCACCGCCTCGACCAGCGGCTCCTCGGACGACGGATCGAAGCCGCCCGTGTCGACCACCGTCGCCTGCCAGCGCTCGAACGCCACCTGGCCGTAGAGCCGATCGCGCGTGACGCCGGGGACATCGCGCACGAGCGCCCGCCGGCGCCCCACCAGCCGGTTGAAGAGTGACGACTTGCCGACGTTCGGGCGACCGACAATCGCAATGATCGGGCGAAGCATGGCTCTACCGGGTGCGGGCGGGCTCCCCGACCCCCCTCACGACCCCCGAAGCGCCCGGAGCAGGGCCCGGGAGGAGGGNTCGACGACCCGCACCGGCACTCCGAGGTCTCGCGCCAGGTCGCCCGGCGTCCGATCGTCGAGGAAGACACCATCGACGTCGCGCACCGCCATCGCCGGGACCAGCACCTCCTCGCCCAGATCGGGCAGGCTGGCCAGCTGACGCTGGATGTCCTGGCCGGTCAGGAGGCCGGCGACGCCGATCGTGCGCCCGAAGAAGTCGTTGGGCACGACGGCCACGCGCGCCGTCACCCCGACGGGCTCGAGCGGCGCGAGCCAGCGGGCCAGGCGCGCGCCGTACATCTCTCCGCTCACCAGCGTGACCATCCGCCGCCGGGGAGGCGGCCCGAACCTACGGAGCGCGCGCTCGAGATCATCCTCGAAACGCCTCACCAGGCCGACGCCGTCTTCGGCGATGGCAAACCCCTCGTAGGCCGCCGCGGGCGGCAGGGCCCGTCCGGCCAGCAGATGAATCTCGTCAGCCGCGAAGACGAAGCGGCTCCCCAGGCGATCGAGGAACCCCGCCTGCCAGACCTGGACGGTGTCGACGAGAGCCCGCGCCTCGTCGGGGGCGAGGAGCCGGAGCGACGGCAGCCGCTCGCGGTGGCGAGTGAGGCCGACCGGGACGATCGCCACCGTCGCCACCTGGGGGTGCAGCGGGACCAGGTCGAAGACGGTGCGCTCGAGCCGGGAGCCNTCGTTGAGATCCGGGCAGAGCACGATCTGGGCGTGCATGCGGATGCCGGCCTTGCTGAGCCGCTCCAGGCGCGGCAGGATCTCGGCGCTCCCGCGGGGCCGTCCCAGCAGCCGGTGGCGCAGCTCCGGATCGGTGGCGTGCACGGAGATGTAGAGCGGGGACAGCCGCTGCTCCTCGATACGACGGAGCGCTGCCTCGTCGAGATCCGTGAGCGTGATGTAGTTGCCGTGCAGGAACGACAGGCGGAAGTCGTCGTCCTTCACGTAGAGGCTCCGCCGCATCCCCTTGGGGTTCTGGTGGATGAAGCAGAAGACGCATTTGTTCGCGCACGTCGAGATCTCGCGGGGGCGGGGCGGCTCGAGCTCGACGCCGACGTCGGGCCCGTGGCGGACGAGCGCCAGCGCCCTCCGTCCATCCTCGCGGGCGACCGTCAGCCGGAGGCGAGGCTCGGCAGCGTAGAACTGGAAGTCGATGGCGTCTCGGAGCGCGTGGCCGTTGATGGCGAGGATCACATCGCCGGGATGGAGTCCGGCGCTGGCCGCCGGCGTCCGGCGCCGGACCGCCGCCACCACCACCCCCTCNGGCGCCGCGCCCTTATCCTCGGAGCAGCGTGCTCTCATGNGCCTCGTGCTCCGCGTCGTTCGCGGCGTTGAGGAAGCGCATGCCCTGGAGCAGGTACTGAAATCCCGACACGACCGTGAAGATGGCCGCCAGCCACATGATCGTCCGCGGCGCCAGCACCACGTGGAAATACCGCGAGAGCAGTCCGGTCAGCACCGTNAGGATCTGAAAGAACGTCGTCGCCTTCCCGGCCCACGTCGGCCGGGGGTAGATGCGCCCACCGACCATGAGCACCAGGAGGGCGCCGACGACCAGCAGCGTGTCCCGCGTCAGCACCACCGCGGTGATCCAGAAGGGCAGCGCCTTGAGGTACGTGAGGGTCACGAACGAGGCGGTGAGCAGCAGCTTGTCGGCCATGGGGTCCAGAAAGGCCCCGAGCCGGCTCGATATGCCCCGGTGGCGGGCCACCCAGCCGTCGAGGAGATCCGTCAGAGCCGCCCCCACGAAGACGGCCAGCGCCCAGCCCGGCTTCTGGTACACGAGGAGTGTCACGAAAAGCGGGACCAGGAGGATGCGGAGCACGGTCAGCCAATTGGCGAGCCCCATACGAAGCTCCAAGTGTACCCGTTACATACGGTAGGAGGCCAGGGCGTCCCGGAGCGACGGCGGCAGCTCCACCTCGAGCCGCACGTGGTCGGCGTCGTCGGTCCGCGCGAGCACGCGGCCGCGGGCGTAGCAGAGCGCCAGCGCCGTGCCCTCCCCGTGCGGGATCCGCAGCGTCACCGCGCCCCCTGGCCGCCGGAGGGCCGCCTCGACGGTGCTCCGCAGGTGGTCGAATCCCTCGCCGGTGACCGCCGAGACCGGCACGCCCCCGCGGGCTTCGACGAGCCGGTCGATGGCGCGGGGCTCGTGGACCCGGTCGATCTTGTTCAGCACGAGCAGCGTCGGGCGATCGTCGATCTCGAGCTCGCGCAGCAGGCCCTGCACCGCCGCCATGTGCTCCTCCAGCGCCGGGTGACTGGCGTCCACCACATGCAGGAGGANGTCGGCCTCGGCCAGCTCCTCGAGGGTGGCGCGGAAGGCGGCGATCANCTCGTGCGGCAGCTTGCGGATGAATCCGACGGTGTCGGTGAGGATGAACGGCTGGCGGCTGTCGCCGCTGACGAGCCGCGCGGCCGGATCGAGCGTCACGAAGAGCTGATCGGCCGCGACCAGGCGCGAGCCCGTGAGCCGGTTGAGCAGCGTGGTCTTGCCGGCGTTGGTGTAGCCGACGAGCGCCACCACGGGCAGCCCGGCGCGGCGCCGTCCCTCGCGCTGCACGCGCCGATGCACGCGCACGTGCTCCAGCTCGCGGCGAATCTGCATGATGCGTCGGCGGATGACGCGCCGGTCGGATTCCAGCTGGGTCTCGCCCGGCCCCCGGGTACCGATCCCGCCGCCCAGGCGCTCCAGGTGGGTCCACTGGCCGACCAGCCGGGGCAGCAGATACGTGAGCTGGGCCAGCTCGACCTGAAGCTTGCCCTCGCTGGTGCGCGCCCGCTGGGCGAAGATGTCCAGGATGAGCGCCGTCCGGTCGATCACCTTGATGCCCAGGGCCTGGGAGACGTTACGCTCCTGGACGGGCGAGAGCGCATCGTCGCAGATCAGGAGGTCGGCGTCGGTCTGGCGCGCGGTCTCGCCGATCTCGGCGATCTTGCCCCGCCCGAAGTAGAGCGCGGGCGTGGGGGCTTGGCGCTCCTGCACCACGCGGTGCACGACGGTGGCGCCGGCCGCGGAGGTGAGCCCCCCCAGCTCGTCGAGCGACTCTTCGACCTCCCAGCGACCCTGCGACGGCAGCTTGACCGCCGCGATCACCGCTCGCTCGCGCTCGGCGCGGGTCAGTACGGCGCCGTTGCCACGCCCGTTCTTCACCCGATCAGGCCCTCCCGGAGCCGGCGCTCCAGCATGACCGCGGCGCCCTCCGGACCTCCGGCGAGCGCGAGGTCGAGCCACTGGATGTCCGGCTCGCGTGTGAACCACGTCCACTGCCGCTTGGCGTAGCGCATGGTGTCGCGCTGCATGAGCCTCAGCGCCTCCGCCTCCCCGAGCGTCCCTTGCACGACCCGGGCGAACTCCCGGTACCCGATCCCCTGCATCGACGGCAGCGAGGGGTCGTAGCCGCGCGCGAGGAGTCCCCTGACCTCATCGGCGAGCCCGCCGGCGACCATCGCCGCCGCCCGCTCGCCGAGGCGCCGCCGGAGCGCGCCCCGCTCCATCGTCAGCCCGACATAGACCACGTCGTACTCCTCCGAGCGCCGGCGCCACTCTACCTGCTCCGTCGCCACCGCGCTCCCCGCCCGGATGAGCTCGAGAGCCCGCATCACCCGCACGTAGTCGTTCGGATGCAGGCGGTACGCCAGCTCGGGCGCCTCCCGGACCAGGCGCGCGTGGAGCGCCTGGCGGCCTTGCCGGGCGGCCAGGGCGGTCAGCTCGCGGCGGAACTCCGGGTCGGCCGGCGGCGCCGGATCGAGCCCACGCAGCAGCGTCCGGATGTAGAGGCCGGTGCCCCCGACGACGGCGGGCAGGAGCGCCCGTCCCCGGATCGCCGCGATGATCCGGCGCGCGTCGCTGCGGAAGCGCGCCGCGTGGTACTGATCGTCGGGGTCCACGATGTCGATCAGGTGGTGCGCGACCGCGCGCCGCTCGGCAGCGGTCGGCTTGCCCGTCGCCAGATCCATGCCGCGGTACACCTGACGCGAGTCGGCGCTGATCACCTCGAGGTCCACCCGGCTGGCGAGCGCGACCGCGGTGGCCGTCTTGCCGACCCCCGTCGGGCCCGCGATGACGAGAAGGGGAATCTTCATCCGCTCCGCTTCAACTCTACCAGAGTCGTCGAACCTCCCGCCGGACGTCCTGGAGCGAGATCCGGCTCATCGTCGGACGCCCGTGGGGACAGAAGTACGGAGTCCCGGTGGCGGTCAGCTCGGCCACCAGCCGCTCCATTTCCTCGCGCGCCAGTGGCGTGTTGGCCTTGATGGCGGCGCGGCAGGCGACGAAGGCCAGCGCGCGATCGAGCACCGGCTGCCCGCCCTTGGCGCCCGCCAGCTCGTCCACCGCCGCCTCGATGAGCCGCTTGGGCTCGTCGGCCTCGAGCACGCTCGGGACCGCGCGCAGGACGATCGTGTCGCCCCCGAATCCCTCGAAGGCGAACCCCAGGCGCTCGAGCGGCTCGCGCCAACGCTCGAGCAGGGCGCGGGCCGCGGGCGCCAGCGCCAGCGGCTCTGGAAACAGGAGCGCCTGGGAGGCGGGGGCGCCGGCGGCAACCTCGGTCTCCAGGCGCTCGAAGACGACCCGCTCGTGGGCGGCGTGCTGGTCGAGGAAGAACACCTCCTTGTCGGACGCCGAGACGATGAAGGTGTCCTGCACCTGGCCGAGCACCCGGCCGAAGTCGGCGGCCCCGTAGGCGGCGGGAGCTTCGGCGAACAGCGTCGCCGGCTCCAGGGTCTCGAGCGTACCGGGCATCCGATCGTCCCGGCACGTCCCGGAGGGCGCGACCTCGACGGCGGGGACGACGGCCTTCTGGTGCAGCGCCTCGGCCAGCGCCGCCACCACCATCTCGTGGACGAGTCGCGGGTGGCGGAAGCGCACCCAGGCCTTGGTCGGATGGACGTTGACGTCGACGTCGGCGAAGGGCAGCGCGATGGTCAGCGCGACCAGGGGGAAGCGGTCGCGCGGGAGCAGCGGCCGGTAGGCTTCGAGCACCGCCTGGAAGAGCGCGGGATCGCGCACCGGCCGCCCGTTGACGACGATGACGACGTCGTCGCGNCCGCCCCGCGTCAGGTCGGGCGGGCTGGCCACGCCCCGCACATCGACCCCGTGCTCGGCGCGGCCTATGCGCAGGAGGCGCTCGCCGACCTCGTAGCCCCACAGCGCGCCCACGCGCGACCTCATGTCCCGGGCCACCGGCGCCGTGAGCGTGACGCGGTTGTCGCTCGTCACGCGGAACTGCACCTCCGGATGGGCGATGGCGAGCTGGGTCAGCAGCCTCAGGCAGGCGCCGACTTCGGTGGCCGGCGATTTCAAGAATTTCAGCCGCGCGGGAGTGTTGAAGAAGAGGTCGGCCACCTCCACCGTCGTGCCGACCTCCGCCGGCAGCGTCAGGCGCTGGCCGATGCTCCCGCCGGCGCCGGCGATGCGCGTGCCCTCGGCGGCGCCGCGCGCGCGGGTCGTGATGGTGAAGCGGCAGACGGCACAGATCGCCGGCAGCGCCTCCCCGCGGAAGCCCAGGGTGCCGATCGCCGCCAGATCCTCCTCGCTGGCGAGCTTGGAGGTCGCGTGGCGCTCCAGGGCCAGGGCGAGCTCCGCGCCGGTCATGCCCAGGCCGTCGTCGGCGATGCGGACCAGCGCCGTCCCGCCGTCGCGCAGATCGATGGCAATGGCCCGGGCCTCGGCGTCCAGCGCGTTCTCGACCAGCTCCTTGACCACGGAGGCCGGCCGCTCGACGACCTCGCCGGCGGCGATCTTGTTGATCAGGTGGTCGGGGAGCCGCCGGATTCGGCTCATCGTCACCCGCGCTCCTCGTTTTCGCCGCTTCGAGCGCGGGCTTCGCCCGCGCACTCCTGGGGGGAGGCTTCGGAAGGGGGGCGAAGCCTCCCTCCGAGGTTCACCGCGCCGGCGGCGATCTTGTTGATCAGGTGGTCGGGGAGCCTGCGGATCCGGCTCATCCTCGGCGCTCCTCGTCTTCACCGCGTTCGAGCGCGGGCTTTGCCCGCGCAATCCTAGGGGAGGTCTCGGAGGGGGCCGCCGAGGCCCCTTCCGACGGAGGAAGGGGGGCGGAGCCCCCCTTCGAGGAAAGCCCCCCTCCGAGGTTCTGTTGCCACTTGGCGAGCAGGTTGAGCGCCTCGATCGGCGTGAGGTGCGCGAGGTCGAGCCGGGCCAGCTCCGGCGCGATCGGGTCCGGCGACGGCGCGAAGAGGCCCAGCTGGGTGGCGTCGTGGGCATCGGCGGAGAGCTGACCGGCCGTCTCCAGCTCGGTCAGCAGCGCCTTGGCGCGCGTGATCACCGGCGCCGGCAGCCCGGCCAGGCGCGCCACCTGGATCCCGTAGCTGCGGTCGGTGGAGCCGGAGCGCACCTTGTGCAGGAAGATGATCTCGTCGTTCCACTCGCGCACGGCGACGTGGAAGTTGCGCACCCCGGGCAGCCGGTGGGCGAGCTGGGTGAGCTCGTGGAAGTGCGTGGCGAAGAGCACCTTGGCCCCCGCGCGCTCCTGCAGGGCTTCGACGACCGCCCAGGCGATGGCGAGCCCGTCGAAGGTCGAGGTGCCACGCCCCACCTCGTCGAGGAGGACGAGGCTGCGCGCGGTGACGTTGTTCAGGATGTTGGCCGTCTCGACCATCTCGACGAGAAACGTGCTCTGGCCCCGCCCGAGGTTGTCCTGGGCGCCGACCCGCGTGAAGACGCGATCGACCACGCCGATCCGGGCCTCGCGGGCGGGGACGAAGGCGCCCATCTGGGCCAGAATGACGATGTGCCCCGTCTGCCGCAGGTAGACGGACTTGCCGGACATGTTGGGGCCGGTGAGGATGACGATGCGCGCGTCGCCGTCGAGCGCGAGATCGTTCGGCGCGACGGGCTCGCCGGCGCGGGCCTCGAGCACGGGATGGCGGCCGTCGACGATCACGAGCGCCTCGCCCCGGTCCACGGTCGGGCGCACGTGACCCCGGACATGGGCCACCTCGGCCAGCGCCGCCAGGACGTCGAGCCGCGCGAGCGCCCGGGCCGTCGTGAGCAGCTCGCCCGCGCGCCCGGCGACGCGCCGCCGTACCTCCTCGAACAGCTCGTACTCCAGCCGCCGTCGGCGCTCCTCGGCGCCCAGCACCGTGGCCTCGTACTCCTTGAGCTCGGGCGTGATGTAGCGCTCGGCGCCGGTGAGGGTCTGGCGGCGGACGTACTCCGCGGGCACGCGGGAGACCTGGGCGTGGGTCACCTCGATCCCGTAGCCGAAGACGCGGTTGAAGCGCACGCGGAGGCTCGGGATGCCGGTGCGGGCGCGTTCCCGCTCCTCGAGGCCGGCGATCCACTGGCGCGCCGCCCGGGCGTCGTCGACGATCGCGGTGAGCGCCTCGCTCCAGCCCTGGCGGATGATCCCGCCCTCGTGCAGCGCGAGCGGTGGCTCGTCCAGGAGAGCGTCGCGGAGCAGGGCGTGCANCTCACCGAGGGGCACCAGGTCTTCCCGGGCGGCGGCGATCAGCGCGGGCCTCATCTCCACGACGCCCGCACGGATCTCGTCGAGCGGCTCCAGGCACGCGCGCAGCCCGACGAGGTCGCGAGCGTGGGCCACGCCGAGCGTGGCCCGGCTCGTCAGCCGCTCCAGATCCCCCACGCGCTCGAGCAGCGCCCGCAGCCGGCCGCGGGCGGCCGGCGCCTCGATCAGAGCCCCGATCGCGTCCTGGCGCTCGCCGATCGCCGCCGGATCGAGCAGGGGCTGCAGCAGCCACTGCCGGAGCAGCCGGCCCCCCATCGGCGTGACCGTCTCGTTGATGACGCCGAGGAGTGACGTGCGGCCGTCGCCCTCCCGGGATTCCAGCAGCTCGAGCGTCTCCGCTGCCGTCCGATCGACGGTCATGACGTCGGCGGTAGCGAGTCGCTGGAGCCTCGTCAAGTGGTTGAGCGTGGCGTCCTGAGTGGCGCGCACGTACGCGAGCGCCCCACCCGCTGCCGAGAGTCCTCCTGTCATGTCGGCGAGCCCGAAGGCGTCCAGCGTGGGCACGGCGAAGTGGGCGGCGAGGTCGGCGGCGGCGCGGCGGAGGGCGAAGGGCGCCGGGTCCCAGAAGGTCAGCGTCGCGCCGGTGGCCTGGAGACGCCCGAGGAGGTCGGGGCTCTCCCGCAGCGACTCGGGGACGACGATCTCCGCGGGCCGGCGCAGGAGCGCCGCATCCAGCACGCCGGCCTCCCCGGGTCGATCCTCGCCGACCCAGAACTCGCCGGTGGAGACGTCCAGCAGCGCAACGCCGGTCGCCTCACGGAGCCGCGCCACCGCCAACAGGAAATTGTTGGCGACCCCCTTGAGGTACGCAGTGTCGGTGATGGTTCCCGGCGTGATGAGCCGGACCACGTCGCGCCGCAGGAGCTTCTTGCCCTTCCCCGGCGCCTCCATCTGCTCGCACAGCGCGATCTTCCAGCCCGCCTGCACGAGCCGGGCGATGTAGGCATCGGCGGCGTGGTGCGGGATGCCCGCCATCGGGGCGCCCTGGCGGGCGGTGAGCGTGATCTGCAGCTGTCGCGCCCCTTGCTCGGCGTCCTCGAAGAACAGCTCGTAGAAGTCGCCGAGACGGAAGAGAAGCAGGTAGTCGGGAAAACGGCGCTTGAGCTCCCGATACTGCCGCATCATCGGACCGCCGGGGGACTCAGCCACCCCGGCGGCTCCGCAGGCGGTCGTAGGTCACCTCGAGCGCCTCGGGCAGCACGCGCACCTGGCCCAGCACGGGCATGAAGTTCGAATCGCCATGCCAGCGGGGGACCACGTGCACGTGCAGATGGTCCTCGATTCCCGCGCCGGCCACGCGCCCCTGGTTGATGCCGATGTTGAATCCGTCAGCGCGGTATTCGGCGGCGAGCGTCGAGGTGGCGACGGCCACCAGGCGCATCACGTCGGCCAACTCCTCCGACGTGGCCTCGGCGACCGTGCCGACGTGGCGGTTGACCGCCGACATCAGGTGGCCGGGCGTGTACGGGTAGGCATTGAGGATCAGGAAGGAGTGCGCGGAGCGCAGCAGGACCAGGGACTTGCGGTCGTCGCCGGCCGCGAGCGCGTTGCAGAAGATGCAACCGGGAGCGGAGCCGGCGCTGGCGACGTAGGCCATCCGCCACGGCGCCCAGAGGCGTTTCACGCNGCCGGCANCGGCCTCACGTGTTCACGAGCTCGCGCAGGCGCTTGCCGACCTTGAANAAGGGGACGCGCTTTTCCGGTACGTCGACGCTCGAACCCGTCTTCGGATTGCGTCCCTTCCGTGAATTGCGGTGGCGGATCCGGAAGCTGCCGAAGCCCCGAAGCTCGACCTTGTCCCCCTGGGCGAGGGCATCCGTGATGTTGTCGAAGATCGTGTTGACGATCGTCTCGGTCTCTTTTTTGGTGAGACTCGAGACTTTCGAGACCTCGTCGATCAGCTCCGCTTTCGTCATCGTCCACTCCGTCCCACGTCGGAGACCCGTCGGGAAACTCGACGAGAACCTAGCACGCTGACCGCGAGAATGTCAACCAGCATAAGGGGTTAGAGACCACGGGCCGCCCAGCACCGTCCGCACAATGGCGAAATTAGTTCGTATTTTAGCTCCCTTGGACGATGACGCCACGTACACAACTCGAGGTTCCACCCTGCGGGTGCCGGTCAGTCCATCAGATACAGGGGCGTCTTGAAGACGGGAAGAACGGGCGCGAGGGCACGCCCCCCCATCAGCCCCAGCTGGTTGCGGAGCAGGTCCAGGATCGACAGGCGGCGCCGCGCGGGAATGACCCGAGGCGGAATATCCAGGCCGGCCAGCTTCGCCGCCCGGTTGACCGCGTCCTCCAGTCCGCCCAGCTCGTCGACCATGCTCAGCGCCTTGGCCTGCGCGCCCGAGAAGATCCGGCCGTCGGCGAACTGCACCACCCGGGCCCGGTCCAGCTTGCGCCCTTCGGTCACGGCGGTGATGAACTGGGCGTGGACGTCGTCCAGTAGCGCCTGCAGCACGCGGCGCTCCTCGGCGGTCATCGATCGCGCGATGTTGCCCATGTCCTTGAAGTGCCCGGCCTTGACGACCACGTAATCCACGCCGACCTTCTTCATGAGGTTCTCGAGGTTGGCCATCTGCATGATGACGCCGATCGAGCCCGTCAGCGTGCCCGGGTTGGCGTAGATCTGATCGGCGGCGACGGCGACGTAGTAGCCGCCCGAGGCGGCGACGGCGCCGAGCGAGGCGACGACCGGCTTGCCCGCCTGGCGCACGCGACGAATGGCGTCGTGCAGCTCCTGGGTGGGCCCGACGATCCCGCCGGGGCTGTTGATCCGGATGACGACGGCCCGGACCAAGGGGTTGTCACGGTGGCCCTTGAGATCCTTGAGGAGCTCCTCGACGTCGACGATGATGCCTTCCAGCTCGACGATGGCGACGCGGGCGCCGAAGCCGCCGCCCTCGGGACCCTGGAGCATGGCGGAGACGACGGCGAGGAACACGACCACCACGCCGAGGTAGATGGCCACCGTGACGCCGACGACGGTGAGCCGCCGCGCCACGTCAGCGGCTACTCCTCATCGTCATAGTCGTACTCGTCGCGCTGCTTGCCGCGCTTGCCGCGCCGGGTGTGCCCGCGCTCCTCCCCCTCGCGCCCGAGGTCCACGGCGTGGGCCAGCTCCTTGAGACTGAGCCCGATGCGCCGCTCGTTGGGATCGACACGGATGACCAGCAGCGCCAGCTCGTCGCCAACGTTGACGATCTCGTCCGCGCGGCTGATCGGCCGGTTGGCCATCTGCGAGATGTGCAGCAGCCCGTCCACGCCCGGCTCCAGCTCCACGAAGGCGCCGAAGTCGGTGAGCCGGACCACCTTGCCCGTCACCCGGGAGCCCATCGGGAAGCGCAGGGCCACNGTGCTCCACGGGTCCGGCTGGATCTGCTTGAACCCCAGCGAGATCCGCTTGTTCTCCCGGTCGACGTTGAGGATCTGCGTCTCGATCTCCTGGCCCTTCTTGAGGAGCTCCGAGGGGTGCCCGACCGACCGCGTCCACGACAGGTCGGAGATGTGCAGGAGGCCGTCCACGCCCGGCTCCAGCTCGATGAACGCGCCGAAGTCGGTAAGGTTGCGCACCCGACCCGTCACCCGCATGCCCGGCTTGTAGCGCTCCTCGATCGTCTGCCAGGGATCGGGCTCCACTTGCTTCATGCCCAGCGAGATCCGCTTGGCCGCCCGGTTGACGTCGAGCACGACCACATCGACGTCGTCGCCCACGTTGACGAGCTTCGACGGATGGCGTACCCGCCGCGTCCACGACATCTCCGAGACGTGCACGAGCCCCTCCACGCCCGGCTCCAGCTCGATGAAGGCGCCGTAGTTGGTGAGGCTCACCACGCGCCCGCGCGCCTTGGTACCCGCCGCGTACTTCTTCTCCACGTGCTCCCAGGGGTCCGAGGACTTTTGCTTGTAGCCGAGCGAGACGCGACCCGTCTCGCGGTCGAAGTGCAGCACCACCACCTCGACCTGGTCACCCACCTGGAAGATCTCGGAGGGATGGCCCACGCGACCCCAGCTCATGTCGGTGACGTGCAGGAGGCCGTCGATGCCCCCGAGGTCGATGAAGGCGCCGTAGTCGGTGATGTTCTTCACCGTGCCCGTCAGCACCATACCCTCGTGGAGCACCTCGAGCGTGTGCTTCTTCTTCTCCTCGCGCTCCTCCTCCAGCATCGCCCGCCGGGAGAGGACGACGTTACCGCGCCGGCGGTTGAGCTTGATGACCTTGGCCCGGATGATCTGGCCGACCATCGAGGGCAGGTTCTTCACCGGACGCAGATCGACCTGGGAGCCGGGCAGGAACGCCTTGACCCCGACGTCTACCGCGAGCCCTCCCTTGACGACCTCGACGACGCGCCCGTCGACCGGGCTGCCCTTGTCGTAGGCCTGGGAGATGGCGTCCCAGACCTTGATCTTGTCAGCCTTCTCCTTGGAGAGGACGATCAGTCCTTCGGCATCTTCCTTGGCCTCGAGGTAGACGTCCAGCTCGTCGCCGACCTTGGGCAGCGTCCCCGAGCGGTGGAACTCCTCGATGGGGATGGCCCCCTCGCTCTTGTAGCCGACGTCGATCAGCACTTCGCTGGTGCCGACGTGAACGACCCGGCCACGGACCACCTCGCCCTCCTCGAACTCGGTGATCCCGGTGGCGCCGTACCAATCCTCCATCCGGTCCTCGGGCGGGCCTGGGGTCGCCTCCTTTCGCTGGCCGCCGAGGTTGTTGCGTGGTTCACCCTTCTCCATCCCGCCCGTTCCTCCCTTAGCTATGATGGGGCGAGGTCGAGGGTGCTCTCACCCCCGCCTCGCCGACTGCTCGATCCTTGAGGCGCGCGATCGCCGCCATCATCTCCCGACTGGCGGCCTCGTAGGAGTCTTTTCTGCTGGCACCGTTGCCGGCGCCGAACCGCACCGTCGGCCCGAACACTACCGTGATCCTGCCCGGGCGCGGCAGCCGCCCGCGCGCCCACGCGCGCCCGCTGCCCCGCACGTAGACGGGCACCACCAGCGCGCCAGTCGACACGGCGAGCATGCCGGCGCCGAGCTTCGGCGGACGCAGGACGCCCTCCTCGCCCCGCGTGCCCTCCGGGAACACCAGGAGCGTACCGCCTTCCCGGAGCACGCGCAGCGCCGTCCGCAGCGCTCCCGGATCGCCCCCCTCCCGACGCACCGGCCACGCCCCCAGCCTTCGAATGAGCCCTCCCAGCAGCGGGACGTCGAACAGTTCGGCCTTGGCCATGAACGACACCTGGCGCGGCGCCAGGCCCGCGACCAGCGGCGGGTCCAGGAGGCTGGAGTGGTTGGCGACCAGCAAGACGGGCCCGTTCCCGGGCACGTGCTCCTGGCCACGAACCTCCAGCCTCCAGAAGAGCCGCATCACTACGACCGCGAGCGTTTTCAGGACCGTGTACAGCATCGCTGCTCGATGAACCTGACCATCTCGTCGACGACATCATCGACGGTCCGGTTGGTCGTGTCGATTTCCTTCGCGCCTTCGGCCTTGCGGAGTGGCGCGATCGCTCGGGTTCTGTCCTGGAGGTCGCGCGCACCGATTTCACCACGGGCGACCGCGAGCTCGACATTGACCCCCCGGGCGCGAAAATCGGCCTGGCGCCGACGGGCCCTCTCCTCCAGGTCGGCGTCGAGATAGAACTTCACGTCCGCGTCAGGGCAGACGACCGTCCCCGTGTCACGTCCCTCCAGAATGACGCCTCCCGCTGCCGCCAGACGACGCTGGATCGGCGTGATCTTGGCGCGCACCGGCTCCAGCGTCGTGAGGTCCGAGGTCATTCGGTCGATGGCCCGGGTGCGGATCTCCTCCGTCACGTCGCGCCCGTTCACGTGGACTCGCCCATCCCGGACTTCGATCTCGACTGACTCCAGGTGCCGACGGAGCTTGGGGGTGTCCTCGGCCGAAAGGTCCTTCGCTTGGACCACACTCCAGGCCAGGGCCCGGTACATCGCGCCGGTATCGACGAGCCGGTATCCTAATCGCTCGGCCAAAGCGCGGGCCGCTGTCGTCTTCCCCGCGCCCGCTGGCCCGTCGATGGTGATCACCGGTTCGCGTTCCCCGGCCCTCATCACCTGTCGGAGGGGGCCTCGGCGGCCCCCTCCGAAACCTCCCCCGGGACCGGTTGCGCCGGCGGAGCCGGCGCTCGGAACCTGCCCAAACGGTCGGTCGATGCCCGAGCCCTCATGGCTCCATGGTGACGGCCGGCTCGCCGGCCAGCGCGTTGAGCAGCTCGGCGAACTGGGGAAAGGACGTCGCGATGCAGTCGGTGTCTTCCACCACCGTCTCACCCTCGGCGACCAGGCCCGCGACGGCCAGGGCCATCGCGATACGGTGATCGCCGCCGCTGGCGACACGCGCCCCCCGCAGGCGAGCGCCGCCCTCGATGAGGAGCCCGTCCGGCCGCTCGGCGATCCGCGCCCCCATGGCCCCCAACTCCCGCGCCAGCGCGGCGACACGGTCGGACTCCTTCACGCGCAGCTCGGCGGCGTCGCGAATCTCGGTCCGGCCCCGCGCGACGAGCGCGGCCACCGCCAGCGCCGGGATCTCGTCGATGAGCCTGGGCACCAGGGCTCCCGCGACCGTCGTGCCCACGAGCTCGCTGCCGGCGGCGGTGATCGCGCCGCTGGGCTCCCCCACGCCTCCGCGCGCCGCCGGCGCGATCTCCAGGCGCGCGCCCATGGCGCCGAGCGCCTCCAGCACGCCCGCGCGGGTGGGGTTCAACCCCACGCCGGCGACCGTGACCCGCGCGTCGGCGACGATCAGCCCGGCCACCAGGAGGAACGCGGCCGAGGAAATGTCGCCAGGCACGATCACCGTCGTTCCCGCCAGGGCGCCGGGGCTCACCGTCGTCGTGAGGCCCCGCGTCTCGAGCCGCGCCCCGAACTGTCGCAGCATGCGCTCCGAGTGGTCTCGCGACTGCGCCGGCTCGGTGACCGACACCGGCCCGTCGGCGCAGAGGCCGGCGAGCAGGATCGCGGATTTCACCTGGGCCGACGCGATCGGCAGCTCGTAGGCGAGGGTCGTCGGTCTCTCCGCGCCCCGGACGGCCAGCGGGAGGCGACCGCCTTCCGCGCGCCCGACGATCGTGGCCCCCATGCGCCGGAGCGGCTCGGCGACACGCCCCATCGGGCGGCGCCGGAGCGACTCGTCGCCGGTGAGGAACGTCCAGAACGGCTGGCCCGCCAGCGCTCCCAGGAGCAGCCGCGCCGTGGTGCCGGAATTCCCGCAGTCGATGACGTTCGCCGGCTCCCCGAGCCCCCGCAGACCGGCGCCCGCGATGCGGTACTCGCCGGGGCCCTTGCGGGTGACGTCCACGCCCAGCGCCTCGACGGCCGCGATCGTCCGCAGACAATCCTCGGCCTCGAGGTAGCCGCGGATCTCCGTCACGCCCTCGGCCAGCGCACCCACCAGCGCCGCCCGATGCGAAATCGACTTGTCCCCTGGCACCTCGACCTGGCCACCCAGCCGGCTCACCGGATGGATCCGGAGCCTCACGGCAGCGCCTCGCGCTGAGCCTTGATCCGCGCCAGGGCGGCCCGGAGCCCGGCGGCATCACCGGCGTCGATCAGCTTCGACAGCTCGGCGAGCGCGCGGAGGAACTCCCGAATGGTGGGCCCGAGCGCGTCGCGATTGGCGAGGAAGATCTCTTCCCACACCTCGGGGTCGGAGGCGGCGATACGGGTGGTGTTGCGGAAGCCCCGCGCGGCCACCTCGAACGCCGCCGGATCGAAGCGGGCGACGCCGTCGACGAGGGCGCAGGCGACGAGGTGCGGCAGGTGGCTGACTGCGGCCACCGCGCGGTCGTGGGCGTCGGGATCGAGCGCCAGGATCCGTCCTGCCCCGAGCGCTTCCCAGAAGGCCGTGATCCCCTTCACCGCCGCCGGCGCGCTGCTCTCGCTCGGCGTGACGATGACCGTGGCGCCGTGGAAGAGGTCGGCCCGGGCCACCGCGTAGCCGCTCCGTTCCGAGCCGGCCATCGGGTGGCTCCCGACGAACTGCAGCGGACGCCCGGCCGCGAGCCGCTGAGCGGCCCGCACGATCCCGCCCTTGGTGGAGCCGACGTCGGTGAGGAGGGCGTCGGCCGGGGCCGCGCGCCACACCTCCCCGAGCAGATGCTCGATGGCCGCCACCGGGGCCGCCAGAACGACGAAGTCGGCGCCGGCGACGCCCGTGGTGAGGTCGGTCGTCGCGCGGTCGAGGGCGCCGTCGCGGAGGGCGGGCTCGAGGCGGCGCCCGTCGCGTCCGATGCCGACGATCTCCCGGGCCAGGCCCTGCGCGCGCGCCGCCTTGGCCACCGAGCCGCCCAGGAGTCCCACGCCGACGACGGCGAGCCGCTGAATCACACTAGGCCTGCTTCCCGAGCGCGGCCCGCAGCCCTTTGATGAGCCGCCGGTTCTCCTCGGGTGTGCCGACCGTGATGCGGAGCGTGCTCTCCATGCCGAAGGGCGTCATGGGGCGCACGATGACGCCCCCGTGCAGGAGCTTCTGGTAGATCTCGGCGGCGCTCCGACCGACGTCGACGAGGATGAAGTTCGCGCGCGAGGGGACGTACTTGAGCCCCAGCGCCTTGAACTCGTCGTAGAGGAAGTGGCGCCCGGCCTCGATCATCCGCACGCACTCCAGCACGTGCGCGTCGTCCTCCAGCGCCGCCAGCGCCGCCGCCTGGGCCAGGGAGTTGACGTTGAAAGGCTGGCGGATGCGGTTCATGAGCGCGATCGCGTCGGCATCGGCGACGCCGTAGCCCACGCGCAGCCCGGCCAGGCTGTTGGCCTTGGAGAAGGTCCGGAGGACGATGACCTTGCGGCCCTGCTTGACGTACGCGAGCGCGTCCGGGAAATCGGGTCCCTGGGCGAACTCGAGGTACGCCTCGTCGAAGACGACGATGGTCCGCTCGGGCACCCGCGCCATGAAGTGCTCGACCTCCTCCGCCGTCACGATCGTCGCGGTGGGGTTGTTCGGGTTGGCGATGAAGATGATCTTCGTGAGGGGCGTGATGGCCCGGGCCATGGCCTCCAGGTCGAGCCGGTAGTCCTTCAGCATCACCATCACGCGGATGCCGCCGGCCGCCTGCACAACCATCGGGTACACCACGAAGGAGGGATGCGGCACGATNGCCTCGTCCCCGGGCTTGAGGAAGGTGCGGACCAGCAGCTCGATCAGCTCGTTCGAGCCGTTGCCCAGGATCACGTGCTCGGGCGTCACGCCGTGCTTCTTGGCCAGGGCCTGCCGCAGGTAGAAGGCGCTACCGTCCGGGTAGCGGTTGAGGATGCTGAGCGCGGCCGCGACAGCCTTCTGCACCCGGTCGGAGGGGGCCAGCGGGTTTTCGTTGGAGGCCAGCTTGATGGCGTCCGCGATCCCGAGCTCGCGCTCCAGCTCCTCGATCGGCTTCCCCGGCTCGTAGGGCGCGATCCCCAGGATGTGCTCGTTCGCCAGCGACTCCCACTGTGTCATGCTCGCTCCTTATCCGGTGGGGTACGAGCCCAGGACTTTCAAAAAGAGGGTGCGCTCGCCGATCTCGCCCAGCGCCGAGGCGACCGTGGGCGTGTCGCGATGGCCCTCGAAGTCCACGAACATCACGTACTCCCACGACCTGCGCTTCGCCGGCCGCGATTCGATCTTGGTCAGGTTCAGTCCACGCCGCGCGAAGGGCTCGAGGATGCGGTAGAGCGCGCCGGGTTCGTTGCGCATCGCGAACAGGATCGAGGTCTTGTCGCGCCCGCTGGGCCCGGCGGCGCGCCGCCCGATGACGAGGAAGCGCGTCGAGTTGTAAGGGTTGTCCTCGATCCGCGGTCTCAGCACGGGCACGCCGTACAGCTCTGCCGCTAGCTCGGAGGCGATCGCCGCCGCCGTGACGTCGCCGGCGGCGAGCTCCGCCGCCGCGGCCGTCGAGGTCAGCTCCTGCGTCGGCACGTCCGGCAGATGCTGGGCCAGCCAGCCGCGGCATTGCGCCAGCGCCTGGGGGTGGGAGACGACGACCTTGATCTCCCCGAGGTCGCGGGCCAGCGAGAGCAGGTGCTGGGTGATCGTGAGGTACCGCTCGCCGCAGATGAGCGCGTCGGAGTCGATCAGCCGGTCCAGCGTGACGTTCACGGCGCCTTCGGTGCTGTTCTCGACCGGCACGACGCCGTACTCCACACGTCCGTGCTCAACATCGTCGAAGATGTCGGCGATCGACCGTAACCCCGAGTACGCGGCCGAGGAGCCGAAGTGCTGGAGGGCGGCCTGGTGGCTGAAGGTCGCGCGGGGGCCGAGGTAGCCCACCGTCAACGGACCCTCCAGCGCGCGGCAGCCGGACAGGATTTCGCTCCAGATCGCGCGCACGGCCTCGGCCGAGAGGGGGCCGGGGCTGAGCGCGGTCAAACGGGCGACGATCTCGGCTTCCCGCTCGGCGGCATACGACGGCATATCCTGCCGTCGTTTGAGGTCTCCGATGTTGAGGGCGGCCTCGGCGCGCTGGTTGAGGAGGTGAAGGATTTGGTTGTCGAGCTCATTGATCCTGGAACGCCAATCGTCCAGGTTCATAGGGACTCCTGCCCGCTCTGCTGAATACCGCGCATTATAGGCTAACGCTTCGAGCGGGCGCAAGCGAGTGGGACTGCGAAGCCGCAGGGCGCCAGCGGAGCCGCAGGCGACGCCCGCCCGAGGCGAGCCTGAGTGGGACTGCGAAGCCGCAGGGCGCCAGCGGAGCCGCAGGCGACGCCCGCCCGAGGCGAGCCTGAGTGAATCGTGCGAAGCCGCCGGGGCGCCACCCGAGGTCAGCGTCGCGCCCCCGGCGCCGCCGCCACCGCCCGCCGAAGCGCGGCGATCTCCCCAGGCGTGAGGGGGCGCGAGGCGCCCACCAGCAGGTTGCCGAGCTTCACCGGACCGAAGGCGATCCGGCGCAGACGTACCACCGGATGGCCGAGCGCCGCGCAGTAGCGCTTCACCTCGTGCTTGCGCCCCTCGGCGAACGTCAGGCGAAGCTGGCTCCCCGAGGGCGACGCGCCGAGGGGCTCCACCGCCACCGGCACCGCGGGACCGTCGTCGAGCATCGTGCCCCGCCGCCAGCGCGCGAGATCCGTCCGCGCGATCGCGCCCACCACCTCCGCTTCGTAGACGCGCGGCAGGCCGTAGCGCGGATGCAGGAGGCGATGAGTCAGGGCGCCATCGTTGGTCAGGAGCAGCGCACCCTCGACGTCGGCGTCGAGGCGTCCCACCGGATAGAGGCGCGCCACCGGCGGAACGAGGTCAGTGACGACCCGGCGTCCCCGCGGGTCGCCGCGTGACGTGAGATAACCACGTGGCTTGTTGAGGAGGATGTAGTGCTTCGCCTCGGCGCCCGGGATCGCGCGTCCGTCGACGGTGACGGTGTCGACGAGAGGATCGGCGACCGTTCCCGGCTCGCGCGTCACCACGCCGTTGACGGCGACGCGCCCGTCGAAGATCAGCCGATCAGCCGCTCGCCGGGACGCCAGCCCCGCTTGCGCCAGAATCTTGTTCAGTCGCAGCTTCGCCATCGACAGCGGCGGTTGCCGGAATCTCCGGAACGATCAGCTCGCCCTCGACCTTGGGCAGGTCGCCCAGGTCGCGCAGGCCGAAGGCGACGAGAAACTCGCGCGTCGTCTCATAGAGGAAGGGCCGGCCGGGCGCGTCCTTGCGTCCGGCGATGCGGATCAGCCGCCGCTCGAGGAGATTCTCCAGCACGGCCTCCGAGTTCACGCCACGGATCGCGTCAACTTCCGGGCGCGACACCGGTTGGCGGTAGGCGACGATGGCGAGCGTCTCCAGGGCGGGACGCGAGAGGCGGGCGCGCGTCCGGGCCTTGGCCAGCCGCAGCAGCCACGGCGCGATCTCGGGCCGCGTCACCATGCGGTAGCCGCCGGCGACGTCGACAATCGTCAGCGGGCTGTCGGCCGCCGCATAGCGCGCCCGCAGCTCTTCGAGGAGGCCGCGCGCCGCGGCGACGTCCGGCAGGTCCAGCACCTCGCGGATGCGCGCGGCCTCCAGCGGCGTATCGGAGGCGAACAGCAGGGCCTCGACGACGTCAGTCGGAGTCGGCAATGGTGGCCTCGCTCGTCGTGGGTTGGGCGGCGCTGGCCGCGCTCGCGGGCGGCTCGGCGCGCCGCTCGATGACGATGTCCCCGAACAGCTCGCTCTGCTGGGCGCGGATGTTGCCCAGCCTCACCAGTTCCAGGACCGCCAACAACGTCACCACCACCTCGGACCGTACGCGCTCGGTGCCGGTCAGCGACGAGAACAGCAGCGACCAGGTGTCGCGCAGCACGGCCAGGATCTCGGCCATCCGCTCCAGGAGCGACATCGGCTCCGGCTCGATTTCCCGGGGCTTCCGCCGCGCCTGCTCGTCGATGAGGCGCCGGAGCGCGCGTTCGAGCAGGTGCAGGCTCAGGTCCTCCAAGGGCACGTCGTCGGGCGGCGGCAGATCGCTCAGCGGGCGGCCCCAGACGAGCGCCTGCTCGGCCTCGCGGTCGGCGAGCCAGCCGCCGAGCGTCTTCACCCGCGCGTACTCCCGGAGGCGCTCCTCCAGCTCCCGACGGAGCGCCTCGGCGTCCTCGTCGAGCTGCTCCTCGTTCTCATCCGGCGGCACCAGCAGCTTGGACTTCAGATAGACCAGCGTCGCAGCCATGACCAGGTAGGCGCCGGCCGTCTCCAGATCCTGGAATTCCAGCGCCTCGAGGTGGGCGAGATATTGGTCGGTGATCGTCCGGATCGGCAGCGCGGCGAGGTCGATCTCGTTCGTCCGGCAGAGATGCAGCAGGAGGTCGAGCGGTCCCTCGAACTGCCCCACCCGCAGCGTCAACGCCGGCGGCGTCGTGGTGGCCGCGGTCGCCGTCATGGGGTGAGCGTCACCACCCGCCGGACCTCGTCCATGGTGGCCTGGGCCACCCGGCGGGCCCGGGCCGAGCCCTCGCGCAGGATGTCGGCGATCATGTCAGGCTTCTCGGCGAAGCCCTGCCGCCGCTCGCGGATCGGGGCCAGCGCCGGCTCGAGGTGCTTGAGGAGCACGTCCTTGCAGTCCAGGCACCCGATCCCGGCGGTGCGGCATCCCGTGGCGCAATACTCGCGGTCACCGGCGGGCGTGAAGATCTTGTGCAGGTCGAACACGGGGCAGACCTCGGGGTTGCCGGGATCCGAGCGCCGCTTGCGGGCGGGGTCGGTCACCATCGGTCGCACCTTCTGCCGGATGGTCTCCGCGGAGTCCGAGAGGTAGATCGCATTGCCATACGACTTGGACATCTTGCGACCGTCCGTCCCCGGCACCTTCGGAATCTCCGTCAGCTTGGCCTGGGGTTCGGGAAAGACCTCCCCGAAGGTGTGGTTGAACCGGCGCGCGACCTCCCGCGTCAGCTCGATGTGGGGCACCTGGTCGATCCCCACCGGCACCCACGTGGGCTTGTAGATGAGGATGTCCGCCGCCTGAAGCAGCGGGTAGCCGAGCAGGCCGTACGAGGGCGACTCGATGCCGAGCTGCTCCACCATCTCCTTGTAGGTCGGCACCCGCTCGAGCCAGCCGACCGGCGTGATCATCGAGAAGAGCAGGTGCAGCTCGGCGTGCTCGGGGACCAGCGACTGGATGAACATCGTGCACCGCTGCGGCTCGAGGCCGGCGCCGAGCCAGTCGGCAACCATCTCGATCGTGTTGCCCGCCACCTCCCGGATGTTCTCGGCGTCGGTTGTCAGCGCGTGCCAGTTGGCGATGAAGAAGAAGCAGTCGTGCGACTCCTGCAACCGCACCCAGTTGTCGAGGGCGCCGAGATAGTTTCCGAGATGGAGCTTGCCCGTCGGACGCATCCCCGACAGGACGCGATCCCTGGCCATCAGCGCCTCGCCTGCTCCAGGATCTTGGCCGATCGCACGAACACATAGTACGCGTAGAGTCCTGCGAGCAGAAGCCCCCTCCAGCCGTCGAGGAAGCCCCGGCGCAGGACGTACATGCCGACGAAGCGCCCGAGCGGTCGCAGCACGAGATCGCGAGCGCGGGCGCGCCGGCCGCTCTTCACCCATTCGCCAGCGGCCAGCGTCGAGTACCGGTCGGCCCGGGCGAGGAAGTCCGCCACGTCGCGGTAGCTGCGGTGGAGGAGCGCCCCCCGGAGCCGCCCGACGCGCCCGTCGACCCGCAAGGACTCGTGAACATCCCGCTCGACGAAGCGCGCCCGGCCACGCCGGAAGAGCCGGACCTGCCAGTCGGGGTAGAGGCCGCCGCGGCGCACCCACCGTCCCCAGAAGATGTTCTTCCGCGGCAGGGCGTACGCCTCGCAGGCGACGCCGCCGGCCAGCAGGGCGCGGATCTCGTGCCTCAGCTCCGGCGACACCTCCTCGTCGGCGTCGAGCGACAGGATCCAGTCGCCGCTGGCCCGCTCCAGCGCGAAGTTCTTCTGGCGGGCGAAGCCCGGCCACGGACGGACGATCACGTGATCGGTGAACTCGCGGGCGATCTGGACCGTTTTGTCCTGGGATTCGGCGTCGACGACGACGATCTCGTCCGCCCAGGGGACGCTCTCCAGGCAGCCGCGCAGCCGCTCCTCCTCGTTATAGGTGACGACCACGACGCTCAGACGCGGCGCCGTCATCCCAGCAGCTCCGTCGCCGCGGCGAACACCGCCTCGATGCCTACCGCGTCGACCCGGCCGCCCGGCCCCTGGAGCACGCGGTGGCCGGCGCCATAGGGACCGTTGCGCTCGGCGCGCGTCGGCCCATAGATCCCCACGCACGGCGTGCCCAGCGCCGCCGCCAGGTGGAGCGGGCCGGTGTCGCCGGCGACGAGCAGGCTGGCGCGCCGGAGGACCGCCATCAGGTCGTAGAGGGTCGTGTCCGGCGCCAGCACCCGCCGGCCGGTGGCGGGCTCGGCGACGATCGCCCGCGCCGCCGCTTCTTCGCCGGGTCCCCACACGACGAGCACGTGCGCCGCCGCCTCGTCGGCGAGCCACATCGCCAGCGCGCGGAAGCGCTCGGTCGGCCAGCGCTTGTTCCGTCGCCCGGCGCCCGGGTTGAGCACCACCACCCGATTACGCGGCTTGAGCCCGGCCGCCGCGAAGAAGTCGTCGATCCTCGTCTCGGCGCCCGGATCGGACGGCAGGTTGAACTCGACGACGCGCTCGCGGACGCCCAGCGGCTCGAGCAGGGCCAGGTACTGATCCACGACGTGCGCCGCCTCGGGTGGAGGCGTCACGCGACGGTTGGTGAAGAGCGCACTCAACGGCTCCCGACAGAAGCCGGCATTGAAGCCGATGCGAATCGGAGCGCGCGTCAGCCTGACCAGCAGCCCGCTCTTCAGCAGTCCCTGCAGATCGAGCGCGACGTCGAAGCGCCCTGCCTCGAGTCGCCGCCGGAGCCTGCCCACCGCGCCGGCCGCGCCGGCGATGCCGCGGGCACTCCGCGCCCGCCGCCAGAGGCGAGTGTCCACCGTCAGCACCTCGTCGAGCCCGGGATGGCCGACCAGCAAGGTCGCCTCGCGCCGCTCGACGATCCAGCTGAGCCGCACGCCGGGTAGCCGCGCCCGCAGCGTCGCAGCCACCGGCAGGGCGTGGACGACGTCACCCAGCGACGAGAGCTTGACGAGAGCTATGTTCATAGGCTCGCCTCGGGCGGGCGGGGCCCAGCCCGCCGGCACCCTGCGGCTCGCACGACCACATTCATCTGAAGCGCTCGCGGATCTGGGCGATCAGGTCGCGCGTCGAATGGCTCTTGGGATCGCCAGCGATGGCGACCTGACCGCCGATGGCCCGAACGCTCCCCCGCTCCGGCACCGACTCGACCGTGTAGTCCGTGCCCTTGGCGTGCACGTGCGGGCGGAGACGCGCCACCAGGCGGTCGGCCGTGTCGTCGTCGAAGACGACCACGTGGTCGACGTCCCGCAGCGCTCCGAGCAACTCCGCACGCTCGGCCGCGGGCATCAGCGGGCGCCCGGAGCCCTTGAGGCGGGTGACGGAAGCATCGGCGTTGAGGCCGACGAAGAGGACATCGCCGAGCGCGCGGGCGTCTTTTAGATAGCGGACGTGGCCGACGTGCAGGAGATCGAAGCATCCGTTGGCCAGGACGATTCGCTTGCCCTCGGCGCGGAATCGCTCCGCCAGCGCGGCGGCCTCCTCCACGGTCAGGAACGCGGCCGCGCGATTCCTCACCGGTCGGCGGCGCGGCGCTCGCGCTCCCCTCGACCGCGTCTCAGCGCGCACGACCCGTCGACCGGTGCCCGGCTCCCGTCTTCACGGGCTGCCGTCGCTGAGCGCCTGGGCCAGCTCGGTGTGGGCGACGGTCGCGGTCCCGCGCTTCATCACCACGATCCCCCCGGCCATGTTCGCCAGCGTCGCCGCCTCTACGGGGCTGGCGCCGCTGGCCAGCGCCAACGTGAAGGTGCTGAGGACGGTGTCGCCGGCACCGGTGACGTCGGCGATCTCGTCCGTGCCGAAGATCGGGATGAAGGTGGCGCCCCCCTCGCGCTCCAGGAGCGCGACGCCCTGACTGCCACGGGTGACGAGCAGCATGCCGGCGTCGAGGCGCTCGAGCAGCTGTCGCCCCGCCTTCTCCACCGACCGCTCATCGTCGACGGGACTGCCCGTCAGCTCCGCCAGCTCGGCCTCGTTCGGCGTCGCCGCGGACACTCCGGTGAAGCGCGGCAGCTCGTAGCGGCTGTCGACGCTGACGATGACGCTACGCTTGCGGGCGATGGCCCGGATGCGCTCGAAGATGCGGGGCGTGACCGTCCCGTACCCGTAGTCGGAGACCACGATGGCGTCGGCGCGCGTGGCCAGCGTGGTCAGGCACGCCAGCAGCGCGTCTTCGGCCATGGGGGAAAGCTCGCCGGAAGGCTCGCGATCGATCCGCACCACCTGCTGACGCGTCGCCTGGTAGCCGCCGGCCATGATGCGCGTCTTCACGGGCGTCGTCCGCCCCGCTTCGGTCACGATGCCGTCCGTCGGAACGCCGGCGGTGCGGAAGAGGGTCAGCAGCTCTTCGCCCGCGCGATCGCGCCCCACCACGCCGATCGGCACGACCCGGGCGCCGAGCGCGTGGATGTTGTTGACGGCGTTGGCGGCGCCGCCCAGCCTCACGTCGCGGTCGGTGAATTTCAAGATGATGACGGGCGCCTCGCGCGAGATCCGCCCGGGCTTGCCGATGAGGTACTCGTCGGTGATCAGATCGCCGACGACGANGAGCACGCGACCGGCGAAGCGGTCGATGACGGCGCGGAGCCGCCTGGCTTGGGCCATCACCGTGCGCGCTCTCCGAGGATCCACTCGACGGCGTCGAGCAGATCGCTCGCGACGTGATCGGGCATGGCCGGGAAGCTCGCCCGGCGGTACTCCCACTCGCCTCGGCCGTAGCCCGTCAAGACGAGGACGCTCCGGGCGCCGACGGCGCCGGCGACGACGAGGTCGGACGGCTTGTCGCCGACGACCGCCGAGGCCCGCAAGTCCAGCCCCAGCTCCGAGGCTGCGCGCAGCAGCAGCCCGGGCTTGGGCTTGCGGCAGTCGCAGTCGGCCCGGTACGGCGGCTGGCCATCGGTCGGGTGGTGCGGACAGACATAGATCCCATCCAGGTGGGCGCCCGCCTGCTTGAGTTGAGCGACCAGCTCGGCGTTGACCGCGTGCAGCACCTCCTCGGAAAAGTACCCGCGCGCCACGCCCGCCTGGTTGGTGACCACGACCGCCGCCACCCCCGCGCTGTTCAGCGCTCTGACGGCCTGGGCCGCGCGCGGCAGAAGCTGGAGTCGCGTGGGATGGTTGACGTATCCCACTTCCTCAGTGAGAGTTCCGTCGCGGTCGATGAACACCCCGAGCCGGGACGCCACTTTTTGCAGTCTAAGGCCAAGCCTCGGTTTTCTCAAGACAAATNGGCCCTCCCCGCGACGCACTCCGCGTAGAGCCGCCCCAGGGCCGCGACCTGAGCGGNATAGGTGAAGGGTTCGGCCGAGGCGCGGGCCGCCGCCGCCATCTCGGCNGCGCGCGACGGCGAAAGGTCGCGCACGGCCTGCAGCGCCGCCGCGACGGCACGCGGGTCGCGGGGGTCCGTGACGGCGCCGTTGACGCCCGGCCGCACGACCTCGCTGCCCCCCGCCAGGAGGCTGGTGACGACGGCGAGCCCCGAGGCCAGAGCCTCCAGGTGGACGTTGCCGAACGGCTCATAACGCGTCGGGAGGACGCAGACGTCGGCCGCCGCATACCACCGCTCGATGTCGGGGCGCGGCCCCAGCCACATCACGCGCTCGGTGAGCCCCAGCCGCGCCGCCAGCGCGCCGTAGGGGGCGGTGTCGCCCTTGCCCACGACGAGCAGGCGGCTTGCCCGGTCCTCGAGCGCGGCGAGGGCCTCGATCGCCGCCGCCAACCCCTTCCGCTCGAACCCGCTGCCGACGAAGAGCACGGCCCAGGCCCGGGCGGGAATTCCCGCCTCCTCCCGAGCGGCCGGGCGCAGCGCCGCGCGGTGGCGCGGGTGAAAGCGCTCCAGGTCCACGCCGTTATAGACGACGGAGACGCGCCCCGGGTCGACATGGTAGAGCGTCTCGATCTCGCGCTTTCCGGCGCGCGCGATGGCGACGATGCGCAGGGTTCGCTCGAAGACCCGGCGCTCGAGCGCAAGCACGACGCGATGGTAGAGACCGCGCGCCGCCGGGCGGTCACGGCTCGCCAGGTAGGCGCGGTGGCATCCTTCCCCGGCCCGGTAGATCTGCTGGCAGAGCGTGCGCTCGTGGCTCTGCACCACGTCCCAGCCGCCGCTCGCGACGAGACGGCGCGCGGCCACCGCCAGCGCCAGCACGCGACCGACCGCGGGGAGCGGCGGGACGGGCAGCCGGTGGAGCGTCGCGCCGGAAATCGGCGGCTGCCCGGGCGGGCTCGCCAGGTGGACGTCGTAGCCATGCTCCACCAGGGCCTGCACCAGACCGGCGGTCGCATGCTCGACACCACCGTGGAACACGAACGGCCGAGCGATGATGAGCAGCCTCATCGGACGGCGGCCGCGATTTTCTCCATCAGCGGGTAGAGCTGCGCGCGGGCNGCGGTGAAGCCGTACTCGGCCATGCAGCGCCGGCGCGCTCGCCGCCCGAGGGCGGCCGCAGCATCCCGGTCGTCCAGCAGCCGCCCGAGCGCCGCCGCGAGCTGGCCGACGTCGNCGGCCGCCACGACGAGACCGCAACCATCCAGGATCTCGGGAATCATCGAGACAGCCGTGGCCACGATCGGCCGGCCGAGGGCCATGGCGTCGAAGAGCTTGGCGGGCACCTGCCCCATGGTATCCGTCGTGGCGCGCTGGGGCACGGCGACGACGTCGGCGGCGACGAGGTAACGCGGGACGTCGTCGAAGGGGACCTCGCCGACGATCCTCACGAACGGGCGCGAGGCCCACCGCCGCGCGGCCGGCGTCGCAGGTTTCACGCCGATCAGCGCCAGCACCACGTCGCCCCCGAGCCGGCCGACGGCGTCGACGAGATCGTCCACGCCCTTGTAAGCGCGCGGCGTGCCCAGGAACATCACCAGGGGGCGTCGGCCCACGCCCAGCCGCGCGCGAGCGGCCTCGGGGTCGAAGCGGGCGGGATCCCAGACCTCGGTGTCGCGCACGTGCGGGACCAGGGCGCCGCCGAACCGGCGCTCGAGAAACCGTGAGGCCACGGTGAGGGCGTCGGCCGCTCCCACCAGTCTCTCGCACAGCCACGTCCAGGGCAGGCCGTTGGGGTTGCCGAGGTTCAGGGCACGGCCCACCCGCCCCCAGAATCCCGCGCGATAGAAGAAGCCGAGCTCCCAGTCGTCGATGTCGAGGACGAGCGGCCGGCGTCGCTGCCGTCGGGCCAGGAGCGCCAGGCCATAGCTCGTCGGCCGTGGCTTCGAGGCGTAGATGATGTCGCCGTCGGCGAGCCGCAGGAGCGCCGGCAGATCGGCCAGAAAGCGGGGGAGGCGCCGCGCCGCCACGCTGCGGTGCTCGATTGCGCTGCTCGCCACCGGCGCCCAGAGCCCCGGGCCGAACCGGGGTCCGACGACGGCGACCTCGTACCGGGGTGCGAGCAGCCGGGCGAGCAGCTCGGCCCGGCCAACGGCGTTGTCCGAGAGATCGAACGCCAGGATCGAGATCTTCACGAGACGAGCCGGCGGTAATGCTCCTCCAGGGCGGCGGCGACGCGGGCGCCCGAGTAGCGCTCCAGAACCAGCCGCCGGCCCGCCTGGGCCAGCGTGTGGCGGAGCGTCGCATCCTGAACGAGGCGCCTCAGCGCCGCCGCCAGCGCCTCGCCGTCCCCCGCGGGGACCAGCAGGGCGTGCTCGTCGTCCACCAGAGCCTCGGCGACGGCGCCTACCCGCGACGCGATCAGCGCCCGCCCGGCCGCCAGATACTCCCAGACGACGCGCGACATACCGTCGGACTCGAGCGGGACGTAGAGCGCGACATCCAGCGCCGCGATCACCGCGGGCAGGTCGTCCACGAAGCCCGTGAGCGTGAATTGCCCGCTGAGCCCGGAACCATGGAGCCTCTCGCGAATCGCGCTCTCCTGGCTTCCCCGGCCGACGACGACGAAGCGCGGGCGGAGCCCTGCCCCGGCCAGGCGCCCCGCGGCCTCGACGACCACCCGATGGCCCTTCATGACGCGCAGCCCGCCGATGATGCCGACCAGCGGCTCGTCGCTGCGCGCTCCGAGACGGCGCCGCACCTCGGGGTCGGCGGCGAGCGGACGAAACCGTTCCGTATCGGCCCCCCCTGCGAGCGCCACCACGCGCTCCGCCGGCAGCAGCCCCGAGGCCAGGTACTGCCGGCGAATCGCCTCGGTCACGGTGACGACCAGTGCCGTCGCCCGGCGATAGAGCCACTGGTTGGCCCGGTGCGGTCTCACGGCCTGGGCGATGTGACGCGTTCGCACGATCGGTCGCGGCATGACGCTCAAACGATTTGCCACCGCCGCCAGCCAGTGCTCCTTGGCACGGTGCACGTGCACCACGTCGGTCGTCGCCAGCCAGGCCCGCAGGCGGCGCAGATCGGCGACGTCGGACGGCTTGACGCCGCCGCCCAGGCCGAGCGTGGCGATGCGATCGACGCCCTCCTGCCTCGCGGGCTCCATGACGGGCACCTCGGTCCCCGCCCGGCACGCGAGCGTCACCTCGTGGCCACGGCGCGCCAGCTCGCGGCTGACACGCGCGGCCCAGTACGCGTCCGACGACCAACCCCGGCACGACACCAGATGAAGGATCCTCATACGAGCGTCCGGTACACCGCTTCCACGGTCGCCACCGAGCGCTCCGGGCTGAACTCCGTCTCCGCTCGACGCCGGCCAGCCAGCCCCATGGCGCGCGCCCGGGCAGGATCGCCCAGGATCGTGGCCAGCGCGTCGGCGACGCTCTCGGGCCGATCGTCGTCGACGAGCAGGCCCGTCTCGCCGTGGACCACGGTCTCGGGCAGCGCGCCGACACGGCGGGCGACGACGGGGCGCGCGGCGGCCATGGCCTCCAGCGCCGCTCGGCAGGACTCGTCCGATCCCGCCGCCATCAGGGCGAAGCAGTCCCCGGCGGCGAGCACGGCGGGCAGATCGCGATCGCGGTAACCGGTGAAGACGACGCGGTCGGCCAGCCCCATGTCGGCGACGAGCTGCTCGAGCCGCGGGCGCGTCTCGCCCTTGCCCACCAGCAGCAGCCGCGCCTGGGGCAGCGTGCCGAGCAGCAGTCGGAACGCGGAGAGCAGCACCTCGTGCCCGCGATTGGGCGCCAGCCGCGACACCGAGACGATGACGGGCGCCCGCCCCAGCCCGAACTCCTGGCGGATGGGCGCGGGGTCGGCGTCGCCGCCGAAGCGGGGCAGATCCGCGGCGCCCGGAATCCAGAACGTGCGCTCGGGAGGGATGCCCGCCTGCCGGCACCGCGCCTCGATCTGGCGCGAGGCCGCGAAGAGCGCGACCGTACGCCGGTAGAGCCACGCGGCGACGCGGTCGCGCCGGACCGAGCGGAAGTTGTGGAACGTCCGCACCAGGGGAACGGGATCGGCGGCGACCGATGCCCCGCGGACCAGCAGCGCGAGCCAGTGATCGTGCGAATGATGGCAGTGGATGACGTCCACCCCTTCGTCCCTCACGACGGCGCGAAGCCGTCGCACGTCGCCGGCAAACGCCGCGGGCGCCAGGCGCGTCCGGAGATGGAGACCCGGGATGGGATCGAGCCCGGCCTCGCGCGCCTTGGCCTCGAAGCGGTCGCCCGGGATCACTCCCAGCAGGACGCGGTGGCCCCGCCGGCGAAGCCCGCCGGCGAGCCGGATGACCGGATCGGCGCTACCCGTCCACCAGCGATTGGCCGCCAGGTGCAGGACCGTGAGTCCCATCAACCCAGTAGCCGCTGCAGCCGCGCGGCGGCTTCGGCGGCCGTGATGGAGGCCAGACACGGATGCTCGATGGGGCAGGTGCGATAGAAGCACGGGGAACACGGAGTGGGATGGCTCAGGACCTCCACGCGGCCCCGCGGTGCCGTGAGGCGCGGGTCGGTCGGTCCGAAGAGCGTTACCACCGGCGTGCCGAGCGCCGCGGCCAGATGGCCCACGCCCGTGTCGCCGCACACGAGGGCGTCGATCTCCGCAAGGACGGCCGGCAGCAAGGCGGGATTGTCGCGGCCGACGAGGCTCGCGGCCGGAGCGGCCCTCATGATGGCCGCCGCCAGCGCCAGGTCCTCGCACGCGCCGAGCAGCACCGGCACGCCGCCACCGACGGCCACGATGTGACAGAATTCTACGATCCGCTCGGACGGCCAGAGCTTCGATGGTCCGAAGGCCGCGCCGAGGTGCACGCCCACGCGCGGCCGTGGTCCCCCGTTCGTCGTCGCCGCGCCGACCTCGCGGAGCAGCGCGCGGACCATCGTGCGTGCCTCGGTCTCTTCGCCCGGAGGGCTGAGGTGAGGCTGGCGGGCCACCGGAGCGATCCCGAGGCGTTCGATCAGCAGCAGATACTCGTCGACCTGGTGCCGCCGCGGCGACGGCAGCCCTACCGCGTCCGTGAGCAGCCACGACCGGCCTTCGGCGGCGAACCCGATCCGTCGCCGCGCGCGCCAGTACCACGCCGCCAGCGCCGCCTCCAGGGAGTTCGGCAGGAGCAGCGCCGTGTCGGGCGCGAAGTCGCGCACGGCGTCCGCCGTCCGCAGGCGGCCGCTCCACCGGCGGGGATACGTGACCAGCAGGTCGGCCAGCCCTTGCCCGGCCAGGAGCGACGCCCAGGGACCGGCGAGTCCGACGCGGGCGCCC
>JGI25382J37095_10000003_pt1 | contig 30127 bp, 28 predicted proteins | sample GraSoi013_1_40cm_3_FD_37095 | JGI IMG/M metagenome (IMG submission 37095)
GTGGGCTCGGGCTCGACGGCGCGTGCGGGCTCGATGATGCCTGCGGGCTCGATGANGCNTGCGGGCTCGATGACGCGTGCGGGCTCGATCGGCGATTTCGGGCCGGGCTCAGCCGGCCGGGGCTGCATCGGCGGCGGAGGCGCGGGAGGAGGGCTCGCCGGGCGGGGCGCGACGGCTTCGGCCTGAGAGATCAGCAGCTGCTCGATCGGCGGCCCGGCGTCCTCGACGGCTGGCCGCACCGGCGCTCTGACGGGCTCCACGATGGCCCTCGCCTCCCGCGCCCTCGTGGCGGGCGTGCGAGACACGTAGCCGCGGCGTCGCAGCTCAGGCCTCCGGGCCTCGCGCCGGCGCAGACGGCGCGGCCGCGTCGGAGCAATCAGCTCCAGCACGCCGAGGATGAGGAGCACGCAGGCCCCGGCCGCGGCGAAGAGGATGAGCGCTTCTTCACTCAGCATGCCAGCTCGATGGGACGGCGCTCGGCGATCGAGCGGTAAGCGGCGAGCACTACGGCGAGGTCGTCACGTCCGGCCGCGCCGTCCATCTCGTCGGCCTTGCCCACGTCCATCGCGTCACGAAATGCGGACAACATCGCCCGGTACCCGCGCGTATCGCGGCGGCAGATCCACAGCCGGAAGCCACCGGCTCCCCGCACCGCGACCCACCGCCCTCGATTGTCCACGAAGCAGGTCGCCTGTGCTCCCGTCACCGTAGTCCATTGAAACTTCGGCAGGCCCGGGGCGGCAAGAGAATTGGAGAGGAAGCCGACGGCGCCGTCGGGGAGCTCGGCGAGCAGGCTGACCGCATCCTCGCCACGCAGCGTCAGGACGGTCTGGGACGGGCGGAGCGCGAAGACCCGGCTGACCCCGCCGCCCCACCATCTCAGGTTGTGGACATAGTGGATGCCCCCGTCGATCAGGGCGCCGCCGCCCGCGGTCTCGGCCTCGAGCCGCCAGCCGTGCCGTCCGTGGAACCCGCGGGCGACCAGATGGATCTCGCGCAGGCCGCCCAGGCGTCCGGCGTCCAGCAGCGCTTTCACGCGACGGAAGGCGGGCATGAAATGAAACTGCTCGGCGACCATGAGCGCGCGCCCGGCCTCGGCGGCGGCGGCGATCATCCGATCGGCCTCGTCGAGGGTCCGGGCGATCGGCTTCTCGACGAGGACGTGCCGGCCGCACCTGAGCGCCAGCAGCGCGTCGGGCAGGTGGCGGTCGTGAGGCGTGCAGATGACGGCGCCCCGCCCGCGGGGGTCGCGCAGCGCCTCCTCGTAGGAGCCGTAGGCCGCGATGCCTCCGAACCGCTTCCCGTAGGCCCGCGCCCGGTCGGGATCGCGGCTGGCGAAGATCAGCGGCAGGCCCAGGCGCCGCGCCGCCGCCGCGTGACGCAGCGCGATCCAGCCGCATCCAACGAGGATGAGGGCGCTCATGATTTCTCGAATGCTATCATTGGAACAGTTACCAGGAGGACCTATGCGACGGGCCGCGGTGATCGGAGTCGGAGTGACGAAGTTCGGCAAGCACGACCGGACGTCGGCCGAGCTGTTCGCCGAAGCCGCGCGGGACGCGCTGGCCGACGCCGAGCTGCCGCCGAGCGCGGTGCAGGCCCTGTACTACGGCAACGTCGTCGGGGGGGAGACCGAGAAGCAGTTGCACACGGGACCGCAGGCGGCCTCCGTGCTCGGCATCCCCACCGTGCCCACGACCCGCTTCGAAGCGGCCTGCGCCTCCTCCCACGCGGCCTTTCGCCACGCAGTCATGGAGGTCGCCGCCGGCCTCTCCGACGTCGTGCTGGTCGGCGGCGCCGAGCGGGTGCTCAATGTGTCCACCGCCGAAGCGACCGAATACTTCGCCTACGCCTCCGACGCCGTGTGGGAGCAGTCGGTCGGGCTCACGTTCCCCGGCGTCTTCGCGCTCATCGCGCGCGCCCACATGGCCAAGCACGGCACCACCGAGGAACAGATGGCCCACGTCGCCGTGAAGAACCACCGCCACGGCGCGCTGAATCCAAAAGCCCAGTTCCAGAAGGAGATCACGCTCGAGGAGGTCCTCGCGAGCGCCTACGTCGCCGATCCGCTCAAGCTCTACGACTGCTGCCCCTTCACCGACGGCGGCGCCGCCGTGGTGCTGGTCTCGGAGGAGATCGCCCGCCGGCGCCGCCGCGCCATCTGGGTGCTCGGCTCGGCCGCCGCCTCCGACTCCATGCTCATGCACGACAAGCGCGATCTCGCCCGTGTGCCCGCCACCGAGCGCGCGGCGGCGGCGGCCTATCGCCAGGCGGGGCTCGGGCCCGAGAACGTGGACGTCGTCGAGCTGCACGACTGCTTCACCATCGCCGAGATCGTCGCCACCGAAGGCCTCGGTCTCTTCGAGCCCGGCAGCGGCGGCATCGCCGCCGAGAAGGGCTGGACGAGCCTGGGCGGCAAGGTCCCCGTCAACACCTCCGGCGGGCTCAAGGCCAAGGGCCATCCGATCGGGGCGACGGGCGCCGCCCAGATCGTCGAGGTCGTCACCCAGCTCCGCGGCGAGGCCGGCCCCCGCCAGGTGGAGGGCGCCCGGATCGGCCTCACCCACACGCTCGGAGGCAACACTGCCACCGTCCTGGTGAGTCTCTTCGGCCGTGACTGAGCCCTTGATCACCCTCAAGAACTTCTTCGAGCGGGCCCGCGACGGGGCGCTCACCGGTGTCCGCTGCGGCAAGTGCGGCGCGCTGGCGATCCCCCCCAAGGAGTTCTGCGAGTCCTGCCACCAGCGCGCCTGGGAGCCGGTGGCCCTCTCCGGCCAGGGCACGATCGCGTCGTACACGATCATCCGCGTCGCCCCGGCGCGCCACGCGGCCGAGGCGCCCTACGCCGTCGCGGTCGTGAAGCTCAAGGAAGGCGTGTCGCTGCTGGGGCGCATCGTGGACATGCCGCTCGACAAGCTTCAGGTCGGCCTGCCCGTGAAGTTCCGCCCGCTCGTCAGCAAGGATCAGACGACCGTCGGCTTCGGGCCGGCCTGAGCGCCGCCCGGAATCTTTTGTCTTCTTGGCATCTTCACTCCCGAGCTGTCACCGCCGGGCGGCCGCCGGTGCTCGTCAGCGAGGGGAATCGCACGTCTTCGTAACGGCTTAGCGCCTCGGCATTCCAGCTCAGGGTGTGGCCCACGAATTGCTCTCCTGCCCTGTACCCCGCATGGGCCAGGACGTGAGAGCAACGTGGCCGGCCCCTTCCCCAGGCGGCATCACGCCTGCGCTGTCGAATGGGGAGAATGCCTCAGTCCCGACCGACGACGTCGCGCGGCCCCCGCGGGCGACCGGCAGCGCCACGGGACATCGCCTGGTGTTCCACGGCCGGGGCTGGTCGCTCTTCGGCATCCACATCGTCAACGTCTTCCTGACCCTGGTCACCCTCACCATCTTCTACTTCTGGGCGAAGGTGCGCGGGCGGCGGTACGTCTTCGGCCAGACGGAGTTCGAGGGCGATCGCTTCACGTTCCACGGGCGCGGCACCGAGCTGCTGCTGGGCTTCATCAAGGCCATGGTTCTCTTCGGAATCCCCTTGACCGCCCTCAACTACGTCCCCCAGATCCTGGACGCCAGTACCCCCGTCACGGCGGCGACGTCGCTGGCGGCTTACGCGCTGGTGCTGGTGCTGATCCCGGTGGCGCGCGCCGGGGCCCGGCGCTACCGGCTGAGCCGGACCTCGTGGCGGGGCATCCACTTCTCCTTCCGCGGGCGCACCGCCGAGTTCGTGCGCGTGTTCGTGGTCGGCTCGCTGCTGGCGGTGGTGACGCTGGGCTTCTACTACCCGGTCTTCGCCACCCGTAACCACGCGTTCATGATGCGGCACTCGTACTTCGGCACGGCGAAGTTCGACTTCGACGGCCACGGGCGCGACCTCCTGGTGGACTTCCTCTACGCCGTCCTTCTGACGCTGCCGACGTTCGGCTTCGCCTGGTTCTGGTTCGCCGCCGCCAAGCGCCGNTACTTCTGGGAGCGTACCTCGTTCCTGGGCGCGCGCTTCCGGTCCACCGTCACCGGGGGGCGCCTGCTCCGGCTCAAGCTGGGCAATCTGCTGGTGATCATCCTCACCCTCGGTCTGGGCTGGCCGTTCGCCATGATCCGCACCGCGCGCTTCACGTGCCGGCACGTGATGCTCGAGGGCGCCCTCGACCTGGGCGCGATACGGCAGCACGCCGAAGGGGCCACGGCGACCGGCGAAGGGCTGCTGAGCCTCTTCGAAGCCGACCTGGATCTCGGATGAGCTGGCAGGGTCACTACCTGGATGGCCAGAGCGCGCAACGGCGCCGGGCGACGGTCCAGGTGGCGCCGACCGGGCTCGAGATCACGACCGACGACGGTACGACGAGGCGCTGGCCATTTTCCCAGATTCGCCAGACGCAGGGCCAGTACGCGGGGGAGCCGGTCCGCCTCGAGCGCGGTGGCGAGCTATCCGAGGCGCTCATCATGCCGGATGTCGCGTTCCTCACCGCGGTGCGCGCGGCGGCGACCGCCCGGCGCGGGCGCTTTCACAATCCGCGGTGGCGCCTCCTCCGCACGCCCCTGACGCTGGCGGCCGGGCTGGCCGCCATCGGCCTCGTCGCCGTCCTCTATCGCTGGGGCATTCCGGCGGCGGCCGGCGTCGCCACCCGGTTCGTCCCGGTGGCGTGGGAGGCACGGCTGGGTGACGAGGTCTTTGCGCGGCTGGTGGAACCCGAGCATCGCTGTCAGAACCCCGAGCGCCAGCGGGCCATCGACAGCATCCTCGCCCGGTTGACGCAGGCGCAGGGAGTCGGGCTCTATCGGCTGCGCGTGGCCGTCGTGGACTGGCCGGACGCGAATGCGCTGGCCTTGCCCGGCGGACAGATCGTAATCCTAAAAGGTCTCCTGGAGATGACCGACAGTCCCGAGATGCTGGCCGGCGTCCTCGCTCACGAGGTGCAGCACATTGTCAAGCGCCACACGACGCGCGCGATCATCCAGCATGCCTCTACCGGGCTGATGGTCGCGGCGATCGCCGGCGACGTCAGCGGCATCGTGACCTTCGCGCTGGAGGGGGCGCGCGTCGTCGGTGCCCTCAACTACAGCCGCCGCGCCGAGGAGGAAGCAGACGTCGAGGGCATGCGCCTGCTTCTCCAGGCGCGCGTCGATCCCGCCGGCATGATCGCCTTCTTCGAGCAGACCCTCCACCCGCGCGAGCGCGCCGAGCCGAACGGCATGTGGCGCTACCTCTCGACTCACCCGCTGAGCCGGGAGCGGGTGGCGGCGCTCCGCGCGCTCGCGCGAGGCGCCGGGCCGCCGGTGAAGCTGCTGCCCGACCGCGACTGGAAGGACGTGAAGCGGATATGCGCCGCCTGACGATCCTCGTGCTGGCCATCGCGCTCATGGTGGGCTGGGGCGTCGCCTATCAGCGCCTGAGCCAGATGGGCAGCGAGCTCTTCCGGACCCCGCGGGCGCTGGCGCTCTATCTCCGCGGACAGTACGGCCTGGCCGCGCGGGCCTATCGCCAGGGACAACGCGGCCACGTCTGGGGCGACTACAACAACGATCAGTCCGGCTTCTGGGCCCTGCGCGCGGGCGACCTGCCGCTGGCCCAGCGCCGCGCCACCACCACCCTGATGCTCGTTCCGGCGGCGGTGGAGCCGCGGGTGACGCTCGGCGAGATCGAGCTCGAGCGGGAGCAGTTTCGCCAAGCGCTCGCCCACCTGGGTGAGATCCTGGCCCGCCAACCCGACCACGTCGACGCGCTCCTGCTCTCGGCCGTCGCCTCCGCCCGCGCGGGCGATCACGCCCGCGCGATCGACGCGATCAACCGCGCCCTGCGCCACAACACCGCGGGCACCCGTGACACCCTGCTGTCCCGATTCATGGAGGTCGCCGGCGACCTCGCTGCCGAACCCCCGGGCCAGCGGCCTCTGTGCCTGCTCGCCCACCTGCATCGCTACCTGCGCGTCTTCGACGAGGCCAGCGGGCTCGTCGCCATGACGTACGCCCGGCAGGCGATCGCGGCGGGCGATCGCCCGGCCGACGCCTACCTGACGATCGGCATCGTCCACGACAAGCGCGGCGAATACGTCGCGGCGCTCGGGGCCATGCAGCGGGCGATCGCCATCGAGCCCCGGCACGCCGAGGCGTATCGCTGGGCCGCGGTGGAGGCCGGCCGACTTCACGATCCGGCCCTCGAGTACCGCATGATCCGGGCGGCGTTCGTGGCGGCGCCGACCGATCCCTTCTATCTGGCGCCGGTCGAGCGGGTCGTGATGACCTGGTTCGGCGACGCCCGCACCATGGCGGCCCTCATGCAAGAGGCGATCGATCGCGATCCCGGCTTCGCCGGCGCGCACGAGCGCCTGGCCCGCGCGGCCGAGGCGCTGGGCGACCGCGAGCGGGCGTCGGCGCACAAGCGCCTGGCCACCGAGCTCAGGCAGAGCCGGAACGGGCGATGACGCCCCCGGGGCTCGTCGGCCGGATCGTCTCCGTGCGGGTCCTCACGGCCGCGGTCCTCTCCGCGCTGACGNTCTACTTCACCTGCGCCCTGTTCACCTATCGCCTGCCGGGCCATCGCTTCGTCCTGGCCGTGGCGCTGGGGCTGGCGCTCTCGGCGGTGAGCGTGCTCGTCGTGGTGGGGCGGGTCTTCACGGCCACGCTCCCCTCCTTCGTGCGGCCTCTGGCCGGCCACGCTGAGAACTTCATCTTTCTCCTCGTGGTGAACCTGATCATCGTGAGCTTTCTGGCGCCGGTTTTCCGGGTGATCGCGCTGACCCCGATGCGCAGCCCGGTCGTTCAACGCGTGTTCGGCGTCGCCGGCGGGCTCTCCGGCCACGTGCTGCTGGCGCTCTTCGCCGCCGGCGTGGCCGTGCTGGCGTGGGTGCTGGTCCTGCGCGTCGGCGATCGAGTCGTCCGGTGGGGACCGGCCCGCGGCCTGGCCCACGGGCTCGACCGCGTGGCGGTCACGGTGCTCGTCCTCTACTGCCTGGCCGTCGGCGCGCTGGCCGCCAACAGCGTCCTCGACACGTCGCCGGCCGTCGAGCACGGCTCAGAGATCGTCACCGTTTCAGGCGTCAGCGGCCCCTTCGGGCTCGGACAGATCAGCTGGGCGGACGTCCGCTCCTGGACGGTGCCCGGTCAGATCGAGCGCGTGCTGCTGATCGCCCAGCGCGACCAGCTCCGGCGCGAACGCGCGCTGCCGGGGCTGCCCGTGCGCGTCCAGATGCACGCCGGCTTCCTCGGGCTGCCCTGGATCACGATCGTGTCGCGGGATGAGGCCCGGCAGCTCGAGCAGGTGCTGGAGGCCGTGCCCACCGCCGCCGGCCTCAGGAAGTGGCTGATCAGCACGCTCGCCGACCAGCAGCGCTGGAGAGAGCTGCGGGTCCACGCGGAGGCGCATCTTCGCGCGTACCCCAGCGACCAGGAGTGGGTGCTGCTGATCGCCAAAGGGCTGCGCGAGCACGGTCAGCCGGACGAGGCGGCGGCGCTCGAGCGGGCGGTTCAGCAATGACGCGTCGGGCGCTCGCCTTCGGCCTCCTGACCGCCGCCCTGCTCGTGGCCCAGGATGGCGCCCACGGCAAGCCGCACCGCTGGGTGGACGAGCAGGGAAACGTGCATTACTCCGACCACCCGCCACCGGGCCCACCGAAGCCGGCGGAGCAGGTGAGCCCGCCGAAGGGCCGCCCGAGCGGGCCGGTGCACACGGAGCGAGAGACGGAGCCAGCGCCCATGGCGCCGCCGATGCCCTCGCCGCCTCCGCCCGCGCCGCCCGCGGGCGCGGAGCCGGCAGGCCCACCGGCTGCACCGTCGGCCCCCCCGCCCGAGCCCGAGCGCTCCGGGGTCGTGGCGCCGGGGGGATCCGTCCGGGAGATCATGGACCTTTCCGGGCTCGATCACTGGATCGATTACCTGGCGAACTCGGCGCGGGGCGAGTTCGGACGGTACCGGTGGCGGATCAGCAAGCCGGACGCGGCGTGGGCCGCGCTGGCGCAGGCGTTTCGCCGAGACGCGCTGGCCGCCACGGCCGCCCAGGTGCTCCTCGGGGCCGTCGCGCCCGACGACGTGGCGCCGCTGCTGGCCTGGTTGCGCTCGCCTCTCTCCCGGAAGATCACGGAGCTCCAGGCCGAGCTGACCGCGCCGGCACGCCAGCAGGAGTATCGGACGTTCGTCTCCAAGCTGCCCGACGCTCCACCGCCCGCCGCCCGCGTCGCCCTCATCCAGCGGCTCGAGCGCGAGCGCCAGGTCGCGCAGTTCCAGGTCGAGATGGCCCGTGTCGTCCGCGCCAGCATGGCGCGGGTGCTCTCCCCGCTCAAGACGTCGACGGGGCGCTTTCGCGACGGCGAGGAGGCTGACGACACCCAGCCCCGCAGTGAAGAATGGGCGCACTTCTACGCCGTGACCATGATGCTGTTCGCCTACCGGAGCCTCACCGCCGAGGAGCTGGCCGAGTACGCGCGATTCTCCGAATCCCCGCTGGGCGGACGGTTGCTGAAGATCTACGAGGAGAGTCTTCGGGAAGCGGTCCGCATCGCCGAGCAGCGGGCGGTGGCGGCCCTCAGGGGCCTGACGCCGCCCACGGCGCGGCGGGCGGAGTAACGCCAGAAGGGCGTCGCCGCCTTCAGCGCCGGGCGGCCAGGAGCCGGAACAGCCGCTCGCCGGTGACCGGGAGCTCGGTGATCTCGATCCCCAGCGGGGCCAGGGCGTCGGCCACGGCGTTGGCGACGGCGGCCGGGGCACCGATAGTTCCCCCTTCCCCCACGCCCTTGAAGCCGCCCAGCGTGGTCGGCGAGGGCCGCTCCACGTGGTGGACCTCGATCGCCGGCACGTCGCCCGCCGTGGGCACGAGGTAGTCCATGAGAGTGGCGGTGAGAAGCTGNCCGTCGGCGGCGTAGACGAGCTCCTCGAGCAGCGCGGCGCCGATGCCCTGCACGACGCCGCCGATCGCCTGCCCCTCGACGATCAGCGGGTTGATGATCCGGCCGCAGTCTTCGACCACCACGTAGCGGAGCACGCGCACCGCGCAGGTCGACGGGTCCACCTCGACGACGGCCAGGTGCGTGGCGTTGGAGGCGGTGCCCAAGTACGGATCATAGAAACGCGTCGCCTCCAGGCCCGGCTCCATCCCTTTCGGCAAGCGCTTCGTCCCCGCGTAGGCGGCCGCCGTCACCTGGGCGAGCGTCAGGGCGCGGTCGGGCACGCCGCGCACGCCGATCACGCCCGCGGCGATCTCGAGATCCCCCGCGCTCGCCTCCAGCTGATGCGCGGCGATGGCCAGGGCCTTGTCGCGCACGGCCCGCGCGGCCAGGATGGCGGCGCCGCCGCCCAGCACGGCGCTGCGGCTGGCGTAGGTGCCGGTGCCGTGGGGGCTGAGTCCGGTGTCCCCCTGGAGCACGCGCACGTCGTCCACCTTCACCCCGAGCTCAGCGGCGACCACCTGGGCGAGCGCCGTCTCGTGGCCCTGGCCGTGGCAGGCCAAGCCGAAGATCGCGGTCACGCCCCCGCCCGGCTCCATCCGGACGGTCGCGCCCTCGGTCCCCGTCGCGATGTCGGCGCCCGGCGAGACGGGAATGGCCGAGCCCACCCCGGTCAGCTCGACGTAGGATCCGAGGCCGATGCCGAGCCGCCGCCCGGCCGCCCGCGCGCGCTCCTGCTCCTGGCGGAGCCCGGCATAGCCGGCGACCTCGGCGGCGCGCTCGAGGCATTCGGCGAAGGAGCCGCTGTCCCACACGATCCCCGACGGCGAGCGATAGGGCAGCTCGCCCGAGCGGATCACGTTGCGCCGCCGGACCTCCAGCGGGTCGAGGCCGAGGCGCCGGGCGGCGCGGTCGAGCAGCGCCTCCATTACGAAGACCGCGACCGGCCGGCCGACGCCGCGGTACGGGCCCATCGGCGCCTTGTTGGTGGCCACGCCGAAGGCCTCGGCCCGATAGTGCGGCACGCGNTACGGACCCGGCAGGAACGACACGACCTGGATCACNTCGATGCTCGCCGTCCACGGATAGATCGAATAGGCGCCGACGTCGGCGACGACCCGCGCGCGGAGACCGCGGATGGCCCCCTCGGCGTCGAGGGCGAGCTCGGCGTCGATGATCTCGTCCCAGGCCTGCGTGCTGCTGAGCAGATCCTCGCGCCGGTCGCCGACCCACTTGACCGGCTGGCCGAGCCGGCGCGCCAGCACCGCGACCGCGATCTCCTCCGGGTAGAGCACGGTCTTCACGCCGAAGCCGCCACCCACGTCGGGCGCGACGACACGCACACTCTGGGCGGGGAGCGCCAGCAGCTCGGCCAGCGCGTCGCGCACGATGCCGGGGATCTGCGTCGACGTCCACAGCGTCAGGGCTCCCCGGCCGGCGTCGAAGTCGGCCAGACAGGCGCGGTTCTCGATGGCCACGCCGGCATGGCGATGGAACCGGAAGCGATCGCCGACCACCGCCGCGGCCCCCCGGAACGCCGTCTCCACGTCGCCTTGCGCGAACGCGCGCGAGAGGAGCACGTTGCTCCCGGCGTCCTCGTGCACCAGCGGGCTCCCCTCGGCCATCGCCGCCGGGGCCTCGGCCACGGCGGGGAGCGGCGCGTACTCCACCTCGATCAGGTCGAGGGCGTCCTCGGCGGCGTAGCGACTCTCGGCGACGACCGCCGCCACGGCCTCGCCCGCGTGGCGGACCTTGCCGAGGGCCAGCGCGGGAAAGTCGGTCGGCCGGTAGTCCTTCATCCGCGAGGGCGCTCGCAGCGGGCGAACGTGGCGGTGGAGCTCCTCTCCCGTCAGGCACGCGGCGACGCCCGGCGCGCTGCGCGCGGGGGCCGCGTCGATCCCGACCAGGCGCGCGTGGGCGTGGGGGCTGCGAAGAAAGGCCGCGTGCAGCATACGGGGCACCTCGAGGTCGGCCACGTAACGGGCCTGTCCGGTGAGGAAGCGCAGGTCTTCGCGACGCCGGAGCGGCGCGCCGATCATTTCATTCAGAGGGGGCCTCGGCGGCCCCCTCCGAGACCTCCCCCAGGATTCGATTGCGCCGGCCAAGCCGGCGCTCGACCGCACACGTCAGAATGGGACGTCGCTGCGCTCGTCCTGCACGCGCCGGGCCTTGTGATCCCAGCGCGGCAGGCCACCGGGCTCGGTCGTCTCCACGTCGACGCGGATGCCCAGGCCCACGCGCAGATCGTCGGTCAGCGCCCGGGCCAGGCGTGCGCGCTCGTCGAGCGCCAGGCTCGGCGCCGGGTCCACGCGCACCAGGATGTCGTCGAGACCCTCGACGCGGCGGAAGACGATCTGGAACTCGTCCACGCCCGGGCGCGCTCGCACGATCTCTTCGATGCGGCGCGGGTAGACGATGATCCCCCGCACCTTCTTCATGTCGTCCAGGCGCGCCAGCACGCCCCCCTCGAAGGCCACCAGCGTCCGTCCGCAGGGACAGCGGCGGTCGCTGAGCTGGACGATGTCGCGCGTGCGGTAGCGGAGGAGCGGCATCGCCCTGCGGTAGAGGCTCGTGAAGACCAGCTCGCCGCGCTGGCCGGGCCGCACCGGCCGGTCGTGCTCGTCGAGGACCTCGGGATAACAGTAGTCCTCGTGCACATGGGTGAGGCCGGCCCGCGCGTCGCACTCGAAGCCCCAGGCGGCGATCTCGGTGAGCCCGGGCAGGTCGAAGGCCCGGGCGCCGAACGCCGCTTCGATCTTGGCCTTGGTGGCAGGGATGGACGCGCCCGGCTCGCCGGTGTGCCAGGTGATCCGGATCTTCGTCTCCTTGGCGAGATCGATCCCCTTCTTCTGCGCCTGCTCGGCCAGGAAGAGCGCGTAGGAGGGCGTGCAGCCCAACACGGTGATCGGGTAGGTGCGGAGCGCGTCGACGCGCTGCTCCGTCGAGAGGCCACCGGCCGGATAGACCAGCGCCCCCAGGTCCTGGGCCGCGTAGAAGCCCGACCAGTAGCCGATCCACGGGCCGTAGGAGAACGCGGCCATCACCACGTCGGCCTGGCGAACGCCGAAGGCGTAGAGGGAGCGGGCGTAGGAATGATAGAAGCCGTACCAGTCCTCTCTGGTGTCGAGGAAGGCAAGAGGCCGGCCTGTCGTGGCGGAAGTCATGTGAACGCGCAGGCATTGCTCGAAGGGGACGGCCAGCAGCGTGCCCCACAGCGGGTGCTCGGCCTGGTCCTGCTTCAGCTCGTCCTTGGTCGTGAATGGCAGGCGCTCGAGGTCCGCCAGCGCCTTGACCTGCTCGGGCTGGATCCCGGCGGCGTCGAGCTTGCGGCGATAGAAGGGGCTGCTCGTGTAGGCATACCGGACCTGGGCCCGCAGGCGCTCTTCCTGCAGCCGCGTCAGCCTTTGGCGGGAGGCGGCCTCGATCTCGGGCTCGAGAAAGCTCGACATCAGCGCGAGCGGNTCAGGGCGGGCGCGGCGGCCTTCACGGCGTTGACGATCCCCTGGTAACCGGTGCAGCGGCACAGCACGGCCGAGATCCCCTCACGGATCTCCGCCTCCGTCGGGTCGGGGTGGACGTGCAGGAAATCGAGCGCCGTCATGAGCATCCCCGGCGTGCAGAAGCCGCACTGGAGCCCGTGGTGCTCGCGGAACGCTTCCTGGAGCGGATGGAGCTGGCCGGCCTGCGCGAGCCCCTCGATCGTCACGATCTCCGCGCCGTCCGCCTGAACGGCGAGCATGATGCACGAGCGCGCCGCCTCGCCGTTGAGCATGATCGTGCAGGCGCCGCAGATGCCGTGCTCGCAGCCGACGTGCGTGCCCGTGAGCCCGAGATCCTCGCGCAGGAAGTCCACGAGCAGCTTGCGAGGCTCGCAGCGCCCTTCCCGGGAGGTGCCATTGACGGTGAGGCGCACCGGGACCTTGTCACTCATTTTCATCGGCTCGCCTCGGACGCGGGGGCCCCCGCCCCCGGCCGTCCTGCGGCTCGCCCGAGCATCTCACCGGCCTCCGGCGCGCGCCAGCGCTCGTCTCAGCGCGCGCGCCGTCAGCACGCGGGTCAGATGTCGCCGGTAGTCCGCCGAGGCGTGGATGTCGGAGTCGGGCCCCACCAGCTCCCCCGCGCTCTGCGCCGCGGCGTCGATGGCCGCGTCCCCGAGGCCGTNCTTCTCGAGGATCTCCTCCGCCGCGCGGAGCCTCACCGGCACCGGGCCGGCCCCCGCCGTTGCCAGCCGGGCCGTCCGGCAGCGGCGGCCCTCGACGATTACCATCGCCGCGATGCCGATGATCGCGAAGTCGCCGTGGCGGCGCGCGAACTCCTCGAAGGCGTACCCTGCGCCGGCCGGCATGCCGGGCAGGCGGACCTCGGTCAGGATCTCGTCGGCCTCCAGGCTGGTCGTCAGATAGGTCCGGAAGAGCTGCTCGGGGCGCAGCGTCCGCTCGCCCCGGGGGCCGCGGACCACGACCTGGCCCTCCAGCGCGGCGAGCACGGCCGGATATTCGGCCGAGGGGTCGGCGTGAGCGATCGAGCCGCCGATGGTGCCACGCGTCCGGATCGGCAGGTGGCCGACCCAGCGGGTGGCCTCCTGGAGCAGCGGCAGCCGTGCCTGCACGACCGGGGAGAACTCCACGGCGCGCTGGCGCGTCATCGCGCCGAACCTCACCTGCCCGTCCGCCTCCTTTATATAGGCGAGGGCGGGGATGCGGTTCAGGTCGATCAGGGCGGCCGGACGGCTCAGGCGGAAGTTCAGCAGTGGCATGAGGCTCTGGCCGCCGGCCAGGAGCTTGGCGTCGCCGCCGTAGCGTCCCAGCAGGCTCAGCGCCTCGTCGAGGCTGGTGGGGGCGTGGTAGTCGAACCTCGGCGGTTTCATGTCTTCCGCTTCGGCCTCGCCGCCTGGATCAGCTCCCACAGCCGCGTCGGCGTCATCGGCAGCTCGCTGATTCTCACGCCGAGCGGCGCCAGCGCATCGCTCACCGCGTTGGCGATGACCGCGGGCACCGTCATCGAGCTCGACTCCCCCAGGCCCTTGGAGCCGAGCAGCGTCAGCGGCGAGGGCGAGACGACGTGAGCGATCTCGATCACCGGCGCCTCGCTGGCCGTGGGCACCAGGTAGTCCATGAAGGTGCCGGTGAGGAGCTGGCCGTGGTCGTCGTAGCGGAGCTCCTCGTAGAGCGCGCCGCCCAGTCCGTGGAGGGCCCCACCGTAGATCTGTCCCTCGGCGATCATCGGGTTGATGATGGTGCCGGCGTCGTGAACGGTGACGTACTTGAGGATCTTGATCGCCGCCGTCTCGGGATCGACCTCCACGGCCATCACCTCGGCGATGAAACCGTAGGTGTTGGAGGAGTTCACGCGATCCTCCGGGTCCACCGCCTGAGAAACGGTGAAGCCGAAGACCGCGGTGGCCTGGAGCCCGGGCTCCATGCCCTGGGGCAGGGACTCCGTGTGCCAGTGGGCGCGACCCGCGAGGTCCTTGATGGAGTACGAGGGCCCCTGGCCGCTCTTCACGCGCACGGCGCCGTCGCGGAACTCGACCTGGTCGGGGTGGACGTCCATCAGGTGTGCGGCGTACTCGATCAGCTTGGCCTTGAGCTTGCGCGCGGCCAGCGCCACGGCGCTGGTGCCGACGGAGCCGAACCGGCTGGAGTAGGTGCCCGAGGAGATCGACCACACGCGGGTGAACGTGTCCATCTCGTCCACGACGGTGATGTCCTCCGGCCGCAGGCCCAGCTCGTCGGCGACGATCTGGGTGACGATGGTCTGGTGCCCCTGGCCCTGCGGCGTCGTGCCCAGGATCGCGATGGCGCGCCCTAGCGGGTCGATCTTGATCGTGGCCGAGTCCACCGCCCCGGACTTGGGCAGGTACTCGGGCTTGGCGCGGAACTGCGGATCGAGCGCGGTCGCCACGTAGCCCATGTTCGAGACCGATGGATCGACGGCCAGCGCCAGGCCGATTCCAAAATAGCGGCCGGCAGCGCGCCGCTTGGTTTGCTCCCTCCGCAGCTCCTCGTACTTCGCCATCTCCAGCGCCTTGGCGAAGGCGGCGGGGTAATCGCCGCTGTCGTAGAGGCCGCCGGTCGGCGTCCGGTACGGGAACTGCTCCCGCTGGAGGAGATTGCGCCGCCGGATCTCGGCGGGATCGAGGCCCAGCTTCTCGGCCAACAGGTCCATCATCCGCTCGGTCTCGAAGTAGAGGTGCCCGCAGGCGTAGCCGCGGTTGGGCCCGGTGAGGCTCTTGTTGGTCATCACCACCGACGCATCGACTTCGAGATCCTGGAATCGGTACGGACCAACGAAATTGCCGCTCGGACGGAAACTGCAGCCGGGCTCCGGGCTGCGGATGTAGCCGCCGACATTGTCGAACCACTTGAAGCGCATGCCCAGGACCGTGCCGTCCTTGCGGGCGGCCACCTCGCGATAGGCGATGCGGTCGGTGCCGCTGGAGGAGGCCAGCAGGTGCTCGCGGCGGTCCTCGATCCACTTCACGGCCACGCCCGTCTTCATCGCGCTGAGCCCGATCAGCGCGATGTAGGGGTAGATGCTCGTCTTGATGCCGAAGGAGCCACCGATGTCCGACGGCACGATGAAACGCAGCCGATTCTCCGGCAGCCCCAGCACGCGCGCCGTCAGCGGGTGCATGATGAAGGGCCCCATGAAGTTGGACCACACCGTCAGCACGCCGTCGAGCGGCTCCCAGCGGGCGATGATGCCGTAGGTCTCGATCGGCGTCGACCCGTACTTGGGGAACTTGAAGCGCTCGGCGAGGACGACGTCCGCCTCCGCGAAGGCGCGATCGGGATCGCCGTAGACCAATCGCCGGTGGCCCGCCAGATTGGAGCCGACGGCCTCGTGCAGCAGGGGCGCGTCGGGATCCAGCGCGCGTTCGGGGTCGAGCACGACGGGCAGCGGCTCGTACTGGACGAGGACCGCCTCCGCCGCGTCTTCGGCCAGGTAGCGGTCGCGGGCGACCACCACGGCCACGGGCTCGCCGGCGAACCGGGCCCGGTCGGTGGCGGTGCAGTAGTAGTGGACAGGCGCGGTGACGCCGACCGAAAAGGGCTTCGTCGCTTTGGCCACGTCGTCGCCGGTGATCACGCCCACCACACCCTCCATCGCCAGCGCCGCGGCCACGTCGTAGCCGAGAATCCGCGCGTGGGCGTGGGGGGAGCGGACGATCGCCGCCTGATAGAGGTTGGCGACGGGCGGGTGGTCGTCGATGAAGGTCCCGCGTCCCGTCAGCAGGCGCGAGTCCTCGACGCGCTTCACGGATTGGCCGACCCAGCGCTGGGAGCTCATGCGGTGACGTCCGAGGCTAGACAGCGCCGCACGGGTTGTCAAGCCGCCGCCGCGGCCGACCTCGACGAGCCTGCCGCAGATCGCACCCTTCACGCCCCTCGCCGGTGGGCAGAGACGAGGGCCGCCCGGCGAGTGGGCAACTCCGCGCCAGGAGCGTGATGACAAGCGGCCGGCGGGATGCTACTGTCGGCCACCCACTGGGAGCGGGGCCCGTGAGACGACCTCCCCTCGTGCTCGTCTTCGTCGCGGTCCTCATGATCGCGCTCGGTGAGACCGCCGGCGCCGTCCTGTCCCAGCTACGCCCGCAGACCGAGCGCTACGCCCGGGCGCGGGTGAAGGCCAACGCCTCCGTCCACGGGCTGGTGGGGGCGGCCGACTACGACGCTGAGGTGACCTCGCGCGCCGTCTTCACGGCCGAGGCCGGGCTGTCGTTCATGCACACGCACGCCGAAGGGCTCGGCCCCGTGATCCTGCTGGCCGGCACTCTGGCCGCCACCGCCGTCCCCTGGCGGCGAATGCGAGCCATCCTTTACGCGCTCTTCACACTGGGCGCCCTGTTCCCGCTCGGCTATCTCGTCTACGCCGTGGCCGTGCTGGAGGCCGGACGCGACGAGGGCACGGCGCTGGCGGAGCAGTACGTGCTGACGCCGCTCGGGAGCGCCGTCATCCTGGCGCTGGTCGGGCTCGTCATGGCGCTGGGACGCGGGCGCTCGCGCGCGGCATGACGGAGGCCCGCAGCGAGACATGGCTCGCCCCGTCCGTTCCCGTGCTCCTGATTGCGGTCCTCATCATCGCCGGCGCGGAGGTGGGCGGGGCCTCGATGGTCAAGTTCAAGCTCGAGCTCGCCCGCTGGGCGCGCGGGACGATGCTGGCACGGCCCGACACGCACGGGTTGGTGGGCGTCCGGGACGTCGACGAGCAGATCCTGGACGAGGCGCTGGTGAAGTTCGACGCGGGGCTTCGCCTGTTCCACATGCACGCCGAGGGTATGGGCACGATCATCATCGTCAGCACGATGGTGGCCACCACGCTGGTCCGGGCCGGCGCGTTCCGGCGGGCGATCGTCCTGCTGATCACGGTGGGGGGAGCGGGCTATCCCCTCGGCTACCTGCTCTGGAGCGCGCTCATCCCCTTCTACGGCATCGAGCGGGGCAAGACGCTGGCCGAGTGGATGGTATGGATCCCGTTCGGTGGCGCCGCGATCGTGGCCCTGTGGATGCTCGCCGGCGCCCTGGCGCTGCGGCTGGTGCGGCGATGACGTTCGGGCTGGCCCTGGCCCTGCTGGCAGCGCTGGTGGCCCCGGCGGCGGCGCATCACGTGGGGACCTGGACGCCCCGCGACAACGAGATCTCCACGAATTTCAAGCAGCTCAAGTTCTCGCTGCAGGCGCGCAAATTCGACGTGGCCCGGCGCCTCTACGAGACGGGAGCCCTGCGCCGGGAGCTGCGCGCCCAGGCCGACAAGCTGCCGCGGGGCCTCGACGCGTCGATCCGGGCGGCCCTCCAGGCCGGCGATCCGGCCTCGGCCGAGCGCGGGCTCATGGTGTTCTTCGTCGCCCTGATCCGCGATCTGGCCCTGGAGGCCGACCGCCAGCTCGCGGAGGCCGGCGCCCCCCTGGCCGTGCGCGTGGTCACCGGCAGGAAGTTCCTGGAGGCCATCTGGCGCTACTACAACCTCGTCGATTTCGCCGTCACCCAGCGCGACGCCAAGGCAGCCGCGGCCATCCGCCTGGCCTTCGAGGATGCCGAGGAGTCCGTGAAGGGGGCCCCGCCCAACCCCGACAAGATGCGCGCCCCCCTCAAGCAAATCGCCCGGGTCTGCTCGGGTGTGATCGAAGCGTCGTCAACGTCAGCAAGGAGGGACTCATGAGATTCAAATCGCTGCTCGCACTCATCCTGGCGGGAGCCGTGATCGGCGGGACCACGGCCCTGGCCCCGGCCCAGGGGCCGAAGGTGGTCAAGATCGGCGACCTCGGCTCCAAGGTCGGCGTCTTCGAGGGCTACGGCAAGTACCAGTCGATGGCCATCCAGCTGGCGGTGGAGGAGCTGAACGCCCGCGGCGGTGTCCTCGGCCACACGATCGAGGTCATCGTGGAAGACGACGACACCAAGCCCGCGCCGTCGGTACGCAAGGCCGAGAAGCTCATCCTCCAGGACGACGTGAAGCTGCTCGTCGGCGCCGTCTCCAGCGGCGCCACCATGGCGGTGATGGATGTCACCAAGAAGCACAAAGTGATCCACTGGAACGCGGTGTCGTGCGCGGAGTTCATGCGCACGACCAAGTTCCACAAGTACTACTTCTCCAACCAGCCCGACTCGCGGATGCAGGCCAACGGCCTGGCCAAGTACATCCTCGACAAGATGGGCAAGCGCGTCTACATCTTCTACACCGACTACGCCATGGGGCAGTCAGACGGCCGCCAGTTCAAGACGGCCATCGAGAAGCTCGGGGGCGAGGTGGTCGGCGTGGCGGGGGCGCCCCTGGACACCAAGGACTTCAGCCCCTGGTTCGGCGACATCAACGCCAAGAACCCGGAGGTCGTCTTCCTGGCCTTCGCCGGCACCGACTCGCTGCGCCTCATGACCCAGCTCCANTCCTTCGGCATGACCAAGAAGTACANGCTGGCGGGCATCGACTGCTTCCTGCTGCAACAGGATTTGCCGGCCATCGCCGAGCCGATGGAGGGTTTCGTCCAGCTCGCCCACTTCTCGGCCTACAACCCGGACAAGAACATGCAGGCGTTCAACGCCAGGTTCAAGAAGCGCTTCGGCGTCGACGCCAACATCATGGCCGGGGCCTACGACGGCCTGATGTTCTGGGCCACAGCCGTCGAGAAGGCCAAGAGCTTCGACCCCGACAAGGTTGCCGGGGCTATGGAGGGCATGTGCCTGGACGGGACGCACGTCGGCCGCCAGTGCATCCGCAAGGAGGACCACCAGGTCGTGATGGACATGCACCTCTATCAGGTGAGGGGCGGCAAGAACATCCCCATCGCCGTCGTGGCCGGCTCGGACACCATCGGCGAGCCGATGGTCGGCCGGGACCCGGTGGAAGGCTTCACCTGGGAGATCAAGAAGAAGAACTGATCGGCGCCGCGTCACACGCTCGCGCTTTGCCGTCCTCTCCCGCCGCGCGGCTCACGTCGCGCGGCGGGCGGGAGGAGGCTCTTCCGGGCTTTCCGGAGTCACCACCTTCAACATAAGGCGAGCCGCTCGGGAGGATCGTGGTCGCCCGTTGGGGGCCGTGATATCCTCCGCGGAAGCCTGGAGCCACCACTGACGTGGAGTACCTGACCGCGGTCTTGCTGCCGCAGCTCCTGCACGGCCTCGTGTTCGGGGCGGCGCTGGGGCTGCTGGCGCTGGGCCTGACCGTGATCTTCGGGCTGCTGGGCGTGATGAACTTCGCCCACGGCGAGCTCTACATGCTGGGCGCCTACGCGGGGATCGCGGTGATCGGGGTCACGCACTCGTTCTGGGTGGCCCTGATCCTCGCCCCCCTGCTCGTCGGCGCGCTGGGAGCCCTCACCGAGGTCGCCACCCTGCGTCCGCTCTACCGTCGCCAGCCGCTCTACGGCCTCATCCTGACCTTCGGCCTGGCCCTGGTGTTCCGCGAGGGCGCCCGCCAGGTGTGGGGCGGCGACATGCGGCGGATCCTGCCGCCGATCACCGGCTCGACGCCGCTGCTCGGCATGACGTACCCTAACTACCGCCTCTTCCTGCTGGCGATCGCGTCGGTGCTGCTGGTGGCCATCTGGCTCTTCTTCACCAAGACGCGCGCCGGCGTCGTCGTGCGGGCGGCCGTCCAGGACGCCGAGATGCTGGACGGGCTCGGCGTCAACGTGCCGCGCGTGTTCACGCTCACGTTCGCCGGCTCGGCCGCCCTGGCGGCGCTGGCCGGCCTGCTGCTGGCCCCCGTCTTCACCGTTTATCCCCAGATGGGGGTCGAGATGATCCTGCTGGCGTTCATCGTGGTGATCCTCGGAGGCATGGGCTCGCTGGGTGGTTCCGTCGTCGCCGCTTTCGTGATCGGCATCGCCCAGAGCCTGCTCACCCTCTGGATGAATCCGCAGCGGGTGGCCATCGCCATTTTCGGCATCATGATCCTCGTGCTGATCATACGGCCCCGCGGCTTCTTCGGCCGGGAGGGCGTGCTTGAGTAGCGCCCGGTCCTGGCCCGCCCTGGTCGTCTTGGCGGCGCTGGCGGCGCTACCGCTGACGCCGTTCATGACGAAGTACTACATGCTGCTCGGCTTCGATGCGCTCCTCTTCGGTGCGGTGGCCATGAGCCTCGACCTCTTGATGGGCTACACGGGCCTGGTCTCCTTCGGCCACGCCGCCTTCTTCGGGCTCGGGGCCTACGCGACGGCGGTNCTGCTCGAGCGGGGCGTGCTCTCGCTCTGGCTCGGCCTGGGCTTTGCCGTGCTGGTGGTGGGGCTCTACGCGCTGATCGTCGCCTACTTCGCCACCACCCGCCGGGGGATCTACTTCGCNCTGCTGACGCTGGTCTTNGCCGAGGTCGTCTACACCTTCTTCCGNTACACGCAGACCTTCGGCGGCTCCGACGGCATCCAGGGCCTNCCCGCCCCCCACCTCTGGCCCGGCCTGGCGATCGACACTCCCGCGCGCAACTACTACCTGATCCTCGCGTATCTCGCCCTGGCCTACGCGGCCTGCCGCGTGCTCGTCGGCTCCCACTTCGGCCGGGTGCTGGTCGCCATCCGCGAGAACGAGGACCGCGCGCGCTTCCTCGGTTACAACGTCCAGCGCTATAAGATGGGGGTCTGCGTGATCTCGGCGCTGCTGACGGGTCTCGGGGGCGCCCTCTACCCGGGCCGCGCGGCCTACGCCACTCCCGACCTCATGCTGTGGACGGTCTCGGGCGAGCTCATCATCATGGTGATGATCGGTGGCCTCGGCACGCTGGTGGGGCCGGTGATCGGTGGCGCCTTCTTCATCATCCTGCAGGAAAAGGTCTCCTCCTACGTCGACTGGTACTTCATCGTCATCGGGCTCGTCCTGATCGCCATCGTGCTCTTCATGCCCCGGGGCCTCTTCGGCCTCCGGCGCCTCCTCACGCTCCGGCCGTGGCGCGCGACAGCGTAGTCCTCCGGGTCGACGCCGTCGCCAAGAGCTTCGGCGCGCTGGCGGCGCTCGCCGGCGTGAGCCTCACCGTGCGGCGGAGCGAGGTCTTCGCGGTCATCGGCCCCAACGGCGCCGGCAAGTCGACGCTGTTCAACGTCGTCTCCGGCCTCCACGCGCCCAGCGCGGGGCGCGTCGTGTTCGAGGGTGCCGACATCACGGGGCTCCCGCCGGAAGTCATCAACCGACGCGGGCTCGCCAAGACCTTCCAGATCACCAACATCTTTCCCGAGATCTCGGTCTTCGAGAACGTCCGGGTCGCCCGTCAGTCCCGCGCGGCCGTCTCCGGCCGTCTCGGCTCCCTCTGGAGCCTGCCCGACGTCGAGCGGCCGGTCATGGAGCTGCTGGAGGCGTTCGGCCTGGACGAGCGCCGCCACCAGCAGGCCCAGCACCTCTCCCACGGCGAGCAGCGCTACCTCGAGATCTGCCTGGCCCTGGCCACGGAGCCGACGCTCCTGCTGCTCGACGAGCCGACGGCGGGCATGACTCCCGGCGAGACGAAGGAGGCGACCGCCCTCATCCGGAGGATTGCTCAGGCCCGGGGGCTCACCGTGCTGCTCATCGAGCACGACATGAGCGTCGTGATGGGCATCTCCGACCGGATCGCGGTGCTCCACTTCGGCCAGAAGATCGCCGAGGGCCCGCCCGAGGCCATCCGGAGCGACCCGCGGGTGATCGACGCCTACCTCGGGGGTGCCGACGACTGATGCTGAGGCTACGGGAGATCCACGCGGGCTACGGGGCCACGCCGATCCTCTTCGGCGTCTCGCTGGAGATCCGCGCGGGCGAGGCCGTGGCGCTGCTCGGCAGGAATGGCATGGGCAAGACGACGCTGATGAAGGCGGTGATGGGCTTCCTCCGGCCGTGGCGCGGCACCATCGAGTTCGACGGCCGCCTGCTCACCGGCCTCACGCCCCACGAGATCGCGCGCCTGGGGGTGGGCTTCGTCCCCGAGAACCGCCGGATCTTCCCCGGCCTCACTGTCCGCGAGAACCTCGAGCTCGGACTCTCGGCTGCGCCCCGGCCCTCGGCCGCGCTGCGACGCCAGCGGCTGGAGGAGGTGTTCCAGCACTTCCCGCGCCTCCGCGAGCGCCTCGACCAGCTCGGCCAGACGCTGTCGGGCGGCGAGCAGCAGATGCTCGCGATCGCGCGCGTGATGATGGCCGGGGCCCGGATCATCCTCATGGACGAGCCGACGCAGGGGCTGGCGCCGGCGCTGGTCCGTCACATCCGCCAGATGATCCAGGAGCTCAAGCGCCTCGGCGTCACCGTCCTCCTGGTGGAGCAGAACGCGCGCATGGCCCTGAACGTCTGCGACCGCGGCTACATCATGGAAAAGGGCCTGATCGTGTTCGAAGGCCCGGCCAAGGAGCTGCGTGAGAGCCCGGTGACGCGTGAAAAGCTAGGCGTTTGAACTCGGAGGGGGGCTTCGCCCCCCTTCCGAAACCTCCCCCCCGGAAGGGGGCGCCGGCAAAGCCGGCGCTCGAAAGGGGGCCGCACAGGTTGGTGAGCGGTGAAAAGCTGGGCGCCTAGGACGCTGCTCGGGGCCGACCTCCGCCAGAATCTCGTGCGGGGCGCGCTCGCCCTGACGCTGCTGGCCGCGCTGTTCTGGGCGCTGCCGATGCGCCGCGCCGGCGAGGAGGGGGGCCACCACGCTCGGCACGGCCCCGCGCTCGATCTCTTCGAGAAGGCCGGGATCACCGAGCTCAAGGAGGGGCAGCGGGGGCCCGCCGTGCGACTCCAGCGCTTCGGCGGTGGCCATGCGTCGCTCGAGACCTGGAAAGACAGGCTGGTCGTCCTGAACTTCTGGGCGACCTGGTGCACGCCCTGCACGCTCGAGATGCCGACCCTGGAGGCGCTCTGGCGCGACTACCGCGCCCGCGGGCTCGTCGTCGTCGCCATCTCCGTCGACCGCGGCGCCCCGCGCCCGTTGCTCGAGCCGTATCTGAAGAATCTGAGCATCACGTTCCCCGTCCTGCTCGATCCCGAGATGGCCACGGCGGGCGCCTGGCGCGTGACGAGCCTGCCCGCGACCTTCGTGATCCGCCCCGGCGGCGAGGTGACGGGCGTGGCTCTGGGCGCCCGTGAGTGGAACAGCGCGGAGATGCGGGCTCTGCTGGAGACGATGCTCCCCGCCGGCCACCGCCGCGGGAGCTGAGCGCTCAGGGCCGCTCGGCGCGGCGGCCAGGGGCGGGCAGGACGCGCGCGAGCATCTTCACCGTCGCGATACGATCTTACTGCGTCCGAGGACTTACGACACCTCGCTGGAGCCGCTGATGAAGATGAACGGAGCCTCCGCGAGGTCGATGATCCGCGGGACGGTGGGCTGAAAGCCCCGCGCGCGCGCGGTCACGGCGACCTTTGGGCGCAGCGGGTGGCGCCGGTTCGCCTTCACGACCGTGCCGACCTCGCCCGTGCTCAGGCACACCTTGGAGCCGGGGGGGAACACCGTGATCTCCGAGAGCAGCGCCTTGAGGAGCGGAGGCGGGAACGCGCCGTGCCGCCACTTCAGCATCTCGCGCATGGCCTCGTGGGGGCGGAACTGGGGCCGGGTCGCCGGCAGCGCCGTCATCTGCGCGTACGTGTCGACGAGCCCGAGGACCAAGGCATCCGGGTGAATCGCCTCCACCGACAGGCCCCGCGGATACCCCTGGCCCTGCTCGCGCTCGTGGTGCTGCAGCACCATCTCGGTCACCGCCGGCAGCGGTAGAGACCACTGCTGGACAATCTCCGCCGATCGCAGCGGGTGGGCCTGAAACAGCGCCTGCTCGTCCGCGGAGGGCGGTTCGGCCCGCCGCAGCACGCGCTCCCGCACGGGGCAGAGCCCGATGTCGATGACGGTGGCCGCCAGGCCCAACTCCAACAGCCGTCGGACGTCGTAGCCAAGCCGCGCCCCGATCCGCATGGCCAGGACGGTTACCCGGGCGTGGTGAAAAGCCAGATAACGCGCGTCCTCGGGCAGGTGCGGGCTATGGGCCAGCCAGAACAGATCGTCCGAGTCCTCCAGCGAGGCGTGCACCCGCTCCAGCAGGCCGGCCACGTCCACCCATGGAAACGCAGCCGTCGTCCCCACCAGCCCTTGCATCCGCTCGAGCGCCCCCTGCAGACCCGCGAAAAGCGCGCGGGCGGAGGCGCGGGACGCCGAGTCGAGCCCGTTCGCCGCCGGCGAAGGGGTGTCAGGCAGGGGGGCGGGGTCGATGACGGCGCTCATGCGCATCCGATCTCCTCCGCGTCGATCACGCGGCCGGGCCGCGGGATCCGGACCGTGAACGTCGAGCCTTTGTCGACTTCGCTGGTCACTTCGATGGTCCCCCCGTGCTGGCGCACGATCCCGAGGCTCACCGAGAGCCCGAGGCCGGTGCCGCTCACCTCGGGCTTCGTGGTGAAGAACGGCTCGAAGATCCGGACCAGATTCTGGGGCGCGATGCCGGTGCCGGTGTCGGTGACGATCACCGCGACCTCCCGCGGCGCAGCGCTCGTGCGCACCGTGAGGAAACCGCCCTGGGGCATCGCCTGGATCGCATTGTGGGCGAGGTTCAGGAACACCTGCTTCATGCGGCCCGGATCGACCTCGACGACCGGCAGCGCCTCCGCGTACCGCTCCTCGATGGTGACGCTTTGAACGCCCTGGTGGCGCACCAGCCCGATCACCTCCCGGAGGACCTGGTTCAGGTCCACCTCCTGAGGGACGAACGGGCGTTGCCGGCTGAAGTCGAGCAGATCGCGGACGATGTCGCGCGCCCGCGTGGCCTCCGTCACGATCAGGTTGATCGGCTCCCGCATCGCATTGTCGGAGGGCAGGTCCTCGCTGAGGAGCGAGGCGAAGCCCAGCACGCTCGTCAGCGGGTTGTTGATCTCGTGGGCGACCTGGGCCGCCATCTCGCCGAGGGCGGCCAGCTTGGCGGCGTGCACCAGCTGCGACTGGGTCTCCCGCAGCTCCGCCATCTGCCGCTTGACGCCCTCGTAGAGGCGGGCGTTCTCGACGGCGATGGCGACCTGGCTGGCGACGATCTTGAGGAGCTGCTCCTCGTCCCCCTTGGCGCCGGCCGGCACGACGCTGTGGACGACCATCAGGCCGAGGTCGCGCTGCTGGACCACCAGCGGGAGCACCCATTCGACCTCCTCCCACTCCTGGTTGGCCTCGCCGTCCGCCGCCAGCACGCTGCGCATCTGCGCGGCCTGCTCGCTCTTCACCGACACCTGCAGCCCGGCCGGCTCGGCCAGCTCCACGCTCATCTGCGTGATNCCGATGGCCCGGCCCAGCGCCGGCAGCAGCTTTTCGAGCATGGTGCGGACGTCCAGCTCGGAGGTGATGCCCTGGACGGCGCCGTGCAGCGCTTCCAGCTGCCCCGCCCGCTTGACGAAGTGCTCGTTGAGCCGCCGCAGCTCTTCGATCTGTCGAACCATGCGGTACACCAGCCGCTGGTTCAGCTCGCGGAGGAAGGGCGCTTCCTTCTTCTCGTCGACCCGCTCGCGCTTGCCGCGCAGGAACTCGGCGACCTGACGCGGGAAGGCGTCGGCGTCGAGAGGCTTCGCGATGTAGCCGTCGCAGCCGGCCACCAGCGTCCGCTCGCGGTCGCCCTCCATCGCGTACGCGGTCACGGCGATGATCGGCGTCCCCCGCAGCATCGGGAACGATCGGAGGGCGACGCCGACCTCGTAGCCGTCGATCCCGGGCAGGTTGATGTCGAGCAGGATGAGGGCCGGCTGCTCGCGAAGGGCCGCCTCGATCCCCGACAGGCCGTCCTCGGCTTCGACGATGGTGTACTTCTCGCGGGCCAGCAGCGCGCGGACCAGCATCCGGTTCTCGGCGCTGTCCTCGATGTACAGGATCTTGGTGGTCGCCATGAGTGGCCTCAGCCCTCCCGCGGCTCCGCGATGAACGGGAAGTGGAAGCGCTCGGGGTGGGCTTCCTTCCGCCGCTGGGCCTCCAGCTCCTCCCGGAGGATGCCGAAGACGATCACGTCGCAGTGCTGACCGCCCTGGAAGCCGGCCTGGCGGAGCACACCCTCCTGCCGGAACCCGTTCCGCTTGAGCGAGTTGATGCTGAGGAAGTTGTACTCGTAGACCTTCGCTTCGATACGCCGCAGGCTCAGCACGTCCAGACCGTAGGCGCACATGAGCTTGCCGGCCTCCACGCCGCAGCCCTTCCGGATGCACGTGCGGTCGGCGATGACGGTCTCCAGGAACGCGTAGCCCTCGCTGAGGTGGATGTTGAACAGGCGTACCAGCCCCACCGGCGCCAGCCGCCCGTCATCCGCCATGACGATGAACGCGACCTGGCTCGGATCGGCGAGGGCCGCTTCGAAGAAGGCGGCATCCCCGTCGTACAGGCGCCGGTAGGTGCGCAGGAAATCGCTGCCGACCATCCGCTCCAGGAACGGATCGTCCGCCCACGCCGCCAGGTGGCGGAGATCGCCGGGCGTGAGCGTCCGGAGATAGACCCGCTCGCCGCGGGCGATGACGGTTGCCGGCTCCGGCACCTCCGCCGGAGCAGACGGGCGCCGCCGCGCTTCGACTTCCAGCGCGGCCCCCCCTCGTTCCGCTCTCACCGCGGCCTCCATGTCCGTGTCTTCGCTCCTCAACGGGTCTCGAAGTTGATCTCGAGCCGAACGGTCGGCTCATCCAACGATCGCTCCTTAGGCAGAACGAAGTCAAAAGAGCCGTCCGCCGGGAAGGTGAACGGGTTGAGCATGTACGCGGCGACACCAGGCGCAATTTCGAACGGCAGCCGGAACGTGCCCGTGAGCGTCCCCTGCGCGCGGAATCCCTCCATCGGTCCTCCCCGCACACCGGTCGCCGACCACGTGCCCTCCAGCAGGGTGCCCAGGGGCACGTTGCTGAAGACCGCCGGCGAAATATCGACCTGTCCGGTGACGGTGCCACGGACGATGACGACCTCGGGACCGTCCGTGGTGTTCATGTCCTGTACCACGATGGCGAACGTGCCGCTGATCGGGCCGCGTCCGGTGGCGAGATTGACGTTGTCGTGCGCGATCGCGTTGATCGAGCACTTCGTCACGCCCAGCGCGTCGGCAAGCTCCGCGGGACAGAGCGCTGTGCCGGCGTCGACAGTACCGGACAGCGCGGCGACCGCCAGCCGGCGGACCATCTTGCCGCCCTTCAGGCTCATCGTCTCGGTGACCTCGTAGAGCGTCGCGTTCGGCTGGGCGACGGCGACCGCGGGGCTCGCGGTCACGGCCGTTCCGAGCAAGACCAGCGACCAGAACACTCGACCTGTCCACTTCATCGCGTCATCTCCTTGCCGCCCGGCGGGTTCGCTGCGTCGAGAACTGACCCACCGTGGCGGGCGCGGGCCCAGACCAGCTGCTGAGCTCGCCAGAACCGCGGCATCTCAGACCCCGTCCTTCCGCGCCCAGGCCAGGAGGCTGGCGCCGTGCAGGAAGGTCCGTCGCATCTCCAGCACCGTGAAGCCGGCTTTGCGCAGCGCGCTCGCGAACTGGTCCTCGCTCCAGTAGTGGGGGCCCACCGGCTTGCGGGCCGCCTCGAAGACGGCGTTGGGCACCACCCAGCGTAGACATCCCAGGGCCGCCGCCCATCCCTCCCGGCGCCGCGTCTCTGCGAACGTCGAGCAGAGACCGACGCGCCGGGTGTGATTCACGAAGATGGCGTGTCCCCCGGACTTCAGGACGCGAAACGCCTCGCCGAGCTTCTGATGCGGCGCCGGATGCGCATAGAGCGAATGGACGTCGACGATCGCGTCGAACACGCCCTCCCTGAGGGTCTTGCCCTCGGCCAGGTCGGCGTGCCAGAAAGCCAGGTTCCCCAGCCGGTGAGCGCGCCGCTTCTCCCGGGCGAGCTCGATGAGCGTGCCGTAGGGATCCATGCCGACGACCGAGAAGCCCGCCGCGGACAGGAGGCAGCTGAAGTTGCCGGGCCCGCAGGCGAGCTCCAGGACCCGGAAGCTGCGTCGCGGTACGCCGTCGGGCACCAGCGTCTCGAGGAGCCCCAGCACTTCTTGCTGGAGGGCCCGGTAGGGCTCGAACCGCTCGAAGATATAATCGTAGACGACGCCGTAGCCGACGGTGACCATGCGATCGAGTCCCCACTCGACCCCGCCGACNACGGGGACCAGCACGTTCGCTCTCGCCGACAGTGCCATGGTGTGCGCTCCTATCCGCCGGCGGCCACGGTCTCGAGGCTGGCCGCCCAGTAGCCACTGATCTCGAGCAGGCGGGCGCGGGGGACCGAGAGAAACGCTCGGGCCGCCACGGGATCGAACTGGGTGCCCACGCCCTGCTCGATCTGCGCAATCGCCGTCTCGAAGGGAAGCGCCTTGCGATAGGCGCGGTCCGAGGTCATCGCATCGAACGCATCCGCCACGGCGACGACGCGGGCGATGAGCGGGATGTCGTCTCCCGCCAGCTTGTCCGGATAGCCCTTGCCGTCGTACCGCTCGTGGTGGTGCCTGACCGCCTTCGCCTCCCGGCACAGGAACCCGAGCGGCTTGAGGATCTTGTCGCCGACCTCGGTGTGCGCCTTGACGAGCTCGTACTCTTCCGGCGTCAGCCGTCCCGGTTTGCTGAGGATCGGATCCAGGATGGCCAGCTTGCCGAGGTCGTGGAGGATGCCGCCGCGGCAGACCACCAGCACCTCGTCGTGTGGCATGCCCATCACCGTCGCGATCTCCCCGGCGTAGAGCGACACGCGCGCCGAGTGACCCTTGAGGTAGTAGTCCTTGGACTCGATGGCGTTGACGAAGGCGGCGATGGTGTTGACCAGGTTGCTCTCGGCCGTCTCGCGGAGGGCGAGCTTCTGGAGGGCCAGCGCGCTGTTCTGGGCGTAAGCGAGCAGGAGCTCCTTTTCGTCGGGCAGGAACGCGCCCGCCCGGCCGTTGCGTCCCAGGCAGAGCACGCCCATGGTTCCATCCACGCCGGGGACCAGCGCCGCCAGCGCCATGCGGGGGTCATTGGGCTCGCTCAGCGTCAGCGTCTGCCGTCCGTCCGTGGCCAGGAGCTGCGCGAAGCAGGCCTGCAGGCGCGCGAGCAGATGCTTGACGAGCTCGGGATCGCCGTGGTGGCTGGAGCTGAACTCCCCGCTGTCATTGCGCAGCAGCACGAGGGCGGCGTCGCCCCCGAGGCCGCGCATCGTGTCGCGCAGCACGATGTCCAGGAACTCGGCCGGCGCCAACCCCTGCAACGCGAGGTCTCCGATGCGCAAGAGCACCTCGACTCCGAGCTGCTTGCGGGCGAGGTCCTCGGCCAATCCCGCCGGGTAGCCGACGCGCCCCTGACCCGGCTGGCGATCCTCGCGCAGCCGGTGGATCAGGGCGCCCACCTCCTTGGCCGAGAACGGCTTGGCGAGGTAGTCGTAGGCCCCGTGACGGAGGCCGAAGACGGCGGAGTCGACCGACGGCGCGCCGGTGATGAGGACCACCGGCGTGTCCGGCTGCTTGCTCTTGACCGCGCGCAGGAGGTCGAGACCGCTCAGCCCGGGCATGTTGATGTCGGAGACGACGAGATCGAACGACTGCTGCGAGAGCAGCTCGATCGCCTGCTCGGCCGTGGAGGCGGAGGAGGCCACGCAGCCCTGGGCCGTCAGCGCGGAGACCAGGAAGCGGAGGATCGCCGGGACGTCGTCAACCGCGAGAACGCGGAGCTGTGGGTCGCTCATGTCTTGGCCGCCAGCTGGTTGAGGAACTCTTGCCACTGCCGCGACACGCCGTTCCTCGGGAACCGCAGCGACTCCAGCACCGGGTGCTTGATCACATTGGGGTCCGGCTCGGCCACGGGCGCCGCCGGCTTGGTGGCGGCCGGCGCGGCGGGGCTGACCGCGTTGGGCGCGCCCGACACCGCCTTGACG
>JGI25382J37095_10000004_pt1 | contig 29490 bp, 31 predicted proteins | sample GraSoi013_1_40cm_3_FD_37095 | JGI IMG/M metagenome (IMG submission 37095)
TACAAATGTTTGACAGTAGCAACCGAACCAATGGTAAATATTGAATTCAGAGCTAGGTAGCCAATTTGGCGAGGCTGTTCCGGATTTCTTCGTACAGGTGGTCTTTTTTCTTGTCCGAGTAGCTGTCGTAGCATAATTCCAGAATTCTATATCCNCTCTTCCGGAGTAGTGTTCGTAACTCTTCGTCCTTCGCCATCTGCGCTGTTCCGAGATGGACCCGGCCGTCAACAGACAGGAGCAACGGTCTAGACTCCAACGCGAAGTAAAAGTCGGCAGTGGTCACTGGTATCTCGACCTGTGGATGGCCCAAGGAAGGTCACGGCGGAAGCCGGTCTGCCTCTCCTGCGAGGTTCTAATTTGACGGATAGCTTGACTCTATGCCTTCGGCTTTCTTCTCTTTACCAACAGAGTGACTGCCGCACCGATTCCGATTCCAGCTGCACCTACTCCTCCAATCAACGCCAGCATCATGGGACCACTTAGGAAACCGTTTGTGACAATGAGAGTGGTTGGCTGGGTTGATGCGGGCTGAACAGTATCTCCGCCGTAGTTGGCCGTTATCACTCGGGAACCCGATGCGGTCGGCGTATAGCTGATCGAGCAGCTTGCCGACGCACCTGTTCCTGACAGTGTACAGGTTGTCGCGCTGAAAGATCCAGAACCGCTACTCTTCCAGCTCACAGTCCCGGTCGGAGTGCTTGGTGTCCCTGAGGCAACATCGTTCACCGTTGCGGTGCATGCTGTAGCTTGGCCTGCTTGGACAGATGTTGGAGAGCAACTGACAGTTGTTGAGGTGCTACGGGGATTCACAACTAGGGTACTGCTGCCTGAGCTGCCGGCGTGAATGGGGGCCGGACTCGGAGAGCTGGCTATGGTCCAGTCCACGTTATAGGTGGAGCTGACAGATTCCACGGGATTGGCCCAGACTCCGAGTGTCAGGTACTTGATACTGCTGAAGGAATAAGAGGGGCTAGTAGAGTGGAATGTTGCGATGATCCCACCCGTGTCATTCAAATAGTTCCAAGTGACCGTGTACGGGTTGTCTGTCGCGATGATCTGTAACTGGTACCAAGTTCCAATGGTCGTATTGCAACTGAAGACACTGTAGCTGCTCCCGATCCGTTCGATGGCGGCTCCCTTGTTGTCACAATCCGTAGGAAGTGTTCCTGTAAGATCGAATTCGAATGCGGTAGCGACAGAACTCTGGTCGAAAGTTCCAGCTTGCGTAAGGAGAGCGAGATGGAACCTGCCAAAAATATCGGCTCGAACCCTTGCTGTGACGGTCAGATTATTTCCTGCCGGAACAAACGGGACATTAATGTCTAATCCGTTCGTCATGGGACCAGTTGAATTGAGAGTCAATAGCCCGTTCGACACGGTTGCTGTCGCCGGATTTGTCGGGTCAACCTGAAACGTCGACGTGGTCCATGCGGCTGATAACTGGGTTCCACTAAAATCGTCGGCAAAGATACTGGTAGTCATGCCGTAGGCGGGCAGGTAGATTCCTATCTCGACGAACATAATTAGACAGACGGCTATCCCCAGATTGAAGTTTTTCACGGCTGACTCTGCGTGGGCTGGATATCTCTGAGTATAAGAAGTATGCAGTCCATGATTCCATGTCATCTCGCTTGTGTCTTTCGGCTATTGCTCAGACGCAGACCGAAACTGGTGGTTAGACTGCGGCGGAAGGCTTAAGGGGAGTTGGCTTAGGACCCGGAAAACTTAAGGTGCCGTCCCACTAAAGTATGGTGGGACAGATGACGGCATCCAACGCATCCAGCGCGAGGATCGATTCAAAGGGCAGGATACTGCTCCCGCCAAGCTTGAGGAGTGAGCTGGATCTCGAGCCAGGAGATAGCGTATCGTTGAAGAGAACGCGGGCCGGGCTTGTCGTGACTCCGGCTAGAAAGGCGGACTATCTCTCTCGATTCCGAGAGCTGATCGAGACCCCGCCAAAGAGAACTGGGAAGCCCCACAACCCGAGCCCTTCGCAGATGAAGAAGATCTGGAAAGAACGATTGTCCTAGTGCTCCCTTGATCCGGGGTTTAGATACTAACATTCTCTGTTATGCGCTAGACCCGGCATTCCCAGAGAATCAAAGATGCAAGGAAATCCTTCTGGAGCTTTCGGCCGAATTGAAGATTGCTTTGAACCCAATGGTCCTCCACGAGGCATATCACGTACTAGTCTTCGATCAAGAATGGGATCCTAACGATGCTAGACACCGGCTCGTCAGCCTCCTAAACCATCCCTACGTCGAATTCTACAACCAATCAAAGAGAATATCTATCATGGCTCTCGACCTTGCCGTCCGCCACAAGCTCGGAGGCCGCGACTCACTAATCCTCGCCAACCTCATGGCGAACAACGTCCCCGTCTTCTACACACACGATAAGGACCTGGTCGAGCTCAAACAGATCAGCGACAAGAGATTCGCAATAAAGCTAGAGGATCCCACAGACTAGAGAAGCCGTCTCTGAAAGCACTCCTCGAGGTTCAATTGGCGAAGACGGGAGGGCTCCGCTTATGGCGATACCGTGGATTATCACCCGTTCATAGAACGGCTTGTCTTCTGGCATTGGCAAGGATCTCCTTATCCAAACTTCCAGGGTATTTCTTTAGAAACTCTCAGAGTGTTCGTTCTTGGGCTGTAGTGTCTCAGTAGAGGGAGCCCCGTCTCCCGCCCCGGGTCTTTCTCACCAGATTCTCCTCAGTTCTCTGAGCCCATCGAAGATCCTGTCGGTGGAGACAATCATGCCATCAAGGCTCTTAGCCTCGGCCGCCACCCCTGCGTCAAAATAGTCTGTTCCTTCCTCGCCTTCAATTCTGGCCGCGAGATACAGGATGGTTGGCGAGAGAGGCCTGACCTTGACCGTGGACGCCGGGTAGTCCTTCGCAAGCAGCGCATGCTGCAGCATCCTCTGTCCATGGCTGAAACCTCGACTCTTCATGACGATGTCGAATTCGAGCATTGCAAAGCCGGCCAGATAATAGTCAGGCTCTTCGAGACGTGCTAGAAACCGTTTCGATCTTTCGTGAGCAGAATCCTTAGGGTCTGCCGTCCCGAAGAGAACCACGGTATCCAGAACAGGCAAGAGGGCCTAGTTCTTCTTGAACAGGAAGCGAGAAGCTTCGTGAGCTCGCTCTCTGTAGCGAAAGCCAGGGAGAGAATTGTTGAAGCTCTTCCCCTTCAGCGAGACCATCAAGACCCCTTCCGAAGATGGAATGGCTAACACCTTGTCTCCAGGCTCAACCTTCAAGAACTCACGAACCTCCTTGTCCAAGACAACTCGGTACCGATCATCCACTCTCAACACAGCCATTACTCATCCCACACTACTGACGTTTCTCCCACGATTAAATCTTTCCTACCCGCTCAACTACTACCACAACAATATGTTGGAACCCACCCCCATTGTGGCTCTGTTCGATCGGCTCATGGAATGCGTCGATCATCTGCTTCCTCTCCGACTGGCGCAAGTCGCTGGTGCGACTCATCACCTCAGCGTCATCGTGCGGCTCCAAGCTCAAGTGCTGGCAACGGCTCTAGTGATGTTCAAGAAAGGAGAGCGAAGACGATAACGAAAGCGTCAATCATAGTCGATTGCGGGGAAGGCTTATTGGGACTTGGCCGAAGACCCGGGTCTCTTGTAGCCCGGTGGTGTAGTGGACTAGCAAGGGTCGAAAACAATGACCCGGCCAATGATGGGCTTTGGACTCCAAAACCAGGAAGAGACCCATCGACGGGAGTTCGAATCTCCCCCGGGCTACCATAATTCTAAGTCGAATATACCCCAGTCCGGTAAGCTGGACTCGTTTGGTTCTTGGACGCTGGCAGGGTTGGCTTGCAAGCTCCGGTTGCTGGGCCTGTTCCTCGCTGGCTAGTTCAGTCCGTGCCTTCTTGGTGAACGTGGATTCCTCTTGGTCCCTATCCGTCGGCTGTCCGACATCTCGAATGTAGGCGTGGCAACGGTCCATTGTTTTCTGCGACTCATGAATCAGTTCGGAATCTTTTGCCCTAGCGAGGACGAGTAGAAGTTGTTCAATGGTCCGGTGGATCTTCTCAAGCGTTCTCCGGCAAGGGAGGCCACGGTCCACTCGGCGGGTCATGATTCTCCCACGCGAACAAAGTTGCGTATCCCATGTCTACGAGATTGTCCAACTCCAATAATCGCTGCTTGATCCGAACCCGATCAGCCAGCTCCCCAGCCTCAGACATCGCTGAAAGCCTGTCGATAGAAGCCTGCAGACTGCCCGCCTCGACAGCAATATTCATCACGTTCTCAAGCAACATATTCGGCCTCTTACCCTCAGCCGAGCACAACCGCCTTTAAGAACTCCACAACTGCGAGTCAAGCCGAAGCCCAACCTATGCCCTAGACAAGAACAGCCCTAACACTAACAACATACCCTCCCCACAAAACGATTGCAACAGAAACCCCGGTTAATCTGCCGCAGCACACAACAATCACAATGAGCCTGACAAGAACCCGCAACAGGGCCGTTAGGGACGTAGCCATAGTACACAAACCGGCACGTTACGAACAAGAAATACGTCACCCTTGGGCTTAGAATAGTCTTTCAATGACAACATAGCTATCGCCTTTGGTAATGCGAAACCGACACCACCTGTGAACAAGTGGATGCTAGTCTTAGCAAAGTTCGCTTAGAATATTCGCCGGAGAATTTGAGTGCGGAAGCCACGTCTTGTACTTGCCAGCCTTGACCGGAAACCCTTGTCGGGCCATCGGGTTATAGGCTCTTTCGGCTATGCGCGGCTTCCTCAGTAGTGATGCGTCACGATAATGGTTAGGGAGGATGGTTATGGCTTCTTGAACAAGTCGAACAATCTGATTCGGTGGATGATGCATTGTAATTTTTCCTCGGGTATCTCGCTAATCGCCGTTCGCAGGATTATGGTTGACCAGGGTTCGTCATTTTGCTCACCCCACACATCGCCCGCCGTGAGCTGATGCGTCCCCGTACTGTCTATTCTGTAAAGTATGGCTCCTGAGGTTGATGGATCAACATGCTCAATCCTCTTCAACAGCAGCCAACACAACTGGGAAGCTAGTCTTGTCGAAACGAGATTCCAATACAATCCGAATTTCACCATGAAATATTCCATGTTCTTTAAGAAGAAAACTGCTGAAAGACTTCCACTACCCACCGTGACTCGAGCCGGATATTCTAACTCATAGCAAGGATGAGGAGTCTTAATCTCGAAAAGTCGATAACGATTTGATGAACGGTCGTTGGTGGCAAAAGCAGCTTCCGGGTAACAAGTTTGAATCAGTCCGTTAAATAGACCAATCTTTTTGATTCTCTTGTTCATGTCGGCCGAATACGATTCTATCGTAGAGTTGATCATATCAAAGTAGTTCGAAGACCCGCGTCTAGATACAGCCTTGCGCATGTAATTCGCGAAGAGTTCGATGTAGTTGGCCGTGCCGGCACATGCCATCAGGCTGAAATCGTCGATCTTCTTCACTTTGATTGAATACTCCCAAGTCCTGCTTTCCGTTGCCTGAGTATCAGTACCCATCACAATTCCGTCTTTACACCCGATGGCGATGATCGTAGTCAATTTGGGGTTCTAGTTCCGCAGTGTTCCTAAAAGGGTTCTCGAAAATCCAGTCGAACCGTTATCCAGTTATTCTGACGGTTGTACTATTGAAGGGCACCCCCTAGACCCGGCGCATGTTTCGTTTCTAAACCATAATACCCGGTGTCGACGTTCTTACTGCTTGGATAGGCAGAATTGAGGAAGCCGTTCATTCCGGGAAGCCGCGTCGAGTTCGCCACGGTCGAGGAGGGCTACGCGCTTCTCAAACAATGGCGCGACGCTGTGGGCTGCGACGCGGCTAACCCTCTAGGCATGGAAGGGATGAGTAAGCAGTTTTACAGTTGCTACCCTCTATTACGTAGTGAGAGATCATGGCTACATTCTGATTGGCCAATATTCTGGTCCCAGAAAGCCATATTCAATATCGAATACCTTTCGGAGGGTAGAGGGATGACCTTCGTCCAGAAAAAAGTATATTTCTTCTAAGGGACAATGTATGATCGAATAGACCGGTGACATTCCATCCAATCCGCGCGAAGCAGAAACGTATTCCAAGCTGTCCTTACTGCGGAACTCTCGTTACCCGGAGCGGTTGGGTTTTTGGATGGTCTTGTGCCGCTTGTGACTGGAGAGGATTTGCTCCCTCTTACCATGGACGAATCATCTTTCTGGACATGAAGAGAACTTACGAATGCCCGAGGTGTCGCAATGGTGTCAAGCCGAAGATCAGAGAGATGACCGACGGTTCAAAGGATCAGTGTTGTCCAAAATGCCACAGCAGACTGCCTCATGATCTAATTCCTTTGCCGCAGAAGCTCAAGATCCCGCTTAGCTGACGAAAACAAAACAAACAGGTGAGGGCCAAGTCTGTTGTCTAATCTCACGTTAGCCATGCGGTTGCTAGTCTGTATTACGCGCAAGAATCACTTGGACGATTTTGTCTCTCGTTTTTCCTTTTAGGATCGTGATTCTTGATTTGGGATTTTGAAGTGTTCGGCCAGAATTTCCAGAAGTCTCTCGTTGGCTCGGCCACCCACCGCTCTCTCATCGACCTTTAATTGAAAATAGTCCTCACTGACCCTGACCACACGGGGCTTCTCTCCCGTTCAGGCGGAACAAAGTTCTAAGTCACATTAGTAGACCGACCCTAGCGGATTTCTCTAATCGTCCAGCTATCTGAGCGGTTGTATCAAGATCGTTTCACCCAACGTATTTCCCCCATCTTCAACACGTAGTAAGGCTGGAGGTAAGAGATCAAGAATGTCGTCGAAAACAGCCTTCGAATACCCGAACATACCCTCGATACTAGCTCTAGTAGGAGGCGCTCTGATAGTGCTCGTTGACATATTCCTCGTGGCCGTCAGCGTAGTCGTACTGCCACATCTCAACTACACCAACTTCAATTCGCCACGCGGCTATACAGGCAGTCCCGGTGCTCTCGCTGCAGGCTTCGTCGGAGCAATCGCAGTATTCGGCCTCATCTGTGGCATCATCGTCACAATGTCAGCCGTACTTCTGCGCCTCAAGCCCAACCAGCGACAGACGTGGGGCATACTGGTACTGGTCTTCAGCATCCTAGGCTTCTTCGGCTTCGGAGGCTTCATAGTGGGATCAGTTCTGGGTATAGTCGGCGGAATAATGACCCTCAGATGGAAACCACCACCGACAGCACCAACAGCACCACCGCAATAGAGAGGACCGACCGGATCCGCACCAAGGAGAAAGGGTGAGGCGAAGACTTGGAGAAACTAAAGATCCTCCTGATAATGCTCGTATCAGCTGCAGGCGGACTCGCAGTCTCCGGATACATCCTCGCCCTAATCCTAACCCCCACAGAATCGCCGTTGGAGGTTCTCTCTCAACTTCTCACGAAAGGATTCCCCGCCACATTTCCATTTCTTGTATTGTTTTCCTCCCTTCTCTTTCTCTGCACAGTGCTAGCCAGCATGGTTGGGGTCATCTATTTCCTGGTACTGCCTGAGATGAAAAACTACTACGCACCCGGCAATGATAACGGGAAAGAAAACACAGCCATGGTCCTGAAAACTCTCAAACCTGAAGAAAGGAGCATCGTCAATGTTCTAGATGTCCACGGAGGCACCTACTTGCAAAAGTACATCACGAAGGAGGCGGGTCTATCACGATTGAAGACGCACAGAGTAGTCGCGGCGTTGTCAGAACGTGGAATCGTCCAGGTCGAGAAGTACGGAAACACGAACCAGGTCAGGCTTGCGAAGTGGTTCCATGACGGGATGCATCAAACATGAAACCTGGAACTTCGCTATTCCAATGCTGTCAGAACCGCAGATCCTACCGATGCCGGCCCGATCGACGTTTGGCCCAAGTATGGTCTCGTCGCCCGGTTCGATGCCGTCGTCTACTCGGAGAATTGACTGCAACGATGTCGAACAGTATGCGTCTGTAGTTTATCGTCAGAGTCCTTGCGTAGAAGGGCCCTGGGATGCTCATCTCTTGGAACTCGTGACCTTTCTTTTCGTGTGGGCCGAACCTTTCGAACGACAAGCAGTCCTCGAGGTATGACTTGAGCCTGCCAACATTAGCGTCTACCACGACTTCCTTCGCTATGGGTTGCTTCTTTGAATCGCGGAGTAGGTCGTTGAGTGCTTCTCTGGCTGCTTCATGGTTCTTCCATGCTTCCTCAACATACACGGGGAATAGGCCGTTCGCTTCCATTTTTGGGATGAATGAGCCGTTGTTGTCTTCCGCGTAGCTTTTTAGGAGGTGTGCTTTGATGTTGAGTTCGTTTGTTCTGTCGAAGCCGTACAGGAACCGGCGAGCGTTGCCTTCCTCGTCTGATTTGTAGGCATGGTTAAGCGAGTCGCCGAAAGAGCCGCTGGCTAGGAGGAATCTTGCGACGTCGTAGTCTTGGGAGATTAGGGCGCTGGAGATCATGTGTGCAAAGTCCGGCTCGTACGGGATCTCGCTCATCAGGAGCCCCTTCCAGGTGGTCTTGCGGGTGTGCCGGTCTATTGCTCCAATCTCAACGAGCCAGTTTTCTGCGAAGGCGACCTCGCGATGGTCGACTTTTGACATGAATTCCAGTTCTGAAAGTTTGAGGCCGTACTTGGACATCAGCAGTACAAGGTCAAACGGGGTCTCGGTTTCGAGGGCTTTGCGCACTGGTATCGGATCGATCTTCTTTGGAAGCGGCGAGTCAGTCAGGATGACCGCGCGGCCTGGTTTGAACCGGCCTATACGGCCCATCATTTGTAGCAGAGAGTTGTTGTCTATGCTCGTGTAGTGGAGTGTCTTTTGGCCTAGCTTGTCCTTACTGTCGATCACGTCATCAAAAATCAACACATTGTCGACGTAGATGTTTACGGAGCTGGCGATTACGTTTGTCGCGAAGATTCTCAGATTCTTGTCGGTCTCAGCTCGGCGCTGTATCCTGTTTACTTCAGAGCCTTCAAGGCCTCCATGGATGTAGACGCCGCGGTAGAGATCAGCATATTTTTCGACCATGCGCCTGGTTGGGAGAAAGACTAGCCAGGACTCGTCGGGTGGCTGCGAGTAAAGATACCGGTCTAGAATCCTGAACATTCCATTAAGATCGTTTACAAGCTCCACTTCGAGCTTGACGGGGTATCTGCGCCCGCTCATCCGGTAGAGGTTTGAAATGCCTAGGAAGGATAGGAATTCTTTCGGGTCGATGGTGGCGCTCATGACCCGGAAGAGATTCCTAGCACCGGCTTCCTGTTTCTTTGCGAGTGACATACAGAGTTCCAGCTGGGAAGACATCTGGTGGCTCTCGTCAAAGTAGATTGAAGAATCAACGATCGACTTCTCGGCCAGCATTCTCAGCAAGACCCCGTCCGTAACTATCTTGATCTTGCCGTTGACATTGATCTGAGTGTCCTTCGTAATGACTGCCAGTTCATCGCCCAGTTCTGGATGAAGCGCCTGGAGCGAGTAGTAGAGAGCGTTGCAGGCGGCCCTCGAGGGCTCGCGGATGACGATCTGCCTCGTCCCCTTGCACAGTTCGTATTCGTGAATCGGGGTTACGGTGCTCTTCCCCGTTCCGACGTCGCCGATGANCACGAAATGTTCTGAGAATTCTATCGAGTCAAGGATTGAGAAGATTGGAAGCTTTGGGTCTTGTCCTCTGTCAGTCGTCTTCTGCCCTTGGCTGTTGGCTCCATTCTCTGGAACGGCTGGGAAACGTTGACCATAAGCGACACTGGGTTCGTTTCCAGCCAAGGATTTGAGCTCTCCAGAACATAGTTCCCGATGGTCAGAAATAAACCAGCGCCGATGAGAAATTTGTCAGCGATGCGACGGCGAGTCTGCGGTACCTTCTAGAATTACTTGAACGAACTTGGTTCTTGATTTTGTTCCTCTTAGAATGGAGATTCTCGATTTTGGGACTTTGAAGTGTTCAGCTAGAATCTCTACGAGTCTCTTGTTGGCTCGGCCATCTACTGCCCTCTCATCGACTGTGGCTTCATAATAGTCCTCACCAACCTTGACGACACAGGCTTCTCTAGCGTTCGGAGTCACGTAAACTCTGATCAGCATCCTTCGACAGCCGTGCTCAGCGGATGGAAAGATGAGAGCATCGATCGCCCGCTAGATCCATTTCCGAACGTGCTTCTTGTATTCCAGGTATTCCTCTCCGAAGCTTTGAGTCAGAACCTTNTCTTCATTCCTGATTTCGAGTTGGAGAAGCCCGATGCCTACAAGCGTCAGCAACAAGTACGAATACGAAAAGAAAAAGAACGAGAAACCCAAGCCAATTAGTATCAGGCCCAAGTAGAGAGGATTTCTGGAATACTTCCAGGGACCTTTTGTGACGAGGTTTGGTGGAACCTTGAAGGAGACCATGCTGCGGTTCTTTCCGTAGAAGACAGATCCTGCCCAGAACCTCAGCCAAGAACCGATTACGACGATTACTAGGCCTGTCAAGTTGTCAGGATCAGGGAGCACGCGTGGAAAGCCGAGCAAACGATCGATTGCTTGGAACAAAAATCCGAAGATGATCCCAACCAATAACAAGGATATTAGAAATGCGAAGGACTTTGTACGAGGTCTGCCCATGGCGACCAGCAAAAGGCTTCCCTGCCCATAACTCCTTTGCGTTCAAGGAATAGACGCCGCTTAGCAGGTAACCAAGTGTTCATTCTTCTTCCCCTACACCGGAAGGATCGGCCTTAATGCCGAGTCGTTAAGAACTGTTATTCAAGTTGGGCTTACTTTCTTGGTTGAATGATCAGTTCGAAGGGTCTGAAGAATACGGGCCCCATTAGTCACTCTGACAGGTCAGGCGGTTAGGAGTAAGGGGGAGAAGATAATTGCAGATTACTTTACACACCGCAGCATCGCCTACTACTATGAAGCTTCGGCAACTGCTGGCTAGTTCATCTTCCAAACCAAGATAAGCAGGCCCGACTTTTTCCTACCACAATACAATCTCTTCGTTGAATACTGGGGTCTAGTCGATTCTCTNGACGCACGAACAAGAGACAACTACATCAGGTTCAACCTTTTCGGCCAGCCTGCGTGCCCTTATCCCAGAGGTGTCCCGCGGTTGAAACGAAGAGAAATGACACCAAAGGGACTCGGAGCGTCAAGAGTTGGAAACAAGAATCGGGTAACGCTCTCGCCGGAAGTGATGAAACTTCTCAAGCTGGAACTTGGCGATTGCATCGCGTTCGTCCAAAGCGACGGATTTGTGATCTTAAAGGGTCGAGTAGGTCGGACGGGGGGACCATAAGAACCTTTTAGACAATTCCGCGGTCCGAAAGCGGACACGAGGACCAAGAAGCGGCGTAAAAACGCAAATCCGCGAGATTGTCGCGACATCCTTCGGACCCCCTCGGGACGCGCCGATCATCGACCTACCGGGATTATGGTCTAACCGAGTATCCCTTGCACGATTGCGGAATGGGATGCGGGGTATTTCCCCGCGAAGACACCTCAATCCGCTCTTGCCATGCCACCGCCGCCCGCTACCGGAACACATGTCCCGGACGATGTGTAGGCACACATCCATGTTGAGCCGGTGGGACCAAAAGTCGTCCAACCATAACCGTCCATCGAAACTTTCTGAGGCTCAGAGCTTTGAGGCGACGAACGCCGATATGCGGACACATAGACGGCGAGCACCAAACTTGCAAGCAGCAAGAGAATCAGTTTTCTTCTCGTGATTTCCCCCCCCGAACATATTCGTCTAACGCTGCCTTCTGACGTTCGAATGAAACACCCGCATATTTCTTCTTCTTGCGCCCATGCCGAATATAGTCTTGAACAAACCATCCGATCCAAAGAAAAGCTACGAACGGGAGCCAACTACGAAAGTAGAGAGTAGAGAAAGCCATCAATGAGATACCAATGAAAAGAAGGCCCATTGCAGTAATCCAGAAGATTATTGAAAGCATAGGATATCGGCGCATAGGTACTACTTTGCGCCGTAGGCGTTCAAGTATAAGGGGATGCCGGACACGCCCGAAATGATGTGGGGTTTTGGAAGATGTGGGACCAGCGAGGAACGTTCAACGTCGTACCGGGACTGCGANGTAAGACCAACATCCTTGCACGACGAAGGTCGGTCCCTTGAAGCGTTATTAGAGAAGTTGCCGGAAAAGTTAACTTAGAAGGATTGAAGCGTCCAAGGTTAAAAGTTCGAGCATTACTAATCAAGATACATTGCGTACATTGTTGCTTTCGCGCTTGTTGACATAGTAATCTTAACCCAGTTTTCGATCTACACTTGCGAAACGGCAATTTCTCAAATAACGGGAGTATTCGTAACGATTGAAGGCGTCCTTCTCGGACTAACTCCTCAAATTCGTTACGAGAACCTCAGAGATGTTGTAGCACTTTTTGGACTCGCATCATTGTTGGTTTCTGTTGGAACATTCTCCAAGTCAACTTACGAAGCTATACAAATGGGATACCTCTCTCTGGACCTTACAACATTGCTTTTCAAGATAAGTGGCTCGTTGTTTCTCGGTTTCATCGAAATTTACGCGCCCGCGATCTTCTCCCTTTAACACCGAAAGACCCGGAGAAACAAGCCCGCGACAGAATAGCGGAAGCGTGGTAACACAAGTGAAGTTATTGCCTCGACTTAAGAATCGCAAACAATCCGTTTCAAAGAAATTCGGACTTACCAAGGAAACAACGGCGGACCTTCTTCAGCGGCTATTCACAAAGAGAGCGGAACTTCAGAAGGAATACGAAGATTTGAGTGCTCAGAATACGGGTATGATGGAGTCTTTAGGGATGATTCCAATTAGACAACAACGCGAAGCAATTGATAAGAAGATAGCCGACATACGCGATTTGTATGGACTTCGAGTGATGGAAGGATTAGAAGAAGAATCTCGAAGGCTAAAATTGCTCACAATCGTTTTGATTGCTCTAACCGCCGTTCTTACCATATTCACCGGATTTCTTGAGACCGGAGATCGGTCTTCCTTATCATTGCCCAAGCTCAAAATAGGATGCTATGCAGAAAAGCACCGTTTCCCTTACAGATAACCGTAATAGTGGCCAGCACCCTATGACCAGATAGGAGAGCTTCGCCGTTGAAAAAGTGTCAGCGTTGCGGAACCCTCTCCCAAGACGCAGATGACTTGTGCGGGATCTGCGGTAGTAACATCGCAAATGCTCCTACGTTAAAGGGTAGCATCGAAGAGGAAATATTGAGAGATCGAAACGATACCGAAAGGCAGAGCACCCTTCTCAAGCATGCGTTAGCCAGCGCGTCCAAGAGGAGACTAATACGAAAGCTTCTCATGTCGATATCCGCAATAACGCTCGGGTCTGCAGCCGTAATCTACGGAGCAACCCAGGCTTACTCTCTTCGTCAGCTATATTTTGAGACATTCCTTCCAACCTACGAGTATGGTTTTGCTCTTTACATCATCGCTTTTCTGATTCCAGGGTTTCTGCTAATCATGCTAGGGGTCAACCTTGGGACGAACGTAGCAACTGCCGGAGGTTTGTCAATCTTGCCAGTTCCGGGTGAACGACTGACCTCTTTGGGACGAAGTTACCCCATCCCTAGTGGGATGAGCAAACCCGTCGATGAAAGCGACGTATGAAGAAGGATTTCATTCCAAAGAGCTAGGTCAATGGAGTTCTTTAGGCACTGTCCGCAGTGTGGACGCAGATTTCACATCAAGCTTGAAGCCAAGAAACTGGTAGGTGTGGACCATGAGTCTCGGTCGAGGCCGAGCCGCGGAGTGCCTCTCACTGGCGGCATGACCTGGCAGACGATGCACGCCATCGTCCAAGACGAGAGACCGGTCGTCTTGGACATAGAGAAATTCCAGTACGCCTACAAGTGCAAGCACTGCGGACATGAATGGTCAGAGAAGCACGTTGTAACAACGTTAGCGAAAGAAGAGCGTGAGAGAAGACGTTAGCAAACCATCATCTGGGATGCTTACATTTCTGTTTCTCCACTCGGCCACCCAGCGCCCTCTCATCGACCCTCAATCCAAAATGGTCCTCACTTACCTTGAGCACACCGACTTCTCTCGCTTTCGGACTGACGTAAGCCCTAGTCAGCATACGAAAGACTGTCGAGAGGCCCGGATGTTGAGGGGCAAGACTTAGATTGCTACTTTCCGAGGCTGTTATTACCTTCTTAGATTGCGTGAGAAATAATGAGAATTCCATATTCCCTCAAAATTCTATCCCTCTCGATCCTCGGAGTCCTACTCGTCTCCGCCTTCCTTCCTACTACCGCAACGACCAATCCTAAGCCTGTCATGGCTTCCTACAATCCTGCCCCTGCCAACAACTTCCACGCTCCTCTCTCCTCAATGGCCCTTGCGGCTCTCACCAATGCGACGCCTAACATTCAAAGCCTAACTTCCTCAAACTCTCAATCTAACGTCGCGTCTAATCTCAAGACGATCCGCCAGAATGCGATCCGTTTCATCACAGACGACACCTACTTCCCCCAGTCAGAGACCAGCATCGCTGTAGACCCGAATAATCCCGGCCACGTCGTCGGTGGCTTCAACGACCTCAAGTACTTCTACTGTCTATTCCTCCCCGCTGACTGTGGAGGCTCCTTTTCCGTTTCAATAAGCGGCTTCACAACCTCAATCGACGGCGGCGCCACGGTCGCTAAAAGCGGTGATATTCCCAACATCAACACGACAGATCCCATCCTCACCTCATGGGGAGACCCGTCCGTTGCCGCATCCATTGATGGCAACTTCTACTATGCATCGCTCGCCATTAGCCCTGGCGGCGGCTTCTTCGGCGGCGGAATAATGATTGCAAAGTCAAACTCTAACCTTTTCAATCCGAACGTCTCCTGCACAACCTCACAATCCGCCCCCCTCTCGAACCCATGCTGGAAAGATGTCTTCGTCAACGGAACCAATAGATTTCCAGATTTCACCTTTGAAGACAAAGACCGGATAGCCGTTGATCGCGACATCAACTCACCCTACTACGGCTCTGTCTACGTGGGCTGGGACCACTTCTATCCGCCCGGGCTCAGCCAAACCTATCTTTCACGTTGCGATCCCAACCTGGTCCACTGCACTATGGTGTCTGGTGGAGACCAACCAGTCGTCTCGGGAAGCGACCCATTCGTGGGCTGGACAACGCCTGTAGTGGACAAGAACGGAAACGTCTACCTTACCTGGTGCAACTTCGGAACCTTCACCACATTCGGCCCTGTCAACTGCAGAATCAGCTCCTCACCCCCTGGCGGGGCAAACTTCAGCGCACCCGTGGACATTCTCAGCTACATGGGCAGCGGAACAACCCTGCCGACAGACACGGTGATCATTGGCTGGGCCACAGAACAGTTCAGGATAGCTGCAGGAATAATCAGTCTGGCCGCTGACCTGAGCTCAAAGTCTAACAACCTCTACTTCACAACCACGGTCTGCACATCAGGCCACTACTACAAGTTTTCATGGCTAAACGCGTTCGTTGCTATGGACAATCCCGGGGACTGCGGACAGTCAGCAGTACTATTCTCCCAGTCAACCGACGGCGGCCAGTCCTGGTCAAGCCCTACAACTCCCTCACACCCGGCCGTAAACGATCAATCCTACGTCACTGTCGACTCTCAGACGGGCACGGTCTACAGTGTCTACTACACGACCCAGTATGACCCGTTCAACCACCGGTTAGACGTGGTCGCATCCACATCCAACAACCTTGGAAAGACTTTNTCCCAGCAACGCGTTACCAGCGTATCCAACGAGCCCGACTCCGACCCCAACATGTACGACTATATCGTGCGTGGGGGCTTCGGAGGATCCTTCACAGTGCCCCAGTACGGGGACTATTTCGAAGCCACAGCCATGGGCGGGACGCTATGGGTCCTGTTCACCGGCAACTATGCAGTAGAAGCAGGCACCTTCCAGACAGACCCATTCCTAGCCGTATTGCGACCAAGCAGCTAGCGTACGTTGATTGCTTAGAAAGAATGAGGGAAGAGTTCGGCCGAAATCTCCAAGAGTCTCTTGTTCGCTCGGCCACCCACTGCTCTCTCATCGACCCTCATTTCAAAACAGTCCTCACTAACCCTGCCCACGATTGCTTCTCTCGAGTTCGGGGTCACGTATATCCTGATCAGCATACTTCAAAGAACCGTCGAAAGTCAGAGATAGTCGCCTTATCCTTGCTTATTAGCCGGATGACTCGTTTTTCCGGTTATGGCTGTTCCTCCTTACCCTTACCAACAGCCAAAGGATGGTAACACTCCGATTATTGTCGTAGCCGCCGTGGTCCTATTCGTGCTGGTGCTGGTTGGCGCAATAGCTTCTTTCCTGTTCTACACTCCGAACATTCTTAGATCCAGTAGCAGCTCGCGTGACTTGCAGGATCCCAGCGTTACGAGTGCGACACTGACTTGTACTGGGATCTGCAATCTCTCAGGGCAATTCTACTCAGACTATACCAGCCAGTCCGGGCCTATAGCCTCGAATGCACCGGGAGTCTGGATGCTCGAGAGATCCTCGAACGCAATCTACTGGGACATCGAATGGCGAATCTCATTGACCTCAACCGGATCGATAACGTTAACCTTGAACACTGGATTTGTGGTCCTACAGCTTGAAGGTCCAACCAGCAACCAAGGCTCATGGACCACTTCCACGGGACAGCACTAGGAGCTTGTCTGGGTCGTCCCTTACTTTCACAAGTTAATGCGGAAAGTTCTTATCGACACAAGCCGACATAGGTATTGGAATGAAGGGCGTTTGAGGGTCGCGAAAGGCGATCTCATCGCGTCACTATTCCTAGCTGTATTTGCGACTGGGTTCTTCGGTCTCGTTTACAATATCAAAGTGGAGAGCGGCTGGCCTATCCTTACGACCATAGGACTATTGTCTTTCCTCGTCATGGCCTATATTTTGCAGAATCAGAGAAAGAACCAGCGGAAGTGGGAGAAACGGCCTATCACGTTTCCCAATCCGGAAGGTGGAGGCATCCTGGGCCTCTACACGGAGCGTCCTTGGTATAGTGAATTGGCCGAGCTAGGCAGACGGTACAAGAGGAAGACACGCAAGTCTCAAGAAAAAAAGCGCTAACCTGTCGAAGATCCGTAGCGGACCCTAAGTGTTTGGCTATTGCCTGCAAAATCACAACTACTGAAGCCCTTCTTCTGACATTGGGTGGCTTGCAATTCCTATCTGGGTAAGTCTCCGATTCTTTCCCATAGTATTGCTCGGATTGGATTCTGGCTCCCGACCCAATGCTACTATGACGATAGTTTTGAGGCCGTCGGCGCGTGGTAATCCATTCACATAATAACAACCAGTCAACGAGGCCCCTTTAGATGTCTCTACTAGGAAGGAAAGGGCGCGACCTGAGATCCTGGGCCAAGAGCCTGAGAGCCTCATACCGGATCATTCTGTTATGCCTAATAGGGTTCATCCTTGCATTGCTCGGTCTGCGAATACTCGGAACCTCGGCGGACACGTACCTCGCCCTTGCCTTCTACCATTCCATATCCAGTGACACCTTTGTCCCTCTAATCTTCGGGATAGCAACGTTAGGCGATCTCATCTGGGTCCCGCTAGTCTTCTGGCTCTACGTCTTCCGCAAGGACAGCAATGAATGGACAAGCTCACTGATAATGGCAGTGGCGATGGTTACTGCAATGGCTCTGACAGATGTCTTGAAGGCGGCTTTCAACCTTCCAAGACCCTTCCAGATTCCTTCGCTAGGAATAAACCCCCGTGGTGAAATCCCAACAAATCCCGGATTCCCTTCAGGACACACAACAAACGCGTTTACCGTCGCCACGGTGATATGGTCTCGGTATCCTGCTTGGCGTGTTCCCTTCGTTCTGCTCGCGATCGCTACCGGGGTCTCGATGATCGTTCTGGGGCTGCACTTCCCGAGTGATGTCATCGGGGGTGTTTTTCTAGGAATCTTCTGCGGGACATTCGTTCTGGGGTTAGCCAGACTCAAGTCGAGCCAAAGCAGTACACACCCTTGATTCATATCTGCGCAAGCAGGATCGCGCAATCTCGTTCGGAGTCACGTAAACTCTGATGAGCATACTTGAAATAATCACGTTAGGCGGAAAGGAAGGACACAGAGCGGACCAGCCCCTAGAATCCTCCTCGGGTGAAGGGTCGGAATGGATCTTTTTGAATTCGTGTATGTCTTGAGGTATCTTCCTCACCCGCCCTGGCATAAGCTTTAAACCCTAACAATCGGCTCGGCCCATATTGTGGAAACTCTCGGAGCCTCTCAGGATTCTTGAACGAACTCATCGGGGATTCTATCCATCTCATCCCTCAGCTATTGTCTTCCTCTCCTCACTTGTATTTGNTCGACGCGGATGCGTTGTAAGTTGAATCCCACCGTTATGATATTCTTGGAGCGGTGAGAATCTAGTGAAGCGGACGATCCTTCCGTTCTTCCTCATTGTTCTTGCCGCACTAGTCGCAATTCCAAACCTGAATATTCCTCCAGCTAAGGCATCAGGCTCGCCGCCGTGGAGTTTCCGCGACGATTTCAACTACACGTCGATCAGCCAGCTCCAGGCCGCAGGTTGGACTACAGAGTCCATCGCCCCCGCGTCCTACTACAGCGTCGGTAACTCGACGCTTACTCTCTTGAACGATGGGACTGTCGGCGCGGGCGCAGGCTATAGCAACATACCCGCCAATGTTTCTGACTGGAGCGTTTCCACCCGCGTCGAATGGATTGGAACCTCCGGGCCAGTGTCAGGCTACGTCGGGTCACTCCAAGTCGCGGTTGGTACAGTAGGGCACTTCTTCGACTGGATGGCGGACGGCTACTATGGCAAGTTCTGGATCGGCATGGACGGCCATAACGTAGCTTCTTTTGCCAGTTATGCTAAGCAGCTCAACGTCTGGCATATCCTCCAGCTAGACATGATACACGGAACCCTCTACGGATATTTCGACGGATCCCTCATGGGCTCATACACTGAGCTAGACACGACGTCGGGCAACACCAACCTCCTCAACATACAAGCCCTTGCATCTTGGGAGACGAACAACAATTTCGATTGGATGCAAGCAAACAATTCTCCTACACCGCCCACAATATCTCCATTCTTCACCTTGTCGGCCAATCCTGCTTCCGTCGCTCTACTGGCTGGACAATCTGGTAATTCTACGATCCAGATTGGTAGCCAAGCCGGCTTTGCGGGCACCGTGAGTCTCACCTCAACGGCCGCGTCAGGAGGACCATCCGTCCAGATCAGCCCATCCATGGTCACATTGTCAGATGGAGGCTCTGCGACCGCGGTTCTCACTCTGGTGAGTCAAACCTCGACCCAGGCTGGAGCCTACCAGGTTGCTGTTACTGGAACAAACGGCAACGTTTCCAGATCGGTGACCCTAACAGTGACCGTCAACTCAGCCTCGTCGGACTTTACAATCTTAGAGAGTCCAACCTCCCAGGCGATTCCCCTCGGTTCAGAACAGCAGACCGTCCTTGACCTCGACAGTGTCAACGGGTTTTCCGGCAACGTGACTCTAGTGGCGACCCCATCGTCTAATGCGATAGCCTGCTGGTTCACCTACACACTGACTAGCACCGCGACTGTTTACATCCCGTCCGGTGGCTCTGCATACCAGTATCCGACTTGCGGAGCCTATGGTGCGGCAGGAAGCTACACTGTGACCTTCTCCGCAACTAGCGGATCGCTCAGCCATTCAGTCATTCTCCCGGTAACGATCACGGACTTCAGCATCTCCGCATCACCCGTCTCGTTCACAGCTCCATCTGGAAACGGTACGGTGACTCTGACCAGCCTATCGGGCTTGTCAGGGGTGGTAAGTCTTGGTGTGTCAGCACCCTCAGCGGTCGCAGTGTCCTGTCCATCNGGTGCGAACCTCGCGTCTGGGGGCACAACGATGGTCTCTTGTTCGTATAGCTCCACTGTTTCCGGAACCTACAATGTCACAATAACGGGCAGCTTCGCCTGCATCGGATGCTATTATGATGGCACTGACTCGCATTCAGTGACTGTCTCGGTAGAGGTTTCGCAGCCTTCGCAACCTGACTTTTACATCTCAGCCAATCCGAGCGGCCTCGCNGTAACACCCGGGTCATCGGCAACCTCGACTATTAGTCTGACGAGTCTGGCGGGATTTGCAAACACTGTGAATTTGGTGGNNTCAGTCACTCCTAACGGGCCGTCCGCCTTGTTGAACCCGGCGAGCGTGAGTCTCACGTCTGGTGGAACTGGAACCTCTACATTGACAGTATCAACGGCCTCTACAACGCCGACCGGGTCCTATACGATTACTGTATCAGCTACCAGTGGAAGTCTGAGCCATTNCATAACAGTAACTCTCTCTGTCTCTTCCTCTGAGTTTACAATCTCTGAGAGCCCGACTTCTCAGGCCATTCCCCTAGGTTCTGAAATGCAGACTGACATCTANGTCAGCAGTGTCAATGGTTTCTCTGGTTACGTGAACCTTGTTGCAACTCCTTCTTCTACNGCTGTCGCCTGCTGGTTTGCNTACACGCTGACAAACACCGCAGCTGTATACGTCCCCTCGGGCGGCTCGGCATACCAGTGGCCGACATGTGGTGCCTATGGTCCCGCGGGTTCCTATTCAGTTACTGTAACAGGGACCAGCGGCTCGTTGAGCTATTCAATCGTTCTACCGGTCACCGTGATGGACTACAGCATCTCCGCCTCGTCTGTCTCATTCACCGCTGGCTCATCCGGCAATAGCACTGTCAGCTTGACNAGCCTCTCCGGACTATCCGGACTAGTAAGTGTCGCCGTGTCAACACCATCAGGGCTCACGGCGTCATGTTCTCCAAATGCCACTCTGTCCCCGGGCGGCACGTCTACCGGGTCATGCACGTTCACGGCACCTGCTGCAGGCACATATACCGTGACTGTGACGGGGACTTTCGTCTGCAGCGGCTGCTATTATGACGGAACCAACTCTCACTCCACAACAGCAACCGTGACCGTGACAAGTACTGATCCACCAGTTAGTAGCAAGGTGAACTTTCAAGGAACTACTGTGACTACGAGTGGTAGTCTTACAATCAACTCGGGAACTGTCTCCGGAACAGTCTCTGTCATGGCCACGAACAGGAGTAGCACGGTGTTGTTCTCGAAGACCTACACTATCACAAACGTTCAGATCACGAATAATCAGGCTAGGTTCGTGCTGNATGTGCCCGTGAGTCCATATCCTCTCTCAGTAGAGGTGATACTCAGTCTGAACAGAGGCGTATGGTCTGCCTCGGTCGTAGTGACTAGCCGTGCACTAGTATGGAGCAACGGCGTTTTACTAGCAGAATCTATCCGTNTATGACGACTGACGCTCGAGAACCAATGAGTCTGGATGTATCCTCTGCTTAAGACCTAGTGGAGAGGATCCAGCGACTGCTCGCAAACCAAATTAACTAGAATCATTGTTAATCCTCGTCACTAATGGAGTTCTTCAGGCACTGTCCCTAGTGTAGACGCAGATTCCACATCAAGCTTGTCAGCAAGAGGCTTGCTCATATGGACAGGGAACCAATACGAACAACGAGTGTTAGTCCAACGGTAGGCGGGAGGGGGCTTGCTCAGGCCGCTTCAATGCCTTACTTCGTTGTTCGAGAAGGACCACCAATCATTATTGACATTGAAGAATTTCAATACGCGTACAGGTGCAACCACTGCGGACACGAGTGGTCCGAGAAGCATGTTGAAGAACACAAGGAAGGATGAGACATAACTACCCATCATCGGGATCTTTTACTGTTACAGCGAAGGTAAGGCCTCATTCGAGTCATCTAGCGCGTGTGACGATTCCTGTCTATCGGAGACATTCCTGGATGTCCGCAGTATGCTGGAGTGATCGATGTCCTCTGGCTCGCGGCAAAACCTAAATTGTAAGAGGCGTTGGATGGTTTTATCATTGCAGCTACCTATCAGGCGATATCTACCGCACATATTGGTAGGCCTCTCGATAACCCTCATCGTGGTCGGAGCATACGCCACAACAGTCAGCCTTGCCTCCGGCACCGCGCCGAAAGCGCTCTGGTCAACGAACCCCCTAACCATATCGTTCTCAGGCAACGACGGCGCGGGTAGCTCAGGAAGTGTAGGAGACTCATTCAAGTGCGCCCCGCCCGTTGCAGGCCCAGTCGACCTTCACCCCAGTGTGAGCGATCCCGCCAAGATCAGTCTCACAACCGCCCCGTCAAGCTTCGCCTCGTGCGGCCCGCAGTTCGCCTCAGTCACCATAACCGCTCGTTGCCTGGTCTCCGCTTCCGACTGCGAAGGTTCCTACACTGGCACAATCACGATATTCCAAGGCTACACCACTTTTTCGCCTAAGCTGGAAGTCACGATATCCGTGAACTAGGAAGGACCCGTCGAATATTTTCGCAGAGCTCCCTCGAAGAACATTCGTAATCGCCCCCTNGCGCAATACGACAGAGCACTACAACTCATAAGCGGGGTATGCTCCGTTAGAGTGACTTCTCGCNCTTCTCCTTCTTCACTTGGTCCTTTACTGATTTGAAGAACTCCGTCNTCTCCATCCGTCCGACCTCAGATTGAACAGCGCGGNGGTCAATTTTCATACTGGTCAAGTAGGGNCATCCTTCGGAGTCTTTCGACAGGGATTCGTCGAACTCAAGGGGACGCCTCGTTTGGTTTCGTTTCTCTCTCCTTGTGATAAGGAAGCTNTCTTTCTTCGATTTCTCTGCCTTGCAAAAGAATCCTGATTTCTACGNTCGGTTGCTGCAGGTTTGGTGCTGGACGTGCGGCAGGGTCACGACGCATGAGATAACCTTCCGCTGGGGCGGGAGATGCTTTCTCTGCAAAGAGTGCGGAAATATAGTGGTGGAAAAGCTGTGATCAGCATGCTTCACGATCAGGAGGCTTCTTTCCTGTGCTCCGTTCGTCAGTCTTCTAAAGTCGCGATGCCACGAACCGTCTAAGGTACAAGTTGGAGTCTGAGGTCACGCCTGTGGGTGAATACCTTAGGCAGACGAGGGTTCCCTAAGATGACCTCTCTGCAAATGGAAACACTGGAGGGAGACTTATAGGATTGAATGGTCAAAGTTCTCGGTGGGATTTGTGGCAGCAGAAACGGATTTACGCAATAGTCTCCGTAGTCATCGCTGTTGTAGTTTTGGCCACCGTGTTCGTGGCTGTCCCGAACTGGGTGGAGCACAGCACTTTCGGTAGGACCTTCCTAGACAAGCCGAGTTTTTCCGTTGAAGGGTTACAACTCTCAAAGAGCCCTACGTATGGTCTTGAATGCTACATGTCTTCCGCAGTCCGCAATACTGGCAACGTCGATATCTCCAGACTCACGCTCACCCTGAATGGAACCTACGTATGGATGGATGCGTGGATTAGTCCGAACAGCGTAGACTTGAATCAACAGACCTTCGCAAACTACGGCTCGTTTCACTGTGCAGACGTTCAGGTCGGTCAAACCTACACAGTAGGGTTCTTGGCAAGCTTTGCAGATGCCGTAAATCAGACCGCGTCTGCACTTCTCAAAGTCGGATCATCATAGTACTGAATCGGCTACCGCTTCCTATCTTACTCTTAGCATTCGCCAGTCATACTATTGCAATCCACAGATCCCTGACATATGATAGATTGCTTAGGGTCCTAGCTGTTCTGGAAGCGGCTGCTTAGGAAACTTCGTTTTTGCCAACCGGAGGATCTGCCGAAAGTTCAAGCTGTTCAATGTTTGTTGAACCGCACCAACTCTGGCTAGGAGTGTCTCCCCTATCTTCCTCTGAAGAACGTTGGAGGTGAACCCAAACAATTTGTCCAGCACCGCCGCAAACGTTTCAGGTTCGCGAGCTATGCNGTTTACATCGAAGAAGAAGTTGATGGCTTTCCATGTGTCGGTGCCAAGAATCTTGGACAATGTCTCAGCGACCGACTGGCCGACCANGTCGTCAAAACTCATACAATTCACCCCTTGAGCCCCTTAGGCGGCTCTGTTGGAACCGCCAGCGCACCGGTGGGAGGGGTTGGATGGAGGGTAACGAACTTGAGGGATCTCCAGCCGACGAATAGCGCGAAGACGCCCATGGACACGGCGTGAAGATAGAGCCCTACGTCAGAGTAGCTAGCTGTTGCGATGAGTCCGAGAGTTCCGACTATATGGGGCATTTCTGAGATGACCCAGATTAGCAGGAATATGGATAGTTGGAATCGGAAGTTGCCTAGGCTCTTGCCCTTGAACGCGAGCCGGGTGAATATTACAAAGGCGACGAGAATAAGGGCGAGGTTGAAGGTTTCGAATATCGTGATGACGAGGTCGTCGGCCATCTACGCTACTGCCACCTTAGAATAATAGGCGCCGAGCCATACGAGGAGCATCAGAGAGATGGGTTCGAACACCGCGTCGGCAAGAAAATCTTGCTGAAAACCTGAGGCGAGATGATAGAAACCGTGGACTACTGCAAACAGTCCAAGCAGCAGGGAGAGGATTCTCAGACTACGAACCTTCACCCTGAACGCCATTATCAACGGGATCATGCCCGCTGCGACCATTATTGCGAAGAGAACTATACCCCCCGTTNCCAGGTCCACTCTAAGACGCCCTGCTCAGACGAGAAAAGCAACTATTNCCATAAGAGAAGCGTAACCCCCGAACAATGCTATGAGTGACGTGACCACTTGTGCCTCCCGACACTCTGACGTCNACGCCAGCTTCCGTTGAAGCTTCTCGCTAAATAACTGGCCGAAGATGCTGAATATTCGGCGTGCCGAATCGAATCAGAATTCGCACCCCCTAAAATAGCTGAGTTGAGACCTCTGCCATGAGCACAAAAATTTTAGGAGGCAAACTGGAAAGCGAACTGTTCTCTCGTTGTGGAACATGCGCTCGGCGCGTTTCCTAGAGTCTTAAAGTAAGATAGCAGATTCAATCGACTCAATTCCTGGCAAGGGAGACATGAAGACGAACCTTAATGCCGAAACAGCCGACTCGCCCCATACAGGACAAGGTCCACGGCCTCGAATCGCGGCTCTCACTGATCTCGTCTTCGGCCTTGCTCTTTCGATAGGCGCTATCAGTCTGATCAGCAAACAACCCGCTAACGCACCCGATCTATACCTGGCTATCGCGGGATTCGGATTCAGCTTCCTGATCCTAATCCAAATCTGGTTCCGGTTCACCGAGATAATGTCTATCCTCCCCCTCGAGACGACCGGGACCAGGGTCCTCAACACTCTCCTCCTATTCCTCGTCGCCCTCGAACCCTACCTGTTCAACAATCTGGGGTTTTTCTTCGTAACTGGGCAAATACCTGGTCCTCTTGGCGTCGCCTCGACCGTCTATGCAATGGACATCGGATCCATTTACGGTATCCTAGCTATGTTTACTAACATTCTCGCAACCGAGGAGAAGAAACTAGTAGCTCCGGATCTGCTCAAAAAATACAAGTTTAGTCGTAACCTTGAGATTGCTGTTGCAGTCATATTCCTGTTTTCGGCTATTCCGGAATTTTGGATTCTGAACCTTCGATACTTCTTCTGGGCAACAACATTCTTCGTCTTTCGTGGCGGGAGTATTCTGAGAGGATGGCGGAAACGGTCCCACTCCAGCTAAGTTTTCAGGCGGATCCAAAGGTCGAATTTCGAAACTAGTCAAGGCTGCCCGGGTTGCGAAGCGCATCTCTGAGAGTACGATGTCGGCATTTGACATTGAAATGTGAAAGCTGAGAAAACGGTCACTTTCTGAAAGCCTCTCCAAGAGATGCCGAGTAACTTATTCTCCGAAAATTGCATAGATGTGTACCGGAAGTTAGAAAGTGAGAGAAATACGGTTATTTTGGGTAAAGTATCCCAGAATAGTTATCAGTTTCAAAACAAGCGGTAGAATACAATAGATTTATATTCGAAAGTCAGCTAATACGAGATGCGGTGAATTCGGGACGCAAGGTAAGCCCAAAAAGAAGAGTAAGAAGTAGAATCCGACGAGTTATCTAACTTCTACTTCGAAATCCCCGAGTTTCTTTTCTTTCGTCCGACCTGAATCCTGAACAATCCTCGACGGTTCCGTTCTATGCGTCTCTGTAATCGAGTAGTGCCAAAATGAACATGGCGTGGGACCAGGCCAGTGGCGAGGCTGAAATGGGCTCTCCGTTGTCCTTGTGCACCTGCTCAGCGAAGAGATGGAGCTCGTCAACGTGTTTCACGCACCATTCGATGAGGGTCTTCGCCTTCTCATAGTTTCCCTGCTGGCAGCGATAGAGCGCCATCCAAAGGGTGGTGATGAACCACGGATTCCCGCCATGATACGTGTCGCCTGGGTATCGGCCTATTCCTTCGGAAGCGTAAGTGAACGCGTTCTCGATCTGTCGGGAAGTACTGAGGATTCGTGGATCATCCGGTTCGAGAACTCTAAACGGGTACGTGAGGCCGAGGATAGCAGTGTCGATCGAAGAGTCGTGCGGTTTCACAGATTTCAGGAATCGGCCAGTCTGCTCGTCCCACAAGTGTTTGAGAATTGCTGTCTGAAGATTCTTACTCTCGTTCGACCAGGCGTTGGATAACACTTCGTATCCGATGGTCGATGCGATCTTAGCGCTTTCCCGCAGGGCAGCTGTGGCCGCCGCGTTCGTGTATGTGTGAAGGGCCTGCTTCTCCTCCCACAAGTCAAAGGAGGGTCCAACCAGGCCCGTCTCGGGATCCCTATTTCCGAGAAGGTGCTCGGCGCCCTTCTTCACGGTCGGCCACATGTCGGCAAGAAATTCCTCGTTCCTAGTAATGTTGTAATGTTGGCCGATGCCCCAGAGGATCGTTGCACACTGATCCTCTTGTTCTCCCCAGGAAGGACCCGGAGATTTTTCGATATGGTATCTCTGGGCCCAGCCGCCATCTGGCTGCTGAACTTCCTTGCACCATTGATAGAACGCTCTCGCGTCCTGATTGTAACCGCAACGGTCAAGAGCATAAGCGACGTATGTTCCATCTCTCGACCAGACGTAGCGATAGTCAGGCTCTAGAGTTGGGGCTGCGATTATTCCTCCAATGTCAGGAGAGACGAGGGTTTGGAGGGTGAGTAACGATCTTCGAAGCAATTCCCTCCACTGTTCTTGAACAACAGTTGCCTTATTCTTCCTCAGCCAGTCTTGACAGGACCGATTAACGTCATTGACCATTTCCGCCAGCGAGCTTTGTCTGGAATCTTCTAAGATCTCGAGGGCTTGCTGTTTGTTGTGGCCGAAACACATCAGAAGGACAAGCTGCTCCCGCGCGCCCTGAGGTAGCTCCCCAAGATTCCATTTCAGACAGGAATTTACTCCCTTGACGCCAGCATGCAACGCAAGGGAGTTCCCGCCTAGGTGACCATCCTTCGCATCGACAAAGGCGTCTGAGCCTTCTTCATGTACTCCGCACTGGTGTTGTGACGAGGGTTTGTCCGCTCCATACGCGAACCAGTAGTGTCGCTTGTATGAAACTACACTGTCAGTCTTCTCATCAAAATAGCATGCATCGCCAAGCGGTGTTTCGGCTATGTCGAAATCGTTGTAGTAGAGAAAACTGACCTTCGATGGCTCGCTACCTCCGTTGACCACTTCGAAGATCCGGACCAGAGCGTCCCTGTTAGACAGGACGAGATCGGTCGCTTTTACCTGTATCCCATCCGGGTTTGCAAAACTCGTTTCAAGAATCGTGCTATCAGGAAGGAATCGCTGTTTCCTTATCCAAGGATCGTCCGTCAACCAGCTGAAAGATTCGTTGCCGTTTCGCGCGACCAGAATCCCGGGAAGGGATCCACGAACGTGTTGAGGATAATTGTGGCTCGGCCAGAAGAGGTGCCGCAACTCTCCGTTCTTCCCAATTGTGATAAGGGTCGAACGGTTTCCCATTGGAGCTTGCTGGCTGGTTGAGAACATCCTACTGCAGCCTTACAGATGAATGCGTCGAGTCGGGAATCTTAAATGGGTTAGGTATCTGCGCACATACCATTGAGGGTACAGCAATAATCAGCATTCCTTAGAATCACAATGCAATCCTGTGATGGACAGGGTGTAAACGGTGCACTCTGGCGGTTCGAAGGCTTTTACCACATGACCCTGTTTCATCAATGTCCTTGCTAGATCTGACCAAGCGATTCTCCTTCGGCTTGGACCTCGACGATCCTTGGAGGTACAGCGGGATGAATCCGCCACGATCCATAATCATTCCTCATCTACTTTCGATCAGCCTGCCCGAGGGGAAGATTTTGGACGAGGCCGATGACCGGGAAATCCGTGCACGTGGTGAGGTGGAACCCAGGACTGTCGCGGGCAGAGCTGTCGTCTCTCTATCTGACTATCTGGTTCAGTCAAANGTTGACTTCGTACGTTGCTGGTTTCCNTGGAAATACTTTGAACCCTTCCCGATCTCCGAAGCAAAATTGGATCAGCTACTCGAAGAGTCTTATTCTCATTGGCCCTTNGACGAGCTTGTCAGCACACTAACAGNTCACGGCATAGGCATTGTTCCAGTCATAGGTTGCGGGTATCATCGCATGCTTCCGCAAGGGCTAGAGCCCGACCACGACAAGACTCTGTATTTGAAACGAGTCTCGATCCACGCGAGGCTACTCGTTCGCAGGTACAGGAATCAGGTAAAGTGCTGGCAGATTGAGAATGAGCCCAACTGGTGGGCCGCACATGAAGCGGGAGGATGGCGGTCCGGATCATCGTGGATACGTGATCCAATATTCAAACAACAACTCCTACGTAGACTCAATACAGCCGTGCANACCGAAGACTCNTCCGCCAAGACAATAATCAATCTTGAAGCCGACGCTAAGATCTTGGATCCCGGNGCCTACTCATCCTCATGCGATATCTTCGGCTTAGACTTCTACCCAAACTATAGGTCNTCTCACCCAATCAACACGAAGGTCCTGAAATTGGCTGACGATGTAGCCAAGGCTCTAGGCAAACCNGTTATGATATCCGAAACAGGATATCCCAGTGGTCCTTCCTTCCTGGGATATTCTGCTGAGCGCCAGGCCGAGTATGTTGCCAANGCCTGCAGAGACGCGCACGAACTNGAGGGCGTGACCGGTATCGGAATCTGGCGCTACATCGACACCGCCTGGAGATCATTTCCTCCCCAAGAGAATCACTTTGGACTGTTTGACAACAAGGGCATTCCGAAGCTCGCCTGGGCCGCACTTTCGAAAGTCATCGGAGAATTGAAATGAGCCAACCCACACGCGAGTGGAGGCGAAGTCGCGTGAAGGGCAAGACTCTAAGAGACCTCATAGCCCCCGAAGACCGGAGTCTCTACAAACTAATCTCACTAGTTGCCGACCTATCGACCATCCTTCGAGACAGGATTCCTAGAGAGCTGGGACTGGCAAGTAGCATCAACCCGTATGGNGAGAAGCAAATGGAGATCGACGTTTGGTCAAACGCCCTCTTCACCAAGAAGTTGCTGAGAAGCGGCCTTGTCAAGAGACTCGCTTCGGAAGAAATGGAAGAGGTTGCTGAG
>JGI25382J37095_10000006_pt1 | contig 28144 bp, 28 predicted proteins | sample GraSoi013_1_40cm_3_FD_37095 | JGI IMG/M metagenome (IMG submission 37095)
GCCTCGCCAAATTGGCTACCTAGCTCTGAATTCAATATTTACCATTGGTTCGGTTGCTACTGTCAAACATTTGTAATCCTAGATAAGAAACATGGGATTCGTAGGCAACAAACGCCTATCGTTGTGAACGGCGTGACATTCGGGGACAATGAGGCTAGGTACCCCGAATCGCGTTCTGGAAATCCTTCAGGATCTAAAAGATGAAGGGAATGAGCCGCTTAACTCTTCTAGAGTATGATGCGTACTGTTCACCAAACTCTGAAGTGAGGGCCTTCTCCTCGACGGGAATGCGGTAGGCGCCGAATATCGTGGTCGCGAGACTCGTGAGGACTACCGCGGCCCAAGACTGAGCCGCCCATCCTATGCCCACATACACAAGAATGAGACCTGTGTACATGGGGTGCCGCACGAACCTGTAGGGCCCGCGCTCCACCAAGTGATGACCTTGGTAAATCACTATAGCCTGGGAGTAATACCGGCCAAGAGTCTGGTATCCCCAGAACCATATCAGATTGCCGAGAAGTGAGAGTGATAGTCCTAGATAGTAGGTCCAATCAGGGAGGACCCCGATTCCAGTATACCCGAACCATGCGGAAACCAATACCAAGGACCAAAGAAACAGGGAACCCGCTACTAAGATTGACCTGGCCCCAGGCCCGAACTTGGCTTTTTGCGACGGTGCGTGCCTGATGCGAGTTAGGATGAGAAGAGAATGCGAACAGAGGAAGATGGAGAAGAATACAGCATAGAAGACTATCTGACCAGGTCCTGACAGGAAAATTGACATGTGGTACCGTCTCCACGCGACAATTCAAAAGACTTGGGATAAGACCCAAACGAACGCGGGAAAGGATGAGCTCGTACTNGGGCATGTTCGCATTCTTCTCTTTCATCTTCGACACGATCTTCTACATCGCTCTTGCTATAGCCGGGAATGAATTCTACAGATGGGACCAAAAGGANAGAATGCTGTTCAGAAGTTACCCACAGTCTCGCCGAAATGATCCGGTAAAGGACCAGATTTCGCGGGCGATGACTTGGCGCTCGAACAGGGTGTTCATAGGTTGATGCGGGATGTTTACATCGGTCGAATCGAGCAGCAGAGACCGAGCTACGAGCGGATTGGGCCAGCCCCGTTCGTCTCGACTATCGTGAAGAAGAGAGCGGAGGACCAAGATGTCGGCAAGGCCTCAATCGACCCGGACCCGGAGAAGTAGGTGGCCTGAGAGTCCCCTGCGAAACGCCCTAGAATCCGCTTAGAATCGAAAACCTGTCCATCGTCATGCTAATCTTCTCAACTCGATAATGACGATCCAGCCGTCTACCCTAACATCTTCTAGTAAAATCTCGCCAAGTCTAGAATTCTAGGATATTTTTGAAATCGATCGATCCTCGCGTGACAGATCCGGCTTTCCAGAAGGGTTAGAGTTTCATGACCTGGACGTGTGGGACCCCGGCTATGGTTATGACCGCGTCCGGATGAACCAGTCCATTCGCGATGGCCGCGTCCACAATCCTCCTGCCGACAAGATTCAGCATTTCGGCACCGTTCATCATGACCAACGCCTGTGACACGCCGACGACCGCGCTACCGTAGAACTTCGACTCAGGCGCCAGCTTCAACCGTCCCTCCCGGAACGTCCGGCCCATGCAATCCTCGTCACAGCACGCCACCAGCAAGCCCTTCTCCGTCTTGTAAGACGTGGCGTAGACGAGGTCCAATAGACACTCCTTATGTCGTCAATATTGACGATCGCGCGCCACACGCTTCGCAGACGAGGAAGGACAAGCGTCCCTCACGGACAACCCGAGTATCAGGACGGTGACAGACAGGACAGATAACGAACCTGTTCGAGTAGACACTGATCAGTCGGTTAATCGTCTCACGCGAAAACCTGCCCTGGAAGTAGCCACGACCACCCTCATAGGACCCTGCTGTAGCCATCTCCTTCGCCAAATACTTCAACACATGATGCGGATCACGGTTCAACCGATCAACAACATCAGAGAAATTTACAACAATCGTCCTTTGCCCGATTATCTGTACCATAGCGATTGGCAGCTCGAAGCGCTCGCCTGTGCCAGTGGACTGTGTAATCTTCGATAAAGCCCGATCCAGCAACCCATCATAGTCGTTCATCGATACAGACATGACTAGTAATAGTCCGGTTGGCCTATTTCAACGATATTCCAGCCCGCAAACGCTTATCCAAAACCCAGAGAATTGGACCGGTATCGGAGGATGACAGTCGACTGGGAAGATGGGTAGTCTGCAGCGCCTGGCCCTACGTCAACGACAGACCCCATCTAGGAACCTTCACACACCTACTCTCCGCAGACGTCTACGCCCGATACCTACGCCTCAAGGGCGAAGATGTAGTGATGGTATCTGGCAGCGACGAACACGGTGCACCGATCGAAGTTGAAGCAATAAAACGCAAGATTACCCCGCGCCAGCTAACCAACCAGTATCATCGAGTCTTCACCCGCAGCATCAAACAGTTCAACATCCAATTCGACAACTACACTCGCACAGAGAGTCCTGTTCACAAGAGGTTCGTCCAGGAATTCTACCGGACCCTAGACAAGAACGGATACGTCTTCAAACAAAACATCATCCTGCCCTATTGTGAAAATGACAAGCGCTTCCTGCCAGACAGGTTCGTAGAGGGCGAATGCCCATACTGCCACTACATCCCCGCCCGCGGAGACCAGTGTGACAACTGCGGCCGAGTACTAGACCCGAAAGACTTGATCAATCCGCACTGCGTACTCGACCACAGCACCCCCGTAATGAAAGAAACGCCCTCTTGGTTTTTCGACCTGCCCAAACTATCAGATCAGTTGAAGAAGTATGTTGAGGAGAACCCGAACCTCCCCGAGAACGCCCGGAACTTCAGCCTGAGCTGGATAAGAGACGGACTGAAACCCCGCTCGCTAACACGAGACCTAGCCTGGGGCATACTCGCACCCTTCAAAGGCGCCCAAGACAAGACCATCTACGTCTGGATGGAAGCAGTCCTCGGCTACATCAGCGCCGTCAAAGAATGGGCAGAGAGGAACAAGAAACCCAGCCAGTGGAAAAAGTACTGGCTCGACCCCGCCAGCCGCAACATCCACTTCATAGGCAAAGACAACATTCCCTTCCACGTCATCGTCTTCCCAGGCCTACTACTCGCCAGCCACGAAGGATACAACCTACCATGGGAAGTAGCCTCCACAGAATACATCCAATTCGAAGGACAACGATTCTCCAAGAGCCGAAAAATCGGCGTCTGGATAGACGAAGCACTCGAACTCGAAGACTCGGAATACTGGCGCTACGCCCTCATCAGCCTCCGCCCCGAACAGAAAGACACGAACTTCACCTGGGAAGAATTCGAACGGAAAATCAACACAGAACTCAACGATGTCCTAGGCAACTTCATCCATCGAACCATCACTTTCATCAGCACCAGATTCAAAAACAAGATCCCGAAGTTCAGCACCGAAAAAGAAAAAGATCGAGATATCTTCAAGATCCTTCTCGAGTCACCTAAACGTCTCGACGAGAAGCTTGAACGTTTCAGACTGAAAGAAGCGCTCGAACAAGTCGTCCAATTGGCAAGGGAGGGCAACCGATATCTGAACGAGAACGCGCCGTGGCACTCGTTCAAGACAGACCCGGCAGAGGCCGGTCAGACGCTTGGTGTAGCCACGCAGATTGTAGGCACGATCGCGATCCAGCTCCAACCATTCCTCCCAATAACAGCAACACGAATCCATCGAAGCCTCTTCCTCGGAAAGAAGCCAAGATGGAAACTCGCAGGCGCGATCAGTGCGAAACCTAGCGCTAGGATCAAGCCAATGCAACCACTTTTCCACAAAGTGTCAGCTCAGAAACTCCGAACCCAGCTTGAAGAAATACGGAGCAGGACAGCCGCTGAAGCTGAAGCTTGACTTTCACGTCCACACAAACGCTTCATCAGACGCACATACTCGACCCGACGAACTCGTCCCAAAGTGCAAGGAGAGAGGCCTCGACGGTCTCGCGATAACAGATCACAATGTCCTGGCGAGAGACGTCCCACAAGGATTACTACTCATTCCCGGAATCGAAATATCAAGCCGTGACGGACACATCATCGGCCTTGGCACATCAGACACGGTCGCTAGAGGATTGTCTGCGGACGAAACAATCCAACAAATCAAGCGGCTAGGAGGCGTCTCGATCGTAGCACACCCCTATGACTTTCTTCGATCAGCGTTAAACCCCGAAATTCTAACTACGATGCCAGACGCTATCGAAGTGATCAACTCAGCCAGCATGCTCCACTGGATCCCTTGGAAACGAGCCAGGACCTTCGCAGAGAAGAAGAACCTGGCACAAACCGCGGGCAGCGATTCTCACATCCCCGAAACCATCGGAAAAGCGTTCACGATAGTAGACGTCGAATCGAGAGACGTCGCATCAGTTCTAGACGCGATAAGAAACGGTCAAGTAGCCCCTGAAGGACGGCCTTATCATTTCAGTGATAGAGTCAGAAAACTTTTCAGATGAGAGTCCGGTCTAACCCAGCTCCATCTCATACAGTGGCATTCGCACTGCAAGTCTAGTCGGCCCTGATTCGAGTCCATATTCCATATCGTACAAGTCTTCGATCAGATCGTCGACTGTTCCCAGTGCCATGTCGTAGGTGTATCCTGAGAGAAATATCGACAAGCTCGATTTCGCTTGACACTTCGTGCTTACATGAACAAAGTCAACGTCATGACCCACTAGGGACGCAATTGCTTCGTAGGCGTGCGCTGCTTGACCATTGTTGAGCGGTTCGATTCCTCGGAAAAGAAGAACGGCTCCTTTAGCTCTCGTCAGTGGAAGGCTAGCGGATGGGGTCGTCAGAGCATCAACTACCGCTGACTGGACCCTATCTCTCGACTCAACTGGACCGATGCAGACTGTCGCAACTGCCCCCAAGGAAAGAATATTCAGGATCTGTTGACTTATCATCTGGCTGCCTGAAACGACAACCTCTGAAAGTCCTCGCACGGCGAGAGCAGCTGTCTCGTCTGCAACTCTCTCCGAATCTAGTAGAGCCGGTTTCTGAACTGAGTTATCGACAATGACTGTGCAATCACAGGCTTCAACCATCTTCTTCAGCCCACGTAGAGCCACGAAACGTCTCTCGCGCTCATGAATGAAAGGTAAGGCCACCACTGAAACCACGGGCCTAACCTGGTTCCGGTGCCATTGAGCGATGAGAGGTGCGGCCTTTGTCCCGGTCGCGCCTCCGAGACCCGTCAAGAGAATTGTGAAATCGGATTCCTGAGTGAAAGGTGCAACTCTGTAAGCCAACAGTTGACCTTGTGAACCTCGCTGCCTTGACAGTTGAGAATTAGTCCCCGAGGAATCTGCCAGGAGGACCTTGTTCTGAGCCCTCGACTCCGACAGCTGGCTTCGATCGGTGTTAACAGCCACGCAGTTTCGCGGACTGATTCCCCCATCGATTGCCTGGCTCAGAAGGTTGTTACCTGCTCCACCTACTCCAACAATAGATACTTGTGGGCCGTGAGATGACAGTGGTTGATGAGAGACCATTTCCTCAGTAGACAAGGTAAGGGTAGTGAAACTACTCGTTCTGATATATACGAATCCCAAGCAGAGGTAATACGATTCGAATACGAAATGGCTCNCAAACTCNTATCTATATATAAAATAGTGGGGTCCTGCGAAGCACGCGCGTGTCCAAAGCGCAGACTCGCGCATTCATCATCTACTAGGTGGAGTTGTCAATCCTGACTTTGATTCTTCGGAAGACATCTCTTCGTTCGAGACTTCGCGATTCTTCGATACCGATGGATTGTTCCAATGCAATGTTAGAGTCTTCGGATGCGATGCCTTCACATCATCTATCCGCCTAACAGACGCATAGTGCGGAGCGTCTTTCACCAATTCTGGACTAGTCTGAGCCTCACGAAAGACTTCGAGAAGGGCATCAACTAGTTGATCCAGATCAGCAAGACTCTCGGTCTCCGCAACTTCCACCATCAGAGCCTCGTCCACAATCTGCGGAAAATATGTCGTCGGAGCGTGGACCCCTTTGTCCAGCATTCGCTTAGCAAGGTCCATCGCCCTGACCCCTGTTGAATCGTAGAGCTTCTTTGCACTGAGAACAAACTCATGCTTCCTAGCTCGGGCGAAAGGAAGATCGTACGTGCCGCTTGCTAGAATCCGAGACAGGATGTAATTNGTGTTCAGAACGGCAGTCTCGGCAACTGTCTTGAGTCCCTCGGCACCCAGGCTCATAATGTAGGCGTAGGCGCGGACGAGAATTCCAATGTTGCCGTGGAAAGCCCTGATCTTTCCGACNGTATCTGGAACATTGTAATCGTAGAAATACTTCTTTCCATCAAATCCTATCAGAGGCACAGGCAAGTAGCGTTCTAGCTCTTTCGTCACACCCACAGGACCAGCGCCCGGGCCCCCACCCCCGTGAGGAGTCGCGAAAGTCTTGTGAAGATTCAGGTGAACAATGTCGAAGCCCATGTCGCCGGGTCTGACCTTTCCGAGCAACGGATTGAAGTTTGCTCCGTCGTAATAGAGCAATCCACCGGCCTGGTGTACGATCTTTGCGACGTCGAGTATGTTTTTCTCGAAGATTCCCAGGGTGTTAGGATTCGTAATCATCAGTCCGGCTGTGTTCGGTCCCGCTATCTCCATCAGTTCGTCGAGGTCAACCATTCCTTCAGAGTTCGATGGAACGACCATTACCTTGAACCCGGCCATCGCTGCACTAGCAGGGTTCGTGCCGTGAGACGAGTCTGGCACAATCATTTCGGTTCTCTTTTCCAGTTCCTGCCTTGACCGGTGATGTGACCGGATGATGAGGCAGCCCAAGTATTCCCCGTGAGCGCCTGCAGCTGGCTGCAGGGACATGCGGCTCATCCCTGTAATCTCCGCCAAGATTCTGTCCAATCGATAGAGTAGGGCTAGCATTCCTTGGACGGTCGACTCGTCTTGTTCAGGATGAAGCTTCTCGAGCTTGTGGGTCTGGACTGCCAACTCTGCCGATTTTGGATTATACTTCATCGTACAACTACCCAACGGGTAGATTCCCAGATCTGGAGAGTAGTTCTCTTGAGAGAGTCTAACAAAGTGGCGAATAACTTCAGGCTCTGAGACTTCAGGGAGGGGCGGGAGACCGTTTCGTCGGAGAGCGCTTGGTACAGCGTCCCTAAGATCTCCAGCAATCCTTCTCTCAAAATCGTTGGGTCCCGCCGGGCTGTGTCCTCTCTTACCTGCTTGGGATTTCTCGATTATGAGCNGCTCATCCCAACTAGCTTGATGATACATTATTTCGAACTCCTCAGAAGCTTCGTCATCAGACCCGAGAATCGATCAATGGCTTCCCCGGTGTGGACTTCTGTCACGCAGAGAAGAGAGCTTTCACCAAGCTCGGGAAAATCCTTGACGAGGCTCTTACCNCCATGCATGCCGGCTAGAAGCAGTTTGCGGTTAATTCTAGAAGTGATGCCTCGAGCCCGNTTGAATGTAACGACAAACTCTTGGTAATGCTGAGCTTCAAACCTTGGAACCGAGGCTTTTGGTATTTCCTGGAGCCTCTTGATAGCGTACCTCGTCTTTACCAGGATCGACTCGAACAGTTCGTGTAGTCCTCTAGGTCCGAGTAAGGAAAGGTAGGCGGCTGCTCCAATCCCAAGGAGGGCCTCGTTGGTGCAAATGTTGGAGGTCGCTCTCTCACGACGAATGTGCTGCTCTCTCGTCTGAAGAACCATACTGAACGCCTTGTCCGTACCATCTATAGTGGTCGTCATTCCAATCAGTCGACCTGGAATCTGACGCAGAAGATTCTCTCCCCTGCAACCAATTATTCCAAGTCCCGGACCTCCAAAATTCATCTCGGACGAGATAGACTGACCTTCCGCCACGACAATGTCTGCCCCGTACTCCCCTGGTGGTTTTAGCCCGCCGAGTGAAATTGGATCGAATCCGATGATCGAGAGAGCTCCCTTCTCATGGCATATCGAAGGTACTCTGACAACTTCAGCGTCCAATGTTCCAAAAAACGAAGGCACTTCACAATACACCGCTGCAGTTTCATGATCAAGCTTCGACTGAAGATCGTTGATGTCCGGACNCCCGGTTTCTTTGTCGTACCCGAACGCTTCAATTCGGATACCAACAGGATTCGTGTAGTTCCGCAGCACCGATAGCTTGTCTGGATGTAGACTTCTTGGGACGATAATCTTGTATTTTCCTGTCGCGCGAACGGCCATTCTAGCGGCCTCTCCTAGAGCGGTCGACCCGTCGTAGAGGGACGAGTTTACCGCGTCTACCGCAGTCAGGTCGCGGATCATAGATTCGAATTCAAAGAGTGATTGTAGAAGACCCTGGGAGATTTCCGCCTGGTAGGGTGTGTATGAGGTCTGAAACTCTGTCCTAGAAACTATCGCTTTGACCGCTGCTGGAATGTAATGGTTGTAGATTCCCGCACCGAGGAAAGAGGTGTAGTCTGAGCCAGATTTGTTCTCATTGAGGAGTTGCTCAACGTTTGAGCGGACTTCCTGTTCAGAATGGAATCCATCCACCTTCAACGGTCGGTTCAAGCGGACTTCTCTTGGGATATCTGAGTAGAGTTCATCGAGCGAGCTGACTCCGATCGTCTTCAACATGTTCGTTCGAAGCTCATCGCTCGAGTTAGGAATGAACGGGTGGCCGGTTTGAGCCAAGACTACCTCCGATGCGCCGGTTCAAAACCACAGATAACCCTTCCTTCAGCACAATGTTACTTTATACTCCACAACCCCGCTGGGTCCCGACATGGCATCGCTTGGGGCGAACACGATTGCGATCCTAATCGCCCTAGGCTCATTCCCCGTATCTCTGGCTCTCACTAGATTCTTCATGTACTGGAACTCAGCGCACGAAATAATCGGAATCGATGTCCACAAGCTGGACCGACCAAAGGTCCCCGAGATGGTCGGAGTAGCTGTTCCGATCACCCTCGTCTTGTTCGCTGCAATTTACGCCATTACTGAAGGAGCAAGCGCGATACCACTTCTTGCATACTCCCTCGTTGTTGGGCTCGCGGCGCTTGTAGGTGCCGTCGATGATCGCCTCAAGCTGGGAGGAATCTTCAAGCCACTCCTCACCCTTCTTTGCGGTTTGCCCATTTTGATAATAGGCCTAATGTTTCCGGGCCAGATCTATAACTCAACCCTGCACGTGCCCTTATTTGGAGGATACCACCTCCCAGTAATCTATCCACTCACAATACTCGTTGCAGTTTCTGTGACATCGAATACGGTCAACATGCTGGACCCTCTCAATGGCTCGATGGCTGGCGGGATATCGATAGTTGCAGGAGGGCTCCTCGTCGGATCCCTGCTCATCGGTGCTGGTTCGATGCCTATCTTCCTCTATGCCAGCTTATTGTTCTCATTGTTGGGATTCCTCTACTACAACCGTTTTCCGGCACGGGCGTTTGCTGGGAACGTCGGTCAATTATCGATCGGCGCATCTATAGGAGCACTGGCTATTCTCGGAAAAACCGAGATCGCAAGCATAGTTGCAATCTTCCCCAACATCCAGAACTCCTTCTTCTTCCTCTCCAGGATTCGACGTTTCACAGAACATCGCGAATTGACCTCNAAACCAACAAAGCTCCTCCCAGACGGGAAGCTCGCTGATTCCGAAGATCCGCGCGCACCATTAACCTTNGTTAGGACGCTGCTCATTGGTCGTCCCGCCACCGAGAATGAAATNGTATCCACGATATGGATGCTCTTCCTAACCTCGACAAGCCTAGCAGTAATCACCCTCTTACTCACGGGAGTNATCCTATGAACAAGCGGGCAGTCGGCTACGAACTAGTTGTCTTTGTGACGCAGTGGGGTTTGATGCTCATCGGGTTTGGCATCCTCACGAAATTCGTAGCTCCTCTGAACTTTCTGAACCCCAACTTGTCGCTCGGCCTATATTTCGATGCAGCAGCAAAGGGGCTCATCGCCCTCATCCTATCGGTGACTTGGCTTTTCATNTGGGACCGTCAGGTTCGGATCTACTTCCACAGACGAGGAAAATAGAATCCTCTCGTCAGAAAACTTCTGCTGCTTTCCAATGATTCCCTCGAACCATTGTAAATCCCATATCCGTATTCTTTGTGAACCACAAATCATCCGGCAACGCGTTGGTTTTGGAGCAGTCCGGTATCTCTTCCTCCAGTGCTAATCTGGCTGCGAGCCACGGGAAATTCCATTCAGGGCGCCCAAGTCTTATCGAAGCCAGGGCGAGGTAGTGGACGTTCGTTGTGAATCGACAGTTGATCTCAGTCGGACAAGGAACACCTTCTGGACTCTCTTTGAGATCAACGCAGAAAATCCCGTGAGGCTTCTTTGAGACGGCTCTTATCGCCTCCAAAGCTTTGTTGTTGATTATTTCAGAGTGAACGACTCGGTTAAGCTTAGATGTGCCCCCGGCGCCCACTATCCGGTTGCCTACCCAGCTCAGCCTCTCGCGAACCATCGAAGTAACCAAACCGCCGCTATTCCAGAGGGACATGAAGCAGTAGTCTCTTCCTGGAAGATATTCTTCCGCAACGAAGCCCACTTTGATTCCTTGATCCCAGTGGAATCGGACCCAGTGTTCCGCGATGCTCGGGCTGGTCGCTTTACAGCTGAGTAAACCGCCCGCGCCTTCCCGTGCACGAATCCAACATGGATAGTCGAGTTGACGGATCTTCCGGATGTTTGAAGGATCATTATGTGAGATCGGCACGGGCTCTTTTCGGAGTCCAGCTCGGTGCCACTGGGACAGCGCGGCGAATTTGTCGAGACATGTAGAAACCGTCTGGGTGTCGGGCAGAAATACTCGCGCCCGGATTCTTGCACGCTCTGCTGAGACTCGCTCGACTTCCGGGTCCGGTTGTGGCATGACCAGCTCAACCTTCTCGCTTTCAATGACTCTGTTCAGGGCGGGAACGTAGCTCCGATCATGAGCGACGGGAAGATGGAAGTAGTGATCCAACCACATGTTGAGTTCAAGACTCGTCCTGTCTACATCGGAGCCTGTGAGTACTAGCGATCGTCCGTCTTTGCTGACTCTGAGACTCCAGCACACGTTGTGGCCTGCACTTCCCCCGGCTCCAGTGACCAGTATGCTTTTCATTCGCAGACCCCGAGCGGGCGTTCAACTATCGGAGCAACTAATAAGTAGGGAAGTCAAGCCTCGAACCACAAATTCGAACTCGGCTAATGGTCTCAACCGATGAGAGTGCTTTTCGCTGTATTTCTGTTGCTCGCTATAACCGTAGTTTTTCTGCCTCACCCTGCGACGGCAGCTACAACTGACTGCCAAAAAACGACCTGCTCCGCATCGTTCCAAAGGACTATCTCAACTAACCCTTGGGGTGTCACTTCCGTCAATGACTACGTGAACCTAACAAGCACTGTTCCGGTTACCCATCTCACGATCGGCATCCCCGCCAGTGTGAGTGATGACCTTCGGCTCGCCCTAGCGACGGCCCAGGGTGTCAACCTCCAAATCTCAAAGCAAAACCCAACACCGGGGCAAAACTACACTACTCTCAATATTCAATTTCCAACAAGTGAGACCAAGTTCGTCTTTAACGTGACCACAGTATTTGCCGGCCTACTCTCATATGGCTCATCGAACGGCTTCACATTCGAAGCCAACCCGTTCCCGCGCATCGACGGCACCTACAACGTTACTAGCGCCAAGGTGACCCTCCAGACAGGCGACTGGCAGTCTCCGAGGATTCCACTCCCTTTCAACCAGACGATTACCGGCGGAACCTTCACCTGCACATTACCTAGCACGGGCTCCGATAACTGTCCCAACTCTGCTCCGCTCAATTTTTTCAATACAACCGTATGGCGCGTGACTTTCGCCTCTTCGCCAACTCAGAATGTGCTTACAGTATCTGCGAGTAGACTGATTCAGATCTTCCCGTCAGGCTCCTTGCAAGTGACTGACAGTTACAACGTAACAAACCTCGGTCCAACTCTTTCCTCGGTCNCGTTCAGAGTGCCAAAAGGAGTATCGGGCATCGCTGAAAACTATGTTCTCGGACCCGAAATTGATCAACCTGAAACGACTTCCACGCCTACGGTGAATTCGGACGGCACAAGCACGATTATGTTTGCGCCTAGCTTCGGCTCTGTACCCTTCAACCAGTCGTTCAGGGCTAAGATATCATACGCGTTGTCTCCGAGCACTTACATTTCTTCTAGTTCCCTTGGAATTTTCACAGTGAATTTTGCTTTATTCAACAATGTACAGTTTTATGCCCCGTCTCTCAAGACAACAATTGTCACCCCGTCAGGTTTCAGATTGAACTCGCTTACGGGACAGGTGCCTCAGATTTCTGGAAACCAGATCTCCCTTCTAGCCTCACCGGTCACCCCGGTCAGTANCCTAGGTTTCTCTATGACGTACCAACTGGACCCCTTCTGGGCGAGTATAGGCCCACTTAGCTGGGTCGGCCTTGTAGAAGCTGCCTTGGCTGCCGGCGTCTTGGCAGTCTTGAGTAGACCCNGCTCTGAAGGAGCAATAACGGGGGCCCCATCNCTGCTCATCACCAAGTTCGTGGAGTTGTATGACGAGAAATCGTCCATGAGGCTTGAATCCGACAAGATGGAAGAGGACCTTGCTAGGGGCGCGTTGAATAGGTATGATTACAAGCAGCGGAGGCGGATGTTGGATCGTCGGATGACTGAGATCGACCGGGCACTCGCGCCGGTCGAAGACCAATTGTCCGCGGCACAAGGCCGCTATCAAGACATGATAAAGCGGATTGAACGGGCTGAAGTGGAACTTACAGTAATCAAAACGACATCCGCCGATCTCAGAAACCAGAATCGTAGCGGTAAGATCTCGAGGGACCTCTACGAGTCTCTGAATGCTGATCTCGTACGCCGCAAACAGAAGGCGGAGCAGACTATAGACACGATAATCATTAACCTACGCGAGGAGATACGGTAGGCTCCTCCGGTTAACTAGAATTGAGACTGACGATCGAAGAGTACGGGCCATGGATTTCTGAAGAACTAGATAACCAATTACGTTCCACCAGGTCCAAAGCCGCCAAACTGGTAGACGAGGCGAAGAGGGCTGTTAGCGAGGCGGAGAACTTCTATGAGGATTTGGCCAGGAAGGGAGACAGGGACATGGCCACGAAGAAGGACGCTACGTCTTACCGAGCGGCACGGCTCATCGGGCATGGCGCACACGAGGCTGCGGCTAGAGTGAAGGAAGCAGTGATTCCTAACGATACGAACTGGGAATCTCTCAAGATAGTCAAGGACAGTCTTTCCGTCGCGAGCCGGTCGATTCGGGACCTTCGAGACTCAACCGCCAGAGAACTCTCAGGATTCTACATTCTTGACATGCGCTCGTTCGGCGGATCCCTAGATCGGATAGCGAAGAGCGGCGAACGCCTCGCCTCATTCCTAGACGGTGAGGGCTCGAAACTCCAGAGGGCAAGAACGATGACCGGAATTGTCGAAAGCATCAAGACGACTAGGGGAGAAATGGACGAAAAGGTAGGAGAGCTGGCCACAGTAAAGAATGACCTAGAGCGACTAGGTCGTTCAGAATCAGAACTGACCTCGAAGGTCGACCAATTAGAGGCCAATCATGACCTTCGAGAAGTCTTGGAGATCGAGAGAGAGCTGCGTAAAGAGAGTCGCGCGTTTCGCGCCGAGACCCTCGCGCACCTTCAGAGACCGCTGCGAAGGCTTGCAGATCTGTCCCAGCGCGGTGAGTACCCGTTGGGCTCGGATGAGCGGGAAGCCTTGTCTGCGTTTGTCAAATCACCCTACAAGAGCTTCCTTTCCAAGTCGACAGGGGAGTACTTGACAAGGATATTGGAAAGCATGAAGAAGGCGATTGACTCTGGCAAGATGGAATTCAAGCCGAAAAAAACCGGCCGAGTCTCAGTCCAGTTGAACCAGTTGATCGGGACAAGCCATCTGAAGGAGAAGCAGGAGAAAGGCAGACGGCTGCTGTCGCGGAGGCGCGAGCTTCTGCTCAACGCGGATTGCAAAGACACGTACGAGCGACGGAAGGGGCTGCTGTCGAAGATTGAAGAGACAAAGAAAGAGGAATTAGAGGTTCAAGAGAGAATGAAGTCTGCTGCCTCGATGACAGAGGTGGTGAACAAACGCCTGGTAGAGCTTTTGAAACTGGCAGAGACGAAGACTCGAGAATATGTCGGACAAGAAGTAGAACTAGAAGGAGTGTCACTCTAATCGTTTGAAGAGGCTCTGCATGAATCTTATTGGTACGGGCTTGCCGCTCATGCTTGCCTCATAGTACGTCTTGCAGACATCGCACTGCCAGACCTCCATGTCACGAATCTGCGCAGGTGCTCCGGCTTCAAAATCCTCTCGTACAATATATCGACCCACGAAGTCAAGTTGCAGATCGCATTTTGTGCACTTCAAGAGGTTACAACGACTCTAACTCTTGTAGTGCTCCTCAAGGAACCGGTCCGCATCAATAGCGGCCTTGCACCCATCGGCGGCAGCAGTGACCGCTTGTCGGTACTTGTGGTCTCGGACATCGCCCGCCGCGAAAACTCCCGGAACATTAGTCTCAGTGTCCCGTCTGGTCACAACGTATCCCTGAGTGTCCAGTTCGACCTTGCCCTTGAGAAACCCAGTGTTCGGTTCGTAGCCAATTGCTACGAACACTCCTTCAGCCTTAACATGACTATCTTTTCCACTCTTCAGATTGTGCAGTTGAACACCCGTGACCTTGTCGTCACCAGTGATTTCCTTGACGGCTGAATCCCACACGAAATGGATCTTTGGATTCGCTGAAGCTCTCTCTTGCATTATCTTGCTAGCTCGCAACGCGTCCCTCCTGTGGACAACCGTTACGCTGTGCGTGATGTTCGCTAGGAAGGTCGCTTCCTCCATCGCGGTATCCCCGCCCCCTACTGTCACAACATCCTTTCCCTTGAAAAAGAATCCGTCACAGGTCGCGCAGCTGGAGACTCCCCTTCCTCTGAACTTTGTCTCCGACGGTAGTCCAAGCCACTTGGCGTTTGCACCAGTGGCGATGATTACGCTCTTCCCTTCGTATGATTTGCCACCGGCCACGACTTTGAACGGTTTAGATGAAAAGTCTACGAAAGACACGTCATCGTAAATGATCTCGGGTCCGAATTTCTCCGCCTGTCGTCTCAGTTTCTCCATCAGTTCCGGTCCCAGCACTCCCTCGGGAAAGCCAGGGAAATTCTCAACGTCTGAGGTAATCATCAGTTGGCCGCCTGGAATCGAACCGGCGAGGATCAGCGTCTTTCGTCCAGCTCTGCAAGCGTAGATGGCTGCAGTATAACTCGCGGAGCCCGAACCGATGATGATTACGTCATGCATGGACGACTACTAGTTTAGCGGACTCGGAGTGATTTATGCGTATTCTTGAATAGATGCAAGCCCAACCATTCTTGCAAGACTTAATTATTGAGAACCTAGGATCGAAGAGATCGCATTACCTTGTACGAATATCGCGGCCTAAAGATAAGCTGGCTCGGACACGACTCTTTCCGGATCAAGAACGGGAAGACCGTAATCATCGACCCCTTCAAACTCCGCCCAACGTCTGAAAANGCCGATATTCTACTCATTACTCATGAACACTACGATCATCTCTCAATCGATGACATCAGAAAGGTCGTAAACGAGAATACGACCGTCGTGACCATCCCAGCGGTAAAGAAAGAACTGTCCAGCCTCAAAGTCAAAGATGTGAAGGTGGTGAAGCCGGGCGACAAGCTCAAACTGGGAGNCGTTTCAATTGACGTCGTGCCAGCTTACAACCTGAACAAGTTCCGAGAGCCCGGAAAGGTCTTTCACCCCAAAGAGGATGGAAAAGCAGGCTACATCATCGGAATCAAAGGCGTCAGAATATACCATGCAGGTGACACTGACGCAATCCCAGAAATGAAAGGTCTGAAGCCAGACGTAGCGCTACTCCCAGTAAGCGGGACGTATGTCATGACCCCGGGGGAAGCAGCCCAAGCGGTGAAAATGGTAGAGCCTAAACTGGCAATACCAATGCACTACGGAGTAATAGTAGGATCAGAGCAGGATGCACAGAAGTTCAAACAGCTCGTGACAGTGGAAGTCCAAATCCTCAAGCCTGAATAATCGAGGACCAGCGAAGACACTGAAAGTCAGCGTCACTGCAGACTGGCTAAACAGTCACCTACACTCGAAAAGCCTAGCAATCTTGGACGCAAGATCAAGAAACTCTTACGTCAGATCCCACATTCCAAGTGCTATACATGCAGACCTATTCCACTACTTCGTCCCCGGAACCGACCGGAAAGGCCTTCAGAAATTCCATGAAGATCTCGCTCAGCGAATCGGAAACATGGGACTAACAGGCAGCGAGACTGTTGTTGTCTATGAATCTGGTTTCGGAATGCGAGCTGCAAGAATCGGGTGGATGCTCGAATATGCAGGTGTCCGCAAGGTCCTCCTTCTGGAAGGAGGATTCCAAGCCTGGCGCAAGTCTCACTTGCCGAATGAAAATAGGCTCGTAAAACCTGATCACCAGACATTCAGAATCAAGCCTGTCTCAAGACTACTCGCAACGGCCAATACGATTCGCTCGGATCGTTCGGCGCTAGTTTTGGACGTGCGTAGCGAAGGAGAGTTCACAGGTAAGGAGGGACGTGAATGTGACGAACGCAGAGGACGAGTACCTCTCGCGCGATGGTTTGAGTGGACAAACTTCCTAAAGGATGGAAAGAGATTCAAGACAAGATCCGAAATTGCAACTACTCTGAAGGAGAAAGGACTGAGCAAGAATCGAGTCGTGGTTACTTACTGTCATCGGGGAGCCCGAGCCGCGGCCGCATTCTATGCCCTCCGATCACTTGGTTATGGGAATGTCAAGAACTACATCGGATCATGGCACGAATGGTCTGCTCGAAAGAATTTGCCGGTGGAGAATTGAGATTGTGGTCTTTAGGAAAAGGGATCTAGCGTCTTCGAAGCTCAGACATTAGATCGTCTAGGCTGTTGAATTTCCCCTCAGGTAGCTTTTCTAGAATAGCGGAGATCCTCCTCACTTCGCCGGTATCTTGAAAGACCTTCCATCCATGATCCTTCAATAGACCGGACTTGGTGTTCGGAAATCGTGCATCTTCGCTCAGCACTTCTCGGATCGAGTCGGCTCCCGTGCCGCTTGTTATCTTTGGAAAGTAACCTTTCTCGATGAACGATTTGACTCGTCCCGCGTCCCGGTACATCCGGACTCCGTGAAAGGCGAGGATGCTCTTCTCGAACTTGGGTGCGGAGGCCTTCTTGGCAATCTCCTTCAGCTCCTCGTCGTCAAACTCGTAGATGTTCTGCTCGCCCTTTCCAAAAAGCCGACTGTACAACACTCTCCCCTCATAATGAGGCTCGCTATTCGAGAGATCGACAGAGTGAATCGCCCCTGACTCTTTCATGGTATCTAAAACCTCGTCCGAGAGTCTCATCCCTCTGAATTCGACTGCCACAGGAGTCGCNCCAGAACTGAATGTTCCAAGAAAGTCTCTAATGCAAGTCGCAAGTTCGCTTTCTTTGATCGGCGAATTGGCACTAATCAGAACCGTCATAACCTCCGCTTCAAGCTGTTTACAAACCTCCTCGAGTCTCTCTAGGAGCGAACGAGCTCCAGGGAGAAGTTTTAGGCCATAATGATCAACAACGATCCGGGGACACCTTACCGAGAAACGGAATTCATCGGGGACTCTCTTTCGCCATTCAGAAGCTGTGGAAACGGCCGGCAGTTCGTAGTAGCTGCTGTTCAGTTCGACGAAGTCGAAGGCTTGCGAATACGCTTCGAGGCTATCTGTTTCGGGGACCTGGAAGTAGGCCCAGCCTCCCGCTCCGACCAATAGCTGAGACATATCTTCAAGAATCCACTTCGATCCCAGTTACTAAGGATAGAGGTTGCCGAACACGAGCCGATTCCTCCTAGGGACCTCCGGCTGGTCATACGCTGAATGGGTCGCCGTGTTCTACCCCACCTCAACCGAGAGCAAGCTAGGATTCTACAGCAAAATATTTCCGACAGTAGAGATCGATTCCACGTTCTATGCTTTTCCGAAAGAGGGCATGGTGATAGGATGGGACAGATACTCGCCCCGAAACTTCGTATTCAATGCCAAACTGCCACAGACCATCACCCATGAGAGATTGGNAGCACTCGGAAAGCCGATCGAAGAAGAACTGGACAAATTCGCGAATCTGATGCTTCCATTGAACAACAGTGGCAAGCTAGGCTGCTTGCTGATCCAGCTTCCTCCTAGATACAAGTTTGATCCTGACCATCTCGAACAATTCCTTTCGCTTCTCCCTCATGGTTTCAAGTACGCCATAGAATTCCGCCACAAATCCTGGCTACAAGACGAGACGTGGAGAACCCTCTCCAAATACAACGTCGCCTACACAATCGTAGACGAACCACTCTTGCCGCCCGAGGTGCACGTGACAGCCGACTTTGCCTACATTCGCTGGCATGGCCGCGGCCAGAGACCATGGTATGATTATCACTACACTGAGCAAGAATTGACCGAGTGGATTCCCAAGGTAAAAGAAGTCGAGAGCTCCGTCAAAACCACTTACGGCTACTTCAACAACCACTTTCACGGATACGCAGTAGAGAACGCGCTCAGTATCCTGAAGATGCTGGACAAACTTACGCCAGCGCAGGATGAAGCGCTCAAGCGCGCGAGAACCCACCTGAAACAGGCGAAGGAGAAGCCGGTCGGGCTGGGCGAATTCACCAGGGGAGGCGAAGACAGGGCAAAGCTCGTAGACTTGTTAGGGGCAGTTATGGGTGAGACTCGTCTGGCTAGATCCTTTACGATTCCCGATGATGATGTGAAGATCAAGGTGGCCAACCTGAAAATCGTCAATGCGAAGATCAGAGACTACAACCTCGAGATGGACAAGGCTTTGAAGACGATCCTTCACGACTGTGGCGATTGGGAACGCGCTATCGAGACCAGACAGTTGTGCAAGCATATCGGAAAGGTTCTGCTAACGATTCCGGAACAGGTAGCACTGGCGTGGGTTTCGGCTATTCATGAGAATCCTGACGCGTGGAAATTCCAACAACCCAAGAAATAGCGGGTCCAAGCCTGTCCTCCGCGAGTCTACTACTCAAAGTCCGAAACCAGGTCGTCGGCTGTCACCGATGCCCACGCTTGGTTGAGTATCGCGAAGACGTCGCTCGGAATAAGAGAAAGGAATTCTTAGACTGGGAGTATTGGGGTAGGCCTGTTCCTGGGTTCGGCGACCCGAACGCTTCTTTGTTGATTGTGGGTCTGGCGCCNGCGGCGCATGGTGGGAACCGGACAGGCCGCGTNTTCACCGGAGATCGAAGCGGGGATTTTCTCTACAAAGCTCTCTACAAGGCAGGTTTTGCGAATCAGCCCACTTCACAGAACTCAGAAGATGGGCTGAAACTAAAGGGCGCGTATGTGACAGCCGCTGTCAAGTGCGCCCCACCCGACAACAAGCCATCTGTGGACGAGACGTCGAACTGCTCCGCGTACCTGGCCAGCGAAATAGACTCGCTAAAAGATCTGACAGCAATTCTCTGCCTGGGACACTTCGCCTTCAACGCTGCAATGAGAACGATTCGGAACAAGTACAATCTCCCGCAATCCTCCTCGAAATTCCGCCACGGAAAAGTGTTGAGGCTTCGTGAAGGAATCCCTGTCATCATTTGCTCCTATCATCCTAGTCCTCGGAACACTCAGACAGGTAAGCTNACTGAGAAGATGTTCCTCTCCGTTCTGCGAAAGACCCTTCGCGAAGGAAGAATCGCCCAGAACAANCCCTGATCGGCGATCGGGGGTGGGGGGNTCTATATGANGCCCAGTTCACGCGTCCATCATCCCAGCAGTACGCTATTCGAAAAACACCGATTCGGCTGTTCTACGCGAGAAACCGGTAGTCTCGCCAGGAAAGGCTTCAGCCAGCGAATCGCCCCCTCCTAGAATCTACAAAAAAGTCTTTCCCGCGACACAAAACTCTCAGTTGGGAGGGAATTAGCAACTAGTAATCTTTCCTCCACCCGGCTCTTTTGGAGAAAGGAATCCGCAGACTGTCACGTTTGAAACCGGGCAATCGCAGAATAAGTCCTGATTCGGAATCTGGGCAGGCAATTTCAGATCGCGAGATTTTCGCGATGAGCTATGCGCCTAGTTTCCACTCTGGAAAAACGGTCGACCGTTCTATTCTGCGCCGTGAACTAGAGGAATCGCCTAGATCAGTTTCAACTGGCGAGAGGCCTCCGAGAAAAAGGGGGGCCGAAATTTTTTTCCCGCGACGCGAGAGCGCTGTTTGGAAGGTAGCTTGGCTATGACTTTGCGCGCGTCAACCGTTTCAATCCTCGGGTCTTGTCACTCATCATCCGGCGTTTATCTAGACGCTCATCTATACGCAGACTGGACGAGATCCGTTTCGCTCCCATCGAACGCAATGCTCGATGCGAAACCTCAACCGCGTCCAGTATCGTTCCGATATTTTCGGCCTCGAGAACAGATGACATCGGCGTCACATCAAAAGTCAGTCCGCGAATCCCCGACATTGAGCGAACTGCCGCCTTAACGTATCGCCCGACACTCGTCCCCGTTCCTATAGGGTGGATGCTGAACTCGGCAATTACAACAATCCGTCTTTTTGCCTTCGGCTGCACGGACAATCGATAGGCAAAGGAAGAGTGGAGAGTTTAGTCTTTACGGACTAGCTGACTAGCCGGTTCTCTCTCACGCCCGGCTTCTGGCGCAGACCATGAGACTCTTCGTACTTCGAGGTCTTGTCGATGTCAAGCTCCATAAGCTGCACCGTCGCCTTCTTGATAATGCCGAAGATCTCCTCTAGCTCCCGCTGCTCAAAATCCTTCAACGACAGATTCCCAATCCACTGCATCCATCCTTGCATGCTCTTCGCGAGAGTAGAGCAGCAGAGACCTATACCATACACGATGTCTAACCTGTCTCTAGGATCCAGATCGGAGATTCGTTTCACTCTATTCCGGGCTTCTTCAACCCACGACTTCGGTTCGTCCGACAATTCCATTTTTGTTTCACACTCTATTTTTCGAGTCGCGATCCACTGCCCACCGGCCCTAAGGACGCCTAAAACCGACCTGCAATCGATCGCGTTAAGAATCCACTCAAGTGTCAATATTAACGTTTGGTGAAACCTTCGGCTCAAAGAGCCCAGAACAAGAACAGTGCAGTTGCTGCGACAATCACAGAGATAGATCGAGGCCTAGCTAGCTCGGTAGCTCCCGCAAAATGCCATCCACCGAACGGATCGACAAAGAGTAGCTGATCCGTGCAAAGATCAAGCCCAGCATTCCTCCCAGGAAAAATGATAATTGTAGAGAAAAAGGCAACAAGAGAAAAACTCTTGCGAGCAACAATAGAACAAGTGGTAGAGACATCAACAGCATCATTACGACTCCGAGAAATGCGCCAATGATCGAGCCGATTATCGTCACAAAGCGTGGCCGGGGACCGTCTGAAAAATCTGGGTAGCGACTGCCGATCGCAACGCCGAGACTCGCTTCTGCCAACACGAGCGTAATGCCTACGGCAATGAAAGTCAGCGCGTCTAGAATTGAGACTTGAAAGAAGAATACTGTAAGCCCGAGCCCGAGAACCAGCCCGATCGTCGAGATCAGGGATGTGAAGAGAATCTTGCTCGTCACAATCGTCCCAGCTTCTAAAGGCAACGAGCTCAAGTTCCACAGCCTCTTCCCTTCTTGACCTATCGAGGTCATTCCGAGAAAGAGCGTCCCGAGTCCTACGCCAAAGAGAAGTGGAACTGCTAAGAATAATGGACTGATCAGGCCCGACGCCGCGCTCGTGGTTGGCGCGGGAGAGAAGATCGCCGGGAACGAGATCATCACTGGGAGAATTATCGGAATAGCCATCAACCGGACCACCTCCTTTCTCCGGGTGGCGGAACGAATCTCACGCCTCACAAGCGCCAGGGAAATAACGCTGACTCCGATCTTCCTAAGTCGACTGACGCCAGATATCGTTCCTGCGTTTGAGAAATGAAAAGATGGAGGAGTGGCGACCCAGAACCTGGACCGAAGGGCGAGCGCTATGGAAGCAAGGGCTGCAAGAAATCCTAAGCTGAGCGTTAAGAAGTACGCCGAACTCAACGCGTCCGACCTCAGAATGCTTGTAATGCTTAGGGTCGGCCAGATTAATGGCACGAGAATGGTTGCAGCGTTCGCGGCTGCGACGGAGTTAATGATTCGTATTATGAGGAAGCCGCTGAACAGGGTTTGAGTGAACAGTAGGATCAGTATTACTCCGAGGATTCGTAGGAGGATCATCGAGCGTCCGCCGACCTTGTTGAAAGCTGTACTGGCACGAGCAAGCAGGGATCTTAGAATTTCTAACGTAACCGAGCCGATGAATGCTGCAACGACGCTAGCCACAACCAGTACGAAGAATGCTGACGTGTTGCCGGTCAAGATCCCTATGGGCAGACTGAAGCCGACAGTGACTAGTACCAAAGGTGAGTAGGTGTAGCTGGTCGAGAGTGTAGAAGCTAGAACGTACTCCGATGGCGAGATTGGCAACCAGTTTATCGAATCGGCTGACTCGGACTCCGAGGAGGCGTTTAGCTCCCAGAGGAGACCCATCGTGAAGAAGAAGCCTATCAAAAAGATTGGGATTCCGCCGAATATCGTCTCGACAATCTGGCCAATGTCCGCAGGACTCGCACCTGCTCCTCTCAGGAAGGAGACCGTGGCAGTTCCGAACCCAACCCCGGCGGCGAACATTGCCGAGCCGATCAGCGCGATGAGAATCGGCCTGTTGGTAATGCTGTTCGATAGAAAGCTCCGTCGGGTATTGCGGAGCCGCGAGAGCATTAGAATATTGGCAAACTTGAGCAGTACACGGATTCTCATATCCGGAAGGCCTCAACAATATCTTCGACTCCCTTGGTCCCTGTCAGTTTGAGAAAGACGTCCTCAAGCCCGGAATGGGAAAGCCCGGCCTTTTCTCGCAACTCTTGCGCGGTGCCCTCTGCGAGGACGTGGCCGTTCTGGAGTATTGTGAGACGATCACAGATCGCCTCAGCAATCTCAAGCACATGAGTACTGAAGATCGTCGTAACCCCATCTCGCGCAAGACTATGGATAAGCTCCTTGACCACCCGCGCAGATTTCGGATCAAGCCCGTTCAGAGGCTCGTCCATCAACAGTATTTTCGGATGGTGAAGAATAGCTCCCATTATGGCAACTTTCTGCTTCATGCCTTGCGAGTAGCCAGTCATAGTCTCGCCTTGCTTTCCTTCTAAGTCGAGCGCTTCGATGAGGCGAGTGATTCGCTCCTTCTTCTCTTCGTAAACAACGCCTCGAACATCGGCGACAAAATCTAGATACTCTGTCGCAGTCAGGAACTCGTATAGCCTCGGCGATTCCGGGACATACCCGACCAGCCGTCGGATTTCCATGGGAGCCTTCTGCACGTCAACGCCGAGCACTCTCACCCACCCTGACGAAGGACGGATCAAGCCAAGTAGAGTCTTCAGCAGACTCGACTTACCGGACCCATTCTGTCCCAAGAGTCCTCGCACTTCTCCCATACGCACGCTTAGCGAGAGATCGTTGAGACCAAGAACTTGTCCGTAGAACTTGCTAAGATGCTCCGCTTCTATTGCCGGGTTGGCAGAATGCATGTTCCCATGCTTCGGAGTCGTCGCGAGGAAGTTTAGCCTGTTGTCTCCGGACCGAATGAAAAAAGGGAAAAGAAAACCGAGGGGACAGTTGCCTATTGTGTCGAGCCTGGCGGACCCGCGACTGGGCCGGGTGGCTGGTTTGGTGCTGGACCGGTCGTTCCCGTCATAGCCATGGTTCCAGTGCGTCTGCGTCTGAAGAGGAAAGCGAAGACTCCTCCGATGCCTGCGGCGACTGCGACTGCGATGAATATAGCTGTCAGGAATCCGACGTTGCTAGCGGGCTGGTAGTACGCGGTGTATTCGGGGTCGTTGACGATCTTGTATCCGCTCCAAGTCGGGTAGGATATTATGTAGAGATAGCTTGCGACTTGGAAGTTTGCCATGCCTGTTCTGGCCGCTTTGAAGAGGGTTGGGTCGACGTGATAAACGAAGACTGGCAGGAAGCTCATGAAAACGTTCTGGACCCCCGCGTAGACCGGGTTGCCTCCCCAGGCAGGTCTGTTGGCAGTTCTTGCGGTAACGTTGTAGTTTGTCTGGGTTCCACTCGTGTAGTTGTACAGCTGGTAGCTCGGTTTCGCGCCGAAGTCGGTTCTGAACACTCTTTCATTGTCGCTGGCAACTGTGTTGACGCCAGTATGAGTAACGTCGGATTCACTGTTGTTGTCCACGCTTGACCCGCTATCTGTGTTGTCACTCGTTGTGGTGCTGGCGAGAACAGCCATGTGGGATTGAACAATTGACAGCTTGTATCCACTCTGTGCTAGGTACTGGTAGACTGTCTGCGTCCCGCGTGATTGTCCATTGAGATTGTAGGTTCCTGTTGCGTTCAAGTGCAAGACCTGGGGGGTAGCAGTCAACAGATAGAGGTCTGTCATCTTTCCTACAGTGTAACTCGTGGTGAGAGTCGCAGTCTTCGCGGAGGGATCAAGTGCCAGAGCGTAGCTGAATGACAGCTGTGAGTACTGGGCAAATGCTCTGGGAGTCGAAGAGTCCCAGAGCGGGAGCAGGGGATCAGGATAGATTCTCCACCAGATAGCGTTGAGATTAGTATAGTTGAGGCCCCAAGTCCAGTGGTTGCTGGACGTCGAGGTCAAGGGAATAATCTGGCTATTGGCAACGTATGTTGGAACCGGATGAGTCCCAAAGGCAGAGAGAGTATATCCGAGGCTGAACGAAGCGTAGACTGAATCGCCTCGGTCTGGAGTGTTGGGGTAGACGTCGGTCGTCCCGTTCTCTGTGAAAGCTACTAGCGAGAGGAAGGATGATGCTGTTATCGCATCCTGGCCTTGTGGTGTCTTGAAGTGTTCGAAGACTGTCTGGATTGGGATAGTGACGTTCATGTTGTTGTGGGTTGCGTTGAGGAGACCCGCGTAGAATAGCTGGAAGCCACCCACATTGATGTAGTTGGTATAAATGTACGCGTGCTGATTCTGGATCAGAATATCACTAACGTTGTTCGTAGCTGCGTATTGGCGTACATAATCATAATAGTCGACCACTTTCGAGAAGCTTTGGGCTTGAAAATCAGTTCCCTGGAGGCCGACGGCGGCGTAGGTGTTCTTGGGAACGACCGTAGCGAGCATCAAAGCTCCTAGGACGAGGAGAGAGAGTGCTCTGAATCTTCGAAGATGGAATCTGGTCATTTTTCATCCTGTATATCCGCTCCAATCAACAAGCCGGACATAGAACTCGCGTAACCTAGCATGTTACATGCTGGAAACATGACTCGGCCTGGAAACCGATGCAACGTTCGAGATTTGCTTGTCTAGACGCACATTATGCGAGCGTTAGTTGTCCTCGCCGCCACCNTCATCCCCGCCACCCCACTCGTCATCCTCTCCCCACTCGTCTTCCCCGCCCCAGTCTTCGTCTTCACCCCATTCCTCGCTCGCAGTAATGGGCCAGAGAATATTGGTCATGTGAAAACTGGGTTCGCGCGAAAGGGTGGCTACTTAAAAGCCTTCCCAGAAGCTAGCTCTTCACTCGAGTCCCTGACATTTTCTCCGCTGATGCATCAGCTGTTCTTGCAGCCCAGCAAAGATGACGAGTGTTGTGAGCGACACCGTAGCGACCGTTCCGATCCAGAGTTAGTAATCCTGTTCCTAGCCCAAGAGTCTTAGTGGCGTGACGGATAGTCATTGTTGCTGCAGAAAGAGCNTTGCCACGTCTCATCAGATCGCACGCCGCCTTCGATATAACTAACCTCATGGCTTGCTCACCTATACCGGTACTGTCGCTGCCCCCGATTTGTTGTCCGCGTAGAGACCTGCGCCGAGTATCGCACTGTCGCCAATTCTTCCCGGAAGCTTGAGAGACTCCGCCCGTGGAACACGCCGCGGCCAAGTTTCCATCACGATCGAGACCAAGGGCACCAACCGTATCAGAGGGTTTAGCAAGAAAATGCTCGATGATCTCGGCACTCGTTCCCGATAAGTACGGAAATCTGTTGCCTCTCAGATTACGGATTCCTTTCCTCCACGCTTTCACTCTCTTGCGGACTCGCAAGTCCGCCTTCACTAGTCCGTTTGCTAATGCTATGTCCCTAGCTGCTACACCTGCGATGAGAACGTGGTTAGTCCTGTCGAAGACGATTCTTGCCGCCTTGATAGGATTCTTGATGTCTCTTAGTAGAGCGATGCCAGCTCCTTGGAGAGTCTTTCCATCCATGAGGGCTGCGTCAGTCTCAATGTCGCCAACAAGGTTGAGTGATGAGCCTCTCCCGGCATTGAACACGGTGTTGTCTTCCATCGCGACAACCGCGACTTGAACCGCGTCGAGGGCAGAATCACCTCGGGATAAGGTCCGGAAGCNACGATCAGCGGCGACCCTTACTCCGTTCAAGCCTCGCTTGTGGAGTTCTGACGGCCAGTCACCTGCTCCTCCATGAACGATGATGACTGGTTTGGCGGGTCGCATACTCGGGCGGAGACCGTTGATGTATCGGCTATAAGCGTCCCTCGCTAGGAATCGACCCGCTGATGACTAGGCTCGTTGGAATGAGCATTGATGATATCAAGGAAGCTGCGAAACTCGTTCTAGCAGGAGGGCTCGTCGCCTATCCAACCGATACGGTGTACGGTCTAGGCTGCAACCCATTCGACACTGATGCGGTGGAACGACTAGTCAAGGCGAAAGAGCGCATCAAGGGCTCACTACCAATTCTCGTAGGCTCTCTCAAAGATGCGGAGAGACTCGGAGAGATGAATGAAGTGGCGGCAGTACTGGCGAACAAGTTCTGGCCAGGCCCCCTAACGTTGGTCCTCGGGGCACGCAGAAGTTTTCCACTAAAAGTCACCGGCGATTCCGGATTGGTCGGCCTGCGAATTCCCAACCAGGAAACGGCAGGGAGACTGATTCAGGAATCCGGTGGGGCACTTATCGGTACGAGTGCAAACATCTCGGGTCACACCTCACTAAGAACGGCGGAGAATGTGGTCAGAGAGTTGGAAGGTCGGGTTGATCTTGTAATAGATGGGGGTCCTTCTCCGCTTGGCAGAGAATCGACAGTTGTGAGGGTCTTCGGAGACGAAATCACCGTGCTTAGGGATGGGGCGATTTCTCGGGACGATATTCTTAAGGCACTACCCACCAGGCGGGCGTGTTAGGCTCTCGGGACGCGACACTTGATTCACGACTTTAACCTTCTCCTATCGAGTGCCAGGGGCAATGAGAGAGAGGCGAACCATGAGATTCGATACTTGCTTAGGGAGCTTGGAGATGCGTCTCCCCAGACAGACTTTGCGCTTGTCAGCGGGCTTACCGTTGCGAAAACTTCCCTAGATCCGGTGATGGTAGTGTCGAAGCTCTGGCCAGTTCTCAAATATCGGCCTTGGCAGTTCAGATACATTCTCAAGGTGAAACCTGTGGAGGAGGTAGTTCCGTGTGACATTCCCAGCATTGGCGCAGCGGTTGTCAACCGCGCGAGACAGGTGGGTGTTGATGAGACGTTCAGGGTCTCGCTGGAGAAACGTCGGAGCCGGGTATCTTCGAAAGAGATCATAGACGCGGTTGCCTCGAAGGTTCCCCGAAAGGTTGAGCTGCGGAATCCGGACAAGATAGTCTTGATTGAAGTGATCGGGGATGTCGCAGGAGTATCGGTCATCTCGCCGCGTGGAATTTTGGGTATTGAGAAGGAGAAGAGGCGTCTCTAGTCTGGAATCTCCAGCAGCGCNGAACGTTCAGCTATCANTCGTTTCAGAACTGAAGAATCGGTCTCTNCTTCAAACTTGGCCGCTTCCATCGCCCTATTTGTGATGCCGTATGAGTGCTGCAGTTTCGCCGCTCTCCGTTTTGATTGGATCTCGATTAGATCGTCATCTGGTTCGCCGCTGACGATCGATTGTGCTTCGCGAGCTAGCTCTTCTAGAGCCGCTTTTGACTCGGACAATGCGACAATAGC
>JGI25382J37095_10000007_pt1 | contig 27817 bp, 26 predicted proteins | sample GraSoi013_1_40cm_3_FD_37095 | JGI IMG/M metagenome (IMG submission 37095)
GGAGCATAGATGGTTCGGCCAGCGGTCGGCCCGGCCAAGGTTCCACCCCGTGTAGGTGCCCAAGGGCGCCTGGAGGGTGGGGGAGCGGACCCCGCCCAGGTCGTCGCCGTCAGCGTCAACCTGAGGAACCAGGATCATGTACTGCCCGGTTCCCACGACCTGCGGCGGCTCGATGGTGATGATCCCCGACTGGTCCTCGCCATTGAACAGCGGGCCCCGGTTCCGGACCCGCAGGGGGTTGGCCAGGGCCAGGAACGTGACGGCCGGCCGGCTGATCTGCTCGTAGTTGTTGGCCGGGATCGACGGGAAGTTGACCTGCGGGGGCGGCACGAGCGTGCCGTCCCGCAGCCGCGGCACCGCGCTCGGCGGCGGCTGGACGTCGTCCTTGACCCAGTCGGTGAACGCCTTCCAGGGGGCCCGCATCGTCTCCCGCTGGGGGTTTGGGTTGGTCTGCTGGTAGCACTCCCCGAAGGGGCCTCCGAGCGAGGGCGGCATGGTCGTGGGGGTCGCCGAGCCGATCTCGCAGCATGTGGCGGTGTCGAAGCAGATGCACTCAGTCGACCCCACCGAGACCGCGACGCGGAACGGCGCGTCCTGCGCCCTTTGCGGGCGCCGGCCAGAGCACGAGAACCGCGGCGACGACGCAACTGGTCGGGCGAAAACGGAGTATGCTACGCAGGGCGGCGCGACGGTGAGGCGTGGTGAGACACCTGAGCTGAAATGAACAGTGTGTCGATTGTCATCCCGGTTTACAACGAGATCCGGACACTCGCCGAAATGCTGGATCATGTCCGCATAGCCCCGACGGCTGGCCTCAAGAAGGAGGTCATCGTCGTTGACGACGGCTCGACGGACGGCTCGAGGGAGTACCTCCAGCAACTCGACGAGAACGGCGTGTCCTGCCTCTTCCACGAACGCAACCAGGGCAAGGGGGCCGCGCTCCGGACAGGCTTCGCTCGCGCAACCGGAGATGTCGTGCTCGTTCAGGACGCGGACCTCGAGTACGACCCGGAGGAGTACCCGAAGCTTCTCCGCCCCATCATCGACGGCAAGGCGGATGTCGTCCTGAGTTCACGGTTTCTCGGCGACGAGGCGCATCGTGCCCTCTACTACTGGCATGCCGTGGGGAACAAGTTCATCACGACTCTCTCGAACGTGTTCACGAATCTGAACCTCACCGATATCGAGAGCTGCTACAAGGTCTTCACCCGGCAAGTCCTCACGCGGATCCGTATCGAGGAAAACCGCTTTGGATTCGAGCCCGAGATCGTGGCGAAGGTTGCGCGCCTGCGGTGTCGGGTCTACGAGATCGGCGTCTCTTACGCCGGCCGCACCTACGACGACGGAAAGAAGATCACCTGGAAGGACGGCGTCCGCGCCCTCTGGTGCATCGTCAAGTATTCCCGGTGACGCGCCACACGTGCTTGACATTTTCCGACGATCGCCCGTCGAAGGAAGCGCGGCTCCTGTCCGTGGGCAGGAAGATGGCCGAGGTGCCACCGAGAGCTTGCCGTGTCCCCCACCGGACTCCGAGTCCACGAAGGTTGCGGCTCTCTCCTTCGGAGCACGAGATTGGCTCTTCATCGCCGCGTTGCTGGCCGCGGTCGTCGTCGTCTACCGACCGGCCTGGAACGGTGGGTTTCTCTGGGATGACCGTGCCCACGTAACCCACCCCGATCTCCGATCCTGGCACGGCCTCACGCGTATCTGGTTCGACCTGGAAGCCACCCAGCAGTATTACCCGCTCGTGCATACCGCCTTCTGGGTCCAACACCGGCTGTGGGGAGACACCCCGCTGGGCTATCACCTGGTGAATATCCTCCTGCATTTCGTCGCTGCCGTGATGGCGGCTCTGACCCTGCGCCAGCTTTCCATCCCCGGAGCGTACCTGGTCGGGGCGGTGTTCGCCCTCCATCCGGTGCACGTGGAGTCGGTGGCGTGGATCACCGAGCTCAAGAACACCGTGTCGGCCGTGTTCTACCTCGGCGCGGCGATGGCCTACCTCCGCTTCAACCAGAAGAGCGAAACTCGGCTGTATCTGGTGGCGCTGACACTCTTCGTGCTCGCGCTGTGCAGCAAAACGGTGACAGCGACATTGCCGGTGGCACTGCTCCTGATCCGCTGGTGGCAGCGCGGCCGGCTGTCGTGGCGGCGTGACGTCGCGCCCCTGGTTCCCTTCTTCGTCCTGGGCGCGGGGGCGGGACTGTTCACGGCATGGGTCGAGCGCAAGCTCATCGGCGCGGAAGGCGCGGCGTTCGATCTCACGATCGTAGAACGCGGCCTGATCGCCGGGCGCGCGACGTGGTTCTACCTGGTCACGCTCTTCTGGCCCACGAATCTGACTTTCATCTATCCCCGATGGCACATCAGCCAAGCCGTCTGGTGGCAGTACCTGTATCCTACCGCCGCGCTTTTGGTCCTGGCCGTGTTGTGGATCGTGCGGAGGCGGTGGCGCGGGCCGCTCGCGGGAGTGCTGTTTTTCGTCGGGACGCTGTTCCCGGCGCTGGGCTTCTTCAACGTCTACCCGTTTCTCTTCTCGTTCGTGGCCGATCACTTCCAATACTTGGCCAGCCTCGGGATGATCACGCTCGCGGGCGCCGGCATCGCCCGGATCCTGGAGCGATGGCGACTGTGGTGCCGGCCGTTCGGATATGCGCTGTGCCTGGCCGTGCTGTCGACGTTGGCTGTCCTGACCTGGAAGCAAAGCCATCTGTACGCCGACGTCGAGACACTCTACCGGGCGACGATCCGAAGCAATCCCGAGTGCTGGATGGCCTACAACAATCTGGCCGGTTCGCTGATTGCGCGCGGAGCGACCGACGAAGCTAGGGGTCTTGTCCAGAGGGCGCTGAAACTCAAACCCGACTACCCCGAGGCGCACAACAATCTGGGACTCGTGCTGGGCAGCCGTGGACAGGTCGACGAGGCGATCGCCCACTACGAGAAGGCCCTGGATCTCAGGCCCACGTATGCGGAGGCGCACAACAACCTCGGCTTCGCCCTCGCCGGCCGCGGCGAGATCGACCAGGCGATCGTCCATTATCAGCAGGCATTGGAGAGCGACGCCGGATATGCCGGGGTCCACTACAACCTCGCGATGGCTCTCATCGCCCGGGGAGACGTCGATCAGGCCGTGGCTCATCTTCGGAAGGCTCTGGAGCTCGGGCCGGAGTACGCCGAGGCGCACAATAGCCTCGGAATCATCCTGGTCAACCGCCGACGGGTCCATGAGGCGGTCGTCCACTTCCAGAAGGCCGTGGAACTCAGACCGCAGTACGCCGAGGCGCACAACAACCTCGGAATCGTGCTGGCCCGTAGCGGCCGAGTCGACGAAGCGATCGCGCATTTCCGGAAGGCCCTGGAGATCAACCCCGCGTCCACGGAGGTGCGCAATAACCTCGGCATGGCACTGGCCATCCGCCGGCGCGTCGACGACGCCACCGCTCCGTACCCGCAGACGCTGCCAACCAAATGAGGACGCGGTGCGTGGCACCTGCTACGCCTGCGTCAAGTGCGAGCGCGTCGTCGAGCTCCACGACCCCGGCGCGCAACTTCGAGGACCTGGCACGGGCCTTCGGGACGTGAGCGCCGACGTCAGCTGACGCCAGGCGCGCGCAGATCGCTCGCGGCGACGCCCCTCACGACGCCGCCCGCCCTCGGCGGGACACGCCTTCGGCCCATCGCGCGCCGAGGCGAACGGCGGCGATCGCCAGGAGGATGCCCGCCACCCAGCGGGCGAGCACCGTGAGACCGGCGGCGTCGAGAGCGGGCCACTGGACCTTCCAGAGCACGTCGGCCCGCTCCGCCATCCAGTGCCAGCCCGTATGAGCGGCGAGGGCCGACAGGATGATCGTGCCGACGCGCCCGACGAGCACGTGCCTGAGCAGCAGAGCGAGCGCGGGCAGCACGACCGCCAGCACGAGGATCTGCCCGATCTCGATGCCGACGTTGAACGAGAAGAGCGAGACGAGCAGGTGCCGCCCGGCGAACTGGAAGTTCTCCTTCAGGCCGTACGAGAAGCCGAAGCCGTGGACGAGGCCGAAGAGCCCGGTGACGAGCCAGCGCCGTCCGAGGTTGGGGCCCACGATGTTCTCGAGGGCCATGTAGACGATCGACGCCGCGATGACCGTCTCCACGAAGGGAGGGAACCACGCGCCGGCCGGAGCCAGGTCGTAGGCCGAGCCGAGGAGCGTGATCGAGTGAGCGACCGTGAACGCGGTGATGATCGGCAGTACCTGCCGCAGGCCGCGCAGGGGGATGACCAGGCACAGCAGGAAGAGCAGGTGGTCGATGCCGCTCAGGATGTGCCCGATGCCGAGCATGATGAAGCCGAGCGCGGCCTGGTACCAGGTGGGATTGAGCGCGACGGTCCCCGAGCGGCTCGTGATCACCATCGCCCGGCTGTCCTCGCCGAGCGGCAGGTAGCGGATCGCGAGCTTCAGGTAGTCCTTCAACCAGAGAGTGACCGTCGTCCGGATCGTGAACTGCGACGCCGGCGAGACGATCGGATACGTCAGGTGCGCGTCGAGGAAGCCCTGGTCGATGTAGATCGTCGTGCCCGGATCGACGGGGCGCGCCACGTGGGCGACGGCCTCCTCGTAGCTCTCGAAGGACCGGTCGGACGGCAGCGTCAGGCGCCCGATGGCCGTCGCGGGGACGAGGGAGCGGCCGTTTTCCCGGATCTCGATCTCCTTCCCCAGCCTGGCCAGCGCCCGTTCGATGGCCGGTCCCGCCCGGGCCAGGTCCAGCTCGCGCCCGATGGCAGGAAAACTCGTGGCTCCCAGAACGTGAATGGGCACGCGGATCACGAGGTGAGCCTGCCCCGGCTCGAGCTTGACGAACGCGTTCATCAGGCTCGCCATCGTGAATTCGTGGGCGAGGGCAGAGCCCGGGATCACCGCCGCCTGAACGAGGAGGACGAATCCGGCGACCTTGAGGCGGCTGCGGGCCGTCATGTCCGTCTCCACCGGGGATGGGGGACGGCCGGGAGCGCTTGCGCTCCCGGCCGCCCGATTGCGGTGCTAGTCGTCGTTGTCGCCCTTGACCGGATCGTAGTGAGGAAGGCTAAGGCTGGGGGAGCCGTTCGGATGGAGGATTTCGAGCTGGTCCTCCGGCACGTTGCCGTCACGCTTGAACCTCTGGACGCGCCGGCCGTTGATCGTCTCCCCCGTGTAGAGGTTGCCCTTGGAGTCGACGGCGAGGCTGTGCAGGAACGTGAACTCGCCCACCCCGTGGCCGGGACGGCCGAAGCCGCCCAGAATCGTGGCGGCCACCCGATCGAAGATCCAGACTATCTCGTTGCCGCCATCCGACTCGTACATCTCCTTCTGCTTCTTGTCCGCCGAGAAATCGACGTCCCAGGCCGACCCGGCAGTGCCCAGAGCCGTTCCCGGACAGACGGCGCTCCCGCTAACCCCAGTACACGGCACGACGGGAATAATCCGCACGGGCTGACACACGGGCTCACCACCGAGACCGGTATTCGCGCAACTCGTCGGGTGCTTCTCGAAGACCTGGATCCGATCGCTGCCGCGATCGCACGCGTACACGAGCCCGTCAGCGCCGAGCACGACGCAGTGAGGATGGCCGCCATCGGCGGGCTGGAACAGACCCGGGCCGGTGCCCACGCTGCCCCACTGGCGCAGGAAGTTCCCGTTCTTATCGAAGACGACGACGCGGTGGTTGCCGTAGCCGTCCGCGACGTAGATGTCACCGTTCGAGGGATCCACCGCGATGTCAGGCGGCTGGTTCAGGAGCGTATGACTCTTGTTTGCGAGAGCGTTAGTCCCCGAGTTGCCGCAGGTGTTGGCTGGCGGGTTGTCGCACACCCCCTTGGTGCCGATCTGCAGCAGCAGGTGGCTGCCATCGTGCGACCACTTCTGCACGATGCCGTCACCGTTACCGCCGATCCAGACGTTGTCCTGAAAATCCACGAAGCAGCCGTGGATGCTATTCGGCAGGACGCTCCGGTTGCCCCAGGCGTTCACCACGTTGCCGTCCTGATCGAACTCGATGACCGGCGGGGCGACGGTCGCCACGAGGGTCTCCGGCGAGACCAGGTTGCCCCGGTTGACCGTGAAGAGGTGATCGTTCGAGTCGATACAGGTTCCGGCCATCTCGCCGGTCACCCATTTGTCGCGGAGCGGCTTGGGATAGAACGGATCGGCCACGAACCTCGGGACCTTCGGCTTGTCGGCGTTGGCGCTTTTGACCGCCGGCTGCCAGAATCCAAGGGCGACGACGAGCGCCGCCAGGATCATGCCTACTGAGACGTACCGCAGACGCTTCATAGGGCCTCCCTTCTCTTCACACGAGGACTACGCCTCAGACACTCGAGAGCCGCTCGGGCTCCTCCTTTCTTCCCGTCAGGGCCGCAGACGCTGCCTCGGGCGCCCGAAGCCGGATCAGACTGCATCGCTATCAGTCAGAGATCGGCCGGGGTCGTCATTTCGTACGATCGTTGACCGCGCATCCTCCTTTACTGCCCCGCTCCTCGTCAGTTGTCATTCTTGCCGGTCGGCAGCCCCTCACGACTTTCTTGTACTCGCCGCGGCGTGTCGGCCATGAAAGGGACGTGCCCCGGGTAGAGGTCGTTGCAGGCCGACGGCTCCGGTCTGGGCGGACCAACCTCTCCCCTGTGCTGGGCACCATGGACGGGCCGGCGCCACAGCCTCGGGCGCCGGCTACGGGAGGACCGCCGCGTCAGGCGCGGCGGTCAGCTGTGAATGGTGCGGTCGGCTCCTGAGCCCGGGAGGCGCGTCGCGCGCGGCAGGAGGGGGAAGGAGCGTGGAGCAGTCCTCGACGATGCGGTGCGCATGACCATCGGCCTCCCTGCTTGGCGAGCCGTATAGTCGATTGTCGACAACCCACTGTCAAGATAAATCTGCCACCACCCGGCCGGCCTTACCCCTGCCTGGTCTCCTGGCGTGACGGATAGGCGGTCGGGATGCTACCAGCGCCCGCGACTGCGCGTCAAACCGGGGTCCGCACACGGTGGCCCCGCCCGTTGACAGCGCGCGGGGCCGCTGTCTAGATTCCTGGGTCACCGCGCTGACGCCGAAGCGTACTCATCATCGCGCCCTCAGAGAAAGGAGTGGCCCGTGAGCACACCGCCATCCGCATCGTCTGCCCGTCACGAGGTCCGGCAGGTCGCCCCCAAGCTCATCGAGCTCAGCGAGACCGTGCTGTACGCCGATGTCTGGGAGCGGCCCGGACTTTCCAAGCGCGACCGGAGCCTGATCACGGTGGCGGCGCTGACCGCCATGGGCCGCGCCGACCAGCTCCCCGTGCACATCGAGCGCGCGCTCGCCAACGGCGTCACCCGAGAGGAGATCGGCGAGCTCATCACCCACATCGCCTTCTATGCGGGCTGGCCGGCGGCCATGACCGCGGGCCGCATCGCCAAGAGGGTCTTCGACGGGAGCAAGCCATGAAGATCGGGTTCATCGGGCTCGGCACCATGGGGCGGCACATGGCGTCCAACTTGATCAAGGCGGGCCACGGCCTCGTGGTCCACGACGTGCGCCGGGAGGCGGCGGCGCCCCATCGGGAGGCCGGTGCGCGCTGGGCCGAGACGCCGCGGGCGGTGGCGGAGGCGACGGACGTGGTGTTCACGTCGCTGCCGGGCCCGCCGGAAGTGGAGGCGGTCGCGCTCGGAGAGCAGGGGCTCCTGGCCGGGCTGGCGGCGGGCAAGGTCTACTTCGACCTCACGACCAACGCGCCGGCGCTCGTGCGCCGGATCCACGGGCTGTTCGAGGCCCGCGGGATCCACATGCTGGACGCGCCGGTGAGCGGCGGCCCTCGAGGAGCCGAGACGCGCAGGCTCGCCCTCTGGGTCGGGGGAGACGAGGCGGTGTTCGAGCGCCACCGGCCCGTGCTCGATGCCATCGGAGATCAACCGTATTATGTCGGCCCCATCGGCGCCGGCTCGATCGCGAAGCTGGTCCACAACTGTGCCGGCTACGTGATCCAGACGGCGCTGGCCGAGGTGTTTACGCTGGGCGCCAAGGCGGGCGTCGATCCCCTCGCGCTGTGGAAGGCGGTGCGCCAGGGCGCGGCCGGGCGGCGCCGTACATTCGACGGCCTGGTCGATCAGTTTCTGCCTGGCCGGTTCGAGCCGGCGGCGTTCACCTTGCGGCTGGCCCACAAGGACGTGACGCTGGCGACCGCCCTCGGCCGCGAGCACAAGGTGCCCATGCGTCTGGCCAATCTCGCGCTCGAAGAGCTGACCGAGGCGCTCAACCGGGGCTGGGGCGAGCGCGACTCGCGGGTCGCCATGCTCTTGCAGGAAGAGCGCGCAGGCGTCGAGATCCGTGTACCCGACACGGCGATCCGCCAGGCGCTCGAGCTCGACCAGCACACGGCCGGCCACGTCGGCCGGAAGCGTCCTCGTCCTCGTCGTCGATGACGATGTGGACGCGCGCGTCTTGCTCACCCTGGTCCTCGAACAGTGTGGCGCGCGCGTCACCGTCGCCGGCTGCGTCGGCGAGGCAGTGGAAGCCGTCGAGCGGCTCCGGCCCGACGTGCTGGTCAGCGACATCGGGATCCCGGGCGAGGACGGGTACGCGCTCATCAAGCGCGTGCGGGCGCTCACGCCCGAGCGGGGAGGAAGCATTCCGGCCGTGGCGTTGACGGGCCACGCGAGACCAGAGGATGCGGTGGAGGCGCTCCGGGCGGGGTTCCAGGTGCATCTCCCGAAGCCCGTCGAGCCTGCCGATCTGGTCCGGATGGTCGCCCAACTCGTCAACGGCAGGCGGGAGCGTTAACGGCTGGCGCCCGATCCCGCCCGCAGCTTGTCCTTGAACTGCTCGACGGTCAGCACCCAGGCGATCGAGCGNGCCATCAGCTCGAGCGCCATCCAGTGGTGGTCCTTGCCGCGCATGCTGGCCACGCAGTCGGAGATGACGACGGTCTGGTAGCCGCGGTTGGAGGCGGAGAAGGCGGTGGAGTAGACGCAGGTGTCGGTGTTGACCCCGCTCAGCACCACGGTCTCGGCCCGGTACACGCGCCGCAGCAGGAAGTCGAGGTCGGTTCCGAGGAACCCGTCGAGCGACTTCTTGGTGGTGACGTGCACGTCCTCGGGGGCGACCAGGATGGCCGGCACCTCGGCCTGCGGCGAGCCCTCCTGCCGGTCGGGAATGCGGCGCACGCCGGCCTGGGCGTTCTGGGAAAGCTGATGCTTGAGATTGATCTGGAAGGTCTGGCCGGCCAGCACGCCGCGCTGGAGCTCGGCCGGCCGCCGCTTGACGTAGACGTGGANGACGGGCAGGCCCTCGCCCCGNGCGAAGTCCAGGAGGTCGCGGGCGTGCTTCATGACCCGCTCGGCCTCGTCGGCGGCCACCGGCGAGGAGGCGACCTCCAGATCGAGATAGTCGCGCTGCATGTCCACCGTGACGACCACCGTGCGGCGGGGCTCGATGGTGAGGAGCGTGTGCATCCGCTCCCGGTAGGCGCTGCGGTCCTGGAACTCGACGGGGGGCTTCATGGCGCGTTCCTCCTCGGTGAGCGGGCTCGACCCGACCTTATATAGATGGTCGCCGGGGCCCAACGCAACTGCGATCGGACGGCTGGCGCGGGGGTCCGGAACCTCGTACACTCTGGCCCATGTCAAGCCCGCCGGAGGTGACATGACGTGACGTTCCCGCTGGAGTCCGCCGCGCCATCCGCGCTCGGGCTGGATCCGAGGGCGCTGGAGCGCCTGCGCGAGCTGATCATTCGGCACATCGTGGATGGACGCTATCCGGGCGCGCAGATCGCCATCGCCCGCCGCGGCCGGCTCGCTCTCTTCACCACCATCGGCGACGCGCGGCTCGATCCCCAGCGNGTGGTGGCGCGCGACGACACCCTCTGGCTGCTCTACTGGAACACCAAGGTGATCACCGCTTGCGCCGTCGCGCTGCTGGCCGACCACGGCGCGCTCTCGCTCACCGACCGGGTCGCCAGTTACGTGCCCGGCTTCGAGGTCCATGGCAAGCGCAGGATCACCATCCTCGAGCTGCTGACGGACCAGGGCGGCTTCCTGGGCGCGGAGGTCCCGCCGGAGGCCTGGAACGATCACGAACTCCTCAGGCGGTGCGTGTGCGACTTCGCCCTCGAGTCGACGCCCACGCCGGCGTCTGCCCTGGCGGCGATCGATGCGCTCACCAGAACCGACTACCGCGCCTTCGTTCGCGCGCGCGCCACCTATTGGACGGCGGCGGTGCTGATCGAGGGGCTCACCAAGACCGACTACCGGGCCTTCATCCGCGAGAACATCATCGAGCCGCTTGGCCTGGCCGACGAGCTCTTCGTCGGCCTGCCGGACTCGCAGCAGGCGCGGGCGGCCGACTTGCACGAGCCCTCGTTCGACGGCGCCCGCCAGATCCGGCGCGCCGACGAGAACAACGCCGTGTTCCGTCGCGCCGGCATCCCAAGCAGCGGCGGCTACGGCACCGCGCGGGCGATGGCGGCCTTCTACCAGATGCTCGTGCAGGGCGGCACGCTGGCCGGCGTGCGGCTGCTCTCGCCGCGCATGGTCGCCTACGTCATCCGCGACTTCACGGGCGACCGCGTGGATAACCACACCGGCATGCCGATGCACCGTGGCCTGGGCCCCCACTCGCCGGGGACCGCCGAGACCATCCGGGGCCTCGGCTCGCTCGCCTCGGCGCGCACGTTCGGCGACGGCAGCGGGGGCTCCTCCTGCTGCTGGGGCGATCCCGACTCGGGCGTGTCGTTCGCCTATATCACCAACAGCCGCGTGCCCGATCCCTGGCACAGCACACGGGTCGACCTGGTCAGTAACCTGGTCCACTCCGCCATCGACTAGTGCGGCTCCGACGAACGTCGCCCGACCTCGCACCGTCGAGACGTCACCGCTCGCCTCGCGGCGCTCGTGCCTGCGGTAGCTCGGGCGCCGCTCGGCTCACACTGCGGGGCCTCGTGATGCTCGTTCGTCCGAGCCGCCCGGCCGGCCTGAACCTGGGCCGAGGCCAATCGATTAGCTGAGAGGCGGATGGCCCGGCGCGCCGTGCTGGTGACGGGCATGAGCGGGCTCATCGGCGGCGCGCTCCTCAAGCACCTGGGGAGCGCGTACGACTTCCGCGCCCTCAACCGCCGTCCCCTCCCGGGCGTCCGCTGCCACCAGGCCGACATCGCCGACCTCGAGGCCATCGTGCCGGCCTTCGCCGGCGTCGAGACGGTCGTGCATCTGGCGGCGATCGCCAGCAACAGCGCGCCCTTCGCGGACGTCCTCAGGAACAACGTGATCGGCACCTACAACGTCTTGGAGGCGTCGCGGCGGGCGGGGGTCCGGCGGGTGATCTTCGCCTCCAGCGGCGCCACCGTCAGCGGGTACGAGCGCGACATGCCGTACCGGGCCCTGGCGGCCGGACGCTACGACGAGGTGACCGGATGGGCGAAGCTGACCCACGAGAGCCCCGTGCGCCCGGCCGGACTCTACGGCGCCAGCAAGGTGTGGGGCGAGGCGCTGGCCCGCCACTACGCCGATACGCACGGGCTGTCGGTGATCTGTTTGCGCATCGGGCACGTCCTCGCCGAGGACCGGCCGCTATCGCTGCGGGACTTCTCGGTCTGGTGCAGCCAGCGCGACATCGCGCGGATGATCGAGCGATGCCTGGAGGCGCCGGCCAGCGTGGCCTTCGACATCTTCTACGTCGTCTCCAACAACAAATGGAGCTACCGCGACGTCGACCACGCCCGGGCCGTGGTGGGCTGGGAGCCCCAGGACGCCGCCGAGGACCATCGCCGATGAGCCCGCCCGCCGACGTGCGTCCGTCGCCGCTGGCCGGCGCCTGGTACCCGGCGGATCCGCGCGAGCTGGCGGCTGCGGTGGACCGCTATCTCGGCGCCGCCCGCCCCCCGGCGGCGGCCGGCGCGGTGGTGGCGCTGGTGGTCCCGCACGCGGGGCACCGGTATTCGGGGCCGGTCGCCGGGTACGCCTTCGGGACGGCACGGCAACTGACGCCGGGCCTCGTCGCCATCGTCGGCCCCATGCACCATCCATCCGACGGGGCCCTGCTGACCTCGGGCCATCGCGCCTACGCCACGCCCCTCGGTGAGGTCCCCATCGATGCCGATGTCGTGCGGGGGCTCGATGTCCACGTGCGGGACGAGCTGGGCCGCGGGCTGATCCCCGTCAGGAACGACCCGGAACACTCGCTGGAGATCGAGCTGCCCTTCCTGCAGCGCGCGCTCCCCGAGGCCTTCCGCCTGGTGCCGGTGATGGTGCACGACCAGCGGCGCGAGGTGGCGCGCGGCCTGGGCCGGGCGCTGGCGCGGACGCTGGCGACCCACTCGGCGCTGCTGATCGCCAGCACCGATCTCTCTCACTATTACCCGCAGCCGCTCGCCGAGAAGTTCGACGCCGAGCTCCTGCGGCGCCTGGAGGCCTTCGATCCGGATGCGGTGCTGCGCGCCGAGGAGGAGGGCACGGGCTTCGCCTGCGGGATCGGCGCCCTGGCGGCCGTGCTGTGGGCGGCCCGGGAGCTGGGGGCGGATCATCTAGAAGTTTTACGCTACGCGACCTCGGGCGACGCGACCGGCGATTACGCCCAGGTCGTCGGCTACGCCGCCGCGGTCGTCACGCGACGACGGGCGGGCGCCGGCTTCCCACCGCACGCCTGATCACCGGCCGTGGCCGCCGTCCGGCGGCGGAGTACATCGGGGCTCCGGCGCGGGGCGGATCATTCCCGGAGCGCGCCGGCCAGGACGCCGCGGACCAGGTAGCGCTGCAGGCCCACCACGATGACGACGGGCGGCAGGCTGGCCAGGATCGAGGCGGCGGCGATGTCGCCCCAGGGAACCTCGAACACGCCCGGAAAGAGCGCCAGCGCCACCGGCACCGTTCGGCTCGCCTCGGTGGCGGTGAAGGTGTAGGCGAAGAGAAACTCGTTCCAGCTCAGGAGGAAGGTCAGCAGGGCCGCCGATGCGAGCGCCGGCGCCACTAGCGGCAGTATGACGAAACGCAGCGTCTGCAGGCGGCCGGCGCCGTCGAGGGCGGCCGCTTCTTCGATCGCGTCGGGGATCTCGCGGATGAAGCCGGCCAGCAGCCAGATGATCAGCGGCAGCGCGAAGGAGGTGTTGGCGAGGACGAGCGCCGTCCAGGTGTCGCGCAGCCCCAGGGCGCGCATGAGCAGATAGAGCGGGCTGACGGTGGCGATCTGGGGGAAGGCCGTGCTGGCGACGATCCCCAGCATGAGCGCCCCCTTGCCGGGGACGGGCAGCCGCGCCAGCGCGTAGGCCCCGAAGAGCCCCAGCGCGAGCGCCAGCGCGACGGTGAGCGTGGCCACGCCCAGGCTGTTCAGGAGGGCGCGGGGGAGCAGGCTCTCCTGGAGGACGACCGCGTAGTGGGCGAGCGTCGGCCGCGTCGGCAGGAGCGGCGGAAGCACCAGCAGCTCGGCCTCGGGCTTGAACGACGTCAGGAGCTGCCAGAAGAAGGGCGTCGCGTAAGCGGCCAGCAGCAGCAGCACGAGGCCGTCGCGGATGCGCTGGCCGACTCTCACGCGGCCATCCCCTCGCGGCGCAGGACGCGCAGGTAGATCCAGGCGGTGGCCATGACGAGCGCGAACACGATCACGCCGATGGCCGAGCCGAAGCCGAGCTGGAGCGTCTGGAACAGGCTGCGGTAGGCGTACACGGTCAGCGTCTCCGTGGTGGAGGCGGGGCCGCCGCCGGTGAGCACGAACATGAGGTCGAACGCCCGCAGCGCGTCCAGCGTGCGGAAGAGGAGCGCGATCAAGAGCACCCGGCGGAGCAGCGGGAAGGTGATCCGCCCCAGCATGGCCAGGCGTCCGGCGCCGTCCACCTGCGCGGCCTCGTACAGCGCGGCGGGGATCGTGAGGAGCCGGGCGTAGCAGAGCAGCGCGACGAAGGGCGTCGTCCGCCACACGTCGGCGAGGATCAGCCCGGGCAGGGCCAGATGCGGATCGCCGAGCCAGTTGAGGGATCGTTCGCCCAGCAGGAAGTTCACCAGCCCGGCCGAGGGGTGATACAGCCACTCGAAGAGCTTCGCGGTGACCACCGACGGCAGCGCCCAGGCCAGCAGCAGCAACGCCAGCGCCGTCCGCCGTCCCCTGCGCTGCTCCGACAGGGCCAGCGCCACCAGGACGCCCAGCAGCAGCTCCAGGGCCACCGAGGCGCCGGTGAAGGCGAGCGTGACGCGGGCGGCGTTCCACAGGCGCGGGTCCCCGGCGAGGAACTCGTAGTTGGAGAAACCGACGAAGCGCGCCACGCCGAAGACGGGGATCCGGCGCTCGAGCGAGAGCCAGAGCACCCACACGCTGGGATAGACGGTGAGGAGGGCGAGGGCCAGGAGCGCGGGGGTGAGGAAGAGCAGCCCCGCCCGCCGGTCGGCGCGCCGGCGCGGCGTCATCGGACGTCGCGCAGCATGTAGCCGACGGTCCGCCGCGCCTGCGCGATGGCCTCGGCCGGCGTCTTGACCTTCACCAGGACCGCGGAGACCTCGGGCTGGAGCGTGGACGAGAGCATCAGGTAGTACGGCGTCACCGGGCGCGGCCGGGCGGCGGCGGTCAGCGCGCCGATGAGGGGCAGGCTGGGGTGGCTGCGCACGAGGTCGGCGTCGCGATAGAGCGCCGTGCGGGTCGGGTTGAGCGCCACGCCGGCGGCCATGGTCTTCTGGGCGGCGGCGCCGGCGAGGAAGCGAACGAGCGCGACCGCCGCCTCGGGATGCCGCGTGCGGCGGTCGACGCCGAGGTGCGCGCCGCCGGTGGCGCCGCTGCCGCGGGCGCCGTGGGCGTGCCGCGGCAGCGGCGCGATGCCCACCTTGCCGCGGACCCGGGATTCCGGCAGCTCGAAGAGGTCCATCGCATAGGGCCAGTTCCTGAGGAAGATGGCCCGCCCGTCGCCGAAGGCGCGCCGGGAGAGCTCCTCGTCGGCGGCGGTCACCCACGGCGGGCTCACGCCCGTGTCGATCAGCCGGCGGAGGAAGCCGAGGACCTCCTCGGCCCGGGCCGGATCGGGAAAGAGGCGTCCATCCTCACCGAGGAGCCGCGTGCCGTTCGCCCACAGCCCTTCGAGCAGATTCACGATCAGGCCCTCGTACTGCTTGCCCTGCCAGAGGAAGCCGTCGAGGCGAGCGTCGCCCTCGGCGGCCTGGATCCGCTTGACCTGGGCCACCAGCGCCTCGTACGTCTCCGGCGGGCGCAGACCGTAGCGGGCCAGGAGATCGGCGCGATAGTAGAGGAGGCCCACGTTCATGATCCACGGCATCGCCCACACGCGCCCGCCCCACGTCGCCGGCTCCACCGCGGCGGGAAAGTGAGCCGCCAGCTCGGCGCGCGGCAGCAGCTCGGTGAGGTCCAGCAGCCATCGCGCCTGGGCGAACTCGGGCACCCAGATCACGTCGAGCATCATCACGTCGAAGGCCGGGCTGCCGCCCTCCAGGTTGATGACGTAGAACTGGTGCTGTTCGTCCGTGTTCCAGGGGAGCGACTCGCTCTTGACGCGCACGCCGGGGTGGCGCGCCTCGAACTCTCGGACGAGTCCCGGTAGAGGATCGGAGGGGCCCAGGATCCTGGCGTGCTTGAAGACGAGCGTGACGGGCTCCGAGCGCGGCGGGGCGGGCTCGCACGCCGCCAGGAGCAGGAGGGTGGACAGAAGCAACGGAGCGGACACGATCAGGGGCGCGGCCAAGGACAGGTGTCGCATGGCGACCTATTGTCATCCTCCAGATCCTGGAAAGCACCCGTGACGGCGTCGCCAAACCGATACGTTGACTTCGCCCCGATTTGTCGGAAGTATCGTGTCCAGAGAGATCATGCCGGAAACCGATTCGCGTATGGCGGGAGGCCAACCGTCGGTGACGCTTGACGACGTGCTGGCGCGGCTGGCGCGCGAGGGCGAGCTCTACGAGCGCCTGCCCGAAGGGCGCGTGCGCTGCTACGCCTGCGGGCACCGCTGCCTGATCCTGCCCGGCCAGCGCGGCATCTGCAAGGTCCGCTGGAACGAGGACGGGCGGCTGATGGTCCCCTCGGGGTACGTGGCCGCGCTCCAGCTCGACCCTGTGGAGAAGAAGCCCTTCTTTCACGCCTATCCGGGCTCGCGCGCCCTCTCGTTCGGCATGCTCGGATGTGATTATCACTGTGGTTACTGCATGCTCGGCGAGACCCCAGTGCTCATGCCATCCGGAGTCGTTTCTATCCAAGCTGTCTTCGACGGCGCCGCCCAAGCGATCTTGACGTCTGACAGTGAGATCAGGTTCCCTCGCGGCGTTCAGGTGATCACCGCATCGGGGCGGATGAGGCCAGTAACGAAGGCATTCAAGCACTCCTACAAGGGTCCAATTGCGGTGATCAAGCCGATGTACCTCCCGGCGGTCCGGTGCACTTCTGACCACCGCTGGCTGGCGACCACCGATCCTCGTCGCGGAACGCTCGAGGAGATCGCCGCACGCGAGCTCACCCCGAATCACTTCCTGGTTATTCCGAAGCCGTTACTTCCCGCAGAGTCGATTCACCTCGACGTGGGTGATCTTCTCCGCGACGTCAGTGTCACGTTCTTGATTCCCCGATCCCTCTCGGCCGAAGAGACGGCGGCGATCATGCAGGCCTCGGAGGAGGGAGAATCGTCACGTTCGATCGGGGCTCGCCTGGGTTTGGATCCGTCGTATATCCGGCACGTCCGCAGCAAGGTGCGCCGCGGGCGATGGGTGTACACACGAACCCAAGGCCTGCTGATCGAAGGCGATCGGGTCCGATTCCCGAACGAGCGACGACCCGGGATTCCGAGGGTTCTGCCACTGGACAAGAGCTTCGCCCGGCTTCTCGGCTTTTATTGCGCTGAGGGGTGCGTGACTCGTTCCAAGCGTCGGCCCAACAGCTTGAATCTCATGTTCACCTTCGGCCACAACGAACAGGCGGCTCTCCGAGAGGTTCAGGAATCGCTCGAGACGCTCTTCGGAGTCCATCCTCATGAAGTGCGAACACCCACCACCACGGTAATCGGGGTCGGTAAGGCCTCCCTCGCCCTCGTCTTTGCGACCTTGTGCGGGAAGGGAGCAGCGCGGAAGTGTGTCCCGGCTCCCCTGTTTGCCGCTGAGCCGTCAGTCCAGGATGCGTTCCTGGACGCCTATGTGGCGGGCGACGGCCACGAGTATCCTGGCGGGAAGGTCAGTGTGACGACGGTCTCCCGCGACCTCGCGTACGGCGTTGCCTGGCTCGCCCTCCGCCTGGATTATTTCCCGTCGATCTATGTGAAACGGATGGAACCGGAGGGACGCATACTAGGCCGCATTGTTCATCGGCGGTCGGAGCAGTTCACTGTGTTCTGGTATCGCGAGCGCAAGGCCTCGCGGAAAGTCCACGAGCTCGACGGGTATTTCTTGATTCCTCTGAAGTCCGTGACGACCGAGCCGTTCGAGGGTGACGTTTTCAACCTCGAGGTCGAGAAGGAGCACTCCTACACGGCGGGACTTTGCGCAGTAAAGAACTGCCAGAACTTTCTGACCTCCCAGGCGCTCCGCGATCCCAAGGCCGGCGTCCCGCCGGAGATCGTCACGCCTCAGCAGATCGTCGACCTCGCCTTCCGACACAACGCGCGCATCCTCACCTCGACCTACAACGAGCCCCTCATCACGAGCGAGTGGGCCGTCGAGGTCTTCAAGGAAGGCACGGCGCGCGGCCTCGTCTGCTCGTACGTGTCCAACGGCAACGCGACGCCGGAGGTGCTCGAGTACATCCGCCCCTGGGTCGACCTCTACAAGGTCGACCTCAAGGGCTTCGACGACAGGCACTACCGCAAGCTCGGCGGGTTGCTCAAGACGGTGCTGGACTCGATCCGTCTCCTCCACGACAAGGGGTTCTGGCTGGAGATCGTCACGCTGATCATCCCGGGGTTCAACGACTCCGACGAGGAGCTCAGGGACATCGCGCGCTTCCTGGTCTCGGTGTCGCCCGACATCCCCTGGCACGTCACCGCGTTCCATCCCGATTACAAGATGAGGGATCGGGATCACACGACCGCGACGACGCTCATTCGGGCCGCCGAGATCGGCGTGGCCGAGGGCCTGCGCTACGTCTACGCCGGCAACCTGCCTGGCCGCGTCGGGCCCTTCGAGAACACCCGCTGCCCGTCCTGCGCGACGCTCCTGATCGAGCGCAGGGGCTACACGATCCTCGCGGATCGGCTGACGCCGAATGGCGGCGCCTGCCCGTCCTGCCGGACGTCGATTCCCGGCCGCTGGCGCTGACGGGCAGGATCAGGCCGTTTCGGGACCGATGAGCTCCGCCCGGTGCACGGGCAGTCGCCCGTCCCTGCGAGCACGCGCGGGCGCCGGGGACGCGGTCCAGTGGAGGAGCTCTTCGATAACGAGCCAGAGCGGAAGACCCAGCGCGATTACGTAGGTGAGAGCGGTCTCCAGTGCCATCGCCATTGCCCTCCTGACCAGGAAGACGAAGGCACGGGCCGTGCCAGACCGCGGTCGTACGAAATCCCGGACTTGGCGCGCGGCCGCCGGCCCGGGTTCGGGCAGGTCGCCCGATCCGGCGCCAGGCGAGGGCAGGACGCCGGCTTCAGCGCAGCTCGCGGAAGAACGCGCGGATGTCGGCGGCGAGCGCCTCCGGCTCCTCCAGCGCGGCGAAGTGGCCGCCGGTGGGCATCTTCGTCCAGCGCCGGATGTTGTAGACGCGCTCGGCGAGGCGCCGCGGCGGGTGGAGGATCTCGCGGGGGAACTCGGCGTAGGCGGTCGGCACCGTGATGGGCTGGGCTTCGGGGATCGGCCACGGCCCGTGGAAGCGGTCGTAGTAGGGCCAGAAGGACGAGCCGATGGCGCCGGTCACCCAGTAGAGCATCACGTTGGTGAGCAGCAGGTCCTTGCCGAACCGGCGGTCGACGTCGCCGCCGCAATCGCTCCACGACCGGAACTTCTCGACGATCCAGGCGGCGAGCCCGACCGGCGAATCCGTGAGCGCGTAGGCGAGCGTCTGGGGCTTGGTGCCCTGGATCCACTGGTAGCCGCTCTCCTCGCGCAGCCAGTGCGCGAGCTCCTGCTCGAAGGCGCGGTCCTCGTCGGTCGGCTGCGGCGGCGGCGTGAACTCCCGGCGCACGGCCAGCAGGTTCACGTGGATGCCGACGAGGCGATCGGGATGGGCGAGGCCCAGACGCGACGTGATGAAGGCGCCCCAGTCACCGCCCTGGGCGGCGAAGCGCCGGTAGCCGAGCACGTCGGACATCAGCGCGGCGAAGAGATCGGCGATTCCGACGACGCCCAACCGGGGCTGGTGGGGGCGAAAGGAAAACGTGTAGCCCGGCAGCGAGGGGGCCACCACGGTGAAGGCGTCGGCGGGATCGCCGCCGAAGCGCGCCGGGTCGGTGAGCATCGGGATGAGCCGCTGGAACTCTACGATCGACCCCGGCCAGCCGTGCGAGAGCACCAGCGGCAACGGCGCCGGACCGACGCCCGGCTCGTGGATGAAATGAAGATCGATCCCGCCGAGCGCGACCGTGAACTGTCGCAGGCGGTTGAGCTGGGCTTCGTGGATCCGCCAGTCGTACTTGTCCCGCCAGTAGGCCACCAATTCCCTGAGATACGCGAGATCGGTCCCGTAGCTCCAGCCGGCGCCGGGGATCTCGTCGGGCCAGCGCGCGCGCCCGAGACGGGCGCGGAGATCGGCCAGCACCTCGTCGGCGACGCGGATCGTGAAGGGGCGCGGCGTCATCGGCTCACCCCGCGAACGACAACCGCGGGTCGGCGGCGGGGATGGGGACTTCGGGCAGCTTCAGCTCGCGACGCACGAGGTTGGCGCCGAGGTTGATGGCCACGCACTTGTAGAAGGCGATCCGCCGGGCCAGCCCCTCGCGCCCGAAGCCGCAGTCGGTGGAGAGGATCAGACGCTCCGGTGGAACGTGCTCGAGCGCCTTCCGGATCAGGGTCGCCACCACTTCGGGCGGCTCCACGGCGGTCATGGTGTGGCTCACCACGCCGATGGCGATCTTCTTGTCGGTCCGGTATTTCCCGAGGAGCGGGAGATCCTTGCCGCCGGTCGACGCGCACTCGAGCGTGATGACGTCGGCGTCGGTCTGGAGCAGGTAGGGGAGCGCCCGCTCGTACGACGGGCGCTCCCAGTGGAGCGGCTGCTGGTTCGGGTTGCCCCAGCAGGTGTGCAGCCAGACCTCGGTTTCCACGCCCTTGATCTCGCGGTTGATGGCGTCGGTGAAGAACTGGAGATCCTTGTCGGTGGCGCTGCCGTCGGCGCCGGAGATGTGATGGCGCGGCTCCTCGACCTGGAGCACCGGGCAGCCGGCCGTGGCCACCGCGCGCAGCTCGGCGTTGAAGACGTCGGCGAGGTCCAGGATCAGCTCGCGCTCGGAGGCGTAGTGCTTGTTGACGAGCATCTTGGCCAGCGTCTGGGCGCTGATGGCGCCGAACTTCACCGGGCGGTCGGCGAAGCGCTGGGCGACCTTCCAGAGGGAGGCGTAGTCGAGCGGGCCGGCGCCGATCTTGTCACCGACGATCGCCGGCTGGTAGGCCTCCATCACCTCGTAGAGGATGTGCCCGGGCCGGAGGGTCGTCCAGCCGCCGGCGGTCGAGCGATCCTGGTGGCCGGTGAGGCCGCGCAGCCGCTCGATCGGATAGTAGAACCACGACTTGCCCCCGACCGTGAGGTCGAAGCGCGAGTCGCCGTCGGTGACGATGTCGAGCCCCGCGCGCTCCTGCTCGCGGATGAGACAGGTGACGGCGTCGAGGTACTGCTCGCGGAAGATGGAGTCGCCCAGCGCGTCCTTGAAGGCGCGCCCCCGCAGCACTTCGGTGAACCACTGGGGCCGCGGGTAGGAGCCGGTGATCGTCGTGGGCAGGATCTTGTCGCGCGTCGCCTGGAACATCGCGGCTAAGCTACCACAACCTTGACAGGCCGGAAGGTCCGGCTTAGAGTCCGGCCACATCCCTCCGCCTGGCAACGACGCACGAGAGGAGATCGCCCGTGGCCAAAACATCGTGGCGCATCAGCGGCGACTACTTCGAGACCTGCAGCTGCGACTTCCTGTGCCCGTGTATGCCTTCCAATCTCGCGGCGCGCCCCACCCAAGGCCATTGCAACTTCGCCTTCGTCTTTCACGTCGACCAGGGGCACTACGGTGACATCGCGCTGGACGGGCTGAACTTCGCCGTCGTCGGCCACGCGCCCGGCGTGATGGCGCAGGGCAACTGGTCGGTCGGCGTCATCGCCGATGCGCGGGCGAGCGCGGACCAGCAGCAGGCCATCACCGCCATCGTGAGCGGCCAGGCCGGTGGTCCCATGGCCGCCGTCGCCCCGCTCCTGGGGAAGTTTCTCGGGGTGGAGAGCAAGCCCATCCGCTACTCGAAGGACGGCCTGAAGCGGTCGGTCTCGATCCCCGAGATGCTCGATCAGGCGGTCGAGGGAGTGCCCGGGGCCAAGGCCGACGAGCCGCTCTACATCGACAACACCATCCATCCCGCCAACTCCCGCCTGGCCCTGGCCAANGCGGTGCGGAGCCACGTCCACGCCTTCGGCATCACCTGGGACACCACGAGCGGGCGGAACAATGGTCACTTCGCTCCGTTCGCGTGGCAGGCCTAGGAGACGACCATGACGCTCCCCACCCGAAGCCTTGCGGTCCTGCTTCTGGGGGTCGTGCTGGGCGTGGGCCTCATCGCCTCCGGCGCCGCCGCCCCCTCGGGCCCGCCGGTGAGGATCGGCGGCACGCTGGCGCTGACGGGACCGCTGGCCGCCACGGCNNTGGTCCACAAGATCGTGGGCGAGATCTACGTCGACAACCTCAANCGGAAGAAGGGGCTGCTGGGGCGGCCGGTGGAGTGGATCGTGCTCGACGACCAGTCCAAGCCCGATCTGGCCCGCACGCTCTACGAGAAGCTCGTCACCGTGGACAAGGTCGATCTCCTCATCGGCCCCTACGCCACCGGGGCCATCCTCTCGGCCATGGCGGTTGCCCAGCGCTACCAGAAGATGCTGATCCACCACACGTTCGGCATCCCCCACCTGGCCAAGTACGAGATGCACTTCCCCACCTGGGCCATCGGGCCCGAGCCGGGCCGGACGTTCCCGGGCCTGCTCCTCGACGCGCTGGCCGCCTNGCCGAAGCCGCCCCAGACGATCGCCATCGTCACCAGCAAGTTCCCCTCGGTGCACTTCATGTCGGTCGGAGCGCGCGAGGTGGCGGCCAAGCGCGGGCTCAAGGAGGTGCTCTACCTCGAGTTCGAGTTCGGCACGCGCGATTTCGGGCCCATCGCCGCGCGCGTCAAGGACGCCAACCCGGACTTCCTCTGGATGGGCGCCATCGGGCTNGAGGGCAACCANCTCCTGGAGGCGCTCCGGAAGCTCGACTACCGGCCGTCCCTGCACTTCTATCTCTATCCGGCGCCGGGCCCGATGGCGGTGTCACCGGACGCCCAGCACGCGCTCTCCACCACCATTTTCGAGGAGCACCCGCCGTTCACCAACCACCCGGTCGCGGCCGAGTTCGCCAAACAGTTCCGCGAGCGCGCGGCCAAGGCCGGCCTGCCCTATCAGGCGGTCGACATCCAGGCGGCGGCCTCGTACACGGCCTGGCAGCTCCTGGAGGCCGCGGTGACGGCGACCAAGAGCCTGGACGACCGGGCGCTGGCGCAGTGGCTCCGGGCCAACCGCGTGGACACGATCATCGGCAAGCTCCGGTTCGATGGCCCCAACAACTACGGCGACGACCTCAGCAAGGTGAAGCAGGTCCAGGACGGCAAGTGGGTCGTCGTGTGGCCGAAGGAGTACGCGGCGCCGGGGGCCAAATTCCTCGTTCCCTGAGCTGACGCGACTCAGCGGCGATCCGGCGGCGACTCCGCGCAATACGCGCGTTTTCTCGGCGGCGCCCTCGGCGGTGATTTCGGGGCCTGCGCGGCCAGGTGTACATTCGACGCATGGCCCCGGCGGTGACGCTCCTGGTCGCGACCCTGGTGCTCGGCCTTGCCCCGACCGGCGTCACCGCGTTGACGCTGGACGAGGCGATCCGGGGGCTCGAGGGCGCCTACGGGCGCATGACCGACCTCCGGGCCGAGTTCTCGCAGACGGCGTTCAACAAGAGCCTGAACTCGACGATCCCCGCCCAGGGAGCCGTCTACCTGAAGAAGGGCGGCAAGCTCCGCTGGGAGTACAGCGAGCCCACCAAGCAGGAGATCGTGTCCGACGGCAAGACGCTCTGGGTCTACACGCCCGCGCTGAACCAGGTGAACATGGGGCCTGCGCCCGAGGCCCTGGCGGGCCCCGCCGGCTCGTTTCTGGCCGGGCTCGGCCAGCTGCGCGAGCACTTCGACGTCCGCTTCCTGAACCCGGCCCAGCCGACGGACGCCGAGGGCAACGTCGTGCTCGACCTCACGCCCAAGCAGCCGCTGCCCACTCTCAGCCGGCTCATCCTGGCCGTGGAGTCCCGCACCTGGGAGCTGCGCAAGGCCGTCGTCTACGACCAGTTCGAGAGCACGGTGACGATGCGCTTCACGAAGATCGCCATCAACAGCGGCCTCAGCGACCGCCTGTTCACCTTCGTGCCGCCGCCCGGCGCGGCCACGGTCCCCTTGCGGTAGACTGGGAGCCATGGCCGCGGAAAACTCCTTCGACATCGTCTGCAAGATCGACATGCAAGAGGTGCGGAACGCGCTCGACCAGGCGCGGCGCGAGATCGAGACGCGCTACGACCTCAAGGGCACGAAGAACGAGGTCCTGCTGGACAAGACCGACATCGTCGTCAGCGCGGCCGACGACATGAAGCTCAAGGCCGTGGTCGATATCCTCCAATCTCGGCTCCACAAGCGGGGGGTGCCGCTCAAGGCGCTCACCTACGGCAAGGTGGAGGAGGCCGCCGGCGGCCTCCAGCGCCAGCGCATCGGGCTCCAGCAGGGGATCCCCATCGAGAAGGCGCGGGAGATCGTCCGCCGCATCAAGGACACCAAGCTCAGGGTCCAGGCGTCGATCCAGGAGGACCAGGTCCGCGTCTCCGGCAAGAACCGCGACGACTTACAGACGATCATCGCCATGTTCAAGGAGCAGGACCTCGGCATCGCGCTCCAGTTCACGAACTACCGCAGCGTCTAACGTCCGCCGGCCGCCTGGTATACTGATGCGCCCGACATGAAGGTCCACCTCACCACCCTCGGCTGTCCCAAGAACCAGGTGGATTCCGAGCTGATGCTCGGGATGCTCACCGCGGCCGGCTTTCCGCTGGTCGATCGGCCGGAGGACGCCGAGTGCCTCATCGTCAACACCTGCGCCTTCATCGACCGTGCCCGCGAGGAATCGGTGCAGACGATCCTGGAGCTGGCCCAGCTCAAGGAGCGGGGACGCTGCCGCTCCCTCATCGTCACCGGCTGCCTCACCCAGCGCTACGGCAACGAGGTCATGAAGGAGATGCCGGAGGTCGACGCCATCCTGGGGACCTCGGGCCTCGAGAGGATCGTCGACCTCGTCGGCCAGGCCGCCAATCGCCTGGACTGGGCGACCTCGGCGCCGCCCGGGTACCTCTACGACGCGGCGACGCCGCGCCTGATGAGCGCGCGCGTCCCTTACGCGTACGTGAAGATCGCGGAAGGCTGCGACATGGGCTGCACCTTCTGCGCCATCCCCCAGTTCCGCGGCCGGCACCGTAGCCGGCCGCTCCGCGACATCGTCGCCGAGGTGGAAGGACTGGCCGGGCGCGGGATCCAGGAAGCCATCCTGGTGTCGCAGGACACGCTCGCCTACGGCCGCGACCTGCCCGGCAACGGCGACATCGGCGATCTGCTGCTGGCGCTCGGCGACACGCGCATGCCGTGGATTCGGCCCATGTACCTCCATCCCGCCCACGTCAGCGACCGGCTGCTGGCGAAGTGGCGACGCGCCCGCATCGTCCCGTACCTCGACCTGCCCGTGCAGCACGGCGACGACGGAATTCTGAAGTCCATGCGCCGCGCGGTGACGGCCCGGCGGATGAAGGACGTCGTGGCGGCGTTCCGCGACGCGGTTCCGGGTCTGACCGTGCGTACCACGGTCCTGGTCGGCTTCCCTGGCGAGACCGAGGCCGCGCTGCAGAACCTGCTGGAGTTCATCGAGGACGTCGCCTTCGACCGGCTCGGCGTCTTCACCTACTCGCCGGAGGAGGGCACGCCCTCGCCGGACTTCTCCGACCCGGTCCCGGCCGAGGTCGCCGCCGAGCGCGCCGGCATCGTGCAGGAGGCGCAGGACCGGATCGGCTGGGAGCGCGCCCGGGCCCTCCTGGACACCGTGCAAGAGGTGCTCGTCGATGGGCCCAGCGCGGACCCCGCCTTCGAGTGGGAGGGGCGCACCGCGGGCCAAGCGCCCGAGATCGACGGCCTCGTGTATCTCCGCGGCCGTTTCGAGCCCGGGCGCTTCGCCCGCGTGCGGATCGTCGAGGTCGAGGGCTACGAGCTGATCGGCGAGCGGGCCTAGTTCAATCGGAGGGGGCCTCGACGGCCCCCTCCGAGGCCTCCCCCAGGAAGAGATTGCGCCGGCTCCGCCGGCGCTCGAAACGGCGGGTGCCTGAGCGGTGACCCGGTGTCCTACCCCCAGAAGGCCGCTTTGCCACGTGTGGTTGCAACCGAACATGATGGACCGCGTGCAGTCGAAGCCGGTGCCGAGGTTCAGCGTGAAGCTGTCCGGCGTGAACTGGTCCCCGACGGCAGTGTAGCTGCCGAGCTTGCCGGGCGGGCTGGTGCTTTCGCGCGGGCGCACGTCCTCCAGGCCGGTCGTGAAAGAGAAGTCGTCCGTCAAATTGACTCGCGCGCCGGGCACGAACTCCGCGCGACCCGAGGTCTGCGCGTCCCCCCAGACGAAGATGAGAAAGTCGCGGTCTCTGGTGAGCGTGATCGGGCCGTGCCCGGTGAAGCTGAGGTTGCGGTTGACGTCGCCGCGGAAGATCGTCTTGATGGACCAGTCGAAGAGATAGGAAGCCTCCATCGGGTCGGCGACGACCGCCGAGGGACTGAACGCCTGCAAGGCCCGCACGGGTGGTTTGCGTGCGCTCAAGCGCCCGCCATACCGTGCCTACGATCGGACCGGCCTGAACCGCCCTCCCCAGCGGCTGCAGCCGCAATCGCTCGTGTACAGTAGGCGCATGCCCGAGGCCGTCGTGCCCGCGTCTGTCCGGCGACCGTTGACCGTTCCCGGCCGCATCGCGCTCTTCATCGCCACGGCCGGAGGCGCCGGCTACGCGCCGATCGCGCCGGGCACCGTCGGCAGCGCGCTCGCCGCGCTCCTCCTCTGGCTGATTCCCTTCTCGCGCGAGGGGCTTCTGCTCTTCCTCCTGGCCGTCACGGTCGTCGGGACGTGGGCCGCGCACCGGGCCGAGCAGCTTCTGGGNGCCCGGGACCCGGGCGCGATCGTCATCGACGAGGTGGCGGGGATGACGCTCTCGGTCCTGGCCTTNCCGCTGACGCCGCCCGTGCTGGCCGTGGGCTTCCTGCTCTTCCGCCTCTTCGACATCCTCAAGCCCTTCCCCGCGCGCGCCAGCCAGAAGCTCCACGGCGGCGCCGGCGTGATGGTCGACGACCTGATCGCCGGGCTCTATGCGCTCGGCGCGCTGTCCCTTCTTCGAACGGTGACACGGTGGCCGTGACACCGGTCGCCCAGATCGTGAGCGTCGGTGTCGCCGGGGGGGCCGCCGACGAGCAGGTGGCGACGGTAGCAGCGGCCCTGGCTCGCGCCGGCCTGCCCGCGGCGTCGCGCGTCTTCATCGAGGACGACGAGGCGGCTCTGGAGCGGGCGCTGCGGGCGGACGTCTCGCTCACGATCGTCCTCGCCGATCCCGGTGGCTCGGCGGGCGAGATCGTGCGGCGTGCGGTGGCCGGGACCGCGAACGTCCGGCTCGACGATCACCGGGCGTCGCTGCCCCGGGGCGCGGCCCTCTGGAAGGTGGCCGACGCCGAACCGGCGTGGGCGCTCGAGGCGGGGAGCCGCGCCTTCGTCGTGCTGCCCCTTGGGGGAAGCCTCGAGCGAACCCTCGAGGCCCACCTGGGACCGTTCGTCCGGGCGCGGCTCGCCGGTCGGGGCCTCGCGTTGCGCGTCCTCAGGGTGGTCGGCGTCGGTCTGTCGGCGATCGACGGGCGGCTGGCCGACTGGCGCGGCCCCGCCGGGCCCGCCGGCGAGATCGAGGTGAGCGCCGTGCCGGCCGAGGGCGAGGTGTGGGTCAGGCTGCGCGCGCGCGGGGCCACGCCCGCGGCGGCGGCCGAGACGCTCGCCTCGGCGGAGGGGAAGATCAGCGCCCTCCTCGGCGACGACTGCTACAGCTGTGACGACGAGTCGCTCGAGCGCGTGGTCGGGCAGCTGCTCGCCGCTCGCCGGCTGACGCTGGCCGTCGCCGAGTCGTGCACGGGCGGACTGCTCGGCCACCGGCTCACGAACGTGCCGGGCTCGTCGATTTACTTCGAGCGTGGCGTGGTGGTCTACTCCAACCGGGCGAAGGAGGAGCTGCTCGGCGTCCCCGCCGCGGTGCTCCGCGCCCACGGCGCCGTGAGCGGCCCGTGCGCCGAGGCGATGGCCAGTGGCATCTGCCGGGCGAGCGGGAGCGACTGCGGCCTGGCGATCACCGGCATCGCCGGCCCCGAGGGCGGGACGCCGGCCAAGCCGGTTGGAACCGTCTTCATCGGGCTCGCCGTCCGGGGAGCGGTCACCTCGCGGCGCTTCCAGTTCGCGGGCGACCGCGCGTCGGTGAAGTGGCAGTCGGCCCAGATGGCCCTGGACATGCTGCGACGCCGGCTCCTGTCCGACGGGCCCCCCGGCGCCGAGTCCCCGCGCCCGGTCCTGGACCCGTCCCGATAGCCCCGATTCGCTCGTTTGTCGCGATCCTCCTCCCCGACGCGCTGCGG
>JGI25382J37095_10000008_pt1 | contig 26010 bp, 34 predicted proteins | sample GraSoi013_1_40cm_3_FD_37095 | JGI IMG/M metagenome (IMG submission 37095)
CCCGCCGAAGCCGAAGGCGTTGCTCAGCGCCACCTCGACGTCCTGCTTGCGGGCCTGGTTGGGCACGTAGTCGAGGTCGCACTCCGGGTCGGGCGTCTCGTAGTTGATCGTCGGCGGCAGCAGGCCGTGGTAGAGGGCCAGCGCCGTGGCGATGGCCTCCACGCCGCCTGCCGCCCCCAGCAGGTGCCCCGTCATCGACTTCGTCGACGACACGGCCAGCCGCCGCACGTGGTCGCCGAAGACGCGCTTGATGGCCAGGGTCTCGAACTTGTCGTTGTACGGCGTCGAGGTCCCGTGGGCGTTGATGTAGCCGACCGCCGCCGGGTCGAGGCCGCCGTCCCGCAGGGCCGCCGCCATGGCCCGGGTGGCGCCATCGCCCTCGGGGTCGGGCGCCGTCATGTGGTGGGCGTCGGAGGTCATGCCATACCCGACGATCTCCGCGTAGATCCGGGCGTCACGCCGCCGCGCGTGCTCGAGCGACTCCAGCACGACGATGCCGGCCCCCTCGCTGGGCACGAAGCCGTCGCGCTCGGCGTCGAACGGGCGCGAGGCCTTCTCCGGCACGTCGTTGTGCGTGGACATCGCCTTCATCGCGCAGAACCCCGCGATGGTCAGCGGCACGATGATCGCCTCGGCGCCGCCCGCGATCATGAGGTCGGCGTCGCCACGCTGGATGATCTTGAACGCGTCGCCGATGCAGTGGTTGCCCGTCGCGCAGGCCGTCACCACCGACGAGTTGGGCCCCTTGGCCCCGAAGCGCATCGAGACGAGCCCCGACGCCATGTTGATGATGAGCATCGGGATGACGAACGGGGACACCCGCTCCGGCCCCTTCTCCAGGCGCGTGCGCTCACCCTCCAGCAGGGTGCCGATGCCTCCGATGCCCGAGCCGATCAGGACGCCGAACCGGTCGCCATCGACCTTGCCCACGTCGAGCCCGGAATCCTCGACCCCGGTGACCGCCGCGGCGATCGCGTATTTGAGGTAGTCATCCAGCCGGCGCGCTTCCTTCTTGTCCACGTACTGCAGCACGTCGAAATTCCTGACCTCGCCGGCGATCCGCGTGGGGTAGCGGAAGTCGCCGCTGGCGTCCTTCTCGGCGGCGTCGAACCTGGTAATGGGACCGATTCCNGAGCGCCCCTGGGTCAGGGCGGTCCAGAACTCCTCGGCCGTGTTGCCGACGGGCGTGAGCGCGCCGAGGCCGGTGATGACGACGCGTCGCGGCTCCACCGTCAGGAGTTGTCCTTGATGTACTGGATGGCGTCGCCGACGGTGGCGATCTTCTCGGCGTCCTCGTCGGGGATCTGGATGTCGAAGTGCTCTTCCAGCGCCATCACCAGCTCGACCGTGTCGAGCGAATCGGCGCCGAGGTCCTCGATGAACCGCGCGTTCGGGGTCACGTCGTCCTCGTCCACCCCGAGCTGCTCGACGATGATTTCCTTCACCTTATCTTCCACTGACTTCGCCATCGATCCGTTCCTCCCCGGAGGAATGCCCGACTAGATGTAGAGACCGCCGTTGACGTGGAAGACCTGACCCGTGATGTAGGTGGCCCCGTCGCCAGCCAGGAACCGTACCACCTCTGCCACCTCGCGCGGGGTGCCGATGCGCCCGAGCGGCACCCGGTTCAGCAGCTCCTGGCGCGCGGCCTCGGGCATCGCAGCGCTCATGTTGGTCTCGATCAGGCCCGGCGCCACCGCGTTGACGAGAATGGACCAGTGCGCCAGTTCCCGAGCGGTGGCCTTGGTGAAGCCGATGAGCCCCGCCTTGGCCGCCGAATAGTTTGCCTGTCCCGCGTTGCCCATGGCCCCGGCGGTCGAGGCGATGTTGATGACGCGCCCGNTCTTTTGCCTCACCATGATCTTGGACGCTGCGCGCGTCATCAGAAACGCGCCGCGGAGGTTGACTTCCATGACGAGGTCCCAGTCCTCGTCCTTCATGCGGACCAGGAGACCATCGCGCGTCATGCCGGCGTTGTTGACGAGCACGTCGATGCGGCCGAATCGCTGCTTCGCCGTCTCGACCAGCCGGTCCGCGTCCTCGCGGCTCGCCGCGTCGGCGACGACGCCGAGCGCCGTGGCTCCGCCGGCCTCCAGGTCCTTGACGGCGCGCTCCAGGCGATCTGCGTCGCGTCCCGAGACTACCACGGCGGCTCCGTCCTGCGCCAGCAACGCGGCGATGGCGGCGCCGATGCCGCGGCTGCCGCCGGTGACGATGGCCACCCGACCGGCGAGCGGCGTATCGCTCATCCCCGCTCCCCGGCGCCGGCCAGGGCCTTGTCGAGGTCCGCGGACGTCTCCACGGCCATCCCCTTGACTCCGTCGAGGATCCGCTTGAGCAGCCCGGTCAGGACGCGCCCCGGACCGACNTCCACNAACGTCATCGCGCCCTCGTCGGCCAGGCGGCGGACGCAGTCGGTCCACCGCACCGGGCTGNCCACCTGCCTCAGCAGCGCCGGCTTCACCTCGGCCGCCACCCGCGTCAGACCGCCGTCCACGTTGCGCGCGATCGGGATGGTGGGGTCGGCGATCCTGACGCCATCCAGCTCCCGGGCCAGGCGCTCGGCGGCAGGCGCCATGAGGGCGCAATGGAACGGCGCGCTCACCGGCAGCATGACGCTCTTCCGGCCGCCGCGCGCGCTCGCCAGCGCCACCGCGCGCTCGACCGCCGGGCGGTGGCCGGCGATGACGATCTGCAGCGGCGAGTTCACGTTGGCCACTTCCACGACCTCTCCCTGGGCAGCCGCGGCGCAGAGCCGCTCCACCGCGGGAAGCTCGAGGCCCATGATCGCGGCCATCGCGCCGGTCCCGACGGGGACCGCCTCCTGCATGAACTCGCCGCGCCGGCGCACGATCCTGACGGCGTCCCGGAACGCGAGCGCGCCGGCCACGACCAGGGCCGAATACTCGCCCAGGCTGTGGCCGGCGCTCAGATGCGGGCACAGCCCGCGCTCGGCGGCCACGGCCGCCGCGGCCACGCTCACCGTCAAGACGGCGGGCTGGGTGTTCGCGGTCAGCGCCAGCTCGGACTCCGGCCCCTCGAACGCCAGGCGGGCCAGGTCGAAGCCCAGCGCGTCGTTGGCGTCCTCGAAGATGGCCTTGGCGGCGGGGGAGGCGTCGTAGAAGGCCTTACCCATGCCCACCGCCTGCGAGCCCTGGCCCGGGAAAAGAAACGCGATCATCGGCGTGCGGTGCCGGGGATGGCGGGGCACCGCTGCGACCACGAGGTCGCCGGCGTAGGCAGCGTCGCGATTTCCCGCCGACCCGCTTGGCGACTGCGCTCGGAGGGAACGGGTCTCGCAGTGCCCCGCCACCCCCGGCCCGTCACGCCGACCTCACCTAGGCTCGCCTCGGACGCAGGGGCCCCAGCCCCTGGCCGTCCTGCGGCTCGCCCAGCGGCCCGCCGACGCCCTGCGGCTCGCACGACCTGATTCATAGGCTCGCCTCGGGCGGGCGGGGCCCAGCCCGCCGACGCCCTGCGGCTCGCACTACCATCTCATGAGGGCGGCGCCCCAGGCGAAGCCGCCACCGAAGGCCGCCAGCAGGAGGAGGTCGCCGCGCTTCAAGCGGCCGGCCGACACCGCCTCCTCGAGGGCGACGTAGACGGACGCGGCCCCGGTGTTGCCGTAGCGGTCGATGTTCACGAAGACCTTGTCCATCGGCAGCCCGACCCGCTTGACGGCCGCCTCGATGATCCGGAGGTTGGCCTGGTGCGGGATGAAGAGGTCGATGTCCCGGGCCGTGAGCCCGTGGCGCTCGAGGATCTTCGTCGCGCACTCCCCGAACATGCGCACGGCCACCTTGAAGACCTCGGCGCCCTTCATCTTGGCGTAGTGCATCCGGGCCGCGACCGTCTCAGGCGTGGCCGGGTGCCGCGAGCCGCCGCCGGGCATGTAGAGCAGTTCCCAGTACCGGCCGTCCGAGTAGAGATCGACGTCCAGCAGCCCGCTGCCGTCGTCGGAAGCCTCCAGCACCGCCGCGCCGGCCGCGTCGGCCAGCAGCACGCAGGTGCCCCGGTCAGTGAAGTCGGTGATCTTCGAAAGCGTCTCGGCGCCGATGCAGAGCACGCGCCGGTACTTGCCGGTCTGGATGAACTGCGAGCCTACGGCGAGGCTGTAGACGGAGCCGGCACAGGCCGCCAGCACGTCCACCGAGCCCGCCTGCCGGCAACCCAGCCGGTGCTGGACCATGTTGGCGGTGGTCGGGAAGAACATGTCGGGCGTGGTCGTCCCCACCACGATGAAGTCGATATCCTCCGGCACCAGGTTGGCCCGCTCCAGCGCCTGTTGGGCCGCCTTCACGGCCAGGTCCGAGCTGGCCTCGGTGTCGTCGGCGATCCGGCGCTCGCGGATGCCGCTGCGTTGCACGATCCATTCGTCGCTGGTCTCGACCATCTTCTCGAGATCGGCATTGGTCAAGATCCGCTTGGGCGCGTACGACCCGACGCCGATGATCTTCGCTCGCGTCATTCGCGGCCTCCCTCCCGACCGCCGCGCTCCACCTCCGCCTCCAGCGCGGCTCGGATGTGCTCGTTCACGCCCGCCGTCGCCCACTCCCCCGCTACGCGCACCGCGTTCTTGATCGCCTTCACCGGTGATGCGCCGTGGCAGATGATGGCGGCGCCGTCGATGCCGAGCAGCGGGGCACCGCCCAACTCCGTATAGTCCACGCGCCGCTTGAAGCGCGCGAACGCGGGCAGGGCCAGGGTGGCGCCGAGCTTGGACCGGACATCGCGCGTCAGCTCCTCCTTGATCATGTCGCCCAGAGTCTCGGCCAGGCTCTCGGAGATCTTGAGGGCGACGTTGCCGGTGAACCCGTCGGTGACGACGACGTCGCAACGGCCGTTGTAGATGTCGCGCCCCTCGACGTTGCCGACGAAGTTCAGCGACGAGTCTTTGAGCTGATCGTACGCCTCCTTGGTCAGCTCGTTGCCCTTGCCCTCCTCCTCGCCGACGGAGAGCAGGCCGACCCGCGGGTTGTCGCAGCCCAGGATGTCGCGGGCGTAGACGTGGCCCATGACCGCGAATTGGAGTAAATGCCAGGGCTTGGGATCGACGTTGGCGCCGACGTCGAGCAGCACCGTGAAGCGCCGGCGGTTGGGCAGCACCGCCGCGATGGCTGGCCGATCCACGCCGGCCAGCACGCCGATGACGAACATCGCGATCGCCATGGCTGCCCCGGTGTTCCCCGCCGACACGAACGCCGAGGCCTCGCCGTCCTTCACGAGCTGGGCGGCCACGCGCAGGGAGGAGTCGCGCTTGCGCCGAAGGGCCTGCGAGGGGCTCTCGCCCATGCCGACGACCTGGGAGGCGTGACGGATCTCGATCGCGAGGCTCTCCGCCGTCAGCCGCGTCACCTCACGCTCGATGGCGGCCCGGTCGCCGACCAGGATGACCGAGGCGCCAAACTCACGCGCCGCCGCCACCGCCCCCTCGACTACGACGGCGGGGCCGTAGTCGCCCCCCATGGCGTCGACCGCAATCTTCATCGGGCCGGCGCGGCTAGGCACCTTCGACGGCGACGATCTCCCGGCCCTTGTAGTAACCGCAGTGCGGGCAGACGCGATGCGGCAGCTTGGGCTCGCGGCACTGCGGACAGACCGACCGCGTCGGCGCCGCCAGCTTGTAATGGGTGCGGCGCTTGCGACCGCGCGTCTTCGAGTGGCGTCGTTTGGGCAGCGGCATCGATGTTCCCTTCTGGCGCTCTCAGTGATTGAGTCGCGCGGCCAAATCTTTAAGGACGGCCAGGCGCGGGTCCACCGGGCGCGTCTGACAGGTGCAGGAGACGACGTTCCGGTTGCCGCCGCAGACGGGGCAGAGCCCCCGGCAATCCCCGCGGCAGAGGGGCTTCATGGGGAGCACCAGCGTCGTCTCGGTCTCGACCAGCGCAGCGAGGTTGAGCTCGTCGTTCTCGTAGAAGTCCAGGTCGAGATCGTTGGCGCCCAGCTGGACGCTGTCGCCGGTCACCGGCTTGGGCACGTAGCGGACGTCGATCGCCGGATGGACGTCCGCGCGGAACTCCTCGAGGCACCGGGAGCAGACCAGGGGCACGGAAGCCGCGAGCTCGCCCGCAACCAGGAGGTCCACGCCGTCGCGGACGACGTGAAGGCGGATGCCCTCCAGGCGCCAGGACCGGTCCGCGAAGGGAGCAACGAACTCCCCGGGATTGGCGACCACGAGCCCCTCGTCCGCGATCTCTGACACTCGAATGATCATACCCTAGATCTTTCAGCGAAGAATTTAACGTAAGTCCGTGTTGTTAGAAGACTTTTTTCCCGGACTGGCCCAGTGTATCGGGGGGGTAGAGGAGAAGTCAAGTATTTGACCGCGTCCGAACCGTTTGCTACGCTTCCAAGCGAAGTTAGCCGGGCTGGCGGGGCTTGGGAGGGAGGCGGACCCATGTCGAACGTATTCAAGACCGCGATGCTGCTCGCACTCCTCACGGCGATGCTCGTGTTGATCGGCGGCGCCATCGGGGGCCAGCAGGGCATGGTCGTAGCCTTCATGGTGGCGCTGGCCATGAACTTCTTTTCGTACTGGTTCTCTGACCGGATCGTGCTGGCCATGTACCGTGCCGCGCCCATCGACGAGGCCCAGGCCCCGGGGCTCTACGCGATCGTGCGCCGGCTGGCCACCCGGGCGGGCATCCCGATGCCCCGCGTCTATTTGATCCCGACCGACACGCCGAACGCTTTCGCCACCGGGCGGAACCCCGAGCACGCCGCGGTGGCCGTCACCGAGGGCATCATGCGCATCCTCGACGAGGAGGAGCTGGAGGGCGTGCTGGCCCACGAGCTGTCCCACGTGACCAACCGCGACATCCTCATCTCCACGATCGCGGCCACGCTGGCGGGCGCCATCACCTATCTGGCCCACATGGCCCAGTGGGCGGCGATGTTCGGCGGCGGCCGGAGCGACGACGAGGAGGGCGGCTCGAATCCGTTCGCGCTCATCCTCATGGCCGTGCTGGCGCCGATCGCGGCGATGCTGGTGCAGCTCGCCGTCTCCCGGGCCCGCGAGTACCAGGCGGACGCCTCCGGCGCCCGCCTGGCCGGCAAGACGTGGGGGCTCGCCAAGGCGCTCGAGAAGCTCCAGATGGCGCAACAGGCGCTGCCGATGGCCGCCAATCCGGCCACCGCGCATCTCTTCATCGTCAACCCGTTGAGCGGCCAGGCGCTGATGACTCTCTTCTCGACGCACCCCCCGCTCGAGGAGAGGATCGCGCGCCTCCGGGCTATGCGACCCTAACCTCGGAGGGGGGCTTCGCCCCCCTTCCGAAACCTCCCCCCAGGATCGGTGGCGCCGGCGAAGCCGGCGCTCGAAAGGGCCGCTGAGCCTCCGCAGCGGCCTTTTTTGTCCCGCTCGCCGACCGTGGCATGATGGCCGCGATGCAGCCGTCCGACGCGAGCGCGGCCGCCCTCCGCAACGATGCGCTGATCGATCGNGGCCTGATCCGCNCGTGGCTCGGCTGGGGGTTCGTCTGGCTTCTGGTGTTCCCCACGCTCGGCGCCGTCGTGTCCACCAAGTTCAACTATCCGGAGTCCCTGGGCGGCGTGCCCTGGCTCAGCTTCGGCCGGCTGCGCCCGATCCACGTCAACGGCGTCATCTGGGGCGCCTTCTCGACGCTCTTCATCGGCCTCTGCCATTACGTCGTCCCCCGCCTGTGCGGGGTACGCCTGTGGGCCGAGCGCTGGAGCCACGGCCTGCTCTGGGTGTGGAACCTCAATCTGGCGCTCGGGAGCCTCCTGCTGGCGGCGGGCTTCAACCGGGGCTGGGAGGCCGGTGAGTATCCGCTCATCACGGTGGCCGTGATCTTCCTGGTCCTGCTCGCGCTGACCGTGCAGTTTCTGGTGACGATCGCGCGGCGCACCTCGCCCCCGCTTTACGTGTCCCTCTGGTACCTGATCGCCGCGTTCATCTGGACCGACGTCAACCTCGTGCTCCTGCTCCTGGGGCCCTACCACATCCCGGGCATCAACAACGCCGCCTGGCACGGGCTGTTCATCCATTACGTGGTGGGGTTNTGGATCACGCCGGCGGGCTATGTCCTCATCTATTACTTTCTCCCGGCCAGCGTTCGGAACCCGATCTCCAGCCACAAGCTGTCGCTGATCGGCTTCTGGTCGCTGGCATTCTTCTATCCGTTCGTCGGCATCCACCACTACCTCTACTCTCCGATCACCGAGTGGGCCCAGACGATNGCCATCGTCTCCTCGATGATGCTGATCATCCCGGTGTGGACGGTGATCCAGAACTTCTTCGGCACCATGGTGGGCCGCTGGTCGGAGATCGGGCGCAATCTGCCGGCGAAGTTCCTGATCACCGGCAGCCTCCTGTACCTGGTGGGCTGCTTCCAGGGCTCGGTGCAGGCGCTGCGCTCCCTCCAGCAGCCCACTCATTTCACCGACTTCGTCATCGCCCACTCCCACATCACCATCTTCGGGACGTTCGTGGTCTGGGCCTTGGGGGGCGCGCTCTACGTGTGGCCCCGCATCACCGGCGCCGGCCCTGCCCGCTTCGCGCCGGCCAACTGGGCCTTCTGGCTCATCACGCTGGGGATCGCCTCCATGTTCACCGTGCTGGCCGCCCAGGGACTGCAGCAGGGGTTCATGCTCATGGCCGGCGCCGAATGGATGGACACGGTGAGCGCCATCCGTCCCTACTGGTGGGTCCGCACGCTCACCGGAATCTCGATGGACGTCGGGCTCTCCCTCCTCGTCGTCACCCTCATGCGGAGCTCGCTCCGCGCATGAGATCGATCACCACGCTGGCCGCCGGCGCCGGCTTCTTCTTCGTCACGCTGGCGCTCTTCGTCCAGGGCTTCCTGCCCGCGCTCGTTCCCGAGTCGCGCGCGCGCGAGGTGAGCCGCGCGGTGCGCACCGATCTCGGCGACGTCAAGTGGGTGCGCTACGCCTCCCGCGACTACACGCCGCTGGAGCGGCGCGGACGCGCCGTCTACATCCGCGAGGGCTGCTGGTACTGCCACAGCCAGTACGTGCGACCGGTGGCGGGCGAGGCGTCTCGCTGGGGCCCGGTGGCCGAGGCGGGCGAGTATGCGTGGGACCTCCCGCACCTGCTGTCCACGCGTCGCATCGGCCCCGACCTCTCCCGGGTCGGGCTGAAGTACTCCGACGACTGGCACTACTCCCACCACTGGAATCCCCGGCTCACGGTGCCCGACTCGATCATGCCGAGCTTCCCGTGGCTCTTCGCCCAGCTCGTCGTGCGTGTGCGGAGCGGTGCCGGCGGCCCGACGCCGGAGGTCACGCCCGAGCTGCGGCGCTACTTCACGCTGCGACCGAATCGGTCCATCGTCCTCTTTCCCGACCAGTCCGGACTCACGTTCGTTCCGCCGGCGCCGGACGGCGCCTGGCCGCTCGACGGCACGCCGGTGCTCGATCTCACGCCGCTCCGGGGCCGCTCGCTGGCGGCCGCGGTGCGCCTGGTGATCCCGACGCCGGACCTGGTCGGGCTGGTGAGATACCTCCAGAAGCTGGGCACCAACCGGGGCGCCTGGCGCGAGATCTTCGAGGCGCAGAGCGTGGAGGTCTCGGCCATGAAGATCCCTGAGGGCGAGGCGCTCGTCGAGCAGGGCCGGGAGGTGTACGAGGACCACTGCGTCGGCTGCCACGGCCCCAAGGGCGACGGCAACGGCCCCGCGGCCACGTTCCTCTTCCCCCGCCCTCGCGACTTCACCGCCGGCGTCTTCAAGTTCAGGACGACGCCGTCGGGGTCGCTGCCGACCGACGGCGATCTTTACCGCACGATCACGCGCGGCGTGCGCTGGACCGCGATGCCCACGTGGCACGAGGTTCCCGACAAGGAGCGTGTCGCCGCCATCGCCTACATCAAGACGTTCTCCAGGCGGTGGAAGGAGGAGACGCCGGAGCCGGCGGTGCCCTTCGAAGCCGCGCCGCCGCGACCCCGGCGCTGCTGGCGCACGGCCAGGACCTCTACATCCGAGCCAAGTGCTGGGAGTGCCACGGCCAGGAGGGGCGGGGCGACGGCCCCTCGGCACCTCAGCTCAGGGACGACTTCGATCTCCCCATCCGGCCCACCGACTTCACGCGGGGGCAGTTCAAGGGCGGCTCCAGCGCCGCCGATCTCTACCGCGCCCTGACGCTCGGTCTGGACGGCACCCCGATGCCCTCGTTCGCCGACTCGCTCGGCAACGCCGAGCGCTGGGCCCTGGCGTACTACGTGCTGTCCCTCTCGGCGTGGGCCGACCCCTTGACGGGTGAGAAGCTTCAGCTCTCCGACGCCGCGAAGGCCGCGCTGAACTCGCGCGGCGTGGAGGCATCCCACCCGCGGCGCGCCTGGGACCCGGCCCTGGACGGTCCAGGCGTCGCCGAGGCCGCCGGCACCGCCGGCCCACCCACCCGGGACGGCCGGGAGTAGCCGATGCTCGAGTATCTGATGCTGGGCGAGTTCGTCGTCGCGGTGCTGATGGGCTGCGCCGCGCTGAGCGCTTTCGTGTGGGCGGCGGCCAGTGGCGCCCTGAGCGACGTGGAATCCGCCAAGCACCAGGTCTTGGCGGTGGAGGCCGAGGAGGATGAGCGTTCCCGACCCTGAGCCCGACCGGGTGGAAGAGTACGCGGGCGGCGAGCTTCGCGTCCGCCGCGGCATCGTCAACCGGTGGCTGCTGGCCGTGTACGCGATCCTCGCCCTCTGGGGCATCTATTATCTGTTCCGCTACTGGACGGTATCGTGAGCATCGAGAGGATCCTGATCGGGCTGGCGGCCCTCACCCTGACCGTCCTCGGGCTCGAGCTCCTCTACAACGTGCTCGCCGGCCTGGTCTCGCCTGGATGAGGGCGACGTGAGCACCGCGGAGAAGCTCGCGCTCGCCCTCTTCCTGGCCGGCACCGTGCTCTTCTTCGTCTGGGTGGCGATCGTCGCCTTCCGAAAGTGAGGCGGCTCCTGATCCTCGTGGCCACTGCCGCCCTCGGCCGCCTGCAGCGGCTTCGCGACCAGTAGAATCCCTTTCGGCGGGCAGGCTTGAGGCCGGCCTGCAGGGGAATTCCAAGACGGGCTTGGCCCCAGGCGCGGTCGGGCTCCGCAGGGCCGGCGCAAGCCCCGCTGGGTCCGGGCCCGCCAGAGAGTTGCCGCTCAGGGAATAAGTCACCCTCGCGCACGTAGTACGTGGTAGGAAGTCAGGCGCGAGGAGAGCTGTGGACAGAGGATCCGAGTTTCAAGACCTTGTCCCTAAGTATCTCAATTCCCTGTACAACTACGCCCTCGTCCTCACGCGGCGGGCCGAGGATGCGGAGGACCTGCTCCAGGAGAGCCTCGTTCGCGCCTACGACGGCCTTCATACCTTCGATCGGTCGCTCAGCTTCAAGCCGTGGATCTTCACGATCATGAGGAATGTCCAGATCGACCGGCAACGGCGGCGGCGGCGGCAGCCCTCGGAAAGGCCGCTGAGGGATGAGGAGGAAGCGGAGCCGGTGGTGTCGATGGAAAACCCCCTGTGCTCTATCCCGCTCGCCCCCGAGGACATCCTCGTTCGTCGCGAGACGGTCGAGCGGGTTCGGGAAGCGATCCGCCACCTGCCCCCTGTGCTCAGGGAAATCGTCGAGCTTCGCGACATCGAGGGTCTCTCCTATCGCGACATAGCGACGATCGTCAGCCGCCCGGTCGGGACGGTCATGTCGCGACTCTATCGCGGCAGGAACTTGCTCCGGACCTATCTCGTGGAGCCCGCCCAGCGGCCCGGCGAGAACAGGATTGGCGTGCGGAATGATGGACTGTGATACGGCGAAATCCAAGCTGTTCCCCTACGTGGACGGGGAGCTCGCCACGGAGCTTCGAGACCAGGTCGAGGCGCACCTGGCGCGCTGTGGCGCATGCCGCCGGCTCGTCGACTTCGAGGTCGCATTCCGGGAAACATACGTGGACCGGTTGCGACCGGACCCAGCCCCGGAGCGGGTCCGCGAGCAGGTCGCGACGCTCTTGCCGGATCTCGTCCATGGGCAGCGCGCCGGTCGCACGCAGCGCTGGCTCAAGCGACTCGCCCTCGGCGTGGGAGCCGCACTCCTCGTCGCCATCGGATTGAGCGCAGGAGTTGCGCTCCAGTCGCACCTCGGAACCAGAACCACGCTCGCTGAACTGACGGACGCTGCGGTGGAACAGCACCAGAAACTCGTCCGCGACCTCCTGCCGCCCGACATCAAGGACGTGTCGCCGAAGGCGGCCGAGGAGTGGTTCAGGAAAAGGCTCGCCTTCAACGTGAGCCTGCCCGATCTGAAGACCGAGGGATTGCGGCTCCTCGGAGGGCGGATCTCCCATCTCCGAGAGGTCGAGGTGGCGGCCCTCGAATATCAAGTCGACGGCAACAACGTTTCACTCTTCATCATCCCGGAGGAGGCCTACCGCCAACTGCGTTTGAAGGACAAGCCCCGGTTCAAGGTGGTCAGCCACCGAGGCTACGACGTGGTCATCTGGCGGTCCCAGGGCGCCGGCTACACGCTCGTCTCGGAGATCGGAGACCGAGCCTGCTTGGTGTGCCATGCGCCGCATGAGAAGCTCGAGCCCTTGCCGCGTCCGTCGGCTCACCTCTGATCGCCGGCGCACGTCAGAAGGGAGAGGAGGTTGATGAAGCTTTCCAGGATGGCACCGGTGGTGCTCGCGATCACCGCCGCCGTGGCCGGCTGGCCCTTCGCCGCGCTGCCCTATGAGGCCGTGGCCGTGAGCGACGGTGGAACCATCAAAGGCAAGGTGCTCTTTCAGGGGAGCCCGCCGGCCACGCGAAAGGTCATCCTCACCAAGGATCGTGAGGTGTGCGGCAGCGGCGTGCGCGAGGTGGACCAGATTCTGCTCGGGCCCGACCAGGCGGTCCAGGACGCGGTGGTGTATCTCAAAAATGTCGAGAAGGGAAAGGCCTGGGACACGCGCTCGGCCACCCCGCACATCGACAACGTCAAATGCGATTTCAAACCGCACGTGCAGGTCATCTCGGCCGGCGACTTTGAGATCGTCAACTCGGATCCCGTCTTGCACAACACGCACGGTTTTTACGGGAGACTTACGGCCTTCAACGTGGCGTTGCCGAACCAGGGCCAGCGGATCAAGAAGCCGCTCAAGAGGTCGGGGCTCGTCCGAGTGGAGTGCGACGCCCACGGCTGGATGCTCGGCTGGGTCTACGTCGCGGACAACCCCTACCATGCGGTGACCGCGAAGGACGGCACGTTCACGATCAACAACATCCCCNCGGGCTCCTACACGCTCGTGGCGTGGCAGGAGTACACCGGGGAGATCGAGATCCCGGTGACCGTGAAGGGGAAGGAGGTGGTGCCCGTTACGGTGGAGCTGAAGAAGTAACGCGTCACTCGGTTCCGTCCGGCACGATTGTTCAACGGTGGGAAGGAGGCGACCGCAGTGGACGATCATGATCGACTCGAGCTCGCCCGAGAAAAGGCCAGGAGGGCCTGGTGGCGGAAGGCCCGCTCGTGCTCCGAGATCCAGCGAACGCGGCGGGAAATGGACACAGAGTTGAGGAAACCGGGCGAGCGCCCCGACCCCTCACTCTCGATCGCCCGTCGCATTTTCCTTCACAAATCGCTTCTGGCGGGGGTGGCCGCGGGCGCGGCGACCTACGGGTGGTTTCCCCTCATCAACACCCTGGACCTGGCGTTCGGCGCCGAGACCTTCAAGTTCGCCTGGGTCTCCGACAACCACCTCTATCCCAAGAACGTCAACACGCGCTTCGTCGACAAGGCCACCCGCGCGGTCAAGGAAGTGCAGGCGATGTCGCCGCCGGCCGATTTCCTGATCCACGGGGGTGACCTCGCCCAGCTCGGCGATCCCGTCGAGCTGAGTCTCGGCAACGACATTCTCAAGGAGGTGAACATCCGGAAAGTCTTCATCCCGGGCGAGCACGACTGGTACCTGGACATGGGGGCCAAGTGGCAGCAGCTCTTCGGCCCGCCGAACTGGACGTTCGACCACAAGGGTGTCCGCTTCGTCGGACTCGACACGGTCAGCCGCGGTCCCGACTACTGGACCGCCAAGAAGATGACGCCCAAGGAGCGGATGGGCCACATGGCGACGCTCGACGGCTCGGTGGCCGGCGCGTGGGCTGGCGTCGGCCGCGATCAGCTCCAGTGGCTCAACCAGACGCTGTCCAACTGGCCCAAGAACAAGCCCGTGGTCATCTTCACCCACAACCCGCTCTACGAATACTATCCGCCCTGGAACTTCTGGGTGCGGGACTGGCGCGAGGTCCACGAGGTTCTCAAGCCCTACACCAGCGTCACCAACATCCACGGGCACACGCACCAGGTGCTCTACAACGAGGTCGGGAAGATGCGGTCGATCGGCATGCTCGCCACCTCGTGGACGTGGCCCTACGCGCCGGAAGGCGTGCCCGCGCTGACCCGGTGCCTGGTGCGAGTCGATCCGGGCGATCACTTCGACGGCGTCGGCTGGTCGAGGCTCACGATGACCGCGGCCGAGAAGATCGAGAACCAGTATGTGATGTGGCGCAAGGACAAGGACATCTTCGCCGAGGCCCCGGCGGACTCCGGGTGCGCGGACAACGTCAATCAGATGCTCCAACCGCGCATCGCCGACCGCGAGTGGCCGTACTACGGCGCCTACAAGTGATCACCGGCTGGGCTCACGCCCACGGAGGGAGGAGGGCGATGAAAAGGACTCGATACGTGCGCACGGCGCTAGGGGTCTTCGTCGGCGTGCTGGTTCTCCTCGCGACCTCGAGCGGAGACCGGGCGCTGGCCCACAAGGAGAAGCACACGCCGGACCAGCTCAAGGCCTTCGAAGACGTGTTCATGGAGCAGGTCAAGATCGGCGATCTGCTCTTCCACGGCGATGGCGCCACCGAGAAGCGGCTCGGCGTCACGCTCTCCAAGACCGGGATGGCCTGCGCCATGTGCCATCCCTTCGGCTCGGACAACCATCCCTACGAGTTCCCCAAGTTCCAGGAGCAGATGAACAAGTTCGCCACGCTCCGGGACATGATCAACTGGTGTATCGAGAAGCCAAACGAGGGAGTGAAGATCGATCCCGATTCCGACGCCATGAAGGCGCTGGAGACGTACATCATCTGGTCGAACAAAGGCTCGAAGCTCGACCCTGGCCGACACTGAGGCTTGTCCGCGTCGGCGATGGATCGGCAACAACCGGCTCCGCGGCCGCAGCCACTGGCCCGACGCAGGTTTCTCGGGCTCGTCTCGGCGGCCGCGGGGCTGGTGGCGGCGGAGCCACTGTCGCGCGCCTGGGCTCGCTCCGAACTGACTCGGAGCGGCGATGATCCCGATGCGCTGCCGCCGTTCGAGCGCCTCCATCTACCGAGGCTCAGGTCGCCGGCCTTCACCAGCAACGGGGCCAAGGTCCCGGTCGTCGTCGAGATGTCCCATCCGATGGATCCCAGTCACTACATCGCCAGCATCAGCGTCATGAACGAGCGTGATCCCGTTCCCCTGAAGGGCGTGTTCCACTTCACCCCGCTGAACGGCCAGGTCTACCTCGCCTTTCAGATCCGGATGGATCAAGGCGCCTCCGAGATCTCAGCGACCGCCGAGTGCAGCCGCCATGCTCGGTGGCAGAGCACGCGGTCCATCACGATCCCCGAGGGTGCGGGCGGCTGCGCGGGGACCGCCCCGCCGCCCGGCCGCACCGGTCCCGACGAGATCGGCCCGCCAGCGATCCGGATACCTCAGTTGATCGCCGATGGCCGCATCAGCCCCGACCAGACGATCGACGTCCAGATCAAGATCAAGCATCCGAGCCGAACGGGCTTGGTGGTCCGAGAGGGAACGTTCGTCCAGGCCTCCGATCCCCTCTACCTGAACCGGATGCACGTATTCTACCGAGACGAGCGGATCAGCCAGTTCACGATGACCTCGGCGCTCAGCGATAACCCGCTCATCACGTTCAGGCTGCGGGCTCACGGTGAGGGCCTCCTTCGGGTCGTCCTCACGAACAACCGCGGGCAGCGCTTCGAGGCCACGCATCTGATCCACTTCTCGTGATATAGCGACTGTTGTCGTCGCTACGCCCGGAGAGGAGACCGCGAATGGCCGGCACCGGACCGGTTCAGGAGGTGCCCATCATGGACGCGCGGCACCTGAACGACGACGTCATCGACCGGGATCTGATCCGCGCGTGGCTCGCCTGGGGGTTCTTCTGGCTCCTGCTCTTCCCCACGGTGGGCGTCATCATGTCCACCAAGTTCAACTACCCCGAGTTTCTCGGCAATCATCCCTGGCTCACCTTCGGCCGCATCCGTCCGATCCACGTCAACGGCGTGATCTGGGGCGCGTTCTCGACGCTCTTCATCGGCCTCTGCCACTATATCGTCCCCCGCCTCACGGGTGTCCGGCTCTGGAACGAGCAGTGGAGCCGGGGGCTTCTCTGGGTCTGGAACCTGAACCTCGCCCTGGCCGTCATCCTCCTCGCTGCCGGCTGGAACCGGGGCTGGGAGGCGGGCGAGTTCCCACTCATCAACGTCGTCGTCATCTTCTTATCGCTCCTTCTCCTGACCATCCAATTCTTCATGACGATCAAGCGCCGCCGAGAGACGCCGCTGTACGTGTCGCTCTGGTACCTGATCGCCGCCTTCATCTGGACGGACGTGAACCTCGTCCTCCTGATGGTGGGCCCCTACAACATCCCCGGAATCAACAATGCGGCCTGGCACGGGTTGTTCATCCATTACGTGGTCGGGCTCTGGATCACGCCGGCGGGCTATGTCCTCATCTATTACTTTCTCCCGGCCAGCGTTCGGAACCCGATCTACAGCCACAAGCTGTCGCTGATCGGCTTCTGGTCGCTGGCGTTCTTCTATCCGTTCGTGGGCATTCACCATTACCTCTACTCGCCGATCGCCGACTGGGCCGAGACGATCGCCATCGTCTCCTCCATGATGCTGATCATTCCGGTGTGGACGGTGCTTCAGAACTTCTTCGGCACCATGATCGGCAAGTGGCAAGAGTTCAGTCGGAACCTCCCCGCCAAGTTTCTGATCGTCGGCTCCATCATGTATCTCCTGGGGTGCTTTCAGGGCTCCCTGGAGGCGTTGCGCGCGCTCCAGCAGCCGACCCACTTCACGGACTTCGTGATTTCCCACTCGCACCTGACCGTCTTCGGCACCTTCGTGGTCTGGGCCATCGCCGGCGCCCTCTATGTCTGGCCGCGCATCACGGGCTCGGAGCTCTGGAGCTTCACGCTCGTCAACTGGGGGTTCTGGCTCATCACGCTCGGCATCTCGGCGATGGGGCTCGTCCTCAGCGCGCAAGGGCTGCAGCAGGGCTTCATGCTGATGGCCCAGAGCGAGTTCATGGAGACGGTCACCGCGATCCGCCCGTACTGGTGGGTCAGAACCTTCACCGGGATCTCGATGGACCTCGGCATGTCGCTCGTGGTCTACACCCTGATGAAGAGCTCGCTGGTCAGACGGTCGACGTGAGGAGCCACCGCCGGCCATGAGATCGATCACGTCCCTGGCGGTCGGGGCCGGCTTCGCCTTCGTGACGCTGGCGATGTTCGTTCAAGGCTTTCTCCCCGCCATCCTGCCCGAGTCCCGCACCAAGCAGGTCAGCCGCGCGGTGCGGACGGATCTCGGCGACATCAAGTGGGTGCGGTACGAGTCGAGCGATTACACGCCGCTCGAGAAGCTCGGGCGCGCGGTGTATATCCGCGAGGGGTGCTGGTACTGTCACAGCCAGTACGTGCGGCCGGTCGCCGGCGAGGAGCTGCGGTGGGGCCCGGTCTCCGAGGCCGGCGAGTACGCCTTCGACCTTCCCCATCTCTTTTCCACCCGCCGCATCGGACCGGACCTGACGCGCGTGGGACTCAAGTACGCCGACGACTGGCACTACGCCCATCACTGGGATCCGCGGCTGGTGGTGCCCGACTCCATCATGCCGAGCTTCACGTGGCTCTTCGAACAGGCGCGGGTTCCCGTGCGCAAGGTGAACGAGGGGCTCGAACTTGCTTCGCCGCCGGCCGTATCGCGATACTTCACGCTGAGGAAGGACAAGCCGGTGCTGCTCTTCCCTAACGAGACGGGGCTGACGTTTGTCCGCCCGCGCCCCGACGGCGAGCTCCCGATCGACGGCACGCCCATCCTCGACCTGACTCCCTTCAATGACAAGCCGCCCGCCCTCACGTCTGTGCTCCTGGTGGTCCCGACGAAGGAGCTGGTCGGGCTCGTGAGATACGTCCAGAAGCTCGGCACGAATCGCGGGGCGTGGCGGGAGGTCTTCGAGCCACAGAACGTGGCCCTGTCCGTGATGGGCATCCCTCAGAGCGAGGACCTCGTCGCCCATGGCAAGGAGGCCTTCGAGGAGCATTGCATCGGCTGCCACGGGGGAAGGGGCGACGGCAACGGGCTCGCCGCCACCTTCCTCTTTCCCCGGCCCCGCGACTTCACCATCGGGGTCTTCAAGTTCCGCACGACGCCGTCGGGGTCGCTGCCGACCGACGGCGACCTCTTCCGCACGATCACACGCGGCGTCCGCTGGACCGCGATGCCGACGTGGCACGAGATCACGGACAAAGAACGCCTCGCGGTCATCACGTACCTCAAGACCTTCTCGAAGCGGTGGAAGGAGGAAAAGCCGGAGCCACCGATCGTGCTCCCGACACCGCCGCCGGCCACGCCCGAGCTCCTGGCGCGGGGAAAGCAGCTGTACGGGAAAGCCAAGTGCTGGGAGTGCCATGGCGATGCCGGCCGGGGCGACGGGCCGTCGGCCGATCAGCTCAAGGATGATTTCAAGTTCCCGATCCGCCCCGCGGACTTTACAAAGGGGCAGTTCAAGGGCGGCTCCCATGTCACCGACATCTACCGCACCATGACGCTCGGACTGGACGGCACCCCCATGCCCTCGTTCGCCGACTCGATGAACGACGAGGAGCGCTGGGCCATCTCGTACTTCGTGCTCGCGTTCTCGGCCTGGGCCGATCCTCTGACGGGCGAGAAACTCAAGCTCTCCCCGCAGACCAAAGCGGCGCTCAACTCGGCCGACGTCCGCGCTGGCCACCCGCGGCTGGCGTTCGACCCCGAGCGTGAGTCAGCTGGCGTGGCTCGGGTCGATGGCGGCAAACGTCGCGTCTACTACCCAGGAATCCCGGAGTAAGGAGACCTCTCGATGATCGAGCATCTGACCCTGGGCGAGTTCGTCGTCGCACTGCTCATGGGCCTGGCCGCCCTCAGCGCCTTCATTTGGGGGGCGACCAGCGGGGCGTTCCATAACGTCGAGGCGATCAAATACCAGGTGCTCCAAGTGGAGGACGACATCAATGAGTGACCGCGCCCCTGAGCAGCACCCGCGGTACGGCGCTGTCGAGGAATACGCTCGCGGAGAGATTCGCTCGTATCATGGCATCGTGAACAAATGGTTACTCGTGGTCTACGCCGCGCTCGCCGTCTGGGCCATCTACTACCTGTTCAAATACTGGGGCGGGCTCGGGCCCGGCCTCGCCGTGGGTCAGTAGGACTCGGACCATGAGCCCCGAGCGCATCCTGATCCCCCTGGCGATTCTCAATCTGGCGATCCTGGTGTTCGAGATCCTCTTCAACGCGCTGTCGGGCCTGGTATCGCTCTTGTAGCGGTGCATCTTTGAGCGCCATCGAAAAGCTCGCGTTCGGCCTCTTCCTGGTGGGGACGATCGCCTTTTTCGTGTGGGTGGCGACCCTGGCCCTCCGCCGCTAGCGCGCGACGTCGCCGTGCGCCAGCGGCGCGAGGCTCGGCGCTCCCCGGGCCGGGCACCCTGATGGCCGGGCCCGGGGCCTTCACGGTGACGCACCGGCCGGGAATCCTGGTTCTGCTCCTGCTCCTCGGGACCGCCTATGCCACCGGCTGGTGGCGCCTCTCGCGGCGGGCGCGGCAACTCGTACCGTGGTGGCGCCCCGCGCTCACCCTCGCCGGCCTCGGGTGTCTCGCCCTGGCGCTCCTCTCCCCCCTCGACGCCCTCGCGCATCGCCTTTTCGTCGCCCATATGGTTCAGCACATGCTCCTCGTCGCCGTCGCGGCGCCGGCCCTCCTCCTCGCCGACCCGCTGGTAGCGCTCCTCTGGGCCCTGCCGGCGAGGGCTCGCGTCCGGGCCGGACGGCTCCTCGTCCGCGGCGCTCCGCTGCGGAGGATCTGGCGGGCCCTGACCCGCGTGCCCGTCGCCTGGCTCGGCTACGCCCTGATTCTGTGGCTCTGGCACCTGCCGCCGGCGTACGATGCGGCCCTGGAGGATCGCCTGCTCCACGATCTCGAGCATCTCGCCTTCTTCGGGAGCGCCGTCCTCTTCTGGTGGCCCGTGATCAACCCAGCGCCGCATGTCGGGCGAGCGCTCCATCCTGGCGCGGGGGTCGTGTATCTCGTCCTGGGCGCACTTCAGAGCGCGGGGCTCGGGCTCCTGCTGGCAGCGAGCCCGACCGTCCTCTACTCCTCCTATACGGCTTCGCGCGGGCTCGGGCGGCTCAGTCCGCTGGAAGACCAGGCACTGGGCGGCGTGGTCATGTGGGGACTGAGCGCGGTGATCGACATGCTCGCGGTCATGGTCCTGCTCTACCGGTTCCTGACTCTGGAGGACCAAAGGCTTCTTCCACGGGCGAAGGGCGAGGATCGCCGCGCCGACAGCGCACGCTTGCCTTGACCCCCCTGAACCCGTGCGGGAGAATGAGGCGGTTTGACGCATGACCGCTGATCCGTCCATTCACGTGATCGGTCTTGGCAAGGCGTTCGGCGGCCACCTCGTGCTGGACGACGTGAGCCTCGACGTCCGTCCCGGAGAGGCCGTCGCGCTCCTGGGCCCCAACGGCGCGGGCAAGAGCACGCTGCTCCGCATCCTGGCCACGCTTCTGCGAGCCTCGCGCGGCACCGCCCGCGTGGCCGGTTACGATTGCTCGCGGCAGCCCGAGAGCGTCCGTGCCCGCGTGGGCCTGCTGGCCCACGGCGCCTGGGTCTACGAGGACCTGACCGCGCTGGAGAACCTGAAATTCTGGGCGACGCTGGGCGGGCTGCCCAACGGCCCCGAGGCGCTCGGCGGCGCGCTGGCGGCCGTGGAGCTGGACCGCGTCGCCGACGAGCGCGTGCGGACGTTCTCCCTCGGCATGAAACGCCGGCTCGCGCTGGCGCGCTTCGTCCTCGCCCGCCCACCGGTTCTGCTGCTCGACGAACCCTTCGCGGGGATCGACCAGCGCGCCGGCAAGTGGCTCGACGAACACCTCGGCGCGTTCAAGGCGGCCGGCGGCGCCATCCTCATGGCCACTCACAGCTTCGGGCGCGGACTGGGCGTGGCCGACCGGATCGCCATCCTGGCGGGCGGGCGCGTGGCCCTCGATACTCCCCTGGGCGCCCTCGCGCCGGACGACGTGCGACGGCTCTACGATCTGCACGCGGAGGACGGGGCGTGATCTACGCGCGCCGCGCCTGGATCGTGCTGTGGAAGGACCTCCTCAGCGAGCGGCGGTCCAAGGAGACGCTGAACGCGCTCTTCTTCTTCGCGCTGCTGCTGCTGTTCCTCTTCCAGTTTACGCTGGGCGCCGACCGCGAGCGCCTGGTCGCCGCCCTGCCCGGCCTCCTCTGGCTGGGCTTCATCCTGAGCGGGCTCGTCGGGCTCGGCCGGGCGTTCCTGGCCGAGCGTGAGAACGACTGCTGGGAGGGCCTGCTGCTGGCACCCGGTGACAAGTCGGCGATCTATCTGGGCAAGGTCGCCGGCAATCTGCTGCTGATGCTGCTCGTCGAGGCGATCCTGCTGGTCCTCTTCGCCGTCTTCTTCAACCTCGATCTGGCCGCTCATCTCCTGCCCCTGGCCCCCGTCATCGGGCTGGGCACGATCGGCTTCGCCGCCGTCGGCACGCTCTTCGGCGCCATGACGGCCCACGTGCGCGCCCGCGAGCTGCTCTTCCCCGTCCTGCTGCTGCCGGTGCAGGTGCCCGTGCTGCTGGGCGCAGTGAAGGCGACCGAGGCCGTGCTGCTGGGCGAGCCGCTGGCCGCTGTCGGACACTGGCTCGGGCTGCTCGCTGCCGCCGATGTGATCTACCTCACCGTGGGCGTCCTGACCTTCGACGCTGTCCTGGAAGCATGAGCGGACCTGTCTCTACCCAAAAGTGGTATCGCGTCCCGAGCGTGCTCGTTCGAGCGCCGGCTTTGCCGGCGCAACCCTTTGGGGTGGTTCGGAGGGGGCCGCGAGGCCTCCTCCGACTATGGATCTCGGAGGGGGCCGTCGCGCCCGGGGGGCGCGCCTGTGAAGTCGCCCCCTCCGACCTATGAGCGGACTGCAGCGCGGGCTGGGATGGTTGGCGGTCGCCAGCCTGACCGCCGGGATCGTGATGGCGCTGGGCGTGGCGCCTCGCGAGGCGACCCAGGGCAACGTCCAGCGCATCATGTACGTGCACGTGCCGGCCATCCTGATCGCCTATCTGGCGTTTGCGGTCGTGCTGGTCGCCTCCGTCATCTATCTCTGGAGGCGCGCGGCCGGGGCGGACCGGCTCGCCCACGCCTCGGCGGAGGTCGGCGTGGTCTTCACCGGCATCAACATCGCGACCGGGTCGATCTGGGGCAAGCCNACGTGGGGGACGTGGTGGACGTGGGATGCNCGACTCACCAGCGNCTCCATCATGTTNGTCATCTACCTGGGTTACCTGCTGCTGCGGGCGATGATCGAGGATCGCGAGCGNGGGGCCCGATTCGCCGCGGTGCTCGGCATCGTGGCCGCCCTGGACATCCCGCTCGTCCACTTTTCGGTGTACTGGTGGCGGACGCTGCACCAGCCGTCCACGCTCCTCAGGCCCGGCCCCGCGCCGATGGACCCGACCTTCGTCGTGGCCCTGACGATCAATCTCGTCGCCTTCGCGCTCCTCTACGCCTACTTCCTGGCCAGACGCGTGCGCCTGCTCGAGCGCGAGGAGCAGGTCCTCGCCTGATGCCCGACAACTGGTCCTTCGTCTTCGCCGCCTATGTCCTCGCGGCCCTGGTCCTCGGCGCCTANTGGCGGCGGCTCGGGCGGCGGGAGCGAGAGCTCACGTCGAAGGGGGCNTCGACGGCCCCCTCCGAGACCTCCCCCAGGAAGGATTGCGCCGGCAAAGCCGGCGCTCGAACCGGCGGCGCTTCAAGACCATGAAGGCCAAGTTCATCGTCGGCGGCGCCGTCATCGCGGTGGCGCTCGCATACCTGATCTACGCCGGCGTGACGCAGTCGGCGGTCTACTTCGTCACGCCGTCGGAGCTCCAGGCCGCGCCCGTGGCCAGCAAGGCCTACCGGCTGGGGGGTCTGGTGGCGCCCGGCTCCGTCCGCTGGGAGCCGCGCACGCTGCAGCTGAGCTTCACGCTCACCGACGGCAAAGCTTCCGTGCCCGTCCGCCACAAGGGGACGCCACCGGATCTCTTCGGCGAGGGCCGGGGCGCGATCGTCGAGGGTCGCTGGGCGCCGGAGGGCTACTTCACGGCGGCGCTCATCCTGGCCAAGCACTCCGAGGACTACAAGGCGCCTACCGACCACAGCGAGGCCGGTTACAAGGAGCTCATCAAGTCGCTGCGGAGACCGGGCTCGTGACGCCGGAGCTGGGCCAGGGCGCGCTGATCGTGGCGCTGGCGTTGGCCGTGTACGGCGCCGGCGGGGCGGCCGTGGGCGCCCGCCGCGGGCACACCGCGCTGGTGGAATCGGCCCAGCACGCGGCGCTGGGCGTCTTCGGGCTGATCACCTTCGCCTTCGCGCTGCTCGTCTACGCCTTCCTGACCTTCGACTTCTCCGTGCGCTACGTGGCGCAGACCACCAACCTGGGCACGCCCTTCTACTACCGGATCACCGGCGTCTGGGGCGCCCTCGAGGGCTCGATCGTCCTGTGGGGCTGGATGCTCGCGCTCTTCACGCTGATCGTGATCCTCCGCCACCGCGAGCGGGCGCGCGAGCTCTACCCCTGGGTGCTGATGGTCATGCTGGGCGTGCTGGCCTTCTTCCTGAGCGTGATGACCATTGCGGCGCCGCCCTTCCAGCGCCTGATGCCAGTCCCGGCCGACGGGCGCGGGCTGAACCCACTGCTCGAGGACACGGGGATGATCACCCATCCCCTCGCCCTTTACCTGGGNTTCACCGGGTTCACCGTGCCCTTCGCCTTCGCCGTGGCGGCGCTCGTCACCGGCCGCGTCGGCGACGCCTGGATCGCGCTCACCCGTCGCTGGACCATCACGGCCTGGTATTTCCTGTCGCTCGGCCTGCTGATCGGGGGTTGGTGGAGCTACCACGTGCTCGGCTGGGGAGGCTACTGGGCGTGGGACCCGGTGGAGAACGCCGCGTTCATGCCCTGGCTCACCGGCACCGCGTTCCTGCACTCGGTGATGATCCAGGAGCGCCGCCGCATGCTCAAGCTCTGGAACCTGGCGCTCGTGATCCTCACCTTCAGCCTGACCCTCTTCGGCACCTTCCTCACACGCTCGGGCGTCATCGCCTCCGTCCACGCCTTCACCCAGGGCGCCATCGGGGCCTTCTTCCTCACGTTCCTCGGCGTGGTGGTGCTGGTGGCGCTGGGGCTCCTGGCCTGGCGGTGGGAGGCGCTGCGCTCCGAGGGCGAGCTCGACTCCGTCGTCTCCCGGGAGTCCGCCTTCCTGCTCAATAACGTCTTCCTCGTCGCCGCCGCCTTCACCGTCTTCTTCGGCACCGTGTTCCCGCTGCTGTCGGAGGCGCTGCGGGGGGTGAAGGTGAGCGTGGGCGCGCCCTTCTTCAACCAGGTGAACGTCCCCCTTTTCCTCTCGCTCATCTTCCTGATGGGCGTCGGCCCGCTCATCGCCTGGCGGCGCGCCTCGCTGGAGAACCTCCGGCGCAACTTCCTCGGCCCGATCGCCCTCGGCGGAATGGGCGCCGCCTTCTTCGCTCTCCTCGGCGTCCGCTCGGCGCTGGCGGTGCTCGCGCTGGCACTGACGCTCTTCGTCTCCGCCACCATCGCGCTCGACTTCTTCCGCGCCACCCGCGCCCGCCTGCGCGCGGGCGAGCGCCTGCTGCCCGCGATGGGCGGGCTGCTGGCCCGCCACAACCGCCGCTATGGCGGCTTCGTCGTCCACCTCGGCATCCTGGTCATCGCGGTGGGTGTCACCGGCTCGCAGGCCTGGTCGGTGCACACCGAGACGACGCTGCAACGGGGCGAGGCGGCCGAGCTGGCCGGCTACCGCGTCCGCTTCGACGGGCTCGCCGCCACCGAGGAGTCCAACCACTTCAAGGTCGTGGGCACCTTCACGATCACCAACGGCCGGTTGGGCTCCGCGGTCATCATGCAGCCCTCGAAGAAGTTCTATCCCCAGGAGACCTCGCCGATCGCGGGCGTGGACTACTGGATCGGGCTGAAGGAAGACCTCTACCTGGTGCTGGGGGACTTCACGCGGGACGGGGGCCAGGCCACCGTGAAGGTGCAGGTCAACCGGCTGGTCACATGGATCTGGATCGGGGGCGTCGTGCTGACGCTGGGCGCGCTGCTGGCGATCCTGCCCGACCGCAGGAAGACGGTGTGAGGCGCTGGCTGCGCTGGCTCATCCCGCTGTCCGCTGTTCCCGTCCTCGTCCTCCTCGCCTACGGGTTCCGGTTCAACCCGCGCGAGGTGCCCTCGCCCCTCGTCGGCCGTCCCGCCGCGCCGTTTACGCTCCGCGCCTTCGGCGGGGGGCCGTTCTCGCTCGAGGCTCAGCGGGGCAAGGTCGTGGTCGTCAACTTCTGGGCCTCGTGGTGTTATCCGGCGTGCTACGAGGAGGCGCCGGTCCTGGAGCGCGGCTGGCGCGCCTGGCGCGAGCGCGGCGTCGTCGTGGTCGGCGTGGACATCCAGGACACCGCCGAGAAGGCCCAGAAGTTCATCGTCGACTTCGGCCTCACCTTCCCGAATGCTCCGGACACGGCCGGCAAGGTGTCGATCGAGTACGGGGTCTACGGCGTGCCGGAGACCTTCTTCATCGACCGGCGGGGCCGCATCCGGGCCAAGCACGTGGGCGCCGTCACCGACGACGTCTTCCGCACTTGGGTCGAGCAGCTCCTCGCTGAGCCCGCCTAGAGCGGATTCGCACCGCGCTGCCGCTGCTCAGC
>JGI25382J37095_10000013_pt1 | contig 23602 bp, 24 predicted proteins | sample GraSoi013_1_40cm_3_FD_37095 | JGI IMG/M metagenome (IMG submission 37095)
AGGCGGGGCTCGCCACCAGAGGCTTGAGCGGCGCGGACACCACCGGCTCCGGTGGCTGCGCGACAGCGGGCTTCGGCTCGGGTATCGCCTCCGCCACGGGCCTGAGCGGCTCCGGCACTTCCCCTGGCGCCTCCGCCGGCTTGTCGACCGGCTTCGGCTTGACGATCGTCGCCGCCGGCCGGAGCTCGACGGGCGCCTCTTCGGGCGGCTGGACCTTCGCCTTCCGCGGGCGCGCGGCGGGCTTCTCCGCCGCTCCCTCCTCGGCCGCGGGCTTGGGCGTTCGGGGCCGCGAGGGACGCTTCGGCTTCGTCTCCTCCGGTAGCTCCCGTCCTTTGCCAAGCTTGAGCCTCAGCGCGTTTGCAAGCGTGGTGTCGAGAGGGGTCATGGCGCGGACGCCCTTCTTACCCATCTCTTCGGCCGCCAGCATCAGGTCCTTGCTGGTGACGCCGAGTTCTTTCGCCAACTCGATGACCTTTATCTTTGCCGCTGCCACAGCCCCCTCACCTCCCAGATCGGGCTTTATCGCTCGCCTCGGACGCGGGGGCCCCTGCCCCCGGCCGTCCTGCGGCTCGCACGTCCGTTACCAGGCTGACCCCAGCCTCGCACGGTTTCCTGAACGCCTGCGCGAATCTGCCGGACTTCATCGCGCGCTCGAGACAGCTCGGATCCGCACACACGTAGGCGCCGCGGCCCGCTCCCCTGGGGTCATGGACGACNACGCCGTCCGGGCGGCGAACCAATCGCACCAGCTCCAGCTTGGGCCGCACCTGCCGGCATCCCACGCACGTACGCCGCGGACCTTCACGCGGAGACCGCATCCTCGGATCCGGACACGCCCGGATCGTCCCCGCCGCCTCGGCGCGCATGGGCGGCGACCCACTGCTCGGCGGCTGCATAAACCGTTTCGGCCCGCTCGCCGACCTCGGCGATGCCGGCGAGCCGCTCCCGCCCCGCCCTCACGATATCCAGCGGAGAGCCGAGCCCGGCGGCCACCAGCGCCGCCACCAGCTCGGGGCTCACTCCGCTCAGTGCCGCGAGGGCCGCCCGGTCGCCCCCGCCCTCGTCGGGCTCCGACCGCTCCGTCTCCAGCTCCGACTCGCTCTTGATATCGATGCGCATACCCGTGAGCTTCGCCGCCAGCCTGGCGTTCTGGCCCTTCTTGCCGATGGCCAGCGAGAGCTGGTTGTCGGGGACGACGACCAAGGCGGAGGGCTGGCCCTCGGGGTCGGTCTCCTCCGCCATCGTTACCGACGAGACCTTGGCGGGGGAGAGGGCCCTGGCCACGAAGGTCGTCGGATCGTGCGACCACTCGATGATGTCGATCTTCTCGCCCCGCAGCTCCCGGCTGATCACCTGGATGCGGGTGCCGCGCAGCCCGACGCAGGCGCCGATCGGGTCGACGTCGCGCTTCGTCGAGGCCACGGCGACCTTGGCGCGCTCGCCCGCCTCGCGGGCCGCGGCCTTGACCACGACGATGCCCTCCTGGATCTCGGGGATCTCGGTTTCGAAGAGCCGCACCAGATACCCTGGATGCGTCCGCGAGAGCGTGATCTGCGGGCCCTTCGTGGTCCGGCGCACCTCGAGCACGTAGGCCCGCACGCGGTCGCCCGGATTGTAGCGCTCGCCGGGAATCTGCTCCCGCTCGGGCAGGATCGCCTCGGCCTTGCCGATCTCGAGGATGACGTTCCGCTTCTCGATGCGGTGGACCACGCCCCGGAGGATCTGCCCCTCTTTGCCCTCGAACTCCTTGTAGATCCGATCACGCTCGGCGTCTCTCACGCGCTGCAGGATGACCTGCTTGGCCGTCTGGGCGGCGATACGGCCGAACTCCTGGGGCGGCAGCTCCTGTTCCAGCTCGTCGCCGATCTCCGCCTCCGGGTTCAGCGCCTTCGCCTCGGCCGGGCCGATCTCCAGCTTGGGATCCGTGACGTCCTCGACCACCTTCTTGCGGCAGTAGACCTTGAGCGCGCCGGTCTTGCGGTCGATCTCCATCCGGACGTTCTCGGCCGCGCCCAGCGTTCGGCGGGATGCCGAGAGAAGGGCAGACTCCAGCGCTTCGAAGAGGACCTCGGGATCGATCCCCTTCTCGCGTCCGATCTGCTCGATCACCTGCAACAGCTCTCGGTTCATCCCTCTCCCCGCCGGGGCCAGGGCACGTCGGCGTCCAGACGCGCCTTGGTGACCACCGCCCGCGGCACCTCGACGCGCTCGCCTTCGCGCTCCAGCACCAGGCGCTCCGGCGCCACCTCGGCCAGCCGGCCGTTCATCTCGGCCCCACCGGCCAGCCAGCAGCGCACGCGCTTGCCGGTCGCCCAGCGGTACTCGCGCTCGGTGCGCAGCTGCCGGTCCAGCCCGGGCGACGACACCTCCAGATCGTAGGACTCGGCGATCAGTCCCGCGACGTCCAGCAGATCGCCGAGCTCGCGGCTCAGCCGCTCGCAGTCCCCGATGGCGACGCCACCCGGCTTGTCGATGAACACGCGCAGCACCGCCCGGGGACGGCGCGGACGCCATTCGAGGTCCACCAGCTCGAGCCCGTGGTCGCGGAGCACCGGCTGAATGACCTCCTCGATCTGGGCGCTCCGCTCCTCGTCCTGCATCGTGACCAACCCGCTAAAGTAAAAAACTGGGCAAGGCCCAGTTTTTCAAGACTTTAGCACGTGCACCCGGCGGAGGCAAGATCATCCGGGCATTTTCAGCGCCCCGCTGGACTTGATGGTCGCCAGGACCTCGGCCTTGGCCACCCGGCTCTCCCGCCGAGTGCGACGCTCCCGGACTTCCACGATGCCGTCTTTGACGAAGGCGTTGCCGACCGTCACCCGGAGCGGCATGCCCAGCAGGTCGGCGTCCTTGAACTTGACGCCCGGCCGCTCGTCGCGGTCGTCCAGCAGGGCCTCGATCTCGTGGCGCCCGCATTCCGCGTAGATCTCCTCGGCCGCGGCCGCCTGAGCTGCATCGCGGACGTTCACGGCGACGATGTGAACCTGGAAGGGCGCGATGGACGGGGGCCAGATGATCCCGTCGGCGTCGGCGAGTTGTTCGATCGCCGCCGCCGCGATCCGGGCCGGTCCGATACCGTAGCTGCCCATCACGATCGGCTGCTGGCGCCCCTGCTCGTCCAGGTAGGCGGCGCCGAGCGGCGCCGAGTACTTCGTGCCGAGCTTGAAGATGTTGCCAATCTCGATCACGCGCTCGACGGCGAGAGGCTTGCCGCACTCGGGACACGCCTCGCCCGCGGCCACCGTGTGCAGGTCGACGAAGCGGCAGGGGAAGTCGCGGCCCGGGCTGACGCCGCGGATGTGGACGCCCTCGCGGTTGGCGCCGACGACGTAGGTTCCGGTCTTGAGCGCCTCGTCGGCCAGCACGGGCATGCGCACGTCCAGCGGTCCGATCGATCCCGCCGGGGCGCCCAGCAGCGTGCGCACCTCGTCGGGATGCGCCGGCCGGAACTCCTCTCCGAGCGCGCGCGCGAGCTTCCGCTCGTGCAGCGCGTGGTCGCCCCGCACCAGCGCCAGGACCGGGCCCGTCTTCGCCGCCACGTAGACGAGGGTTTTGATGATCAGCCGCGGGTCGATCCTGAGTACGGCCGCTAGCTCGGCGGCCGTGCGCGCGTTCGGCGTGGCCACCTCCTCGCGCGTCCAGCCTGGAACGTCGGGCGGCGCCGGAACGCCCCGGGCGAGCTCGACGTTGGCCGCGTAGCCGCAGCCGCCGCAGAGCGCGATCTCGTCCTCGCCGGCGGCGCTGGGCGCCATGAACTCGTGGGAGCCGAGCCCGCCCATCATCCCCGTATCCGACTGGACGACGTGGTAGGCGAGGCCACAGCGATCGAAGATCCGGCGATAGGCCCGCTCGTGGGCGGCGTAGGAGCGCTCCAGGGCGTTCAGGTCGGGATCGAGCGTGTACGAGTCCTTCATGAGGAACTCGCGGGTGCGGAGCACGCCCGAGCGCGGGCGCGCCTCGTCGCGCTCCTTGGTCTGGATCTGGTACCAGATCTGGGGCAGATCGCGGTAGGAACGGATCTCCCGGGCTGCCAGCCAGGCCACCACCTCTTCGTGCGTCATGCCCAGGCACATGTCGGCGCCCTTCCGATCCTTCAGCTTGAACATTTCTGGAATGCCGTCCCAGCGCCCGCTCTTCTGCCAGATCTCGGCGGGATGGAGCACCGGCATGGTGATCTCCTGCCCGCCGATGGCGTTCATCTCCTCTCGGATGATCGCGTTGATCCTGTCGATCACGCGTTGCCCGAGGGGGAGATAGGCGTAGATCCCGGCCGCCAGTTGCCTCACCAGCCCGGCCCGCAGCATCAGCTTGTGGCTGAGGGCCTCGGCCTCGGCAGGATCCTCCCGCAGCGTGGGAACGAGGGCTTTGCTGAGGCGCATGGGCTCAGCGAGTGCCCGGCTTCTTGTTCGGTCCCTTCACGCCGGGGTTGTAGAGGAGACGCTCGACGGGCTTGCCGTGGAGAATGTGAGACTCGAAGATCTCCTGGAGATCGGACTCCCCGACGCCCGCGTACCAGACATCGTCAGGGTAGACGACCATCATCGGCCCGTGGCCGCACTGCGAGAAGCAGCCGGCCTTGTTGACGCGGACCTCTGTCTTGAGGCCGGCCTTGGCGCACTCGCCCCGCAGGTATTTCACGAATTGCTCGACGTCGCCCTGGGTCGGGCAGGTGTCGCCACTCGTGCACACGAAGACGTGGGTGCGGTACTGGCCCATCAGTCTGACTCGGCCGGCGCCGCCGCCCGGGCCGCCTTGCGCTCGGCGATGAACTTGTCGACCTCCTCGCGCATCGTCTTCACGATGTCTTTCTCGGCGACCTTCCGGATCACCTCGCCGTTCTTGAAGATGAGGCCGATGCCCCGCCCCCCGGCGACGCCGATGTCGGCGGCGCGCGCCTCCCCGGGACCGTTCACCTCGCAGCCCATGACCGCGATGTGGATCTCCTCGTTGAGGCCGCGGAACTCGTCCTCGACCTCCTTGGCCAGCTTGACGAGGTCCACGTCGGCGCGGCCACAAGAGGGACAGGACACGAAGGTGAGCCCGCCCGTGCGGAGCCCGAGGGCCTTGAGGATGTCGATCCCCACCCGAACCTCTTCGGTGGGATCGGCGCTGAGCGAGACGCGGATCGTGTCGCCGATCCCCTCGGAGAGCAGCGCGCCGAGGCCGACCGCGGACTTGATCGTCCCCACCCCCGGCGTGCCTGCCTCGGTGACGCCGAGATGGAATGGATAGTCGACCTGATCGGCGAGCACCCGGTAGGCCTCGATCATCATCCTGGGGTCGGACGCCTTGAGCGAGACCTTCATCTCCGGGTAGTTCAGGTCCTCGAGGATCCGGATGTGCCGGAGCGCGGACTCGACCATGCCCTGGGCGGTGGGCCCGTTGTACTTGGCGAGCAGGTCCTTTTCCAGCGAGCCCGCGTTGACGCCGATGCGGATGGGGATGCGCTTGTCCTTGGCCAGGTTGACGACCTCCTGGACGAAGTGCTTGCCCCCGATGTTGCCCGGATTGAGCCGCAGCCCGTCGACCCCCTGCTCCAGCGCCATGAGGGCCAGCTTGTAGTTGAAGTGGATGTCGGCGACCAGGGGGACGCGGATTTGCCGCTTGATCTCGCCGAGCTTCTCGGCCGCCTCCCGGACNGGGACCGCGCAGCGGACGATCTCGCACCCGGCCGCCTCCAGCGACCAGATCTCCAGCAGCGTGGCCTGGACGTCGCGCGTGTCGGTCTTGGTCATCGACTGCACGGTGATCGGCGCGTCGCCACCGACCTTGACGTTACCGAGCTGGATCTGCCGGGTCTTGCGCCGTTTGGTCATGTCCAGATCCTATTTGAGAAATCGGAACGCGTCGATGCGCACCAGGTCATTGTAGAGCGCCAGCACCATGATCAGCATCAGCAGCACGAACCCCAGCTGCTGGGCCAGCTCCCGCTTTCGCACCGACAGCGGCCGGCCCCGGACGGCCTCGATGAGGAAGAAGAACAGGTGACCNCCGTCGAGCATCGGCACCGGCAGCAGATTGAGCACGGCGAGGTTCACGCTGATGACGGCCGTGAACACCGCGAGCGGCGCGGCACCCTCCTGGGCCTGCCGGCCCGTCTCGGAGGCGATCTGCACGGGCCCGCCCAGGTTCGACAGCGGGATCTGGCCGGTCACGATCTTCCAGAACCCCTTGGCTGTCAGCCCCGTCATGTCCCAGGTCTTCACTGCCCCCTGCCACACGGCGGCGGGTGGCGAATATGGCGCGTAGGTGACGGTGCGGGTGACGATGGAGACGCCGATCCGGCCGACCTCGATCTCCTGCCCCGTCGGGCCTTTCTCCTTGACGACGTTGGCCGTGACCGGGAACGTCTCAGACCTGCCACCGCGCTCGACCGTCACCTCGAAGGTCTGGCCGGCCCGCTTCTGGATCGCCTGCATCAACTCTTCGGGCGTGAAGACCGGTTGACCGGCCACCGCCACCACGTGGTCGCCCGCCTTGAGGCCGGCCCGTTCGGCCGGCGAGCCCGGGTTCACGGCCCCGATCTGGGGCGTCAGCCGGGGGCCCACCCCAAGGTCCCATACGTCTTTGGCGTCTTTGAAGATCGGATCGCGGACCGTCATGAGCCGCGGCGTGACAACCACTGTCTGCTCGGCGCCCTCGCGCCGAAGGCGTAGCTCGACGGACCGGCCGCCCGAGGCGGCGACGGCGTGCTCCAGGTCCTCCCAGTGCGCGACGGCCCGCCCGTCGATCGCGGTCACCACGTCCCCCGTCCTCACTCCGGCCGCCGCGGCAGGACCGTCCGCCGCCACGCGGCCGATCGCCGCCGGCCACACGGGCCGGCCGATGGTCGCCAGCACGACGACGAAGATCGCGGCCGCCAGGACGAAGTTCATCCCCGGGCCGGCGAAGACGATGAGGAAGCGGATCCACAGCGGCTTGAGGGCGAAGGCCTTGCCCGGGGCATAGGGCAGGGCCGCCCCGCCCTCGAGGGGGTTCTCCTCGCCCATCATCTTCACGTAGCCGCCCATGGGGATGACGCTCAGGCAGTACTCGGTCTCCTTCCCCCGCCAGCGGAACAACACGGGGCCGAAGCCGATCGAGAAGCGCTCGACCCCGACGCCGGCCCAGCGTGCCACCAGGAAGTGGCCCAGCTCGTGGATGAGGATGAGGACGCCGATGACGACGACGAACGAAACGACGGTAGTCACGTGAGTCACTTTCCTCCGGCGAGGGTGTCGACGGACCGCTGCACTCGGCGCCGCGCGTCGGCGTCGATCGCCACGCACTCCTCGATCGACCGGAGCTCGCCGACGGGAACCTCTGCCAGCACGCGCTCGATCAATTCCGGAATCCGGGTGAAGCCGATCTTACGGTCGAGAAACGCGGCCACCGCCATCTCGTTCGCCGCATTGAGCACCACCGGCGCCGAGCCGCCGCACTCGAGGGCGGCGCGGGCCAGGCGGAGACAGGGGAATCGTTCCGTATCGGGCTCGAAGAAGGTCAGCTGGCCGATGCGGGTCAGATCCAGCCGCGCGGCCGGGGTCGGACGCCGCTCCGGATAGGTGAGCGCATAGAGAATCGGCACGCCCATATCGGCGACGCCGAGCTGGGCGATCACGGAGCCATCGATGTACTCGACCATCGAGTGGACGATCGACTGCGGATGCACGAGCACCTGCACCTGGTCGGGCTTCAGGTCGAACAGCCAGCGGGCCTCGATGATCTCCAGGCCCTTGTTCATCAGCGTCGCCGAGTCGATCGTGATCTTCGCGCCCATCTTCCAGGTGGGGTGCCGCAGCGCGTCCTCCACCGTGACGCGCGCGAACTGCTCCTTGGGCAGCTCCCGGAACGGGCCCCCGGACGCCGTCAGGAGAATGCGGTGGAGGTCACCCTTGTTGTGCCCGACCAGGCACTGAAAGACGGCGCTGTGCTCGGAGTCGACGGGCAGCAAGGGCACGCCGTGCCGCCGGGCGGCGGCCGTCATCAGGCTGCCCGCCATCACCAGCGTCTCCTTGTTGGCCAGGGCGACGANGCGGCCGGCCTCGATGGCGGCCATGGTCGGCAGCAGCCCGGCACCACCGACGAGCGCCGAGACCACGATGTCGGCCTCCAGGTCACGCGCCAGCGCGACGAGCCCCTGCGGCCCGGAGAGCAGCTCGGGCCGGGGCGGGGGCAGGAGGCGGGCGAGCCGATCGACGGCGGCGCCGTTGAGCACCGCGACGGCGCGTGGCGCGTACTTGCGGCAGAGGTCGGCGATCAGCTCCACGTTCGATCCGCGCGCCGCCAGCCCGGCCACCGAGAATTCCTCGGAAAAGCTCGAGACCAGCTCGAGCGTGCGGAGGCCGATGGACCCGGTGGCACCGAGCAGCGTGATCCGCTTCACGCGCCGCCTCCCAGCGCCGCGTAGTAGTAGAGGGCGGGCGCGTTGAAGAGCAGGCCGTCCACCCGGTCGAGCACGCCGCCGTGGCCGGGGATGAGGCCGCCCGTGTCCTTGACGCCAACGCTCCGCTTCATCACCGACTCCGCGAGGTCGCCGATCTGCCCGACCAGCCCCAGAAGCGCGCCGGCGGCCAGGAGGCGCGGCACCTGCCAGTCCAGGAGCCATGCGCCCAGCGCCAGCGCGGCCAGCACGGACGCGAGCAGCTGAGCGACGGCGCCCTCGACGGTCTTGTTGGGGCTGATCACCGGAGCCAGCTTGTGGCGTCCGAGCGCCGAGCCCACCAGATACGCCGCCGACTCGCCGATCCACGTCACGCCCACCAGGAACAGGACCAGATCGGCCCCGTCGACGAACTGGCGGAGAAGGATGGCATGGCCGAGGAACCAGCCGACATAGAGTACACCGAGCAGGGTGAGCGCCACCGGCTCGATGGTCGGGCGCATCCCGAGCCATACCGGCAGGCTGAGGACGGCGGCGATGGCGACGGTCAGGACCACGGTGGGGAAGGCCGGAATGAGGGCGTTGGCGGGCGTAGCGAAGCTTGCCGTCACCGCAACGGCCGCCAGCACGCCGACCCGCCCGTAGGTGGGCACGCCCGCCTGCTCGAACATCCGCGCCAGCTCCCAGGTGGCCGCGGCGCCCACCCCGATGACGAAGAGGACGAAGACCCATTCGGGGGCGCGCATCACCATCCAGACGAACACCGGGATGAGGACAACGGTGGTGGCCACGCGCTTGAGCAGGCCCGTGGCGCCACCGGTCAGGGTCATCGTCGCCGAGTCCACCTCAGACTCCGCCGAACCGTCGCGTCCGCCCCTGGAAATCGGCGACGGCCCGGTAGAGATCGACCGGGTGAAAATCCGGCCAGAGGGTCGAAGTGATCCACAGTTCGGTGTAGGCGATCTGCCACAGAAGGAAGTTCGACACGCGCATCTCGCCGCTGGTGCGGATCAGCAGGTCCGGATCGGGCGTCTCGGCCGTGTACAGCGCCCCACTCACGTCGGCCTCGGAGATGTCGTCGGGCTTGAGATCGCCCGCGGCCACCCGGCGTGCCAGCGTCCGGAAGGCGTCGATCAGCTCGTCGCGCCCGCCATAGTTGAAGGCCATCAAGAGGTGCAGCCCGGTGTTGTGGCGCGTCGCCTCCACGACCCGGTCGATGCCGCGGCGGATCGGCACCGGCACGCCGTTGGCGCGACCGATGACCCGGAGCCGCACGTTGCGCTCCATGAGCTCGGGCAGCTCCCGGTAGATCGCCTCCTCCAACAGCTTCATCAGCATCGAGACTTCATCCTCGGGCCGGCTCCAGTTCTCCGTCGAGAAGGCGTAGAGCGTCAGGTAGCGAAGCCCGAGGTCGCCGGCGGCCCGCACGATCGCCCGCGCGGTCTTGACCCCTTCCCGGTGGCCAGCCACGCGGGGCAGCCCGCGCCGCGTGGCCCAGCGCCCGTTGCCGTCCATGATGATGGCCACGTGCTGGGGCACGGGCTGCGTGCGCACCAGGGCCAGCAGCTCGGTCTCGGTGGGCGTCGACAGCCCGGCGCGCGGCGTCTCGCTAGGCGATCTCAGGGCCATCGGCTCTCATCGTATTAGAAAGAGAGGATCTCCTGCTCCTTTTTCTTGAGGAGCTCATCCACCTTGACGATGAACTTGTCGGTGGTCTTTTGGATCTGGTCGTGCCCCCGGCGCTCCTCGTCCTCGGAGACCTTCTTGTCCCGGGACATGGCCTTGAGCTTGTCGTTGGCCTCGCGGCGGATGTTGCGGATCGCGACGCGGCCGTCCTCGGCGAGCTTGTGGACGGTCTTGGCCAGCTGCTTGCGTCGCTCCTCGGTGAGCGGCGGCATCACCAGCCGAATGGTCTTGCCGTCGTTGACGGGAGTCAGACCGAGGTCCGACTTCATGATTGCCTTCTCGATGGCCCCCAGCTGCGACGCCTCCCACGGCTGGATCGCCAGCGTGCGGGCGTCGGGCACCGACACCGACGCCATCTGGGTTACCGGGGTGGGGGTGCCGTAGTAGTCGACGCGGATCGTGTCGAGCAGGCCGGTCGACGCCCGGCCCGTCCGAACCGACGCGAACTCGCGCCCGAGCGTGTCGAGCGCCGCGTTCATGCGGACCTCGATGTCCTTCAAGAGCGCTTGCATCGCCCCTCCTTCCCGCCGCGGCTAGGCCGAGACGATCGATCCCACGGGCTCACCCAGCACGATGCGCTTGATGTTCCCGGATTTCGTGAGATCGAAGACGATGATCGGCAGCCCGTTCTCCATGCACAGCGAGATCGCCGTGGTGTCCATGACCTGAAGCCGGCGGGTGAGCACGTCGCGGTACGTGGTCCGCGCCAGCCGCTCNGCGCTGCTGTCCCGCTTGGGGTCGGCCGAGTAGATGCCGTCCACCTTCGTCGCCTTCATGATCGCGTCGGCCCCGATCTCGATGGCCCGGAGAGCACCCGCGGTGTCCGTGGTGAAGAAGGGGTTTCCCGTCCCGGCGGCGAAGATGACCACGCGGCCCTTTTCCAGGTGGCGGATTGCGCGACGGCGGATGTACGGCTCGGCCACCGCCCGCATCTCGATGGCCGACAGCACCCGCGTCTGAAGTCCCGCCTTTTCGAGCGCGCCCTGCAGCGCGAGCGCGTTGATGATCGTCGCCAGCATGCCCATGTAATCGGCGGTGGCGCGGTCCATCCCGTCGGCGCTGGCGGCAACGCCCCGAAAGATGTTACCGCCGCCGATGACGATGGCGACCTGGACGCTGAGCGCGACCACCTCACGGGTCTCCACTGCGATCCGCTCGAGCACGGCCGGATCGATACCATAGCCCTGGCTCCCGGCGAGGGCCTCTCCCGAGAGCTTCAGGACGATACGGCGATAGGCCGGGCGGACGCTGCCGGCTTCCGCCGCCACGGCTAACCGCCCTCGCCCACCTGGAAACGCGCAAACCGCTTGACGACGATGTGCTCGCCGGTCTTGGCGTTGACGCCGGCGACGAGGTCCTTCACCCTGGTCTTGCCCGACGGGTCCTTGATGAACGCCTGCTCCAGCAGGCACTGCTCCGAGTAGAACTTCTCCAGCTTGCCCTCGATGATCTTGTCGAGCACGGGGGGCGGCTTCTTCTGGTCGGCCATCTGGCCCCGGTAGATCTCACGCTCCTTGTCGATGACCGCCGCTGGCACGTCCTCCCGCGCCACCCAGCCGGGGTTGGCGGCCGCGACCTGCATGGCGAGGTCCTTCACCAGCTCCTGGAAAGTGTCGGTGCGGGCGACGAAGTCCGTTTCGCAGTCCACTTCGATCAGCACGCCGAGCTTGGCGCCCGGATGGATGTAGGCACTGACCTGCCCCTCCCGCGTCTCCCGGTGCGCGCGCTTGCCGGCGTCGGCCAGCCCCTTCTTTCTAAGATACTCCGCGGCGGCCTGCAGATCGCCCCTAGCCTCCTGCAGCGCGACCTTGCAGTCCATGACCCCGGCGCCGGTGCGGTCGCGCAACTCCTTCACCAGCTGCGCGTTCGACGCCATCGCTAGGCCTCCGTCTCGGCCGGCGTCATCTCCACGTCGCCGGTGGCCTCGGCCGCGGCCTCTTCACCCTCCTCCTTGGTCAGCGTGCCGCGCCCCTCCAGCATCGCGTCGGCGACGCGCGAGGTGATCAGGCGCACCGCCCGGATCGCGTCGTCGTTGCCGGGGATCGGATAGTCGATGCCGGTGGGATCGCAGTTCGTGTCCACGATGGCGACGATCGGAATCCCCAGCCGCTGCGCCTCGGCCACGGCGATCTTCTCCTTCCGGGGGTCGATGATGAACACCGCCGAGGGCAGCTGCTCCATCGCCTTGATCCCGATGAGCGCCTTCTCCAGCTTCTGGCGCTCGCGGTCCAACTCCAGCGCCTCTTTCTTCGGCAGCCGCTCGTACTCGCCGGTCTCCTTCATCTCCTCCAGCTTCTTGAGGCGGGCGATGGACTTGCGGATGGTCTCGAAGTTGGTCAGCGTCCCGCCCAGCCAGCGCTGGTTGACGTAGAACATCCCGCAGCGGCTCGCCTCCTCGAACACGGTGTCCTGCGCCTGCTTCTTGGTCCCGATGAACAGCACGGTGCCGCCCTTGGCCGCCAGGTCGCGCACGAAGGCGTAGGCTTCGCGGAACTTCTTGAGCGTCTTTTGTAGATCTATGATGTAGATGCCGTTGCGCTCGCCGAAGATGTACTTCTGCATCTTCGGGTTCCAGCGCTTGGTCTGGTGGCCGAAGTGCACGCCGGCCTCCAGCAGCTCCTTCATCGTCAAGGCCGCCATGGATCCTCCCTCGGTTGTTCCCTCCGCTGTGCTTTCGGAGCCCTTCTTCGTCGGCTCGCCTCGGACGCGGAAGCCCCCGCCCCCGGCCGTCCTGCGGCTCGCACGGCGGGGCTCCGCACCGATGCGGCGCACAGCGTGCGTGATGGTGAGCTACGTCGTGTACTTGGCATTGATCCGCACATACTCCTCGCTCAGGTCGCACGTCCAGACCCGGTCTTCGCCCCGGCCCAGGCCCAGGTCGATGGTGATCGTGTACTCCGACCTTCCCATGATCTCGCGAATGCGGTCCAGGCGCGCGCCTTCCCGGACCTCGCCCCGCTCGACCAGCGGCTCGTCCTCGAAGAGGATCCCCACCCGGTCCGGCTCCACCTTGGCCGCCGACTTGCCCAGCGCCATCATGAGGCGGCCCCAGTTGGGGTCCTGCCCGTTGAGCGCGGTCTTCACCAGGAACGAGTTGGCGACGCTCCGGGCCGCCAGCCGGGCGTCCTTGCCCGTCGTCGCCCCCCGCACCGCGATGGTGACGAGCTTCGTCGCGCCCTCGCCGTCGCTCACCAGCATCCGCGCCAGCCGCGCGGTCAGCGCGTCGAGGCCGCGGGCGAACTGCCGGAGGCCGCGCCCGCCCGTCTCCAGCGGAGCGTTCTCGGCCAGGCCGTTGGCCAGCACCGCCACCGTGTCGCTGGTGGACTGATCGCCGTCCACCGTGATCCGGTTGAAGGAGCGGTCGACGCTGCCCCGCAGCACGCTCCCCAGCACACCCGTGCCGATGACGGCGTCGGTCGTGATGAAGCAGAACATCGTCGCCAGGTGAGGCTCGACCATCCCCACCCCCTTGGCGATCGCGCCGATGGTCACCGGTCGGCCGTTGACCTCGACTCGCAGCGCGGCCTCCTTGGGTCGCGTGTCGGTCGTCATGATGGCCTCGGCCGCCGCCCGGCCGCCCTGCGGAGACAGCGCCTTCACCAGCTTCGGCAGGGCCGCGCGGATCTTGTCCATCGGCAGGAGCGGCCCGATCACCCCGGTGGCGCCGATCAGCACGTGCTTGGCCGGGATCCTCAGCAGCTCCCCTACCAGCCGAGTGATCTCCCGCGCGTCACGCAGGCCCTGCTCGCCGGTGCAGACATTGGCGCAACCGCTGGAGGCGACGATGGCCTGGCCCACCCCGCCGCGGACGTGCTCCATGGAGACCAGGACCGACGCTCCCTTCACCCGATTGGAGGTGAAGAGCGCCGCCGCCCGCGCCGGCGCCGATGAGTAGACCAGCGCGAGGTCTTTCTTGCTGCTGGGCTTGATGCCGGCGGCCACGCCGCCGGCGAGGATGCCGGGAACGGCGGTGACGCCGCCCTCCAGCCACTCGATGTCGCCCGACTTGCTCTCGGGCCTGGCGCCGGAGACCGTGGTGCCGGGCACTAGGGGTACACCGGCGGCGCTTCGAGACCCGTGCGCTCGTTCCACCCGCACAGGATGTTGAGGTCCTGGACTCCGTTCGCCGCGCCTCCCTTGCCGAGGTTGTCGAGCGCCGAGAGGCACACTGCCCGGCCCGTGCGGGCGTCCGCCACCACGGTCACGTCGCAGTAGTTGGAGCCGACCACGGCGCGCGTGGTGGGCCGCTCACCCTCGGCCAGCACCCGCACGAACGGCTCGCCCGCGTAGAACTCCCGGTAGAGGGCCACGAGGTTGACCGTCGTCATCGTCGTTGCCAGCGGCACGACGGCCGTGGTGAAGAGACCACGGTTCAGCGGCGCCAGATGGGGCGTGAAGGTGACGCGGACCGGCCCGCCGGCCAGGGCCCCGAGCTCCTGCTCGATCTCGGGCGTGTGACGGTGCGACGTGATGGCGTAGGCCTGGATGTTCTCGTTGGCTTCCGTGTAGAGGTACATTGGATCGACCTTCCGGCCCTGGGCGCCCGCGCCGCTGACGCCCGACTTGCCGTCGATGACGATCCCGTCCAGGCGTGCCAGGCCGGCCCTGACCAGCGGCGCCATGGCCAGGATCGCGCCGGCCGGGTAGCAGCCGGGGGCGGCCACGAGCGCCGCCGAGGCGATGGACTTGCGGTGCAGCTCCGGGAGCCCGTACACCGCTTCGGCGAGCCCCTCGGGATCGATGTGAGGCGCCTTGTACCACACCGTGTAATCGTTGGCCTCATGCAGCCGGTAGTCGGCGGAGAGGTCGATGGCCCTGACGCGCCGGCGGCGCAGCACCGGCACCACCTTCTGAGATTCTAGATGGGGCAGCGCCAGGAAGACGACGTCCGCCACGTCGGCCAGCCACTGGGGCTCGAGGTCGTGGAGCGCGAGATCGGTGAGGGTCCGGAGATGAGGGTACACCGTGGCCAGCGGCTCGCCGGCCCGGCGCTCGGAGGTGACGCCGGTCACCTCGACGTTCGGATGCCGGAGGAGCAGGCGCAGGAGCTCGGCGCCGATATAGCCGCTGGCGCCGGCGACGGCAACGCGGATCGCTTTCGAGCCCACCACCGACCTACCGCTTGGAGTACTGGAACTTCTGGCGCGCGCCGGGCTGACCGTACTTCTTGCGCTCGCGCATCCGCGGATCGCGCGTCAGGAGTCCGGCCTTCTTCAGAGGCAGGCGGAGCTTCTCGTCGAACTGCACGAGGGCCCGCGCAATGCCGTGGCGCACCGCGCCGGCCTGGCCCGAGGGGCCGCCGCCGGCGACGCTGACGAGCACGTCGAACTGTTCCGCGGTGTTCGTCAACTGCAGCGGCTGCGCGATGATCATCCGCAGCGTCTCGCGGGGAAAGTAGTCCTCGAAGGGTCGGCGGTTGACGACGATGCGCCCCGCCCCCGGCCGGATCCACACCCGCGCCACCGAGGTCTTCCTCCGACCGGTCCCGTAGAAGCGATCGAGGACGGCCATCAGCGGCCTCCCGTCTTCGGCCCCAAGCCCGCCGGCAGCGGGGCGGGCTGCTGCGCCTGATGGGGATGCGCCGCGCCGCGGTAGACCTTCAGCTTCTTACCCATCGCGCGTCCCAGCCGGTTCTTCGGCAGCATGCCCTGCACGGCCCACTCGATCACGCGCTCGGGATGGGTCCGGAGCATCTTTCCCGCATTCACCTCGTGCAGATGGCCAATATAGCCCGTATGCCAGCGGTACATCTTGTCGCGCAGCTTGCGTCCGGTGAGGTGCACCTTCTCGGCGTTTACCACCACCACGTGGTCGCCGACGTCGAGATGGGGCGTGAAGGTCGGCTTGTGCTTGCCGCGCAGAATTGCCGCGACGCGGCTCGCCAGGCGCCCGAGCACCTGGCCGTCGGCGTCGACGACGAACCATTTCCGGTCGATCTCACTCTCCTTCGGTATCGGCGTCGGCATCGTTTCCCCTTGGTGTCAGGGCCGGCTAAGTAGGCCTGAGAACGGCAAAATTGCAACGTCATAGCGTAACGGAAAACCCCGGTCCTGTCAACGAATCGGCCCCAGGGCCCATTCATCCGCGCGTCTTGTCGGGCCAGGGACAGAGCGTCCGCACCGGGCAAACAGGGCAGAGGGGCTTGCGCGCCGTGCAGGTCCGGCGTCCGTGGGCCTGGAAGAGGTGGCAGGTCCGTGTCCACTTCGTCCGGGGCAGCACCTCCCGGAGCTGGTCGTGGATCTGGTCGGGGTCCTTCGACTGGGCCAGACCCAGGCGCTGTGACACCCGGAAGACGTGGGTGTCGACCGCGATGGCCTGCTCGCCGAAGGCGTTGCCCAACACGACGTTGGCGGTCTTCAGGCCGACCCCGGGCAGCGCCACCAGCGCTTCGCGCGAGCGCGGCACCTCGCCGCCGTGCTTGTCCAGGAGCGCCCTGGCCATGCCGATGATCGCCCGGGTCTTGGCGCGGAAGAAGCCGGTGGACTGGACCTCGCGCTCCAGGGTCGCCTGATCCGCTCGCGCGTAGTCCTCCGCGCTCCGGTACTTGCGGAACAGCGAACGCGTGACGATGTTGACCCGCTCGTCCGTGCACTGCGCGGAGAGGATGGTGGCCACCAGCAGCTCGAGCGGAGTGCTGAACTCCAGCGCGATCTTCGCGTCCGGATACGCTCGCTCGAGCGCGGCGACGATCTTCCGGGCGCGCGCCCTCTTCGCCTCCCTGGACTCCCGCATGATCCGCGACCTATGCCCTCAGCGCGCCAGTCGACCGCGGATGAGCGCGATGCGCTCGCCCAGCTCGGCGGCCGTCAGCCGCCGTGGTTCGTGGTCCACGCGCCAGGCCGGTCCCCCGGGGGCGGGATCGCCCGCGAGGCGGGGGATGAGGTGCCAGTGGATGTGCGGCACCTGATTGCCGAGCAGCTCGTAGTTCAGCTTCACGGCGCCGAACGCCACCGCCAGCGCGCGCGCGACGTCCGTCACCTCTTCGATGAGCTGGCCGCGCTCATGGCGGCTGAGGTCGAACAGCTCCGTCGCGTGCCGCTTGAGCACCAGCACCGTCCAGCCGACAAAGAACTGATCGTCGTGCAGATAAGCCACCGACAGACCCAGGTCGGCGATCCGATGGTCTCCGCGGGGCCACCCACCGCTGCACGCCGGACAGTCGGCCTTCACCCGCGCGTGGCGAGAAAGCGCCCCAGCCGACGCAGCCCCTCCTGGATGCGCGGGAGCGAGGCGGCATAGGAGAAGCGCAGGTAGCCCTCGGCGTTGGCGCCGAACGCCGCCCCCGGTGTGACGGCAACGTGACACCCCTCGAGGATCTGGAAGGCGAAATGCGTGGAGTCGCTGGTGTACCGGCGCGCGTTGGCCAGGACATAGAAGGCGCCGGTGGGCTCGAAGCCCACGCCGAGCCCGGCGGCCCGCAGCCCGGCGATCATGGCGCGCCGCCGCTCGTCGAAGATCTGCCGGAACCGGCGGGCGTCCTCGCCGGCCTCGCGCAGGGCCGCGACCCCCGCCCACTGGACGAACTCGTTCGTCGAGATGAAGAAATTGCCGAAGATCTTCTGGAGCGAGCGGATGTGGCTAGGGGGCGCGATGAGGTAGCCCAGGCGCCAGCCGGTCATGGCGAAGGCCTTCGAAAAGCCGTTGAGCACGAAGGCGCGGTCCGTGTATTCCAGAATGGAGCGGTCGCGACCCGCGTAGGAGAGGCCGTGGTAGATCTCGTCCGAGATGACGACGAGGTCGCGTCCCGGCGTCAGCTCGGCGATGGCCGCCATGCGCTCGGGCGAGAGGACCGTCCCGGTGGGGTTGGCCGGCGAGTTGATGAGGATCGCCCTGGTGCGCGGCCCGAGGCGCTCGCGGATGGCCTCCGGCCGGTACTGGAACGCGTCCTCCTCGGTCACGCCGACATAGGCGGGCACGCCCTCGGCGTAGCGGATGAAGTTCGGGTAACACGCATAGTACGGATCCGAGAGCACCACCTCGTCGCCGGGGTCGAGGAGATGGCCGAACAGCAGGAGCATCGCCGGCGAGGTGCCCGGGGTGACGAGAATCTGGTCCGGCGAGACCTCGACGTCGTAGGTCTGGGCGTAGTGCTCGGCGATCGCCTCGCGCAGGGGCAGGATGCCGAGGCTGGCCGCGTAACGGGTGCGGCCGTCCTTGATCGCCCGCTCCACCGCCTCGACGATCACCGGCGGTGTGTCGAAGTCCGGCTCGCCGAACTCCAGGTGCACGACATCGGCGCCCGCGCGCTCCAGCGCCTGGGCCCGCTCGAAGACCTCGACGGCCAGGAACGGCTCGATGTGCTCGGTCCGCCGCGACGACCTCATGCCGCTTTGCCCCTACGCAGCCGCGCCAGCACGACCTCACAGAGCATCCGGGGCCCGCTCTTGAAGATACCGGTCTTGCTGCCCGCCTGATCGGTCCAGTTCACCGGCACCTCGACGACGCGGTACCCCAGCACGCGCGCCAGCAAGAGCAGCTCGACGTCGAAGCCGAAGCCGGCGGTCCGCAGACGCGGGAACAGATCGCCGGCGGCGGCCGTGAAGGCCTTGAATCCGCACTGCGAGTCGGCGATCGCCCCCACCCCGAGCCGCGCGACGATCCAATTGAAGAGGCGCTCGGCCGCCACGCGGTGGCGCCGCGCATTGACCGACACCCCTCGATCGGGCAGCCACCGCGAGCCGATGGCGATGTCGGCCCCCGACGCCAGGGCGCTCTCGAGCCGGTTCACCTCGGCGATGGGGGTCGCCCCATCGGCGTCCGTGAAGAGCCGGAGGGTGCCGCGGGCCGCCAGCATACCTTGGCGCACCGCGGCACCCTTGCCACGGTTGCGCTCACTGCGGAGCAGCCGCATCGTCCGATGCGCCTGAGCGGCCGCCTGGACCACGCCGGCGGTCCGGTCGGCGCTCCCGTCGTCCACGACCAGCACCTCGTAGGGCTTCCCTCGCCCTGCGAAGAAGCCCGCGAGCGGAAACCTCGACGCGCCGGCGTCGGCGGGCGGTCCCCGTCTCCTGGGAGGCTCGGGCCACGCCGTCCGCCACCGCCAGCGCCACGTTCTTGTTGAAGACGCTGGGAATGACGTACTCCTCACCGAGCTCGCTCCGCGTCACGCACCCGGCGATGGCGCGCGCCGCCGCCAGTTTCATCTCGTCGTTCACCGTCCGCGCCCGCGAGTCCAGGAGGCCGCGGAAGAACCCCGGGAAGCAGAGCACGTTGTTGATCTGGTTCGGGTAGTCGGACCGGCCCGTCGCCATCACGCGCACGTGCCGCTCGGCCTCCTCGGGCTGGATCTCGGGGACTGGGTTCGCCATGGCGAAGACGATCGGATCGCGGGCCATGCGCTTGATGTCGCGGACGGTCAGGATGCCGGGAACGCTGAGCCCGATGAAGACATCCGCCCGCTCGAGCGCGTCGCCGAGGCGCCCCTTCACCTGGCGGGGGTTCGTGGCGGAGGCGACCCATCGCTTCATGAAGTCCAGGCCCTCCGGGCGGCCGCGGTAGATCGTCCCGTGCTCGTCGACGCCGATGATGTCCCGCACCCCGCTCGACAGGAGGATCTTGATCGTCGCCGTGCCCGCCGCCCCCACCCCCGTCACCACCACGCGGATCTTTTCGAGATGCTTGCGCACGATCTTCAACGCGTTGAGCAGTGCGGCCAGGACGACGACCGCGGTGCCGTGCTGATCGTCGTGAAAGACCGGGATGTCGAGGTCCTTGCGCAGCCGGGTCTCGATCTCGAAGCATCGGGGAGCGGCGATGTCCTCGAGATTCACGCCTCCGAAGGCCGGCGCCACCAGCTTGACGGTCTCGACGATCTTGTCTACGTCCTTGGTCGCCAGACAGAGGGGAAAGGCGTCCACGTTGGCGAACTCCTTGAAGAGCATCGCCTTGCCTTCCATGACCGGCAGGGCCGCCTCGGGTCCGATGTCGCCCAGGCCGAGGACGGCCGTCCCATCGGTGACGACGGCGACGGTGTTCTGCTTGATGGTCAGCGCGAAGGCGCGCTCCCGGTCGTCCCGGATGGCCAGGCAGACGCGGGCGACGCCGGGCGTGTAGACCATCGACAGGTCGTCGCGCGTGCGAACGGGGACCTTGTTGTGGATCTCGATCTTGCCGCCCAGGTGCATCAGGAAGGTACGGTCGGAGACGTTGACGACGCGCACGCCGGCGATCTGCTTGAGCCGATTGACGATCTGCTGGCCGTGCACGCTGTCGCTGGCCTTGACGGTGATGTCGCGCAGCACCCGGTCGCGCTGGGACTCGACGAGGTCGACCGCGCCGATGTCGCCCCCGGCCTCGCCGATGGCGGACGCGACGCGGCCGAGCATGCCGGGACGGTTCCGGATCTCCACGCGGACCGCGATGCTGTAGCTCGCGCTCGGCGCCACGGCCATCAGCGCGGCTCCGCCGGCAGCGTCCGGCGAATGAGATCCAGCAGCAGGGTGGCCGTCCGGATCCGCATGGAGGGCAGATCGCCGCCGAAGCGGTACTCGCGGGCCTGGCCGTGAGCGCCGTTGGCGCTGACGGCGACGATCGCCCGCACGGTCGGCGGCGACGTGCCGGGCACAGGCTCGAGCCAGCTCGCCGCCCCCATGGCGGCGCCGGCCCACTTCGCCGCGGCCGCAGCCAGGGCACGCGTCCGCTCTGCGGATCCCTCCGCCGTCCTGGCGTCGAGCCCCAGACGCTCCGCCTCCGAGGAATCGGCCAGCACGATGCCTCCTGCGAACACCCCCGGCGCCGACGCGGCGAGGCGGCCGCTGGCCACGCCGGCGCCGCCGACCTCGACGATCGCCACCCGCCCCTGTACCGCCTTCAGGCGGGCCGCGATCTCGGTCTCCAGCGTCGCGTCGTCGGCGCCGAACACGGCGTCGCCCAGCCTGGCGCGGATTTCGGTCTCGACGGGCGCGATGAGACGCTCGGCCGACGCCGCGTCGTCGGCCTTGGCGGCGATGCGGACATCTACCTGGCCCAGGTGCGCCAGCGTGCCGACCGTGGGATTGGCGCCCTTCTCCATAAAGTCCGCCAGAAGCTCGCCGATCCGGCTCTCGCCCAGGCCGACCGTCTTCAGGACGCGCAGCCGTATCTCCCCTTGGACGCCGAGGCGCTTGCGGAGATAGGGGATGACGCGGTTCACCAGCAGGTACTCCATTTCCCGGGGAACCCCGGGCAGGGTAATGACGGTTTTAGCGTGGTGCTCCACGATGAAGGCGGGCGCCGTCCCGACGGGGTTCTCCACCGGGATCGCGCCGGCGGGGATGTGTGCCTGGCGGCGGTTCGAGGGCGACAGCCGGAGTCCCCGGGCGGCGAAGTAGGCCTCGATCTGGCCCATCAGCTCACCCGAGAACACCAGTTCCCGATCCGTGGCAGCCGCCACCGCCGCCCGGGTGATGTCGTCGGCCGTGGGGCCGATGCCTCCGGTCGTGATGATGACGTCCGAGCGTCCCAGGGCCTGGCGGAGGGTCGCGGTCAGCCGACTCAGATTGTCCCCGACGATCGTCTTGTAGAAAAGGTTGAGGCCTATCCGGGCGAGGTGCCGTGCGATGACAGCGGAGTTTGTGTCGACGATCTGCCCGAGCAGCAGCTCGGATCCGACGGCAATGACCTCCGCCTCCAAAAGCATCCCCCCGGGCCGCCCATCTTAACAGAGCAAAGACGGGCCGAATACGTGAACGCCGGTACCCAGTCTACCAATCCGATTGCCGGGCGATTGTCGTATTTACGACGGGTTAGAGAATCCTGTGACGTCTTGGCCTGCTTCTTGTACGTAACAGAAGCCTGAAACGGACTCCGTCACGGACACATCTAACAAGCAGGGAGCGGGAGTGTTGGTGACGCGATGACATTCAGAGAGCCCGATCGTGAGATCATCCTCGACGCAACGCCCGTTGCGCCGACGACGCTCATCCAGGATGAGGCGGTCGAGAATCCGCCGCTGATCGAGGAGGAGGGGCCAGAGGCCGTCCCGGCGGGGGCCCTGGCGGCGCTTCCAAGCCGCGGCGAGGACCCCGTCCGACTCTATCTGAAGGAGATCGGCAAGGTCTCGTTGCTCAGCGCACGGCAGGAGGTGGAGATCGGCCGCCGGATCGAGGTCGGCCAGATCGCCCTGCGCCGAGCCCTGGCCGGCATCCCCCTGGCGCTGCGTGAGCTCCTCGAGGTCGGCGACCGGCTGCGGCGCGAGGAGATCCCGGCGGACGACGTCATCGTCCTCCCGGAGGGCGGAGAGCTCGACGCTGCCGAGATCAAGCGCGTGCTCAACGCCTTCGCGCGTATGCGGAGGCTGGAGCGCGAGATCGCCCGGCTCAAGGAGTCGCTCCGCGACCGGCGCCGGTCCGCCGCCACCCGGCAGAACTACGCGAAGTGGATCGCGGCCAACCGGGAGGCGATTCAGAAGATCGTTGCCGAGATGCCGCTCAAGCCGGCGCTCATCGACGCGATCGTGGCCCGCGTGCGCAACCACCGCCAGCGGATCGAGCAGTTCAGCGCGGCGGCGGCTGGCAAGGGCCAGGCGGCCGCGGCGGCGGCGCGGGAGCTACGCCTGCTCGAGCGGGACGCGGGGCTGTCGCGCCGGCAGCTGCAGGCGCTGCTGGGAGAGATCGAGCGGAGCGATCGCGAGGTGCGCCAGGCCAAGAAGGACCTCATGGAGGCCAACCTCCGGCTGGTGGTCTCCGTGGCCAAGCGCTATCTGGGTAGCGACCTGTCGCTCCTGGACCTCATCCAGGAGGGCAACATCGGCCTGATGAAGGCCGTCGATCGCTTCCAATACCGGCGCGGCTTCAAGTTCTCCACGTACGCCACCTGGTGGATCCGCCAGGCGATCACGCGGGCGATTGCCGACCACTCGCGGACGATCCGCATCCCCGTGCACATGGTCGAGACGCTGAACCGCATCTCGCGGGTCAACCGCCAGATGGTCAACGAGCTGGGCCGCGAGCCGACGCCCGAGGAGCTGGCTCAGCGCACCGGTGTGCCCGCCAAGAAGGTGCGCCTCATTCTCGAGTCGTCGCGGAAGCCGCTCTCGCTCGAGACCCCGATCGGCGAGGACTCGGAGCTGGGCGACTTCCTCGAGGACAAGTCGACGGGCTCGCCCAACGACACGCTGCTGACCCAGGATCTGACGACTCAGGTCGAGAGGGCGCTGGCCATGCTCTCCCCGAAGGAGAAGGAAATCCTCCGGCTCCGGTTCGGCATCGGCGAGGAGGGGGAGCACACGCTCGAGGAGGTCGGCAAGCGCTTCGCGGTGACGCGCGAGCGCATCCGGCAGATCGAGGCCAAGGCGCTCCGCAAGCTGCGCCACCCGCTGCGGGGGCGCAACCTCAGGGCCTTCGTCGAGAACTAGCCACTCCGGGCGCGTGGCGGGCGGGGTACTGCTCGACCACGAGCCCGGACTTCGATTCCGCTTCGCGATTCACCACCTACGCGCGAGGCCCGTTGCCGTCGGAGGGAACGGGCCTCGCCGTACCCCACCCACCCCCCGCCCTCAGCGCGGACCGCTCTCTCCGACCCCCGCGGTTTCACCCGCGCGGCGGGTGGCGCCGCGACCGTAGGCGTCTGCTCATC
>JGI25382J37095_10000016_pt1 | contig 23084 bp, 13 predicted proteins | sample GraSoi013_1_40cm_3_FD_37095 | JGI IMG/M metagenome (IMG submission 37095)
GAAGAAGATCCGCAGCAATAGCCCTCTGCATCGGCTTAAATTCAGGCCTGTCGTTCGTCGTAAGCTCGACATCGCGGGGGTACCAGATCTTCGAGCGCACCCATGGTTGACGCCATTACCAATGAACGGACCGCTATCGGGATGCTGGATTGGGCGGTGTTGCAACCGACTCTTTATCAATCTTCCGAGACCTGTTGAGAATCTCCATGCTGCAAGTCCCGCACATGCCGTTTTCGTAATGCGAGCGGTCCTTGGTAAGAAAGGCTCGAAAAACATGTGGTTTGCGCACAGCTTGACGACGCGAGCCAGCTATTGCAAAATCAATCAGTTAGGGTCGGCGCTTCAGCCAGCCTTTCGGCACAGCTTTCGGTATCCTCGTAATCAAAGAGTTTTCGAGGTGAGGAGCACAGTTGATGGCGACCTTAGAGCAGGAACAATCGGAGCGCAAAACCCTCAAGTCTCTAATGGATCAGCTTATCGCGATCGATCCCAATCAACTAGTGCGGGTCGACGTTCTGGGTAAAGAGCTTAGCTTTGAATCTGGTCTCCCAGTTTTTCAGCAAACTCTTGGATTGTTCAACGATTTAGCTCAGTGCAGTCTTGACAGCGTTCCCTTCGAAACCCTGCACAGTTGACTTCTTTAGCTCAACAGGCATCGAGCCAGTTTCAGCAGATCCAGAAATTCTCAGTTGAGCAAAATCCATCCAACCCGAAGCTGGTTCGGGACAGCCTCATAACTCAGCTACGCGACCGGTGGAACGCCTATTACACGGCAATTACTCCTCACATCGCCTATTTGATCCGCCGCGGAACTGATTTCGACGCTCTGGAGCGAGAAGCGCGGGGAGCGCTCGTATTAGTCAAGCAATTAGCAACCGATGCCCTAACGGATAAAGACAAAATTATTGCAGACATGCAGAGTACACTGGAAAAGGTTCGGCAAGCGGCTGCGGAAGCCGGGGTTGCCCAACATGCAATTCACTTCAAGCAGGAAGCCGACTCGTATTCCAAGCAATCGTACGTGTGGCTAGGATTCACAGTTCTGTTAGGTGTGGTAACCGTTGCTTACGCCCTGTACAGTCTCGGATATCAGCTGCACGAGTTTGCGCTCAACGCCCCCACGGGTAGACTCGTGGCAGTGGCTCTTTCTCGCCTGATCGCAATCTCGATACTGTCTACAGGAATAGTATTCTGTGCGCGTAACTATTTCGCAGTTCGAGACAATTTCGTGATAAACCGCCTCCGTCAAAACGCGCTCAGTACCTTCGAAACATTTGTGAAAGCCGCTCGCGATGATCAGACTAAAGATGNCGTCCTCGTCCAGGCGACCCGATCTATCTTTGCACCGCAGACTACCGGCTAACTTAAGGGTGAAAACGACCCTCCGCAGGCCAACCAGATTATTGAAGTAATACGCGGTCTTGCGAGCACAAAGCAATGAGAGCCAATAATGGAACTCCCGGGCATTTTGCGGATTGAGCGTTATTAGAAAGAATGCGGCTCGTGATGTGTCAAAACCCTATCGGATGCAGGTAAGGCCGAGTGGCTTATCTGCCAGAGGTTAGAGGCTCATTGTGCTTGTGCGCAAACCACAACCTTTCGTCACAGAAGGGCTAGGGCCCCCGATCCTCATCCGAAAGGCGCGCCGACTGCCGGCGAGTGTCGACTTGACTGGAGCGAATAATGGTGCGCCGCCCGCCGCACGGCGTCGCAATGAACTGATGCTGGATGACGCAAGATTCGCATGTATTCGGGACTGCCCGTCGACGCGCTGACTTCGGCACTTTTGGCAGCGACAAGCTGACCAGGACCTCTGAAGACGCCAAGATTCCAAGCGGGGCTCAGGCTTGAGAGTACTAAGTCTTGGTTGCAAGCCAGTTCCCATATCAGGGTTGGACTGGCGGAAGACTCGCTGAGCCAGACGTGTTCAAGCACGCCGGATGACCGAACCCGCTGGGGCTATTTCCGGTGCCACCGTTTGGATTTGGAGTGATGTCGAAAATAATGTTATCAGGATGTGCGGAATCCCCGGCGAACAGGCTCGCGGGCCCAGGAACGGCCGGTAGGGGGCCAGAGGCGGCCATGTGGTCCAACCCCAAGACATTTCGTACGTGCCAGGCGATATTGTGGTCCGCGCATGACGTGTCCCCACTCACCCCGATACCCCCGACGATCCGATGGCCCGCGGCGTAAAGCGCGAGGCCACCACCAAACACATTTATCCCCCCGATCTTGCGTGCGACCATCGGGTCGGACGCAGTGCCGTAGAGCGACGACGGTCCCGCATAGGCGACGGTCGTGTCGACGGGATTGCTGTGCTGCAGGCCGTAAAGGCTACCGCCGGGCTGCACGGCGGAATAGAGGTTCGCCGTGGAAAGTGCCAAGCCGTCCGGCTGGCCGGAGCCGTTGCTGTTCGACGAACTGTCCAGGCTAAAAGCGTTGGCGGTGTTGGCCTTTTGGGCGGAGATTACCCGACTGCCGGGCCACTGGGCGCCGCGGTTCACACCCGAGAACGCCACCGCGCAGACGACCCCGTCGCGGTCCACTACGGTCGCCCACATCTGATTGTTCAGGCCGCTCCCTTCCACGACAGTGGCCGAAGCAAGAGCGGTCTTCAGCGCGGAAAAGCCGGGAAGCCCCGCGCATGTGCTAGAGTCCTGACCCTGATTATTGCCGGACTGGGCCGCGCCCATTCCGACTGCTGTACAAGCCAACGCCACAAGAACAGCAGCTTTCCTGATGTATAGCTTTCGAATCATTTTTTCCTCCCGATTTCAGTGACCGCACTCCGCGTGAGATAGACTTACAGCCCCTCTTGTGAAGACCGGCTCGAAACAAGTCACCGGTCAGCTCACGCCAGCCAGGATTACCATTTTTAGCCCTAAGACCACTGCAACTATATAACAGGCCGCCATCCTTTGAAAGGTGCTAATACGCTCCCTTGGGGCGTCATCTCTCGGGTGACTCCTCCAAAACTTCTCTGCCCGTCGTTTTACGACGCCAGTTGCTCTCCGGTTTAATGCGCCTCTTTTCGCACCGGCTCTCCGACCGCCGTCCCGGTAACCCCCAGTCGCGCGCTTATCGCTTCGCCTTTCTTCGTTCGCGAGACCATTCCGCATTCATTCAAACCGGGAATTTCCCTGCCCGCCGACTTGTCCCCGGTAAACGTACCGGGCAGATCCGCGCCGCTGTCAGGATTGTTGGCGATGTCGCGTTCACCCTTTTCCAACCACCTGCGGGCTGCAGCCCGAGCCGGTTCCAGATCATGACCCGCAACACCGATCAGAGAGTAATAAGCTCCTCGCTCCTCATCCTGGTCCGGCAGGGCAAAAAAGTCCATGCCAAGCGTCGAGAAGCCGTTCGGATAGAGCTTTAAGGAATCTGCATCCACCTCATGCCCCTGGCTGTTGGCCCAGCCTATAGGCCAGTGATCCCAGGACTTCGATCCCCAGATCTCTGCCACAAAAGTGTGGTCTTTAAGTTTTGTATACGCATGCCGGAATCCAGACGCGTCCCCGAAAACACAGAAGGGCGACCCATCCACCATCGTGTCCGCCATGAGCACACCGGGAGAGTTCTCAAGATCTTGCCTTTCGCACCCCGTCCGCCTGTGGGTTGAGTCCAGGAGAGTATTCGGCTTATGCTTCCAGTAAACGTCATATCGTTTCTCGGAGAAGACGTCGAGGACCGCCAGCGCATGATTCTCTCCGGTCGATGGGTCTTTCTGCAACACATCGAACCAGAGCTTTCCGACCGGACACATCCCGATGAGTTCAATCGGTTCGCGGCTGTAACCCCTATAGTCTCCCGGAAGCAAAGTTTCATACATTTGCCTGCGGACAATCAAACCATTCGGATACGCCCAGAAATCTTCGGTGCCGCGGAGTGCTCTCTGACCCCTCACGATATTNACCGCAAAGTAGGTCCAGCGTACCCAGACTCGGTTTGGCCCAGNCTCGATAATGCTTACAAAGCTGCTACTTTCCTTTCGTCCCCATTGGTTCATTAGCTCAGCCCAGCCAGTGTTCCCTTCAAAAAACTGGTAACACATCGCAGCGCCCGACATTAGCTCGAACCAGGGGCAGTAACTCGCCTCGTGAGAAAATACGAACCTATACGGGAAGTCCTTCCAGAAAATGACGTAGGCTTTGCGAGGATTCAAATCAGCATGGGGCGGGCTGGGAACCAAGGGGCCTTTGTAGTTGCCATAGACGTAATCCGTGACTTCTACGGCCGAGACTCCATCCGTTTTCGTCCTGGCCAGCTCCGCCATCGTAAGGGACCTCGGCCTGGCCAGCAGAGGCGAGATCCTTTCCGCCGCCATCTGCATTACTAACTCGACGGTTCGGCTCTCTGCAGCTGCCAGTTTCACCCGCGGCGCCTCGTTCGTCTTGAGCCCTTCCCCCTTCGCGTTGATCGTGTAAATGCCCGGTGGAAGCTCCCCGATCGTGAACCTGCCATACTCGTCGCTCTCCACCTGACGGCTGAAACCCGTTTCAGAATTTGTTACGGTAATGATGACGTCAAAAAGCGCGGCATGAGTAGGATCAGTTACCGTCCCTTGGACTTTTCCAGAGCTGGTTTGCGCAAAAAGCAGCTTCGACCCACCCAGCAGTACGACGCACACCAGGATCGAGCCTAACCCTAGGAAGCACTTGACCAGCTTGCGCGGTCTCATTTCAGCTCTTGGCCACCCTCAGAAACCTTTCAACGGTGCAATTCTTCGTTGATCGATCACTTCGTCGGCCTCAGGGCAGCGTTTTGCGAACGAGGCTTTTCGCCGGGATCGTTAACTCCGTCACGACGTCACCAGTTTCCAGGTCGATCAGCTTACCGCTTGCAGCCTCGGCTGCGGCGGCGAGCACCTCGTGCCCGTCATCATACGGAACTACCAGCCAGAACACCGGCCGGTCTGAAATCCACGAGAATTTCTCCTGCAACGCCTCCGGCACGACGACTTGCTTCCACCGGCTTTCTACGCGAACCGTCGTGTACAGAGTTCGATCCTTTCGCACCGCGAGCATCGTCAGCGGATACCCGCGATAGGGCATCTTTGACACCGCCACCCAGTTCCATCCTTCCGGCAGCGCCGGCTCCACCCGCAGACTCGCCGCCTGAGGCGTCAGGCCCAGAAATCCTTCCAGAGACGCCCAGATGAATATCCCCGGAACGAACGGGCTCAACGGCATGCCCTTCTGTACGAGATCGTCTCCGTTGAAATACTCGGGAAACTCACCTGGGACTACGTTCGAGTGGGGAGCGTCTTCGGGTTCGGAAAGCAGGAATGTTCCCTTCAGGCCCTTCAGGGCCAAGTCCGGCAAGCCCTGCGCGGCTGCGGCACGGGCCACCCATAGGGCAAGATTCGGCCACACGCCGCCAAGCAGTCCATAGTTCTCGGGGGTCGCCCGGGGCTGATATTCCTTTTCCATCGAGCTGACGCTGCGGATTCCGCCCGCGCCGCCCCCGGTGCTCGCCCAGAACCGGTCGCTGAAAAGCTCCTGCATGATCGCTCGGCCCGTCGCATGGTCCGAAACTCCGTAGAGCACGGGAAACAGAAGATCCGCGGTCATCTCGGCCACCGGCTCTCCTGCCGGATTGATATTCAAATAATAGAAATGATTCGAAGGCTCCGATGCGCGAAGGTGCTTTTCGATCGCCTGCCGCAAATCCTGGGCGGCAGCTTCGAACCGAGCACGGTTTGGCTCGTCACCCATCTGCCGGGCGAGATGAGCCATCTCGAACAAAGCCTGGTAGCATTCGGAGTTGACTTCGGTCACGGCGCCGGAAAGGTTGTAATTGCTGATGGCGTTTCGCCACCCGCACAGGCCACGAACAAAAGTATCGGTCGAGGTGCACCAGACCAGACCGTAGCGGTTGTTCTTCCCAACCCGGCGTTGCGAAAGGATGTAGTCGGCAGAATTGAGAAGCGAGGGATAGACGGCACGCAAAAAGCCCTGGTCACCCGTTAGCGAGTAGTAGTGATGGGCGGCCATCATGAGCAGCGGCGTATTATCGTTGATGTTGAGACCGTAGTCGTCTTTGAAAATGGGATCCCGCGAAGCCGCCATGTATTCCATGAATTTGCCGCTCAGCTCGAGTCCGTGCTGAAACCAGAACTCGAGGAGAATTCTTGACCAAGGCTGGCAGTAGTAGCTGCTGCCTGCCAGGTACCAATAGGAATCCCGTCCGACGACAATGTCGGTGGGAGGGTTGTTACTGAAAGCGGAGCCCCACTTGTAATCCTGTTGCATGCGCAGTTGATTGATCTTGGCCCACTGGTAGCCGCGGTTCACGACGGGATCGGGCGTCCAGAGCTGAGCCGAATCGAGATATCGCCCGATGGCCAAGCGCGACTCGTCCAGAAGGTCATGGACTCGTGTGAGATGGGTTCGAAAACCGGGAGAATCGGATCTGTAAACATCGAAAATAGTGTTAAGAAGATTGGTTTTCCCGCCCTCAGCTCCCTTCAGGGAGTAAGCGAAAGACAAAGCGAATTGCCGGCCGTCACGCTCAGGCGCCCAAGCAAATTCAGTGAGCAGTTCGACATTGCGGCGATGGCTTGTGGCCGCCTGGCCCGCTGCGCCAAGGTCGCCGAAGTTCATGNCCTCCGCGAGGGCTTGGCGCGTTTCGAGCGAACGCAGGTTACTGCTGCCCCACAGAACGGCAACCGCCCCGTCGGGATATTCAACCGCGGCGTAAGAATGTCCCTTATAATCAGCCTGCTCGATCTTTACTCCTTCCGGAAACAAGGTGCGCGACCGGATGGCTAGACCCTTAACAGACGGGCCCGCAGCATCGAAAAGGAAATGGGCCGAACGCAGGTAATTGTTTTCGAACGGAAGGAAGAACTTTTTGCGAATTGTCGTCTCACCGAGATTCAGTTCGGTCTCTTGGGACGCAGGCGTGAAAGTCGTGTTGACAGGAGAAAAAGCGCCACCCTCGGCGGAGGTTAGACTGACATTCCAGCCAATCAAGTAATAAGTCTGATTGGTCGACTCCTTCAAGCCGAAGCGGACAGAACTCGAATCGCTCAACAAATCCGTCTTGCTGTCCAGGGTGGCGTAACAACTTCTATTTCCTAGAGACTGACCTGCCTTGAGCTGGTTGACCGAGTAGGTGTATGTCAGCCCATGAACGGCCTTGGCTGCGAAAATATTCTCCAAGCCTTGAAGAGCTACGACGGCGACCACAAGCAGAAGAGAGCGCTTCAGCATCCCACTCTCGCGATAAGCCTTTAGGGGTGGATCCTCGACACACCCCAAAAGAATTTTTTCAGCAGCAGGTCAGTTTGGACGGGAGATTTTCTTTTCGTATGCCTCCCTCCGTTTCTGCTTCTCAGCGTTCACAAAACTGAACAATTCCTCAGCTTTTTCTCTGTTTCCCATCTTGGCGTAAAGGAGGCCCAGCTGGTAGTGCGCCGCTTCGTGGCCGCTATTGATCGAGATTGCTTTTTCGAGCTCTGCCATCGCTTCAGAGATATGACCTTGCTGCGCGTAAATAGTGCCCAAATCAGAGTGGGCGTCAGCATGGACGGGATTGAGCCGCACGACTTCCTGGAGAAGCGGAACGGCCTCCTCGGCCCGTCCCGTGTGCGAGAGAAGCACCGCAAGTTGGAAATAAGCCGGATAGTAGATGGGCCGAGAGGCAATGGCCTTCCGGTAAGCTGCGATAGCTTCCGCGCGCTGGCTGAGCTTTTCGTAAGCCCGGCCCAGGAAAAGTTGGGCCTGATTAAAATCCGATTGCATCCGGAGCGCCTTCTCGAAGCTCCCGACGGCGCCCGAGTAATTCCCCAAGTTGAATTGGCTCAAGCCCAGCGAAAAGTAAGTCTCGGGCGAGTTTGAATCGCGGGCAAGCGCCCGCTCGAGGATCTTGATGGCCGACTGATTGTCACCGGCTTTCTGGAAAATGCCGGCGAGATTGAAGTAGTAACGAGATTGCCCAGAGTCGAGAGTTACAGCTTTTTCGACAACTCGCGCGGCCTCTGGAAATTGGTTGAGGCCGGTGTAGCACATACCCAGCAGGTTGAAATATTCCGGCTTGTCCTTTCCATTCTCTGCTTGCTGGCTTAACACCTTGAGGGCTTCGTCGTATTTCTTCTCCAAAAACAGGACCTCTCCCATCGTATAGTCGGTCCTGAAACTCGCCGAAGTCTTCTCCCTGAGACCTGAAAGGAGCCTTCTCGCAACCTCCAAATAGGCAGCCGCACTGCCGCTCTCCCCAGGATCCGCCTTGAAAGCCGTGACAAAGCGGTCGATCGAATCGAGAGCGCGGTCGGACTGGCCCGTGAGGAAGTCAGCCTGGGCAAGGGACAGGAGGACCGCAGGAGTCTCGGGCGCAAGCCCGTCGGCTTTCGCCAGGCATTCTCTCGCAGCCTCGAATTGGTGATTCTGAAGGAACAAGACACCAACACTGAAAAATGCCGCCGCATCGTTTCCCGCCAAACGCGTGATCGCCTGGGCAGCCTTCAGTCCCTCGTCATTCCGGCCCAAAGCAAAATAACAGCGCACGAGATTAGAAAGGACCGCAGGATCGTTCGGGGCAATCGAGCTTGCCTTTCCGAGATAGCTGACGGCTTTGGAGTACGACCCCTGCTGCGTGTAAATGACCCCGAGATTGTAATTAGCCGTCAGGTCGTTCGGCCGAACCCTGAGGGTCTGGAGGAATTGCTCGACCGCGAGGCTGATCTTCCCTTGCCGGAAGCAGGCGGCTCCAAGATTGTTCCGGGCGGAGGTGAAGCGGGGGCTCAATTTCAATGCGGTTTCATAATATTGGAGGGCCTGGTCTGAGCGACCCGTCTGATCGCAAATAAAACCCAGAAGGTTGTAGGTTTGGGGATTGTTGGAGTTCAAGCTGGCCGCCTGAAGTAGTTCCGCTTCGGCGCGGCGGGGGTCGCCGCTCTTAAGATAATTTTCCCCCGCCTTAAGCGAGGCCGCGGCTCTTGCTGTCGCATCCTGTGCCAGGACGGGGCAAGCCCAAAGCGCGGCGCCCAACACCAGCGTTTTACAGATTCGCCCCGAGATTCTCATCGAGTGCTCGCAGGACTCCTTGCGAACTTCAGTTGTAGTTGCTCGGGCTGGGCAATATTGACGTCGAGCCAGAGCGTGTGGCCATCCCAGGCATATTCCCCCGGCTTGAGCGAACGGCCACCGAACGTTACCGACAACAACGCCCCGGGTGCACCGCGCAACTCGAAAACAGGATTTACGCACGCCACCGCCGGCTTGAGGACAACGGTAACGGCGGCGGCGTCCACGACCAGACGAATCGCCCGGCGCTCGGAAACATAGGAGTCGATTTCCAACCGCCCTCCCTTGATTTCGAGCGACGGAGGCACAGTGAAGCTTCGCGCCCGATCAAGAAGCTGTGCGTCGCTGGCATCCGTCATCCCAATGAGCCACGCCCATCTCTGAACAGTCATGAGCCTGGAACGCCCCAGGGTGTCGAGTGTTTCGATCTGGGCGGTGCTGACCGGATTCGGCCGGCTGTGCAGTCCCCAGGAAATCACGCTGTTGTGGGACGGACTGGCAAAGATCCGGTCATCGATCGTCCATCCCGTGGATTTGCCTCGGGCGAGCGGCCAGTGACTGCCCCAATAGTCCGGTGTGACCATGACACCGCGGTCAAAAAAAGGGGGAAAGATGACCGGTGCGATATGGGTATCCAGAGGATTGAAATAAATGGGAGTCGCAACCTCATCCTTGTGCAAACGAACTCGATAGATGATCGGCGTGCCCTCGGCCTTCTTCACCATTTCGGAGGGCCATTCGCGTTTGCCCTCTTCATCTTCGGGATAAGGAAAAGAGGTTTCACGCTTGCTTCCGTCAACGAAAAGTATGTCGACGATGTTCGAGGGAAGAAAGCTGAAGGGAAATCCCGCCTGGGGCGCCAGGATGATGATCTCACTCAGCTCGTATTCGACCCCCGGACCGCGTTTAAGGGTGAGCGCGCGCGTCCCGAATCCGTCCGGATAAAAATAGAAGTCTTCGGTTGCCTCGTCGCCCCACACCTTGTAGAGGAAATCGCACGACTGGTAGGTCCAGCGAACATGGACTCGGGCGGCGGTTGACTCAATAATCTCTACACGGCCATAACGCAATTCCTTGTCCATCAGCGGCTCGACCGAGTCCACAAATCCGCCCGGCGGAGGCGAAGTTTCGGCCCACTCATAGCTCATACCCGTATCGTGCTTCCCGGCCCAGAATGGGATATAGCTCGAGCCCCGCCAGAAGACGAAGCGGGAGCCATTAGGGAGCGAGACGACGACATCCCGGAGTTCCGGCGCCCAGGCGTCCTCGTAACCCATCGAAGAAAACGCGCCGCTCTTGAAGTCGCGAACAGAAATGGGCGCGTCGAAACGCAATTTGGTATACATCGCGCCAAACTCAGGCCAGTAAGGAAGTTTGTTGACGCGCGAAGTCTGGATTTTCTTTTGCCAGAGCTCTTTTCCGTCCGCGTCCGAGATGGCCACGTGTAAAACATCGCGTTCAGTGGACGACGCTGAGGGCAAGCGAAGGCTGACCTGAGAGCGGCGTTCCATGCCTAATCGAATGGCCTCGGTGATTTTTTCTCCGGGCAAGGACTCGAACCAGGCCGTCACGCGCGCGCCGGGTAAATCACGATCGCGGCTGATGGCGGCGACGTCCACGAAAGCCTTTTGACCGGCAGCTAGTAGTAGCCAATCGGCCGGGAACAATACCATCCCCAGATCCACGGGATTCATCAACTGTTCAGGCTGCGCAACGGCATCCGCCTCGAACATGGGTGGCTGAATTTTTTCCCGTGTCAACTCGACCAGTTTGCCTTGAAATCTGCATTGGGCGAACAAAGCCAGCTCGTCCGGATACGCATCAAACGTGACTCTTTCAAAATAGCCCGTCCGGTCTCTCCTTTGGTGATTGATTTCAGTCAGAGCGTATCGACCCACTTCCTTGCCGCGGAGGTAACCGACGAGCGAATACTCGCGGGCGAGCCCCTTCTCCGAAGTCACTTCCACCAATGCAGTCAGCGGCTGGCCAACCCGATCGAGCCCAAACGGCGGCCGCCACGGATGGCCGGGATCGACATGAACGCGGGCCTCGACGTTTTCGCTGCAATCGTCTTGTGCGGCGATGGGAGACACCGCCGTCAAGCCCAGACAAAAGATGAGGAAAAATCTTATCCTAAGCATGATCTGCATCTCTTCTATTAGTATTTAGGCGGGATGNCCACCGCGGNGAGTTGTTCCCACATGATCTTTTTTTGGCGCCCTGCCAAGATTCCGTGATGTCTTAACTCGCGATCGGTGGATAACCGACGCCTCGATGTTTGACCCGAGCTCCCGCCCCCTTACTCATCGTACCGACGCCCAGGTCTATCTCCTAGGAAATTACGTCTATGTGATCTAAACCCGCTCCGGAGGAGCCCTTATTCGAGCCGCAGGACAAGGACGTCCTGATAAGGCACGATTACCCGAATCGAGTTCTCTTCCACAGGCAGCTCAGCCTGGCGGTGGATGTCTGTGGCCCGGCGAAAGCGGGCGGGAACCTCGATGCGAGCGGCTTGCTCTTCATCGGTGTCGTTGAAGACTACCAGCAGACTACGATTGGAGCCTTCGATCAGTCTGGGGCGCAATTTTTCCGAAGTGACCGTCGGCCGGACCACCCGAGTGACCAAGCCTCGGAGCAAATCGATTCCGCGGTCGCTCCCTGCGGCGATGCTAGCGCCGAGATTCGTGCCGAAGTAATAGACCCGCCCCTTTCCCCGTTTTTTCATCGCTCCCACCGGAAAACCCTGGCACCGGGCAATGACCGTGGAGGAAGTTATTTCAATTGGGGTCAGAAAAGTGTGCGCCTTGACTCGGGCTGAAATCGGTTCCGAGAATTCGATTTCGGGCTCGAAGTAAATCCGTTCCGCCTCGGGAAGCCCGCGCGGAACCACGAGCGGCTGCTTCTCAGTCCCCGAGCGGATGAAATAGCTCTCGGTTTCGCGGTAACCAAAAGCTTCGTTGAGCCCGTAGGGTGGGACGACGGGATTGTAAAAGGTACGTTCGTCAAATAGCCCGAAAGCGGTTTCAAGGACCAAAGTTCCGCCCGCTTCGACAAAGTGTCGCAACTGTTCGCAGGTTTGCTTCTTGCCGATCAGGTGCCAGGGGACGATCAAAACCTTGTAGTCGGACTTGCCCAGGCCGGCAGGCTCGATGAAATCCACCCAAAGATCGGCGTTCCAGAGCGCCTTGTAGTAGCCCCGAAACGATTCCGTCGATACATCCTCGTCGCCACTCATCGCGTAAGCCAACAGGGCATTATCCTGATCGAAGAGAATCGCAACCTCGGGTTTAGGGCGATAGTCCTTCAGGATGTCCCAGTGCGCCTGAATCAAGCGGTTATTCTTCGCAGCTTCTTCGACGCGTTCGGTCGGCGCGCCGCTCCGGGCGACAAGACCGAATCCCGTTGCTTCCGTCCCTGTGGCCTCAGCGTGATAAGTCCAATAGAGGATTCCCTTGGCCCCTGCGGCCACGGCCAGCCAGTTCCAGAGACGAATGTCCTGAGCCCGCATCTTGGGGCTGCGCCACAAGCCGCCGCTTCCATGGCCGCCTTGGAGCTCGGTCATCCAGAAATCTTTCCCGCCAGCATTCGACCGCGTGATCTCGAATTTGGCTGCCCCGGCAAAGACCGCGATGCCGAACCAACGGGGAAAGAGCGAGAGCCCCCAGGTCTCCACCACTTCGGCAAGCCGCCAGGCATTGGTGCCGAGGACCGCCATGCCCTCGATCGGGGGATGATGGGCGCCGTGACTTTCGATGACGTGACGAGAATCGACAGCTCGCACGTTTTCCGCTCTGAATCGCATTTCGTTGGCGCTTCGGTCAATGATGAACCGGCGCCAATCAATCCAGTCCAAATATGTTCCCATGACGCGTGGCGGGTCGATGACGTTCCAGCTTGGGTACCGCCGCACCCAGGCCTCGTTGAGCCGGTCGAGGGAGCCGTAGCGGCGTTCAAGCCATCGATGGAATTCCGCAATTGTCCTGGGGCAATAGCAAAATAAAACTTCCTCTTTCGTTGCCGAGAAGTAATGCGACCACGCCGGTTCGATGTGCGGTTCGTTCCAGCAGTCGTAAGCGTACATCGAAGGATGAGCCCCCACGACCTTCGCCATCTCGCGGATGAATCTCGCGCCGGCCTGGCGCACCGGTTCCCAGTCGAGGCATAGCCCGGGCCAGCCCCCGCTGACGTTGTTCCCGCTGCCGGACAACCTTTGCGGCTGATCTTTCGCATCCACGAAGCGCGTCTCGGGGTGGGCCGCCTCGAGCCAATAGGGTGCGTCCTCTATGATCACGCCCATCAAAACCCGAAGTCCGAACTCGTCGCAATAGCGCATGACTTCTTCAAGTTCTTCGAAATCGAAACGGTCGGGCTGGGGATTGTGGTAAACCCAGGAGCTGTAGATGCGGATGATGTTGAATCCGTATTCCTGAGCCAGGGTTTTCAACATCTCGCGGCGCTGGCTGGGAGGGGGGTTGGGAGGGCGATAAAACGCGGAGCCGTAGATGAACGGCTTGGATTCTTCCTGACGGGATCCGGAACTATTCGAAAAGGTCAGGGGGCCGGCAAAAATTCGCAGGCCGCCCCAGGCCAGGCTGACACTGCCAGCGGCCGAGCGCAGGAACTTTCGACGCGAAGACCGTATAAACATTCACCCTTTCCACCTACTCGCCGACTGGCTTCCGTCGCACACCTCGGGCTAGAAAATCAGCTTCAAGACCATCTGAATCTGCCGTGAATCTCTCGTGCTAAAAATGTGTCCTGCGGCGCCGGATGGCACGCCAGCGGACGGTTGGAGAAATTGAGTGTGATTCAAGATATTAAAAAACTCCGACCGGAATTCGATGCGGCTCTTCTCTCGAATGTTGAACGACTTGAATAATGAGAAGTCGAGATTGGCGATTCCGGGTCCGGTAAGAATGTCTGATCCGGCGTTGCCAAATGGCGTGTACAGTCCGCCGCGGACTGGATCCGGAACGAGCGCAGGCAGCGGGAAGCAATTGGGGTCGAACCAGTGGTCAACCGTGCGCCCCCCCGGCGGATTATTCCCGGTGCAGGTGCGGTTGGGCCAACCGGCCCCTCCGGTGACCGTGAACGGGAAGCCGCTTTGAATAATCGTGGTGGCAGCCAACTCCCACCCCCCCGCTGTTTGGTTAACGGGTCCGGAAGCATTCGTCAAAAAGGGCTTGCCTCGGCCAAACGGCAGTTCGTAAATCCCGCTGAACACGAAGCGGTTCCTCGTGTCATTGCTTGAGGTGCCGCGGCCGGCATCGAGATTCCGTTCATCCTGACGCTTACTACCTTCTTGGTAAGAGCCGACGTCAATCGAGTGTCCCCAGGTGAAGTCGGTCAAGAAAGAAACGCCGTGGGAGAACATTTTCGTGAGGGTCGCTTGTAAGGCGTGGTAATTCGCCCGGCCCCTCTGATCGACGTACGTCAAGTCAAAAACGTTAGGATCCACCGGAAAATACGGCCGTCGGCTCTGGGCGGAACTGTTCGCGCCGAGAAACGGCTGGTTAGGATTATGCTGGTCCCGTATGTGAGTCGAGGCATTCCCGACATAGGTCACGTTCAATAAAACACTCGGGCTGAGTTGGCGTTCGACGCCGAACGACCACTGCTGCGTGTAACCAATCGGCCTTTTTGCCGGCCAGACGTTTAGCGTCGCTGCGGGGTCATCGATTGGGAGGAAGGGGGAACTTGTAGGCAATCCCTGATCGAGGGTGCGGGTAATCTGTAGAGGGGCAGAAGTATTAAGATAGCTCACGCCTCCCACGAAGGGCGGATTCAGGGTTAATTGGAAACCCTCTTGGGACTCGCCGATGTAAAATACTCCATAGGAAGCGCGGATCGCACTCTTGTCTCCCAGCCTGTACGCCAGTCCAATGCGCGGCGCGAAATTGTTGTAATCCGTGCAGACCAGGGATCGGTGCCGGTAGCACGAATCGCTGCCCCCGGTCCCAGGCGGCAGAAGCAGCTTTCCGGTCCCCAGGTCAAAGTTTGTTTCGCGGTCGTGAGCCTCAACTTGAGGCGTGAACAGGTCATAGCGAATCCCAAAGTTGACCGTCAACTTCTGGGTCGCCTTCCAGGTATCTTGCCAATAGGCCGAGATTTCTGTCGTGCGCAAACCCTCCACGCCCGAGTTCCTGATGATGCTGCCATTGTCGGGGATACCTAACAGAAAGTCCGCGAACGTGTTCCCGGTCGTTCCCGGGTTTTCCGGGTCGTTCGTGAAACCGGTGCCGAACCCGAAGACGCCCGCCGGGAATCCCAGGATTTGAGTGAAGTTGCGCTGTATCTTCTTCCCGTCAAACCCGAACTTCATTGTGTGGGCGCCGCGGATGAAAGTGACATTATCTAGGAGCTGAAATACGTTCTCGATTTCAATCAAGGGAAAGAAGGGGGACTCGCCGACCAGGCCAAGGCCTCCTATAGAAATGGCAGGAAAACCGCTGTTGTTGTCGGTCACATTGACATTGGGAATGCCGACCAAGTCGGCATATTTGTTCCCGAAGCCGAGCTGAACGGAATCGCTTCCCGCCCTCACATAGGCGGCCCGGAATTCGTTGATCATTCGAGGGCTGAAATTATGAATTTCCTGTATGCCCAGACTTCTCGCCGGATTGTCCACGAGCCCATTCAGGAAGCCCGCGCCGCCCGAACCGAGTGCACCTCCGACCGCGGGAGCAAATTGAGGGAGCGCGCTGAAGGCGCCCGGCAGGACGGTGTGCGAATCGCCGGAGCTGTAGTGGCCGGCGAGCGAGTCTCGGTTGCTGATCCTGTGGTCGATCCTGATGTCCCAAGAAGTTTCGTTATGTTGCCGCGACGCGCTGCTGAAGAAGAGCGCCTGGCCCTCCGCCAGAATTGCCCCGCTCGGATCATTCGTCTGGGGATAGAAATTCAAGACCTTCAGCGCGGCGGAATTGAAGCGCGATGGATCGATCATCATATTCGGGAAAGGCTGTCTGGTTATGATGGGATTCCCATTGGCATCTAAAGCACACGCCGGGTTAGTGCCAAAACCGCAGGTGGTATTCGGGTCGAAGATAGGCCGGTCAGTGCCCTGGAAGTTTCCGTTTCTGATGTTCGGCCCTGGAACACTTGTAACAAAAGTCTCGCCCTTTCTCTCGCGCAATCCCTGGTAATCGAAGAAGAAGAAAGTCTTGTCTTTTCGGATCGGGCCGCCAATCGTTCCGCCGAACTGGTTGCGCACGAAGTTTGGCAAACGACGAGTCGGCGACCGGTCAAAAAAGTTTCGCGCGTCAAGCGCCGAATTGCGAAGGTAGTCGAAGGCCGACCCGTGGAACTGGTTTGTGCCGGATTTCAATGTGACATTCATGACGCCGCCGCCGCGGCCGATTTCGGGATTGAAATTGCTAGTCTCCAGAGTAAATTCCTGGATGGCTTCGAGTGGCGGCAGGATGGCAATCAGTCCCTGATTGATTTGGTTGTTGTACACGCCATCCAAAATATAGGTGTTGGCGTTCTCTCTCTGGCCGTTGACGGAGAGCCCTTGCCTTTCGCGGGCGTTATCCGGAATGTCGACGTTGTTCGCATTGGTGCCGGGTTTTGCGTTGTTCACCCCCGCTGACAAAGGAGCCAGTTGAAACACCGTGCGCCCGTTCAAAGGAAGGTCTGCCACGTCGCGCCGCGAGATGAGGGTCACCACCGACGAGGTTTCACTCTTGAGAAGCGGCGGCGCTGCCGTGACCACCACCTGCTGTGTCACGGCACCCACTTGCAAGCTGAGATCGACCGCCAGCCGGTCAGTGACGTGCAGCACGATGCCGCTTCGGACCAGGGTGGAGAACCCCTGCGCGGAAGCCGTCACGGAATACTCGCCCGGAATCAAGTTGGGGGCGACGTACTCTCCGGCCTCGTTGGTCGTGGTCTTGAACTCGACGCCGGTGTTGACGTTCTTGACTGTGATACTCACGTTCGGGACCACCGCTCCCGAAGGATCGCGGGCGGTCCCGGCAATCATGGCGCGCTCGACTTGCGCTCCCAGACTGACGCAAAAGGTCAAGACCTCTACGGCGAGTGTGAAAAGCGAGCGTCTAGAAAACATGTTCATCTCCCTCTTCGTATGAGACACAGTCGAGCGCTACCAGGGAACGGTACCCCGCCCAGGCCCATCGAATTCTCAGTCCCTGGCCCAAAATGGAATTCTGGCAAAATCTAGCTTTGGGGAGTTTTCGGACCCTCGACCGACGGCGGTACCGTATGCTCGGTTCGAGCCGCTTGTCAAGAGAAAAATACATAAGTTTCAAATCTATATACTTACATTTAAAACGGAATGTATTCCAAANCTCAGCTTGGGATCCGGCCAGAAGTCGGCAGGATCGCGGACCATGCGGTCGCAATTCTGGNGTAAGGGATTATTTCTTAAGCCTGTAAAGGAGGAGTGCGGATCCCGGCCTTGTGGAAATATTCAGCCGCAGGCCTTGGGCCAGCTCCCGGCCGGATGCGACTCGTGTGGTGCCGCGATCAACGTCTTCGAGCTCGTAGGCGCCGTGTGTCTTCAGACCCCGAATCTCGATGGTGAGTGTTGCCTCGCTCGCCTTCTCTCGTCGAAAAGCCATGACCATCCCTTCGCCACGGTCCGGGCGATCGTACTGGTAGGCCAGCCAAATGTTGTCTCTTGCGGTCACCTCGGTCAGCGGATAGAGATCGCCGTAGTAAAACTTGCTGATGCGCTTCTGCTCTTTCACGATCCGCCGCGCGAGCGCATCGTCAAAATCCGGACGGCGCACGTCCCAAGCCAAGGCCAGGCCGGCACTCATGGCGCTGCGGGCGATATAGAGGTCTGGAATCTCGGCCCGGGGATTATTCGGTGTGGGAGGGACACCCGCAGCGCTCAAGGGAACATAGAGGCCCAATGCCACCCCACTCTCCTGAAAGGCAGGCATTTTTCCCCCGAAGTAATCGAAGCGCCAAAGCGGCACGCTGCGGGAAAGGGTTTCCAGATCGATGCGTCGACCGCCGCTCGCACCGTTGTCAATTAGCAAATTCGGCGCTCGCCTTATAAGCTCGTCCCAATATTCATACAGTCCCTCGATGTAACGGATTTCCGTGATGCCTTGACGATCTTGCGCGTCGGCACTCCTCCAGTATGGCAACGGATCCAAGCTGAAATCGTTTCGGTAAATGTCGAGGCCCTCGTGTTCGATCATTTCGGAAATATGCCCCGTGAGCCATCGACGCGCCTCGACGTTCCCGAGGTTCAGCAACTTCTGCTTTCCCTCTCCGAGGAGCCATTCAGGATGACGAAGATCCAACCACGTCCCCGGCGCGACCCTCTCCGGTTCGAACCAAACGAGAAAGTGCAAGCCCATCTTGTGCACGGCATCGGCCAGAGGTTTGAGGCCACGCGGAAAAGCGTCCTTCTTCACAAACCAGTTGCCGACCCCGTCTGGCCACCCACCATCGAACCAGCCGGCATCGAGCCAGAACGTATCGATGGGGACCATCTTTTTTAAATAGAGCGACGCAAACTCGATCTGGTTCGACTCAGTGGCCTTGTTTCCATTGTCAAATTGAAACCATGGAATGGCCGCGATCGGAAGGTTGGGCAATTGGCCGCCTGGCCGGGGCGCGTGATAGGCCAGGATAAAACTCCGGAGAAGATTGTGAGCGTGCAGCCAGTCAGACCCTTGCCAGAAGAGCAGCAGGATGCGCGGCGTCCGAATCCGCTCGCCTGGCAAGAGCTTCAGGTGAGTCAGTTCCATCCCAGCCTGGATATGGATCTCTCTGTCCCCGCTGACGAAGCTGGCCGACCATTGCCCGGTCCACCCGATGGCCATCATCACGCCGCCACCTTCAAGCGTATCTCCAGCGTCCAACTCGCCTCTCCTGCGATCAGCTACCGGGGCGCGCAATTCGATGTTGAAAAATGGAAGAGCACTCTTGCTGGACGCGCAACCTCCGACGGGAGCAAGGTAAATCCGCTCGCCCTTTGCCAAGGTCTCCTCCACTGGAGCAAAGTCTGTGGGCTCGTTGCTGCTGCCCAGGGCTCGGTGAAGAACGAATTGGCCTGCACGATTTCGGAATCGCACGTCGAGCGCACGAACATCCTGCAAGACGGGTATGGGTTTGCGCCCTGTGTTGGTCAGATAGAGAACCCATTCCACAGCGGGGAAATCTTCGTAGCGTCTTACCTCGCAGGTTACCTCGAGGCCTGTCAAAGGGTCTGCGTAAGAATAGGTTCGCCGGATCTGCCTCCCCCGGCGTATTTCAGGGCTGACCCTGATTTTCCAACTCCTCAGAATTTCATTTGACGATTTCCCTCCGTAGAGGAATGAAAACGGAGGCAACTTCGCCCTAGACCCGGAGGCGGAAAAGTTCGCATTGACCCAGGCGTCGGCACGATCCAGCTCCGCTTGATGGGGTAACGCCGCCCTGACCCACGTCACAGACGCAAAGCTCAGAAGCGTAGTGAAAAAGCTGGTGGCAAAAACTCGATGGGCGTAATCGCCTTTCATGTTAACACCCCCCAACCCCTATGGAGTCCGGTGGCGGCTTTCAGAAACGATTCTCAATACCTGGAGCGAATTTGCTGGGCACGACGGAGCAACGCCTGGGCTCGCATCGAATTTCCCATTGCACTATACAGCGACGCCATGTTCTCAAGCGCAGTCGCCACAGCAGGATGGTTCGGTCCGAGAGTGCTTTCGAGGANGGAAAGGGCACGCNCATAGAGTGGCTCCGCGTCACGAAGACGCCCCTGCGACTTGTAAAGAAAGGCCAGATTATTGAGGCACTGCGCGACGTCGGGATGGCTCGGCCCTCGGACTTTCTCAAGAATGGCCAGCGCGCGACGATAGAGAGGTTCAGCCTGCACCCCCTTCTTTTCGATTTGATAGAGCTGGCCCAGATTGTTCAGCGCGATCGCCACATCGGGGTGCTCCGCCCCACGGGTCTTTTCAAGAATGGCGAGAGACCGCTGATAGAATTGCTCCGCTTTTTTGTAGTTTCCCTGAATTTGATGGAGTTCGGCCAGGTTATCCAGGGCAATCGCCACGTCGGGGTGTTCCGGTCCTCGCGTTTTCTCTAGGATCGCCAAAGCGCGCTGGCAGAGCGGCTCTGCTTCCCAATAGCGGCCTTGAGCCTGGTAAACGGCCGCCAGATTATCCAGCGTGATCGCTACAGTTTCGTTTTCGGAGCCCAGGTCTCTTTCGCGGATAGTCAGAGCGCGTCGATAGAGCTTTTTAGCCTCCTCGTACCGTCCCACTGCCCGGTTAACTTGAGCCAGGTCGCTCAAGGCGCGCGCCACCTCCAAGTGTTCCGGGCCCAGCAGCCTTTCAAAAATGGCTGCGGCGCGTTGGTAGAGTGGCAGCGCATCCTGATATCGGCCTTCAGCCCGGTAAAGTCCCGCCAGGTTGTCCAGTGAGAATGCGATGTCGAAGCTGTCCGCACCGAGGGCCTTCTCGTTGATGTCCAGCGCCCGCCGATAGAGCGGCTCGGCGTCTGCCGGTCGGCCCCACGCTTCGTAGAGATTCCCCAGATTGTCGAGTGCCCTCGCCATTTTGGGATGCTGTGATCCGAAGGCTTTTCCAACGATCTCGGACGCACGCCGGTAGAGTGGTTCGGCGTCCGCGTATCGGACCTGGCTGCGGTAGATGTCCGCCAGGTTGGTCAGCGAGATGGCTAGTTTCGGACTCGAAGGATCGAAAGTTTTCTCGGCCACCGCCAGCGTTTCACGGGCGGTCGCTGCGGCTTCGTCATCCCGTTTCTGCCGGTGCAGGTCCATCGCTTGAGCGTTGAGACGTTCCCATAAATCCTGCTGAGCCCGCGCGGAAGTCGAAGAAAATGAAGCGAGGACCAGAACGAAGCTGGCCCTAACAATGGTTCCCATAGTTAAACTCTTGAGGTTTTTCCCTTGGAGGTCCGCGTGGATCAAAAACGCGGTCGAGGCTTGCGCTTACCCGCGTTGCGAGAGCGCCGCGGAACGCTCGGCACGTCGCATTCGCTGGTTGCCGGTCGGTCGCTCCAAGCTTCCGAACCCGTCGATGCGTCGCTTCAGCAAGTGCTCTTCGGCACGATCCCAATGCGCCAGGGCTTTCCGTTTGCGGCGTAGCCCCATGATGACAAGGAGGGCATCGGCCAGAGCCAATTGAGTGACGCGTGAGGCCAGCGGCGCTTGGAAATACTTCACTTCGCTCGGGGCTGCGTAGAGCCGAATATCCGCCGAGCGCGCCAGAGGTGAATTGATGGAATTAGTGATGCAAATCGTTTTGGCGCCGCGCTCCTTGCTCAAGCGGAGGCACTCGACCGTCTCGCGCGTACTCCCGCTCAAGGAAATGCCCATCGCCACATCTCCTCTTTTCATCTCCGCCGCCGCGGCCAGTTGCAAGTGTGAATCGCTTTCGATGGCTGCCGGCAGTCCGATAAATCGCAACCGAGCGTAGATGGAGAAAGCTACAGGATAAGAAAGGCCGATCGAAAAAAAGACAATCCGCGGCGCACTGCCCAGCGCTTTGGCGGCGGAGTCTAAAGCAACGGCGGAATTCAAGCGGAGCGTTTCGCGGAGGATTTCGATATTTTCCTCAAACACCCGCTGAAGAATACCCGGTACTCCGCCTTGGTCGCGGGTCTTCCTATGGGCCGGAATTTCCGATTTGAGATTCCCTTTCGGCCAGCATCAAGTGCCAGCTGCCTTATCGCGTCAACCAAAATCGCCAAGGCCTTTTTATCGGGGGGATCGCGGCTCGGTCTGACCGTTCCCGGTGCCTTGTCTGGTCTGTTTCGGGCCTCCAACCTGTGTCGCTGCTGACACTTGGGCGCCCTGACCACTTCTGGACCGCTAAATTTGCCCCTCTCTCCTGGTTCCCTAGCCGTCCGGTAGCGGCAGTGCTGCAATCATCCTCAGCATACTCGCAAACAGCCTCCGACTCAGGTACCCTTCGGCCGATAGCAGCCAATATTACCGCGCATGTTTCACCAGCCGTCCCCCGGTCTTGACCAAGCGATGCTGCAAGCTGGTCACCGACGAGTTCTGAATCCTCCTCGGCAACGCCAATCGTCGCCAGAGATTCCCCAAGTTATAAGCGATCACGCTCAACCGTAAACGCACTTCATTCCCCCGGAACCGATGGCACGACAGCCGCGTCCAGTTCACCGCCAGCTTGCCTTCCTTGATCCACTGCCCGGCCGTCCCTCGCTTGTTGTAGAACCGTACGACTGCCCGTCTCGGCAGTGTCAAATTCGTCAAGATGAAACCCACTCGCGGGAATAGCTCCGCCAGATGATGTTCCACCTTGGCCACCATTCGTCGGGCCGTCTTCCAACTGACCGCTTGGTAGAGAAAGCTCTTATACTCCACCAACGGCTTGACACTGGGCCTTCCGACCGGACGTGGCAACAGTTCGGCAGCATCCCGTTCCAGGTTCTCATTGGCAGGGATGCGGATGGCGTACTTTACGCCGCGCTCTTGTAGGGCCTCATAAATCTCTGGCTTGGCAAAGGCCGCGTCGTAACGAATCACCCCCTCTTTCCCATCCCGCTGTTGTCGCTCTATCTCCGGCAACCACAATTCTTCCCAGCCCTCCGCACTGGACACATTGCCCGGTCGCAATTTCGCCGCCAAGCAGTCTCCCTGGCTGTTGAACAGAAACAGCGGATGATAGCAGACCGATCCGAAATACCCGTTGTACGCGCTCTGTTCCTGCTCTCCATAAACTGGGCTCTCGCTACTGTCCATGTCTAGGACCACACCGTAAGGTGAGCCGACACCTTCCGCTTGGGCCACCAGCTCCCGGTTGAGCCTCGCCAGACCTGTCAAGCCGGAATTTCCGATTTCAACTTTATCTCTACGCGAAAACCATACGCCTGCCGCCCTCTCGTGTCAATTTCAGATCGACATAACCGCCCTCGGGTCGCATCGCGGCTCGTTTGGCAGTTTCGCTGATTTGTTTGGTCTGTTTCTTGCCTCCAACCTGCCTGGCCGCTGACACTTGTCCCGACTGGATCACTTCTGAGCGCTCGATTCGCTATCTCTCCTGATTCGCTACCCGTCCGGCTGCGGCAGCGCCGCGATCCTTCGAAGCATGCTGCCAAAACGCT
>JGI25382J37095_10000023_pt1 | contig 21321 bp, 16 predicted proteins | sample GraSoi013_1_40cm_3_FD_37095 | JGI IMG/M metagenome (IMG submission 37095)
AGGGGATCTCGCTATAGACGCGGAAGGTGAAGTTCAGCCACCGGAGGAGTAGCAGAAAGAACACGAAGCCCGCGAGCCAGCCCCAGCCCAGCGCCGGGCGCGGCGGCCGCGTGAGGGCCAGGACGAGGACGGGGCTGAGCGCGATCCAGGCGGCGCCCGCCCAGTCGACACGCGGATAGGCGAGCGCCAGCGCCGCGCCGGCCGCCACCGCCAGCACGGCCACCCCCACCGCCGCCGCGAGCGCGTCGCGCAGCGCGCGCCCCTTAGCGGCCCGCGGCCAGGCGATCGGCGAGAAACCTGGGCAGCCCAGCGGCGACGATCTTCGCGCGCGCCGCGTCCAGGTCGTAGGTGACGCGCCTGATCGCCAGGGTTCGCGCCTCGGCGTCCCACAGGGCGTACGCCGCGCGCGGGTCGTGGTCGCGGGGCTGGCCCACGCTGCCCACATTGATGATGTACCGGCCACCAGGATCGATCGCGACCTTCACGTCCCCGGCCTCGTGCCCCCGGCCCCAGGATCCCTGCACCCACATGCCTGGCAGGTGCGAGTGGCCGACGAAGCACAGCCGCGTGGTGAACGCCCCGAAGGCCGCGAAGCCGTCCTCGGCAGAGACGAGGTACTCCCACTCCTCCGGATATGCCGGCGAGGCGTGGACGAGGGTGGCGTCCCCCACCTCGCTCACCAGAGGTAGCGACCCCAGCCACGCGCGCTGGTCGTCGTCGAGGCGGTCGTGCGTCCACTCGGCGGCCGCCCGCGCGTAGGGGTTGAACCAGTTGAGGTCGATCCGCCCAGCCACGGCCTGCTCGTGGTTGCCGCCGACGACCATCTGACAGTGCTCGGCCACCAGCTCGATGCACGCCTCGGGATCGGCGCCGTAGCCGACGATGTCGCCCAGGCAGAGGAAGGCGTCAACGCGGTCCCGCGCGTCGGCCAGGACGGCCCGCAAGGCCTCGAGGTTGCCGTGGATGTCGGACAGGATCGCGTACCGCACGGTCCCGGCTCAGGACGCCGGACGAAGCTCTTTGTGGATCCGGTCGAGAACTCCGTTGATGAAGCGGCTCGACTCACCGGTGCCGAACTTTTTCGCGATCTCGATCGCCTCGTTGATGGCCACCTTGGGGGGCACGTCCTCCTGCCAGAGGAGCTCGTAGACGGCCAGCCGGAGGATGTTCCGGTCGACCACCGCCATGCGCTCGAGGTCCCAATGCTCCGCGTACTGGCGGATCAGCTCGTCGGTCTTGGCCTGGTGCTGCTTGGTGCCACGCACGAGGGTGTCGGCAAAGACGCGAGTCTCCTCGTCCACCGGATGGCGCGTCCAGAACTCCGCCGCGTGCGGCGTGGGATCGTCGTCGCCGTGGAGCTCGAGCTGGTAGAGGAACTGCAGCGCGACCTCCCGCGCCTTCCGTCGCCTACCCACGGTCACGCACCTTGCGGACGAACGTGGCCATCTCCAGCGCGGNGTCAGCCGCCTCCTCGCCGCGGTTGCCCACCTCTCCGCCCGCCCGCTCCCACGCCTGCTCCTCCGACAGCGCCGTGATGACGCCGAACGTCGTCGGCACCCCCGTCGTCAACGCCACGTGGCGGATCCCCGTGGCAGCCTCCCGCGCCACGTGCTCGAAGTGGGGCGTCTGCCCGCGGATGACGACGCCGACGCAGACGATCCCCGCGTAGCGCCCGGTCGCCGCCAGGTGCGCGGCGGCCTGGGGTAGCTCGAAGGAGCCCGGAACCCAGTGGACCTCGACGTCGCCCGGCGGGATCTTCGCGCCCGCGAACGCGTGGAGCGCGCCATCGACCAGGCGTTTGGTGATCCGCTCGTTGAAGCGCGCCGCGACGATGGCGAACTTCGGGAGCCCGGCGCCCCCCCGCGGTGCGCGGGCGCCGCCCGCCATCGACCGCTGCGGCCTGGGCGCGCGGCCAGCCATCTCAGACCTCGGAGGGGGGCTTCGCCCCCCTTCCGAAACCTCCCCCCAGGCCAGGATTGCGCCGGCGAAGCCGGCGCTCGAACCACGCCGGCGGTTGCGCCGGCAAAGCCGGCGCTCGAAAGCAGGTTGCGAGCGCTGCGCCGGGGCTCCAGACGGTCATGGCGGGGCGCATGTCAGGGAAGGGAGGAGAAGAGGTGCCCGAGCTTGTCCCGCTTGGTGCTCAGGTACTTGCGGTTCTCGGGGTTGGCCGGGATCTCGATGGGCACGCGCTCGACGAAATGGAGCCCGTAGCCCTCGAGCCCGACGATCTTCTTCGGATTGTTCGTGAGCAGGCGGAGGTTCTTGAGCCCGAGGTCGACGAGGATCTGCGCGCCGATGCCGTAGTCACGCAGGTCGGCCTTGAAGCCGAGCGCCTGGTTGGCCTCGACCGTGTCCTGGCCCGCATCTTGGAGCTCGTAGGCGCGGATCTTGTTGTGCAGCCCGATCCCCCGCCCTTCCTGCCGGAGATACACGACGACGCCGCGCTCCTCCTGCTGGATCAGCAGCAGCGCCTTCTCGAGCTGCTCGCCGCAGTCGCAGCGGCGGGAGTGGAAGACGTCACCCGTGAGGCACTCGGAGTGCATGCGCACCAGCACGGGCGTGTCGCCGGCGACCTCCCCCATCACGAGCGCCAGGTGCACGCGGCTGTACACGGTCGCCTCGTAGGCGATGGCCGTGAACTCGCCGAACTCGGTGGGCAGGCGGGTCGTCGCGATGCGGCGGACCAGCTTCTCCTTCTGGGTGCGGTACTCGATGAGGTCCTTGATCGTGATCATCTTGAGGCCGTGCCGCCGACCCAGCTCTTGGAGTTGGGGCACGCGCGCCATGCCGCCTTCCTCGTCCATGACCTCGCAGATCACGCCCGCCGGCGGGCAGCCGGCCAGCCGGGCCAGATCGACGGCCGCCTCGGTGTGGCCCGCACGCCGCAGCACCCCGCCCGGCATTGCGCGCAGCGGCAGGATGTGGCCGGGACGGGTGAGGTCCTCGGCGCGCGAGTGGGGATCGACGAGCGTCCGGATCGTGACCGCACGGTCGTAGGCCGAGGTGCCGGTGGTGACGCCCCGCCGGGCGTCGACCGTGACGGTGAAGGCGGTCCCCAGCGGCGCAGTGTTGTCGGTGACCATCATCGAGATCTTCAGCTCGTCCAGCCGTTCCCCCGTCATCGGCATGCAGATGAGCCCCCGGCCATACTTGGCCATGAAGTTCACCGCTTCCGGGGTGGCCTTGTCGGCCGCCATCAGGAGATCGCCCTCGTTCTCGCGATCCTCGTCGTCGACGACGATGAGGATCCGGCCCTGCCGGATCTCCTCGATGGCCTCGTCGATCGGCGCGAACACGGCTATCACGCCCCCTTGAGCGCGAGTGATCGGACCACGTACTTGCCGATCACGTCCGTTTCGATGTTCACCGCCTGCCCAACCTCCAGCCNGCCCAGCGTCGTCGCCTCCAGCGTGTGCGGGATCAGCATCACCTCGAAGCTCGTCGGCCGCAGGCCCGCGACCGTGAGGCTCACGCCGTCCACGGCCACCGAGCCCTTGGGGACCAGGAAGGGCTCCAGGTCGGGGCCCGGCAGGGCGATCCGCACCCGCGCCGTTGATTCTACACGGGTTAGGTCCTCGATGGTTCCCACCCCGTCCACGTGCCCCAGCACCAGGTGACCTCCCAGCGCGGCCCCCAGCCGGAGCGGGCGCTCCAGGTTGACGCGGGCGCCGGCGACCAGCCGGCCGAGAGCGGTGCGCGCCAGCGTCTCGGGGCCGACGTCGAAGACCAGGCCGTCGGGCCGGCGCTCGACGACGGTCAGGCAGGCGCCGTTCACCGCGATGCTGGCGCCGACGTCGCTGCCCTCGAGCGTGGTCGTCGCCCGGATCTCGAGCCGCATCGTGCAGGCGCCCCGCGCGACGCGGGCGACCGTCCCCAGCTCCTCGACGATCCCGGTGAACATCAGGCGCGCTCGCGGAGGACCTCGGCCTCGATCAGGAGGTCGTCGCCCACCCTCCTGACCGCCAGCTCGCCGAGGCGCACCGCCTCCTTCAGCGCGCGGCCGGCGCCGCCGACGGCCGAGAGGGCGTCACGGCCGCCCAGGAGGCGCGGCCCGATGAAGACGGCGACCCGGTCGACGAGGCCGGCGTCGAGAAAGGCCGCGTGCACCTCCGCCCCGCCCTCCACCAGCACGCTGCGGACCTCCCGCGCGAAGAGGTCGGCGAGCACGGCGCCGGGATCGACGCGGCCGTCGCCCCCGGGCAGGCGCACGACCGTGGCCCCGGCGGCCTCGAGCTGGCGCAGACGCGCGGGTGGCACGCTCGCGGCCACGGCGATGAGGGCGCGCGCGGCGGTGCCGGCGGTGATCAGGCGCGCGGCGGGTGGGGTTCGGGCCTCCGTATCCAGCACGACGCGGTACGGCTCCCGGGGCCACTCCCGCGGGAGGCGCACCGTCAGCCGCGGGTCGTCGCGCAGCACGGTCCCCACCCCGACGATGATGGCGTCGCTCTCGCTCCGCAGCCGGTGGGCCTCCCGGCGCGCCGCCTCGCCCGTGATCCACTGCGANGCGCCGTGCGNGTCGGCGATCTTCCCGTCCAGCGTCATCGCCGCCTTCAACGTGACGTGCGGTCGCCGCTCCCGCATGGCGGTGAGGAAGACGCGGTTCTGCTGGGCGGCCTCCCGTTCGAGCAGCCCCACGGTCACCTCGAGGCCGGCGGCGCGCAGCGCCTCGAATCCCCGCCCGCTCACCAGGGGGTTCGGGTCGCCGATCGCCGTCACGACGCGCCGGATGCCGGCCGCGACGATGGCCGGCGCGCAGGGCGGGGTGCGCCCGTGGTGAGCGCAGGGCTCGAGGGTGACGTAGAGTGTCGCCCCTCGCGCGCGGTCCCCCGCCGCGGCCAGTGCCTCGATCTCGGCGTGGGGCCGCCCCGCCGCGGCGTGAAACCCCTCGCCCACGATCTGGCCTTCCCCGCTCACGACCACCGCCCCCACCAGCGGATTGGGCGAGGTGAGCCCGCGGGCGCGCTCGGCCAACTCCAGCGCGCGACGCATCAAGCGCTCGTCGACTGCGTTCGCGCTCATAGGTCGGAGGGGGCGCCTTCACCGGCGCGCCCCCCGGGCGCGACGGCCCCCTCCGAGATCCATAGTCGGAGGAGGCCTCGCGGCCCCCTCCAGATCCATGGTCGGAGGAGGCCTCGCGGCCCCCTCCGAACCACCCCAAAGGATGGCGCCGGCGAAGCCGGCGCTCGAGGAAGCGCGCTCGTCTCTTGGGCTGACACAGGATCGTTCATGCAGCCGGCACCAGGGCGTCGATGAACCGCTGGGGATCGAAGGGCCCGAGGTCCTCGACCTTCTCGCCCACCCCGACGAGCTTGATGGGGAGCCTGAGCTCGCGCGCGATCCGCACCACGATGCCGCCCTTGGCGGTGCCGTCGAGCTTGGTGAGCACTACGCCACTCAGCCCGATCGCCTCGTTGAACATACGCGCCTGGGCGAAGCCGTTCTGTCCGGTGGGGGCGTCGAGCACCATCAGGCTCTCGTGCGGCGCGCCGGGCAGCTGGCGCTCGATGACGCGCTTGAGCTTGGCCAGCTCCATCATCAAGTTGGACTTCGTGTGTAACCGCCCCGCCGTGTCGATGATGAGCGCATCGAGGTTGCGCGCCGTGGCCGCCTTCACGGCATCGAAGACGACGGCCGCGGGATCCGAGCCCGGTTCCTGCCGGACGACCTCGACGCCGATCCGGTCACCCCAGGCCTCGAGCTGCTCGATGGCCGCCGCCCGGAACGTGTCGGCAGCGGCCAGCAGCACTTGCTTCTCCGATCGGGTCAGCGCCGCCGCCAGCTTCGCGCAGGTCGTCGTCTTGCCGGAGCCGTTGACGCCGAGCATCAGCACCACCGCCGGCCGGTGATCGAGGTCGAGGGGCTGCGCCGCGGGGACGAGGATGTCGCCCAGGAAACGGCGGAACAGCGGCCGGAGCTGGTCGGCGCGGGTGACGGTACCGAACATCACCTCTTCACGGGCCCGGTTGGTGAAGTCGGCGGCCAGCGGCGCGCCCAGATCCGCGGCGACGAGAATCTCTTCCAGCTCCGTGTAGAGGCTCTCGTCGATGGGGCGCTCGGGCCGGAGGACCGCCGCCAGCTCCGCGGCGAGATATTCTCGCGACCGCCTGAGCCCCGTGCTCAGTTGCTCGCCCAGCGCGGCCAGGAACTTCACTGCCCTGGGGGCGGGATGACCAGCCGCGGGATGACCGCCCCCCGCGCCCCCAGCGGCGGCAGCGGGCGGCCGTTCAGCTCCAGCGTCACGCCCCCGGCGTTGCCCACAGTGAGGACGAAGGGAGCGTTGGACACCCACTCGCGGACTTCGCCGGCGGGGATGGTCTCCTCGGTGGCACGCCCGTCCTCCATCCGCACCCGCATCCACGTCGGCTCCGACACGCGCGCCACCAGGCGATACGGCGACGCCAGTGGCCTGACGACGGCCGCGAAGCCCGGGCCCGTCGGTGTGACCGGGCGCGGCCGGATCACGTCGCTGGCGCGAGGGGGTTCGGGCGCGCTCGGGCGGATCGCGGGGGCCGGCGCCGCCGTGGGGGTCGGGACCGACTCGGCCGGCACCGGCTCGAGGGAGTCCGACGGCGCCGGAGGCAGCACCGCCGGAGCCTGGCGCGCGAGCCGGTCCCCGCCCTCACGCCCCGACTGGAGCGCGAGCGTCACCGCGAAGAGAGCGAGGCCCAGAATGACGAGGAGGACGAAGCTCACCAGCACCGTCCCGCGGCTTCGCGGCTCCCCCCCGCCCCGGCGCTCGTCGGCCCCGGCGCGGACCGGTGGAGCCGGCGGCGCCCCGGGCCGCTGATGATAGAGGGCGAGCGCCTCGTCGGGCGTCACGTCGAGCGCCTGGCAGTAGGCGCGGATGAACCCCTTGACGAAGACGGGCGCCGGCAGGACATCGAGGTTCTCCGTCTCCAGCGCCTCCAGGCAGGACGAAGCGACGCGCGTGGCGCGGGACAGCTCCTCCAGAGAGAGACCACGCCGCTGACGGAGCTCGCGGAGATACGGGCCGAGGGACGACATACCCGNTATCGGTGCGAGTCTAGCCTATCTCCGGGCTCTTTTCACGCGGTCAGGCGCNGAGCTTGACGGAGACGAGCTTCGAGAGGCCGGGCTCCTCCATCGTCACGCCGTAGAGGATGTCCGCCGCTTCCATGGTCCGGCGGTTGTGGGTGATGACGAGGAACTGGGTCTGGCTGGTCAGCTCGCGCAGCACGCGCAGAAAGCGGTGGATGTTGGCGTCGTCGAGGGGGGCGTCCACTTCGTCCAGCACGCAGAACGGGCTCGGGCGGTAATAGAAGATGGCGAACAGCAGCGCGAGCCCTGTCAGCGCCCGTTCGCCGCCGGAGAGCAGCGTCACCGACTGCAGGCGCTTTCCGCGCGGCTGGGCCATCAGCTCGACGCCGGTCTCCAGCGGGTCGCCGCCCTCCTCGGCCTCGACCAGCTTCAGCTCGGCGCGCCCGCCCTCGAAGAGCCGCTCGAAGAGGCGGGCGAACTCGCGGTTGACCTCGTGGAACGCCTGGGTGAAGCGCTCCTGGGCCGTGCGCGTCATCCCGCGGAGCGCCTTGTCCAGGTCCTTGATCGACGCGGTCAGGTCGTCGTGCTGGGTGCGCAGGAACGTCAGGCGCTCGTCCAGCTCGCGGTACTCCTCGTCGGCGACCAGGTTGACGGGACCGAGGGCAGCCAGGCGCTCGTCCAGCTCCGCCAGGCGCTGGCGCAGCTGGGTGAAGTCGCGGGAGGCGTCGTGTTGGGCCCGCAGCGCTGCCTCGTCGGCTCCGTAGGTTCGCAACACCTCCTGAGCCAACTCTTCGCGGCGCACGCGGCGCTCCGTGGCTTGGAGCTCGATCTCGTGGATCGCGCTGACGAGCCGGTTCACGTCGCCCTCGAGGCCCCGCATCTCGTGCTCGAGCGTGCGCATCTCGGCCAGGAGGCCTTCGTGACGCTCGGCGACGGTCCGCGCCTCGCCTTCGACCCGGTCGCGCTCCCCGGCCACCTCGCGCGCCGCCGTATCCGTCCGCTCGCGCTCGTCGCCGAGCCACACCTGCCGCTCGCCGAGCTGGGCCTGCCGGACCCGGGCCTGCTCCAGGCGCTCGGTGAGGTCGGCCTCCATCTGGTCGATGCGCCCCAGCTCCCGCCCGAGCGCCTCGACCCGCTCGGCCACCGAGGCCACTTCCACGCGCTTGGCCGTGAGATGGGCGACCAGGGCCGTCTCCCGCGTCTGCGCCGCCTCGATCGCCTCGCGGATCCCGCCGATGGTCGCCTCGTGGGCGGCCTCGGCGTCGCGCGCGGCGGCGATGCGCTGCTCGAGACGCCCGAGCATGGCGGCCGTCTCCTCGGCCTCCTGGGCCACCTGTCGGGCCTCGAGCCGCACGGTCTCGGCGTGACGGTGCACGCGCTCGTGATCGCGGAGCGCCTGCTCCAGGTCCTTCTCGCCCGCCAGCCGGTCCGCCTGGCGCGCGCCCACGGCCTGCTCGCACAGGGCAATGCGTGTCCGGAGGGTCGCCACGTCCTGGCCGAGCCGGGTCACGGTGCCTTGGGCGGCGTCGACTACGCCGGTGAGCCGGCGCACCTCGTCCTCGAGCTCGCGGAGCTGCCGCTTGCGCGCCAGCAGAGACCGTTCCGGCGCGCCGGCGCCGGCCCCGCCGCGCAGCCGTCCGGTGGGCGCGAGCACTTCGCCCTCCGGAGTGACGTACGTGGCGATGACTCCGTTACGCCGCCAGAGGGCCTCGGCCTCGTCGAGGTGCTCGACCAGGGCGACGCGGCCGAGCAAGTAGTGCACCAGGCTTTCGGTCGGGCCCGTGACGTGCCGCGCGACCCAGTCGAGCTCGGCCGGAGGCGAGGCGGCCGGCGCCCCGTTGCGGCTCAGGTGCTCGAGCGGGAGAAAAGTCGCCGCGCCCGCATGGTTCGCCTGCAGATAAGCCACGGCCGCGCGGGCCTGCTCGAAGCGCTCGGTCACGACCCACTCCAGCCGCTCGCCCAGCACCGCTTCGACCGCGCGCTCCAGCTGCAGCGGCACCTCGAGCACGTCGGCCACCGTGCCCACGATGCCGGGAACGCGGGCGCCGCCGCCCTCGGCGAAGATCGCGCGCACGCCCGAGCCGTATCCCTCCCGCGCGCGCTCCAGTTCCCGCACCGCCTCCAGGCTGGAGGTCCGGGCGGCGAGGGACAAGCGCGCTTCGGCCAGCCGGGCGTCGGCCCCGGCGAGCTCGCGCTCCCGCGTGGCGAGCTCGCCGCCGAGCCGCTCGCGCTCGTCCGCGAGCGACGTCAGCTCGGCCAGGGCCCGCTCGCGGGCCGTCTCAAGGGCGGCCCGGCTGGCCGCCAGCCGCTGGGCTTCCGCCTCGGCCTCCGCCAGCTCGGCGGCGAGCCGCTCGGCGCGCCGAGCCAGCTGGCTCTCGCGTTCCCTCAGCTCGCCGGCCGAGCGCGTGAGATCGGTCCGCTCGGCCGCGATGCGGATCTGCTCGAGCCGCAGCCCCTCCAGGCGGTCGCGCTCATCGGTCAGGCGCGCGCGCTGCTGTTCGACCAGCACCTCCAGCTCCTGGGCCGCGCGCGTGTGCTCGGCCACGAGCCGCTGCGTGTCGGCCAGGGCGGCCCGAGTGGCCTCGCGCTCGCCGACGATCCCGGCCAGCCGCTCGGTCGTCACCCGGATCTCCTCGTCCAGCCGCACCCGCTCCTCGGCGGCTTCCCGCAGCTGCACGCCCATCTGCTCCCGGCGCTCCAGCAGCCGCTCCAGCTCCGCCTGCACCTTCTGGAGCGACTGCCGGAGGTCGGCNAGCCGGTGATCGCTNTCCTGGATCGCCTCCCGCTGCGTCGCCTCGCGGGCGGCCAGNTGGCTCAGGCGTACGCGCAGCGTCTGCTCGCGCTCCCGCCGGGCCACGAGGTCCGCCTCCAGCCGCCCGCCCTCGGCCAGGAGCGTCGCGTAGTCGACGGCGACCAGGGCCAGGCGCAGATCGCGGCGCTCCTGCTCGAGCGCCTTGTACTGCTGGGCCTTCTTGGCCTGGCGCTCGAGGGAGCCGAGCTGCCGCTTCACCTCGTCCATCACGTCCTTGACGCGGAGCAGGTTCTGGCGGGCGGCGTCGAGCTTGCCCTGCGTCTCGTTCCGCTGCTGCTTGTAGCGGGCGATCCCGGCGGCCTCTTCGATGAAGATGCGCCGCTCGTGGGGCTTCGCGGTCAGCACGTGGTTCAGCTTGTCCTGGTCCATCACCGAGTAGGCCCGGGGGTTGGCGCCNGTTCCGGCGAACAGGTCCAGGATGTCGCGCAGCCGGGTGACCGTCTTGTTGAGGAGGTATTCGCTCTCGCCGGTGCGGTAGAGGCGGCGGCTGACCGCAATCTCGCTCCAGGGCACGGCCAGCTCGCCGTCGTTGCTGAACATCAGCTCGACCTCGGCCAGCCCCACGGGCTTGCGGGAGGCCGAGCCGTGGAAGATGACGTCTTCCATTCTCTGACCGCGCAGGGACTTTGCGCTCTGCTCGCCTAAGGCCCACTTGACGGCCTCGGCGCAATTCGTCTTCCCGCANCCGTTCGGCCCCACGATGGCCGTGATCCCGGGCAGCACCCTGATCTCGGTGCGCTCGCCGAACGACTTGAAGCCGTGCAGCGTGATCGACTCGAGGCGCATAGANTTTTGTAGCACGCGGAGTGGTCTGCGGCCAAAGAAAAAGTACCAGGGATGGGGCGCGAACGAGCGACGAGCCCTAAATGTGGCGGCGGATCAGGCGCCTTTGAGGTAGCAGCACTTCTTGTACTTCTTGCCCGAGCCGCAATAGCAGGGATCGTTACGCCCGAGCTTCTCGCCCGTCGGTGTGCGCGGCGCCGACGGCACCGGGGCGCGCCGCGGCTCGGCCGGCGTCTCCCCGCGCGTTTCCCGGGTGTCCGCCCACGCGGCCAGCGTCGGCAGCTCCATGGGCGCCTCGCGAACGATCTGCACCTTGAAGAGACGCTCCACCACCGCGGACTTCACGCGCTCGGCCATGTCCTGGAACAGGTCGAAGGCCTCCCGCTTGTACTCGGTCAGCGGATCACGCTGGCCGTAGCCCCGGAGTCCGATGCCCTCCTTGAGATGGTCGATCGACAGCAGGTGGTCCTTCCACTGCTGGTCGATGACGATGAGCATCTCGTGGCGCTCGAGCGCGCGGAGCAGATCGGGCCCCAGCTCGCGTTCCCGCTCGCGGTAGCGCTCCTGCACCGCTTCACCCACCAGCTGGCCGAGCCCCTCGCGCGAGGTGGCTTCCAGGTAGCGGGCCGCGGGAACGCGGACGTCGAACTGGCGATTGAGGGCCTCGTTCAGCGCGGCCACGTCCCAGTCCTCGGGATGGATCCCTGCCGGCGCGTAGGCATCGACCGTGGCCTCGACCATGTCCTCGATCCACTCGCCGATCGTCTCGGCCTGGCTCTCGCCTTCCAGGATCTGGCGGCGCATGCCGTAGACGATCTCCCGCTGCTTGTTCATGACGTCGTCGTACTCGAGCAGGTGCTTGCGGATCTCGAAGTTGTGGGCCTCGACGCGCTTCTGGGCGGTGGCGATGGCGCGCGTCACNAGCTTGTGCTCGATGGGCTCGCCCTCCTCCATGCCCAGGCGATCCATGATCTTCTGGACGCGCTGCGAGCCGAAGATCCTGAGAAGGTCGTCCTCCAGTGACAGGTAAAACCTCGACGAGCCCGGATCGCCCTGGCGGCCGGAGCGGCCCCGGAGCTGGTTGTCGATGCGGCGCGACTCGTGGCGCTCGGTGCCGATGATGTGGAGCCCGCCCAAGGTCACCACCCGCTCGTGCTCCGGCTCGGTGATGCGGCGCGCCTCGGCCAGCGCGGCCGCGCGGGCTTCGGCCGGCGCCGTGGCCGGGTCGAGCCCCTTCTTGCGCAGGACCTCCTTCGACAGGAAGTCCGGGTTGCCACCCAGGAGGATGTCGGTGCCGCGCCCGGCCATGTTGGTGGCGATGGTGACGGCGGCCTCCCGGCCGGCCTGGGCCACGATCTCGGCCTCGCGCTCGTGGTACTTGGCGTTGAGCACCTCGTGCTTGATCCCGCGCTTCTTGAGGAGTTTGGAGAGGTGCTCCGACTTCTCGATGGAGATGGTGCCGACCAGGACCGGCTGGCCCCGCTCGTGGCAACTGACGATCTCCTCGACCACGGCGTTGAACTTCTCCCGCGCCGTCTTGTACACGACGTCCGGCTTGTTGATGCGGATGAGCGGACGGTTGGTCGGGACGACGGTGACGTCGAGCTTGTAGATCTTGGCGAACTCCTCGGCCTCCGTCTCGGCCGTCCCCGTCATGCCCGCCAGCTTCTCGTACATGCGGAAGTAGTTCTGGAAGGTGATGGTGGCGAGCGTCTGGTTCTCGCGCTCGATCCGCACTCCCTCCTTGGCCTCCACGGCCTGGTGCAGGCCGTCGGACCACCGCCGGCCCGGCATGAGCCGGCCGGTGAACTCGTCGACGATGATCACCTGGCCGTCCTTGACGACGTAGTCCACGTCCCGCCTGTAGAGGGCGTGGGCCCTCAGCGCCTGCTGGATGTGGTGGAGGGCGTCGATGTGCTTGGGATCATAGAGGTTGTCCACGCCGAGCAGCCGCTCGCAGGAGGCGATCCCCTGTTCGGTCAGCGCCACGGCCTTGGACTTCTCGTCGACGATGAAATCGCCTTCCTTCTGCTCCTCGACCTCGGAGAGCTTGCCCTCCACGATGGTGGCCGCCCGGCGGAGCTTCGGGATGATGCGGTCGATCTTGTAGTACAGCTCGGTCGACTCCTCGGCCGGCCCCGAGATGATGAGGGGCGTCCGCGCCTCGTCGATCAGGATGGAGTCCACCTCGTCGACGATGGCGTAGGGCAGGTCGCGCTGCACCAGCTCCTCTCTGGTGAAGCGCATGTTGTCGCGCAGGTAGTCGAAGCCGAACTCGTTGTTGGTGCCATAGGTGATGTCGGCGAGATAGGCCTCCGGGCGCGTGCAGGGGCGCAGCGCGCTCAGCCGGATGTCGGGGGTGACGTACGTGGGGTCGTAGAGGAAGGAGGCCTCGTGCTGGATGACACCGACGCTCAGCCCCAGCGCGTGATAGATAGGGCCCATCCACTGCGCATCGCGCTTGGCCAGGTAGTCGTTGACGGTGACGATGTGCACGCCGCGGCCGGGGAGCGCGTTCAGGTAAGCCGGCAGCGTGGCCACCAGCGTTTTGCCCTCGCCGGTCGCCATCTCGGCGATCTTCCCGGTGTGGAGCACCATGCCGCCGGCGAGCTGGACGTCGAAGTGCCGCATGCCGACCGCGCGCCGCGCCGCTTCGCGGCAGACCGCGAACGCTTCGGGAAGGAGCTCGTCCAGCGCGGCGCCGCCCTCCAGACGCTTGCGCAGGTCGTCGGTCTTCGCCCGCAGCCCCGCGTCGTCGAGCGCCCGCAGCTCCGCCTCCAGCCCGTTGATCGCCTGCACGTCCGGCATCATCCGTTTGATGTCGCGCTCGTGCTTGGTGCCGAAGACCTTCCGGAGGAGAACGTTCAGCATGACCAGCCCCCATTATACAGGGGCGGAACTCGACCCCTTCGCGCTTCGGCCCCCGCTACCGGTGTATCGGAGTACCACCGTTCGAGCGCGGGCTTCGCCCGCGCAATCCTTCCCTGGGGGAGGTCTCGGAGGGGGCCGCGACGGCCCCCTCCGACCAAGCTACCGGCCGCCCAGCAGCTCCCGGGCGTGGCGGCGCGCGGTGTCGGAGGGCGCGGCGCCGCCGAGCATCCGCGCNACCTCCTCGACCCGCGCGGCGCCCTCGAGCACGGTGACGGCCGCGCGCGTCCGCCGGCCGCTCACGCCCTTGACCACCAGGAAATGATGCTGCGCTCTCGCCGCGATCTGGGGCAGGTGCGTCACGCACAGCACCTGGCGCCCGGCCGCCGCGGCCGCGAGCTTGTCGGCGACGACGCTGGCGACGTGGCCCCCGATGCCGGCGTCCACCTCGTCGAAGACCATCGTGGGAATGCGGTCGGCGGCGGCGAGCACCGCCTGCACCGCCAGCATCGTCCGCGACAGCTCGCCACCCGAGGCGATCCGCGCCAGCGGCCGCAGCTCCTCGCCCGGGTTCGCCGAGAAGCGGAGCTCGACGCAGTCGAGCCCGCGGGCGGTGACCTCGTCCGGCCCCGCGGGGTCGATCGCGATCTCCAAGCGGCCGCGCTCCATGCCCAGCGCCCGGACCTCCCGCTGAATCAGGGCGGCCAGGCGCCCGGCGGCGGCCCGCCGGGCCTCGGAGAGCGCGCCGGCGCGCGCGAGCAGCTCGCTTCTGAGCTCGGCCACGCGCCGCTCCTCGGCGGCGACAATCTCCTCGTGATGCTCCAGACGCTCGAGCTCGCGGGCCGCGACCTCCCGGAAGGCCAGCATCGCGGCCTCGGTGTCGCCGTACTTGCGCCTCAGCCGGATCAGCGCGTCCAGGCGGTCGTCNATCGCCTCCAGCCGCCCCGGCTCGGCATCCACGCTCGCGCGCAGCGCGCGCACGGCGACCAGCACGTCCTCGACATGGGCCGCGGCCGCATCCAGCAGATCGGCCGGCGCCGCGAACCCGGGGTCGAGCCGGCCGAGATCCCGGAAGAGTCGGGCGGCCCGCGTGAGCCGGCTGGCCGCGGCATCCTGGTCGTCGACGAGCAGCGCGGACGCCTCGGCCAGCCCCTTGCCCAGCCGCTCGGCGTGCTGGAGCCGCATTCGCTCGGCACGCAGCTCTTCTTCCTCGCCGGGACGGAGCCGGGCGGCGTCCAGCTCGGAAACCTGAAAGCGCAGGAGGTCCTGGCGCTGCGCCCGATCGCGCTCGGCGGCGCGCATCCGCTCGACCCCTTCGCGGGCGGCCCGGTACTTCGCGAAGAGCTGGGCCACCTGCTCGCGCAGCCCCTCGGCGCCGGCGAACCGGTCGAGCAGCTCAAGCTGGCGCGCCGGCTCGAGGAGCCTCTGGTGCTCGTGCTGACCGTGGACCTCCACCAGGTGATCGCCCAACCGCTCGAGAAGCCCCACCGTCACCGGGGAATCGTTGACGAAGGCGCGGTGCCGGCCGGAGCGCGCCAGCTCACGCCGGATGACGAGCTGATCGTCCTCGATCGCGAGCCCCGCCTCCTCGAGCCCGGCCGCCACCGCGCGATTGCCCACCACGTCGAAGACCGCTTCGACGGTCGCCGTCTCGGCGTCGGTCCGGATGACGTCGGACTGCGCCCGCTCCCCCCGGATCAGGAGGATGGCGTCGATGAGGATCGACTTGCCGGCGCCGGTCTCGCCCGTGAGAACGTTCAGGCCGGGCGCGAAGGGGACGGTGACGGTCTCGATGACGGCGAAGTTCCGGATGCGGAGCTCGCGCAGCATGCTGCCCGGATGATGCTCGATCAGGCGCGGGCGCTCAAGCCGTATCTGCTCGAAGACCGGGGGCCGGGGCGGGGAGCCCTCGGAATCCGTGTTTCAGGGGATCGTGGCACGCAGGGCGGCAAAGAAAGCCTCGCGCGAAGTGTTGCCAGCGTGGTCGACGAGGGCTCCCCGCCCCGGCCCCCCGCGAGCCTTCAGGGGATGTGGCTCAGCGTTCTCCCCATTTCAATTTGGTGCGGAGGACGGAGAAGAAATGCTTCTGCGGGAACCGGACGAGGCGGATCCGGGAAGCGGCTCGCTGCACCTCGACGGTATCACGCTCTCGGAGCCCAACGCCCACCTGCCCGTCGACGGTGAGCATGACCTCCTGATTGCTGAACAGGGTCACCTCGATGCGCTGGGTCCCGGGCAGCACGACCGGCCGCGCGGTCAGCGTGTGCGAGCAGATCGGCGTGAGGACCACGGCGTCCATGGTCGGGAACAGGATGGGGCCGCCCGCGGAGAGTGAGTAGGCGGTGGAGCCCGTCGGCGTCGCGATGATCAGCCCGTCGGCCCGGTACGCCGTGGCCGACTGCCCCTCCACCGACACGCTCAGATCGATGATCCGGCTCATGGCGGACTTCATGATCACGACGTCGTTGAGGGCCAGGAGCTCGCTCACCGATCGCTCGCTCCGGCGCACCCGGGCAGCGAGCATCATCCGCTCCTCGATGACCATCTGTCCCTGGAGGAATGCCTCCAGCGCCGGGATCATTTCGTCCAGCGTCGTCGCCGTCAGGAAGCCGAGCCCACCGAGGTTCACCCCGAGGAGCGGGATGCCCAGGTCGCCGACCGCGCGGGCCACCGCTAGCAGCGTGCCGTCGCCCCCCAGGACGATGAGGAAGTCCACCTGACCGGGCAGCTCCGTCCGGCTCGCCTGGGACACCCCGGCATCGGGAGCGAGAGGGGCCGTCTCCTTCTCGAGCAGGACCTTCAGGCCTCGCGCTCCCAGCCACTCGATCAGCCGCCCAACGACGGCGCGCGCCTCGCCGGCGTCCGGCTTGGCGACGATGCCGACCCTTTTCACAAGCTCGCCTCGCACGGCGGGGCCCCCGCCCCGCGACGGGCTGGGGCTTGCACAGCCATCATCGGCTCGCCTCGGACGCGGTGGCCCCAGCCCCCGGGCCGTCCGGCGGACCGCACTGCCGGTTCACGCAAGCGCCTCGACGGTGCGGCTGATCATCGTCTCGATGTTGGCGACGGTACGGCCGTGCGTGCAGAGATGGAGGAAGAACTCGCGGTTGCCCTTGGGACCGCGCAGCGGCGAGGCGGTCACCCCGAGCACGTGCCAGCCCCGCAGCACCGAGTACCGGGCCAGCCGGCCCACCGCCTGCCGATGCAGCGCCGGGTCGCGCACGACACCGCCCTTGCCCACCAGTTCACGCCCGACCTCGAACTGAGGCTTGACGAGGGTGATCACGTCGGCCCGGGGCGAAAGGACCCCGAAGACGGCCGGCAGGACCTTCTCCAGGGAGATGAAGGCCACGTCGATCACGCCGAGCGAAGGGTGCTCGGGGAAAATACGGGGGTCGAGCGCGCGGGCGTTGGTCTGCTCCATGACGACCACGCGCGGATCCCGCCTGAGGCGGGCATCGAGCTGCCCGGTGCCAACGTCCACGGCGTAGACGCGGGCGGCCCCGCGCTGCAGCAGACAGTCGGTGAATCCGCCGGTGGAGGCCCCGACGTCGATGCAGATCCGGCCCACCACGGGAACGTTGAAGTGGTCGAGCGCGTGGACCAGCTTCTCGCCGCCGCGGCTGACGTAGGGGGAGCGCCCACGCAGCTCGACCTCCGCCTCCGGCGAGATCAGGGCACCGGCCTTGTCCACCCGCTCGCCATCGACAAAGACGTCCCCGGCGAGGATCAGCTTGGTCGCCTTCTCACGGCTCTCGACGAGCCCCCGCTCCACCAGCAGTCGGTCGATTCGAATTCGCGTCGCCATAGCCCCCGATTATAGGCGAGTCGGCCGCCAGAGCCGGAGCAGAAAGACGACGGCCATCCCCGCCAGGAAGCCCCCGATGTGGGCGAACCACGCCACCCCGCCGCCGGCCTCGGGGCCGGCCAGGCTGACCGTGAGAACCCCGTTCAGGAACTGTACGACGATCCAGAACCCCAGGACGATGACGGCGGGGATGTGGACGAACCGGATGAAGAAACCGAAGGTGATCAGCGTCAGCACCCGCGCGTACGGGAAGAGCAGCAGATACGCGCCCAGGACCCCGGAGATCGCGCCGCTGGCCCCGACCATGGGGATTTTCGACGCGGGGTTCATGACGGTCTGGGCCAGCGCCGCGGCCAGGCCGCAGAAAAGATAGAAGAGGAGGAAGCGCCCGTGCCCCAGGGTGTCTTCCACGTTGTCGCCGAAGATCCACAGGTAGAGCATGTTGCCGGCGACGTGGAAGAAACCGCCGTGGAGGAACATCGACGTGAAGATCGTCAGGGCCGGGTGCGGGAACTCGGCCGGCGCCCGGCAGGCGCCCGTGAGCCGGCAGGGGATGGCGCCGAACTCGAAGATGAACTCCTGCGCCGCCTGCAGCGCGCGGGGATCGCCGGTCAGCCCGAGCGACGCCTGGTAGAGGAACGCCACGACGTTGGCGACGATCAGGCCCACCGTCACGAACGGGAACGTGCTGCTCGGGACGTCGTCTTTGAGCGGCAGCATCAGCGGGGCTCCAGCACGACGGTGGTGGGCCGCCGGAGATATCGCTGCGCGACCGCCCTGACATCCACGGCGGTCACCGCCTCCACCGCGCGCGCGTAGCGCTCGGGAAACTCCCAGCCCGCGCCGACGACCTCATAGAACGCCAGATACCAGGCGTGGCGCGCGTTGGTGCGGCGGTCCATGGCGAGGCTGCCCAGCACGTGTGCCTTGGCGCGGGCGACCTCCTCCTCGCCGACACCCTCCGGGGGGATCCGTTCCAGTTCCCGCAGCATGCCCGCCTCCGCCGCCGGGATGTTCTCGCGGGCGGTGCCCATGTATGCCACGAGGAACCCTGGCCCGGCCCGCGGCGGGCTCAGCGCCGTGACCTGGTAGGCGAGGCCTCGATTGTCCCTCAGTTCGACGAAGAGCCGGCCGGACATGCCGCCGCCGAGCAGCGCCGCCAGCACCTTGACGGCCGGATAATCGGGCTCGCTGAGGCCGGGCGCGAGGTAGCCGACGAGGATCTGCGCCTGCTGCGCCGGCCTCTCCAGCACGCGCCGCACGCCCGTGGGCGCCGGAGCGGGTGCAGCATCGACGGGGCGCTCGGCGACGATCCGCAGCCCTCCGAAGAGCTGCTCGACCGTCCGCCTCACCCGGTCTCGCTCGATGCGCCCGCTGATGGCAAGCACGAGCCGGTCGGGCCGATAGATGGACCGGTGGTGAGCCAGGAGGTCCTCCCGCCCGAGCGCCGCCACGCTCTCCCGACGCCCCAGGGTTCTGAGCCCGTAGGGGTGCGGTCCATAGAGTTCGCGCAGGAGCGTATCGAAGGCGAGCGGAAACGGGTTGTCCTCGCGCGTCTGAATCTGGCTCAGGATCAGCCGGCGCTCCTTTTCCACCTCGTCCGCCGGCAGCGTCGGCGTGAGCGCGACCTCGGCGACCAGGCCGAGGAGCGCCTCCCAGTGGCGGGCCAGCGCGCTGCCGCGGACCTCCGCGTACTCGACCTCGCCGGAGGCGTCCAGGCTGCCACCGAGCCTTTCGGCCGCCTCCACGAGCTGCTCCCCGCTCCGGCGACCCGTGCCGCGCAGCATCGCGCGATGCAGGAAATTCGTGATTCCGGCCGTCTCCGNAGTCTCGAAGCGCGAGCCGGCTCGCACCTGGAGCGACACGGCCACCACGCCGGCGTCGCCACTCTCGCGCACGAGCACGCGCACGCCGTTGGCGAGCACGTAGCGGCTCACGCCGGCGGACTGGGCCTCGGCGACGGTCGGCAACGCCAGCGCCAGAGCGAGTCCGAAGCTCAGCGCGCGCCGACCGCTCATCGAGCGCTGCTGGGCACGAACACGACCCTGGCGAAGCGCTCCGAATCGAGATAGCGGCGCGCCGCCGCGTGGATCTGCTCGCGCGTCACCGAGCGCAGACGGTCGGTGTAGGCCAGCTCCTCTTCCAGGCGCCAGATGGTCTCGGCATGGCCCAGCACGAAGGCCCGCCCCTCGGCGGTCTCCGCCCGAAACTCCCGCCGAGCCTCCTCGGTCGTGAGAGCCCGCTCCAGCTCCGCCCGCCCGACCCCCTGCTCGCGCAGGCGGCGGAGCTCCTTCAGGATCTCGGCTTCGGCCCGCGCGAGGTTGGCGGGATCGAGCTGCGCCGTGAGCGTGATGACGCCGGCGCCTTCCAGCGCCGAGTAGCCGGCCGAGATCGTATTGACGAGGCCGAGCCGCTCGCGCACCGATCGGGTCAGTCGTGACGACCGGCTCTGCCCGAGGATCGCGACGAGGAGATCCACCGCCGGCGTGTCCGCGTGATCGAGCCGGGGGGCGGGCCAGGCGAGCCCCAGATAGGCGTACGTCCCCGGGCGTACCAGCTCGACGTTCTTCGGGCGCGCCCCGGTCACCGGCGACACCGGAAGGCGCCCGACGCCGCTGCGGGGCAGGCGCCCGAACGTCCGCGCCGCGGCTTCCAGGACTTCCGGCGGACTCACCGCGCCCGCGACGACGAGGGTGAACGACTCGGGCACGTAGTGCTGCCGGTAGAAGCGCATGAGCTGGTCGCGGGTGAGCACGCGGATCAGGTCGGCTCGGCCGATCACGGGCCGCCCGTACGGGTGGCCGTCGAAGACGGCCTCGTAAAGCTGCCGGAAGAGGAAGCGCATCGGCGCGTCCTCGCCCAGGCGCATCTCCTCCAGCACGACGCGCTTCTCGCGCTCGAGCTGGCCGTCGTCGAGGCTGGCGTTCACGCTGATGTCGGACAGAATGTCGATCCCGACGAGCGCGCGGCNCGCGGGCAGCAGCAAGTGNTAATACGTGTAGTCGAGCGACGTCCCCGCGTTCATGCGGCCACCGACGCCTTCCACCTCGCGGTCGATGAAGCCGCCCGGCCGGGTCGCGGTGCCCTTGAACAGCATGTGCTCGAGGTAGTGCGCGAGCCCCAGCTCCGACGCCGTCTCGTCCCGTCCGCCCGCCTGGACCCAGAGCTGCAGCGCCACCACGTCGCTGGCCTCATGCCGCTCCACCACGACGCGAACGCCGTTGGGCAAGACGTGGCGAGTGGGACCGGCGGGGGCGCGCGCGACCGGGATCGAACGACCGACCGTACACGCGCTGAAGACCAGGAGGACGAGCAACGCAAACGCGATGCGCGTCAGCCGAAGCATGAGGGTCCCAAGCCTATCACAGCAGGTGGGCAGAATGCCGGACGGGAGCGCGCGGCCTGGCCGGGCACAACGCCCAGTCCCCCATTCGTCTGGTCGTCGTAAGTATCTGAAAAGCAGTCCTCTCGTTGGATCGTGGCCCCTGGCACCACCCTTGCCTTACAGGGGGCCGAGCAGCACGGTGGCGCTGTGCCTACGACTCGACGGCGAAGGAGGTGGGACGGCCCGGAAGCGGCGGCTCGAAGTGAGGTCAGACCAAATCCTGAAAGAAATGGGGAGACGATGAAGAGACTGATTGCGACGATCATGAGTGTGGCGGCGGTCATCGCCTTCATCCCGATGGCCGACGCGGCGGCGCCGTGCCCGCCCGAGGTTGCCAAGGCGAAGCAGTTGATGAACCAGAAGTCCGCCCAGGCGCCGCGGTCCCTCGCGGGCGCCCGAGGTCAAGATGTCCAGGTCCCACGTGGCCAGGATGTCCAGACCCCGCGCGGTCAGGATGCTCAGACGCCACGCGGCCAGGATGTCCAGACCCCGCGCAGTGTCCAGGCGCCGCGGTCGCTCGCCGGCGCGCGTGGGCAGGATGTCCAGGTCCCGCGTGGCCAGGATGCTCAGACCCCGCGCGGTCAGGATGCTCAGACCCCGCGTGGCCAGGATGCTCAGACCCCGCGTGGCCAGGATGTCCAGACCCCGCGCGGTCAGGATGCTCAG
>JGI25382J37095_10000025_pt1 | contig 21109 bp, 21 predicted proteins | sample GraSoi013_1_40cm_3_FD_37095 | JGI IMG/M metagenome (IMG submission 37095)
GGCGGGCCGCCGAGCCCGTCGTCGCGCTCTTCGGTCCCTCGGGGGCCGGCAAAACGCTGACGCTCCAGTGCCTGTCGGGCCTGCTGCGGCCCGACAGCGGGCGGATCGTGCTGAACGAGCGTGTCTTCTTCGACGGGGCGGCCGGCGTGAACCTGCCGCCCCCGGCGCGGCGCCTCGGCTACGTCTTCCAGGGCTACGCCCTCTTTCCCCACCTCACGGTGGCCGAGAACATCGCCTTCGGCCTCAAGGGTCTGCCCCGGGGGCGCCGCCTGGAGCGGACGGCCGCCGTCATCGATCGTCTCGGTCTGGGCGGCCTCGAGCGGCGCTACCCGCGCGAGCTGTCGGGCGGCCAGCAACAACGCGTCGCCCTGGGCCGCGCCCTGGCCGTCGATCCGGACCTCCTGCTCCTCGACGAGCCGCTGTCGGCGCTGGACGCGCCGCTGCGCCGCCAGCTCCGCGAAGAACTGGGGCACACGCTCCGCGAGTGGGGCAAGGCGGCGGTTCTGGTCACGCACGACCTCGAGGAGGCGTATCAGCTCGCCGACCGGATCGTCGTGTACGAGAGCGGCCGCGTGCTCCAGGCGGCGCCGAAGTCGGAGCTGCTCTGGCAGCCGACCTCCGCCGAGGTCGCGCGGCTGATCGGCATCCGTAACCTGCTCCACGGGACCGTCGTCAAGGCGACGCCCGAGATCGTGCAGCTCGAGTGGCGCGGGCAGACGCTGGAGGCGGTGAACTCGCCGTCGCGCTCCTTCCTGCCCCGCCCGGGCACCGGGCTCACCTTCTTCGTGCGCCCGGAGTACGCGCGGCTCATCCGCAAGGACCGCTCCGGCCCCGATCCCGGCCGCCACATGAACATGATGGAGGGCGAGATCGTGAGCGAGCTGGATCAGGGCACGACGTGGCTGCTCTTCTTCCGGCTGAGCGCGCCGGGCCCGCCGAGCCAGGGGACCTACGATCTCGAGATCGAGGTGCCGAAGCTCGTCTACGAGATCCTCGAGATCGATCGCGATCGTCACTGGCAGCTCTCGGTCCACCGCGGCTCGATCCAGGTCCTGCCGGCGTGATCGGTCCGTCGACGATCCTCGCGCTCCGGGACATCGGCGTCCGCTACTCGCCGGCCTTCGCGCTCGCCATCCCCGCCCTGGACGTCTATCCGGGCGAGGTGATAGCGATCATCGGCCCGAACGGCGGCGGGAAGTCCACGCTGCTCCGGATCCTCGGCCTCCTGCAGGCCCCGGATCGGGGCGAGGTGCGCTTCCGCGATGAGGCGGTGACGGTGGCCGCCGGGTTGGCCGCGCGCCGCCGCATGGCGATGGTCTTCCAGCAGCCGCTGCTGGCCGACGCCACCGTCGCCGACAACGTGGCGCTGGGGCTCGCCTTCCGCGGCGTGCCGGCGGCCGAACGCGCCGGGCGGGGGGCGCGCTGGCTCGCCCGCCTGGGCGTCGGGGCGCTGGCCCATCGCCAGGCCCGCACGCTGTCCGGAGGCGAGGCGCAGCGGGTGGCGCTGGCGCGAGCGCTCGTGCTCGAGCCCGACCTCCTGCTGCTCGACGAGCCCTTCGCGGGGCTCGATCAGCCCTCGCGCGCGGCGCTCATCCCCGAGCTGGGCGGGATCGTCCGGGCGGAGGGGGTGACCACGATCCTCGTCACCCACGACCGCGCCGAGGCCCAGGCGCTGGCCGACCGGGTGGCGGTGCTGATCGACGGGCGCCTGCACCAGGTGGACGAGACCGCGCGCCTCTTCCGGGCGCCGGCGTCCGAGGAGGTCGCGCGCTTCGTCGGCGTCGAGACGATCGTCACCGGGGAGGTGATCGCGGCGGACGGCGGCGTGAGCCTGGTGGACGTGGCCGGGCGCAAGCTCGAGATCGGGGCGGCTGCGCGTCCCGGCGAGCGCGTGCGTCTGGCCATTCGCCCCGAGGACGTCACCCTCGCCCAGCGGTCAGAGAGCGCCGCGCTCTCCAGCGCGCGCAACCACCTCACCGGCGTGGTGGTGCGCGTCACGCCGGGCAGCCCGGCGCGCGTGCTCGTCGACGTGGGATTCCCGCTGGTCGCCGCGGTGACGCCGCGCTCGGTCGAGGAGCTGGGGCTCGCCGAGGGGGTGCCGATCACCGCCGTCTTCAAGGCCAGCGCGCCCCATCTGATCCGCGGCGGGAGTTCTTGACTTGGCGGCGGGTCCGGGGCTATATGTCAATCACCCGCAACCAGGAGTACGGGACCGGGGGTAGGGATTGACGGACGCTTTCGCCCAGCCAGCGACCGCGAGGACGCTGGCTGCGTTTGTTTTCCACCCGCTCCGCCGACCTCAAGGAGGCTACGCATGACTCAGGAGAGCCTCATCGAACGACTGATGGCCGAGAACGAGGAGTTCCGCCGCCTCCGCGCCGAGCACCAGAGCCACGACTGCGAGCTCGAGGCGCTGAAAGGATCGTCCCCGCTCTCGGCCGAGCAGCAATGGCGGATTACGGAGCTGAAGAAGCTGAAGCTGATGGCCAAGGACCGCATGGAGGCCATCATCCGGCACGCTCGCGTCACGGCCTGACGGCGAGCCGCGCCGGTCATATCCCATGCCGCGGAGCGCGTCGAAGGCGGTCCGCGGTCTCACTCACCTGTCCTCCCGGGGCGACGCCCGCATGGTGGACGTGTCCGTCAAGCCGGAGACGGCGCGGGAGGCGGTGGCCCGGGCCGTCGTGAAGATGACGCCCAAGACGCTGCGCCTCGTCCGGGCGGGCAACGCGCCCAAAGGCGACGTGCTCGGGGTCGCGCGCACGGCGGGCATCCTGGCGGCCAAGCGTACGCACGAGCTGATCCCCCTCTGCCATCCACTGCGCATCACCGGCATCGACATCGGCTTCCGCGGCGACGTGCGCCGCGGTCAGCTCACCGTCGAGGCGCGGGTGAAGACGGTCGACAAGACCGGTGTGGAGATGGAAGCGCTGACCGCTGCCAGCGTGGCCGCCCTCGCGGTGTACGACATGGTGAAGGCCGTGGAACGAGGCGTGACGATCGCCCGCGTGCAGCTCCTGGAGAAGTCCGGCGGCAAGTCCGGCCGCTGGAAGCGGGGCCGCGGCGCCAGCCGAGCGACGGGCGAATGAAAACGGCGCTGATCCACTCCGACGAGTACACGCGGTTCGATTACGGTCCCGAGCATCCGCTCCGCATGGAGCGCCTGGGGCTCACCTGGCGGCTCCTGGAGGCCTACGGCCTCACCACGCTGCCCGGCAGCCTCGTCAAGGCGCCGGCGCCGGCGGAGGAGGCGGCGCTGCTGGCGTTTCACACCGAGGAGTACCTGAGCGTCCTCAAGGCGGCCAACACGGGCCAGGCCTCCGCGGCGGTGATCTGTCGTTACGGGCTCGGCCCCGGNGACAACCCCGTCTTCCCCGGCCTCTGGGACGTGGCCCGGCTGGCCGCCGGCGGCTCGCTGCTGGCCGCCCGCCTGGTCGCCAGCGGCGAGGTGGGCCGCGCTTTCCACTTCGCCGGCGGGCTCCACCACGCGATGCCGGATCGCGCCTCGGGCTTCTGCTACGTCAACGACGCCGTGCTGGCGATCCTGCACCTGCGCGCGCAGGGGCTGCGCGTGGCCTATGTCGACATCGACGCCCANCACGGCGACGGCGTACAGGGGGCCTTCTACCGCGATCCCCATGTGCTGACCATCTCCACGCACGAGCGGGGGGACCGGCTCTTTCCCGGCACGGGCTTCGTCGANGAGATGGGCGAGGGCGACGGCCGGGGCTACTCCGTGAACCTGCCGCTCGACATGCTGACGGATTCGAGCATCTATCTGCCCGCGTTCGAGGCCGTGGTGCCGCCGCTGATCAAGGTGTTCCACCCCGACGTGATCGTGGCCCAGCTCGGGATCGATTCGCACCGCACCGACCCTCTGACNCACCTGGCCCTCGACGTGCAGGGCTTCGCGCGCGCGGTCGAGCGCATCGTCGGGCTGGCGCCGCGGCTGGTGGCGCTGGGGGGCGGCGGCTACGACATCGGCAATGTGGCCCGCGCCTGGACCGCGGCCTGGGCGGCCATGAACGAGGTGGAGCTGCCGCCCGAGCTNCCTGCCGCGTACCTCGAGCACGCGCGATGGTTCCGCGTGAAGGCCGCCTCNCTCTGGGATCCGCCCNCNGTCCTCGAGGAGCCGCGCCGTCGGCTCGTCCAGGAGTACGCCGACCGTCAGGTGGACGCGATCCAGCGGCTGATCTTCCCGCGGCACGGGCTCTGAGCTCAGTCGGAGGGGGCGGACGTTACGGCCCCCTCCGAGATTCATAGCCAGAGGGGGCCTCACGGCCCCCTCCAAACCTCCCCAGTGGACATTGCGCCGGCGGAGCCGGCGCGCGAAACGGCGAGCAGTGGCCGCAGCGCACATCCTCCGACTCAGCTAGGTGCCTGTCGGACCGAACCTGCTACGGTTCGAGCGCCGGCTTTGCCGGCGCAACCTATTCCTGGGGGGAGGTTTCGGAAGGGGGGTGACGCCCCCCCTCCGAGTCTACTAGCGGGACTCCCGCAGCAGCGCCTGGATGTCCCGGAACGCCTGGCCCTCGTCGAAGAGCGCGAGGCTGTAGATCTCGCGGATCCGCCCGGCGCGATCGATGAGGTGGAGGCGCGCCGGGTGGTCGATCTCGCCGCTCGGCAGCCGTCTCGTCCACTCGTCGTAGGAGGCCAGGACCGGGCGCAGATGCTCCGCGCTCTCGCGCAGGAATCGCCAGCCCTCCGGGTGGGCGCCGAAGGCCTTGGCGTAGCGCGCGAGCGCCGCCGGGCCGTCGCGCTCGGGATCGACCGTGACCGACACGAGGCTCACGCGAGCGGGAAGAAGGCGCGCCGCGGCCAGCCGCCGCTGGAGCACCGCCATCCGCTGTGTGATCAGCGGGCAGGCGGAGGGACAGGAGGTGTAGACGAAGGCGAGCAGAACGACGCGCCCCCGCAACTCCGACAGGCGCACCGGCCGGCCCTGGGGGTCCAGCAGCGTGAAGTCCGGCGCGGGCCGGATGACCGCCAGGCTGGGATTGGCCGACAGCGACGGCGTCGGCGCGGCCGGTCGGCTCCCCGCCTCAGGCTCGTGGGGACGGGCGGACAGGGGCGCCAGGAGCAGCGCCCCGGCCAGGAGGCCGGCGGTGAGCCGGCGCTCACCGCCCATCGCTCAGTTGAGCAGCATGTCGTGAGCGCGGGCCGGCCCCGTCGGGAACTTCGTGAAGTCGACGTCGAAGAACGGGTCCATCTTGAGCCGGCCGTCCGGCCCGATGTGGGCGAGCCTGATCCAGAAGTTCCCCGAGTAGTCCATGGTGGACAGCAGGGAGTTCGTGACGTACATCCGCTTGCCGTCCAACGTCACGTGCATCATGTTCGGCGACACGCCCGGCACCGCGGTGTCGTGCAGGCGCGGCTTGTCGGGAATCGAGACGTCCCAGGCCTGGATCTCGCTCTTCATGAAGCAGGAGACGTAGAGATAACGGTCGTCCGGCGACTGACGCAGGTCGGCCGGGAGGCAGCCCTTCCCGAGATCGGCGGCCTTCTTGGCGGAGAAGCGCCCGTCTTTGCCCTGGCTGAAGAACCAGATGGAGTCGCCCAGCGCCGAGTTCGTCCAGCCGTAGGCTCGGCCGGGCTTGAGGCTCCAGCGCACCTCGAGCGGCACCGGATCGGTGACGAGGGTCTGGAGGATCTTGCGCTCCTTGAAGTCCCAGACGAGCAGCACGTTGCCGCCGTCCTTCATGTCCCACTGCGCGAGCGGCTTCGAGTAGTTCCGGAAGGGTGTGAAGCCGGAGGTGATCATGCGGTTGATCTCGGGCTTGACGGCTACGTCGTAGGCGTAGGGCGCGTTGGCCGGGTTCTTGAAGACGCGGATGAGCTGGCCGTCGTTGGTGAACTCGGCCATACCGCCGGGCGGGTTGCCGTCCGCCGACGACAGGAACGTGATCAGCATGCGCCCCGGCAGCGCGTAGTAGGTGTGGGGACCGTGCAGCCCCGTCACCGCGGTGATGTCGTCGATCGTCTTGACGATCTTTGGCTTGGCGGGGTCCGACGCCACGTCCAGGATGAAGAGCCGTTTGGAGAAGAGCGTCCCCGCCCAGATCTTGGTCCGGTCGTCGGTGAAGCCCATGTGGTGCGGCTCGTTGCCCGCCGAGCCGATGTCGACGGTGGTGAGGACCCGGCCGTAGGTCGGCGAGGCCAGGTTGACGTCGATGACCGCGAGAAAGTCGTTGTCCTTGGCGTCGGCGTCGACCGAGTACACGTAGAGGTACTTTTCCGGACCGGCCAATCGCTTCACGTACGGCGAGAGGCACGGCTCGGCGAGAACGGCACCGGCGGTCACGGTGACGGCGAGCAGAGCACCGAGAGGAGTCCAGCGTTTCATCGCGCCCCTCCTGTTGCGCCGGAGTCCGAAAGGTGTCGGGGAGTCTAGCACAAAAGCCGGCCCGCACGTTGGTCCGGGCTCCGGCCCCGTGCTAGAGTGGCGTATTGCAGCACCGGGAGGTCCCGAGCGTGCGGGGAGTGCTCATCACGTTCGAGGGCGTCGAGGGGTCGGGCAAGACGACCCAGCTGGCGCGTCTCGGGCGTTGGCTCACGGGGCAGGGGTATCGGGTGGAGCGGACGGCCGAGCCCGACGGCACGGCGCTCGGGCTCGCCATCCGGCGCCTGTTCGAGCACCCGAAGATCCATCCCACGCCGCTCGGCGAGGTGTTCCTGTTCATGGCCGCGCGCCAGCAGCACGTCGCCGAGAAGATCCGGCCCTGGCTCGAGCGCGGCCGTGTCGTGCTCTGCGACCGCTACGCCGACGCGACGGTCGCCTATCAGGGCTACGGCCGCGGGATCGATCCTGACCTCATCCGCGAGCTGAACGTGCGCGCGACGGGGGGCATCCTGCCCGATCTCACGCTCGTCTTCGATCTGGATTCGCGCGAGGGCTTCCGCCGCATCGGGCGCCGGCGCCTCGATCACTTCGAGAAGGAGGCGCTGGCCTTCCACCGGCGTGTCCGCCGCGGCTATCGGGAGATCCATCGCGCCGAGCCCAAGCGCGTGCGCCTCATCGCGGCCTCGCGGCCACCAGCCGTGGTCGGCGCCGAGGTCGAAGCCGTCGTGGGGGAACTCCTCCGTGGCTTTTGAGGCGATCGAGGGCCAGCCCCGCGCGGTGGAGCTGCTGCGGCGCGCCCTGGCCAGCGGGCGCCTCGCTCACGCCTACGCCTTGGTGGGCCCGCCCGGAAGCGGCCGGACGACGACCGCGCTGGCCTTCGCGCAGGCGCTGCTCTGCCCGCAGGGCGGCTGCGGCCGGTGCCGCTCCTGCGCGCTCGTGGCCGCGCGCCAGCACCCCGATCTCCACGTGCTCGTTCCCACGCCGCCGGAGACGAACCCCAAGGGCGCCCGGGCGATCCGGATCGCGCTCATCCGCGAGCTGGAGCGCCAGGCCGCGCTCAAGCCGGCCCTGGCGGCGTGGAAGGTCTTCGTCCTCGACGATGCCGAGCGGATGACNGGCGAAGCGCCCCAGGCCTTTCTCAAGACGCTCGAGGAGCCGCCCGCGCGCACGGTGCTGATCCTGATCCTGCCCCGGGCGGGCGCGGTGCCGGCCACCGTGCTCTCCCGCTGCCAGATCGTGCGCTTCCAACCGCGGGAGGACGGCCGCAGCGCCGCCGACCGCGCCGAGGCGGCCGACACGCTGGCCGAGGTCCGGGCCCAGGGCGTCGAGGCGCTCTTCCGTCGAGCGCAGGTGTTCGAGCGCGATCGCGACCGCGCCGAGCGGCTGGTGGACGCCTGCTGGCTCTTCTGCCGAGACCTGTTGCTGGCGAAGTCCGGCGCACCGCCCCGCCTGCTCGGCGACGCCGCCGGGGCCCAGGAGATCGAGCGGGAGGCTGCGGCGTGGACGATCGACGGCCTGCTGCGGGGGATCGCGCTCTGCCGCGAGGCCCGTCAGGCCCTGGCCGTGAACGTCACCCCGCGCCTCACGGTCGAAGTCGTGCTGAGCCGCCTGGCGCGCGCGGCGGCCTGACGAGTCGATGGACGAATACCTGATCGGCGTGAGGCTCCGCGAGGTCGCCCAGGCCGACGACTACAAACTGGTGGGCGACGATCTCGACGTGCACGTCGGCGACCTGGTGGTCGTGGAGACGGGGACGGCCGAGCTGGTGGGCGAGGTGCGCCGGCCCAAGCGGGCGCTGGCCGAGACTAAACGCGACCGCCTCTACCACCGTGTCCTGCGCCTGGCCACCGAGGCGGAGGCGGCGGCGTGGCGCGAGCGGCGCGAGCGGGAGAAGCGGGACATCGTCACCTGCCAGCGTCTGGCGCGCGCAGCGGGCATGCAGATGAAGGTGGTGGACGTGGAGATCCACCCCAGCGCCCGGCGCATCACCGTCTACTTCAACGCCGACGAGCGCGTGGACTTCCGCCAGCTCGTCCGCGACCTGGCCCGCGAGCTGCGGGCGCGGATCGAGATGCGGCAGATCGGCGCGCGCGATACCACCAAGACCATGGATGGCATCGGACCCTGCGGCCGCCAGCTCTGCTGTTCGTCGTATCTGCGGAAGTTCGAGCCGATCTCGGTCAAGATGGCCAAGGCCCAGGACATGCCGCTCACCGACAGCCGGCTGTTGGGGAATTGCGGCCGCCTCAAGTGCTGCCTGCTCTACGAGTTCTCGCTCTACCAGGAGCTGCGGGCGCGCCTGCCCAAGGTGAACACGCCCTGCCAGGCCACCTGCGGCGGTGGCGGCTGCATGAGCGGCAAGGTCAAGTCGCTCCGCGTGCTCAAGGAGATGGTGATCGTCGGCTTCCCGGATGGCACCGAGGCCGAGGTGCCGCTCGATCAACTCACCTGGGAGGGCCGCCCGCACATCCAGGCCCAGCTCGAACAGTCTTGAGCGCTTCCGGCCGTACCTTCTACCTCACCACGCCGATCTACTACGTCAACGCCACGCCGCACCTGGGCCACGCCTACACGACGATCATCGCCGACGCGATGGCCCGGTACCGGCGCCTGGCCGGCGACCGCGTCTGGTTCCTGACGGGCACCGACGAGCACGGCGACAAGATCGCCCAGGCGGCGGCCAAGGCCGGCGTCGCCCCCCAGGCCTACGCCGACCGCATCGCCGCGGTGTTCCGGGCCACCTGGGACCGGCTTGGCATCACGTACGACGACTTCATCCGGACCACCGAGCCGCGCCACCAGGGGATCGTCCAGCAGATCCTCCAGAAGCTCTGGGACGCGGGCGAGATCTACTTCGGCAAGTACGGCGGCCAGTACTGCTTCGGCTGCGAGCGCTTCTACACCGACAAGGAGATCATCGACGGCAAGTGCCCGGACCACCAGACGCCCCTGACCTACATCGAGGAGGAGAACTACTTCTTCAAGATGTCGAAGTATCAGGAGTGGCTACTCCGGGAGATCGAGAGCCGGCCCGACCTGATCCGGCCCGAGCGGTACCGCAACGAGATCCTGGGCTTCCTGCGCGAGCCCTTGCAAGACTTGTCGATCAGCCGTCCCAAGAGCCGGCTCAGCTGGGGCATCCCGCTGCCGTTCGACGATCGCTTCGTGACCTACGTGTGGTTCGACGCCCTGATCAACTACGTCTCCGCGCTGGGAGAGGTCAGCGGCGAGCGGTATCGCACCTTCTGGCCGCACGTCCAGCACCTGATCGGCAAGGACATCCTCAAGCCCCACGGCGTCTACTGGCCGTGCATGCTCAAGGCCGCCGGGCTGCCCATCTATCGGCACCTGAACGTCCACGGGTACTGGGGCCTGGGCGGCGGCAAGATGTCGAAGTCGATCGGCAACGTCGTGGAGGCGCTGGCGCTGACCGAGAAGTACGGCAACGACGCCTTCCGCTACTTCATCATGCGCGAGATGACCTTCGGTCTGGACGCGAACTTCTCGGAAGAGGCGTTGGTGGCGCGGTTCAACGCCGATCTCGCCAACGATCTCGGCAACCTCGCCTCCCGCGCCACCACCCTGATCGCGAACTTCGCCAAGGGAACGATCCCGGCGCCGGGGCCGCTCACGGCCGCCGAGGAGGAGATCGGGACCATGTGGGCCAGGGTTCGGGGCGAGGTCGACGCAGCGATGGAGGAGTTCGCCTTCCAGCGCGCGCTGGGCGCCATCTGGGAGTTCATCGGTCTGCTGAACCGGTACATCGACGGCCAGCAGCCGTGGACGCTGGCCAAGGACGCCGCCAAGCGCGGCCGGCTGGACGCCGTGCTCTACACGCTGGGCGAGGCGCTGCGGTGCCTGGGCATCATCCTGGCGCCGTTCCTGCCGGAGGCCGCCCGTCGGATCCGGGGCGCCCTCGACCAGACCGGAGATCCGCACCTGGCCGACTGCGAGTGGGGGCGGCTGGTGCCGGGCACGCGAGCGGAGAAGGTGACCCCGCTCTTTCCTCGCGTGGAGGACAAAGCGGCGGCCGGCCTCGCTCCCGTCGGGAGCCCGCCGAGGGAAGCCGGGTCCGACGCGCTCGCTACCATGGACGAGTTCGCGCGGCTCGACCTCCGGGTGGCGCAGGTGATCGCCGCCGACGCCGTGCCGAAGTCCCGGAAGCTCGTGAAGCTGACCGTCTCCCTCGGCGCCGAGCAGCGGACGATCGTCGCCGGCATCGCCGAGCACTACGCGCCGGCCGACCTCGTCGGCAAGAAGATCGTGATCGTCGCCAACCTGGAGCCGGCCACGCTCATGGGCGTCGAATCGCAGGGCATGCTCCTGGCCGGCTCCGGCGGGGGCCGGCTGGCCGTGCTGACCCTCGACCGCGATCTGCCCCCCGGGGCCAGGGTACAGTAACGGCGATGGAGCACATCGAGGCCGTGATCCAGGTGGCGCAGCGCGACCCCTCGATCGCCCGGGTGCTGCGGGAGATCTGCGCGCTGGACGGCGCCGCTCGTTCGAGCGCGCTCGATCTGGTGGCCGCGCACCTGCGCACCCACGCGGCGGCCACGGACATCCTGGCCTGCGTCGCCGCGCTCCGCCAGGACGAGGTCGCGCGCCGGATCGTCGACGCGCTGGGGCCGCCGGGGTAGTGACCGAACCGGATACGTCTCGAGCCGACCAGCCGGAGATCGCGGCCGGCTGGCGGCGCTGGCTCCCGTGGCTGCGCCAGTGGGGCGTCTCGATCGCCTCGCTCGTCGGCGGGCTCCTGACTCTGTTCGTCTTCCGGCGCGAGCTCACCCACGTCCGCTGGGTCATCGGCAACCTGCTCCTCCTGTGGCTGCTGTTCGCGGTTCTCGCCCAGGTGCGCCAGACGCTGGAAGCGCGGGGCCGCCGCTTGGTCATCACCGCAGTGGACTACCTGATCCAGACGCTGTATCACGGCGTTCTCCTCTTCCTGCTCCCGGTCTACTGGGCGAGCACGACGCTCACGTCGATGAACGCCGTGTTCCTGGGCGTGCTCGTCGCGTTGGCGCTGCTGGCGACGTTCGACCCCTGGTACCAGGCGCTCGTGCATCCGCTGCCGTGGCTGGGCTACGTCTTCTTCCTCGTCTCCATCTTCGGGGCGTTGAATCTGGCGGTTCCGCTCATCGGCGCGCCGCCGCACCTGGCGTTGATCGTGAGCGCGTGGACGGCGGTGGTCGCGCTCACCCCCGTGGTCTGCCGCGCCCGGCTGTGGAGCTGGTCGCTCGGGCTCACGGTGATGATGGTCGTCGGGATGGGGGTGGCGGCCCTGGGCTACGCCGGGCGCGCGTGGATTCCGCCGGTGCCGCTCTTCCTGGCGCGGACGGCAATTGCCTGGGATGTGGTGAACGTGGACTCGCTGGAGCCGGTCGCCGGCGCCATCAGCGCCGCCGAGCTTCGCCAGCGTGGGCTCGTCGCCTACACGGCCATCTATGCGCCAGGGGGCCTCAGCCAGGCGGTCCAGCACGTGTGGCGCCGTGACGGCGAAATCGTCAACGTGGTGAACCTCTCGCCCGTCCGCGGCGGTCGGCGGGAAGGCTACCGGACCTACTCGCGAAAGACGGCGTTCCCCGAGGATCCGACCGGACGGTGGACGGTGGACGTCACGACGAGCTGGGGCCAGCTGATCGGGCGGCTCCGCTTCCGGGTGACCCCGTGACGCCCGACCTCTTCGACACGCACGCACACCTGCACTTTCCCGAGTTCGACGGCGACCTGGGGGCGGTGCTGGAGCGGGCGCGGGCGGCCGGGGTGCGGCGCATGCTGACGATCGGCACCGACGTCGACACGTCGCGAGCGGCGATCGCGCTGGCCCAGGGCGAGCCCGACGTGTGGGCGGCCGTCGGCATCCATCCGCACGATGCCGCCCGCGCCGACGAGGCGGCGCTGGCCGGGATCGAGCGCCTGGCCGGGGAGCCGCGGGTGGTCGCGATCGGTGAGATCGGGCTCGATTTTTTCCGCAACCTGTCGCCGCCCGACGCCCAGGAGCGCACGTTCCGCCGGCTGCTGGGCCTCGCCCGCCGCACGGGTAAGCCGGCCCTCGTCCACTGCCGCGACGCTCACGCCGACGTCCTGCGGGTTCTGGAATCAGAGGGCGTCGGCGAGGTGGGCGGAATCATGCACTGCTTCTCGGGCGACGTGGAGATCGCCCGCCGCTGCCTCGAACTGGGGCTGCTGATCTCGCTGGCCGGCCCGGTCACCTACAAGAACGCGCGCGCGCTTGCCGACGTGGCGCGCTTCGTGCCGGCCGATCGCCTGGTCATCGAGACCGACTGCCCCTTCCTGCCGCCCCAGGGTCACCGCGGCCAGCGCAACGAGCCCGCCCTGCTGACGGTCACCGCCGCGCACGTGGCCGGGGTACGCGGCGAGCCGGTGGAGCGGCTGGCGGCGCGGCTCACCGCCAATGGCTGCGCGCTCTTCGGCGTACCGTGAGCATCGGCCCTGGCGCTGCGTGAGCTCGGCTTCTACGTCCGNGGGCGGATCAACAGCGGNCTGAGNCGGCTGCTCAACGCGCGGCGGCGCCCGCGCCTCGCCGCGNCGCCCCCGACGCTGGCCGAGGTGCTGGGCGGCGGCGATTTACCGCTGGTCCTCTCGCGCCTGGTCGAAGGACGCGCCAACGACGAGCGCGAGGCCGCGGTCGCCGCGTTCCTGGCCGCGCGGGGCATCCCGTTCATGCGCCATCGCTTCCGGACGTTCGAGGGGCGGGGCGAGAACTTCGGGGTGGACCTCGGCTCCGGCGACCGGCTGCTGGTCCTCATCGCGCATCACGACGCCGTGCCGGGGAGCCCCGGCGCCAACGACAACGCCGCCGCCGTCGGGATCCTCCTGAGCCTGATCGGGCGGCTGCGCGCGTGCACGCCGCCGGGGCTGCGGGTGCGGCTGCTCTTCACCGCGGCCGAGGAGCTCGGCTATCTCGGCGCGCGCGCCTACGTGCGGGAGATGCCGCTGGCGGGCCTGGCCGGAGTGCTGAGCCTGGAGCTGTGCGGCATCGGCGACAGCCTCGCCATCTGGGACACGGCGGGGGAGACGCCTTTCCTACGATCCGTGGCGGGCGCGCTCGAGGGGCTGGGGCTGAAGCGGGACGAGAGCTATCACGTCGTGGGGCGCATTCCGGTCTTCGGCAGCGACCACCGTGCCTTCGCCGCCGCCGGCATCCCGGCCTACGGGCTGACCATCGTCCCCGCGAGCCAGGCCGACGCGCTCCGCCAGTTCGTGCTCAGCCCGGGGCGCAGCGTGCTCATGCACCTGGTGCGCCGCCCGCCTCCCTTCGACACCTACCACACCAGCCGCGACAGCCTGGGCACGCTCCAGCCTGCCGCGCTCGATCATGTTGCCCGGGCGCTGGAAGCGATCATCGCCGGGTTCGGCTGAACGGCGATGCTCGGCTGGCGGTCCGTCTCTCAGGGGAAGGACGGGCCGGGCGCGATGCGGGCGAGCAGTAACCGGCTCCGCGCGGCCTCGGCCTCGGGGACCAGAATCACCACCTCACCCTGGTCGCCGACGGTGAAGGGATAGACCGACTGGGCCAGGCGCGAGCGCAGGAGCGTGGGGATGCCCTCGCTCTCGAAGAGGCTCTTGATGACGAGCGCCTCCGCCTGGACGCAGCGGTAGACCTCGACGAGGCCGGGGTCGTCGTCGCGCAGCTGGCGGACCGGCGGCCGCGGGGGAGCGGGCGGCGCGCCGGGAAAGCGGATCACTTTGCCGCGCCGGGGCATCGCAGGCCAGTGTACAGGAGGCGTGCGATAATCCCAGTCCCATGGCCGCCTGGGTCGGCGCATCGCTCCGTCGGGTGGAGGACCGGCCCCTGCTGGTCGGCGCCGGCCGCTACACCGACGACATCCGGCTGCCGGGCACGGTTCACGTCCACTTCCTCCGCAGCCCCCACGCCCACGCCCGCATCGTGCGGCTCGACGTCGCGGCGGCCCAGCGCGCCACCGGCGTGGTCGAGGTCGTCACGGGCGCCCACGTGCGCGAGCTCGGTGTGCTGTCGGTGAACGCGCTCTTCCCCGGGATGAAGATCGGGCGCCGTCCCCTCGTGGTGGCCGACGTTGTTCGGGCGGTGGGCGAGCCCATCGCGGCCGTCGTCGCCGACGAGGCCTGGCGCGCGCGCGATGCCGCCGACCTCATCGCCGTGGACTGGCAGCCGTTGCCGGCCGCGGTCGATCCAGATGACGCCGCCCGCCCGGACGCGCCCGTGCTCCACCCGGGGCTAGGGGGCAATCGTGCGTTCACCCACGCCTGGCGCGTGGGCGACGTCGCCGGCGCGTTCGCGCGCGCGGCGCGGGTGGCGCGCCTCACCGTCAGGCAGCCGCGGCTCAGCGCCGTGACCATGGAGCCCCGCGGCGTGCTGGCCAGCTACGACCCGTATCTCGACGAGCTCACGGTCTGGACGTCCTCGCAGGCACCCTTCCGCGTCCGCTCCGAGATCGCGGCCTGCCTCGGGTTCAACGAAAGCCGCATCCGCGTGATCGCCCCCGACGTGGGAGGCGGCTTCGGGGTCAAGGGCTCGGCCTACCGCGAGGACGTGCTGGTGGCGTGGCTGGCCCGGCGGCTCCAGCGTCCCGTGAAGTGGATCGCCACCCGCGGCGAGGACTTCGCGGTGACCCACCACGGGCGCGGCGGCGAGGCCGAGGGCGAGCTGGCCGTGGATGCCGAGGGCCGGATCCTCGGCCTGCGGGCCAGAATCGTCTTCCCGCTGGGCTCGGAGCTCGTCTTCAGCGGCGCCGTGCCCGCGTCTAACCACGGACGCACGCTGCCCGGAGCGTACGTCGTGCCCGCCGTGGACATCGAGACGGGCGGCACCTACACCACGACGATGTCGACCGGACCCTACCGCGGCGCCGGCCGGCCCGAAGGCATCTTCCTCATCGAGCGGCTGCTCGACGAGGTCGCCCGGGCGCTCGGCCTGGACCCGGCCGACGTCCGCCGCCGCAACTTCATCCCGCCCGATGCGTTCCCGTACCGCACGCCCACCGGCTGCGTCTACGACTCCGGCGACTACCTGGCGGCGTTCGAGCAGGCGCTGAAGCTGGCGGAGTACGAGCGACTGCGCGAGCAGCAACGCGCGACGCGGCAGCGGGGCGAGATCGTGGGCGTGGGTCTGGCCGCCTACGTGGAGCCGGCGGCGCTGGGCTGGGAGAGCGGCAGCGTGCGCGTGGAGCGCACGGGGACGGTGACCGTCGTCACCGGCTCCAGCGCCCACGGCCAGGGCCACGAGACGACGTGGGCCCAGATCGTCGCCGATGTCCTCGGCGTCGAGCCCGCCGACGTCGTGGTCCGTCACGGCGACACGCGCGGCGCCCCCCAGGGGTTCGGGACCTTCGGCAGCCGCAGCACCGCGCTGGGTGGCAGCGCGGTCTTCCGGGCGGCCACCGAGGTGCGGGAGAAGGGACGGCGCATTGCGGCCAATGCCCTGGAGGCCGCGCCCGCCGACGTCGTGGCCGTGCCCGGCGGCTTCCAGGTGACGGGCGCGCCGGCCAAGAAGGTGACGTGGGCCCGTGTGGCCGACGCCGCCTACCGTGGCGTGTACCTGGCGCCGGGCGATGATCCCGGCCTGGACGCGACGGTGTTCTTCAAGGCCGAGGCCGAGACGTGGTCGTTCGGGACATGCGTGGCCACTGTCGCCATCGATCGCGACACCGGGCACGTCGCTCTCACGCGCCTGGTGTGGGTGGACGACGCCGGCACCATCGTCAACCCGCTGCTGGCCGAGGGCCAACTGCACGGCGGCTACGCGCAGGGCGCGGGGCAGGCGCTCCTGGAAGGCGTCGTGTACGACCGCGACGGCCAGCTGCTGACGGCGACGCTGATGGACTACGCGCTGCCGCGCCTGGGCGACTTGCCCGAGCCCGAGCTGGGCAAGAGCGTTACGCCCACGCCGCGCAACCCACTGGGTGCCAAGGGGCTCGGGGAGGCGGGCTGCATCGCGGTGCCGCCCGCCATCGTGAACGCGGTGATCGACGCGCTGGCGTCCTACGGCTGCACGCACCTCGACATGCCGATCACCGCCGAGAAGGTCTGGCGCGCGCTGCACCAGGACCGCGCGTCGCGTTGACGACCCGTTCCCGCGCCTGCTGCCGACCTCGTGAAGCGGTAGAATCTGGGCGAGCCGTTCCTGGTCCACCAGAGTCCCGTGGCAGAGGGAGGACCGCGCATGGGTGAGATCGAATATTTCGGCGGTCTGCCCGAGGTGGGGATCGTGCCCCGCGCGCCGCACGCCGGGCCACTTGTGCAGCACGTCTACGAGCAGGAGCACGGGCGCGGCGGGTTTTCCGGCAAGGTCACCCACACCTACCATCTCTACCCCCCGACCAACTGGCTGCCCGGCGAGACGAAGGGCCTGGAGGGCTGGGTACCGCGCTGGGAGTCGCCGCTGCGCCCGCTGGGCGGGGTCCATCATGCGCTGGGCGTCATGACGCCCGATGGCCCCGGAGACGTCTACCGGGGCATGGCGCGGCTGGTGGCGAACGCGACGGCCGCGATGAACGTCACCGCGCCGCGCGCGTCGATGGACTACTTCTTCGAGCACCACTCGGCCACGATGGTGTTCTTCGTTCACCAGGGCAGCGGGACGCTCGAGACGACCTTCGGCCCCATCGCCTATCAGAAGGGCGACTTCCTGATCGTGCCCCAGGGCGTCACGCACCGCTTTGATCTCGCCCCCGGCCCGCACTATTACTGGATGTACGAGAGCTTCGCGGGCGATCCCGAGAAATCGGAGGCGCCGACCACCGGTCGATTCGTCACCCACAGCCAGAGCGACTACAGATATCCGCGCTCGCTCCAGACGGTGAACGAGACGGGGCGCTTCGAGATCGTCTCCAAAGTGGAGGGCCTCTACACCCGCCGCCTGCACCCCACGCACCCCTTCGACGTCATCGGCTGGCGGGGCGATTACCTGCCCTACAAGTTCGCCGTGGAGGACGTCCGCCCGCTGGTGGCCGACCGCTCGCATGTGCCGCCCTCCGGGCACACGATCTTCCGGCTGCCCGGCTGCTACCTCTGCGTCTTCACCGTCCGCTCGGTGGAGAAGGAGGGGATGTGGCTCCCCTTTTTCCACAAGAACCTCGACTACTGCGAGACCATCGGCTTCCACTGCGGCGAGTTCTTCAGCAGCGGCGGCACCAGCGCGGCCGGCCTGGTGACGGTGCACCCGGTGGGGCTGCCCCACGGGCCCAAGCCCGCCGCCCTCAAGGCGTTCAGGGACGGCCGCCGTCCCGAGGTCCACCATGAAGTCGCCATCATGGCGGATTTCCAGAACCCGGTGCGGATCTCCGAGTTCGCGCTGGGGCTGAGCCGGCCGGACTACATGCAGAGCTGGTCCGCCTACACGACCGATCCGGGATTCAGCTATCACCCGACGCGCCTCGACGAGGTCCGGGCGATCGCCGATCGGCTGGCAGGGGCGCGGGATACGCTCCGGCCGCCCGAGTAATGAGATTCGGCCTCTTCTCCGTCTGCGACCATTACCCGGCCGAGCTGCCCCGGACGTCCGCGCAGTTCTACGGCGAGCTGCTCGAGCAGGTGGTGGCCGCCGAGGAGCTCGGGTTCGATTCGTTCTGGGTCGCCGAGCACCACTTCCACGAGTACGGCGCGATCCCGGCGCCGCCGGTGTTCCTGGCCGCCGCCGCCCAGCGCACCCGGCGCATCCGTCTGGGCGCCGCAGTCGTGGTGCTGCCGTTCCACAACCCGCTGCTGGTCGCCGAGGACTACGCGATTGTCGACCTGCTGTCAGGCGGACGCCTCAATCTCGGGGCGGGCTCCGGCTACCTCCAGCACGAGTACGAGGGCTTCGGCATCGATCCCGGCGACAAGCGCGAGCGCTTCGACGAGGCCCTGGACATTGTCCTGAAATCATGGACCGGGGAGCGCTTCTCGTACGACGGCCGGTTCTACACGGTCAAGGACGTGAAGCTCAACGTCGCGCCCGTGCAGAAGCCCCACCCCCCGGTCTGGATCGCCATCCTCCGCAACGAGGCGGCCGTGCAGGTCGGCAAGAAGGGGTTTCCGGTGATGATGATCCCCTACGTGACGTCGGAACGGATCGGCGAGTTCGCCGAGACCCTGGCCGCCTTCCGCGCCGCCTACGCCGAGGCTGGTGGCGAGCCGGCGCGGGCCGCGCTCCCGTTCGGCTTCCACACCTACGTGTCCGACAGCTTCGAGCGGGCGACGGCCGAGGCCAGGGAGGCGATGGAGCGCTACGTGCGTACGCGCCTCTACGCCAGGCAGCGCCCCTACGAGACGCTCGTGGAGAAGAACCTCATCGCCTTCGGCAGCCCCGAGGACGTCATCCGCGTCGCCCGTCTCTACCAGGAGGCCGGCTACACCGACTATCTCGCCATCATGAACTTCGGGGGACTGCCGCAGGCCAGGGTGCTCCGCTCGATGGAGCTGATGGCGCGGCACGTCCTCCCCGCCTTCCACCGCTGATCGCCGTCGTGGGCGGCGGCGCGCTCGCCTGAGCCGACGGCCCCGGCCGTGAGCGGGGTCGTGGTCGCCTGCCCCTGCGGGGAAGTCTACGAGCTCAAGCCGGAGTACGCGGGGCGGCTGCTGGAGTGTCCGGTCTGCGGCCGTCATCTGCGGGCCGCCGGCGCCCGCGGCCCCGTCCGGCCCGCCACGCCCGACCTCGACCCCGCGTTCGACCGCGACCTCTTCCTGCTGCGCGAGCGGGTGCTCACCATCCGGTCGAAGTACGAGGTGTGGGGCGAGGACGGCACGCCCATCCTCTACGTCGAGCGGCCGACCTTCCCGGTCCGGACGCTCTTCGCCTATGTGCTGGCCGTCCTCGCGGCCTCGTTCGTCTTCGGCCAGACCGCCCTGCGCGGGCCGGGACTCGGCCCGCTCTTCGACCTGCTCGGCTACCTGCTGGCCGGCGCCACGTTCCTGGTGGTCGCCACCTCGGCGCGCCCCCGGCGCCACGTGACGGTGTACCGGGACGAGTCGCGCCGGGAGGTGCTCCTGAGGGTGCTGCAGGACCAGCGCGTGGCCGTGCTCGTGCGGACCTACACCGTCCTCACGGGCAGTGGGACTGCGGTCGCGCGCCTGAGCAAGCACTATATCCACAACGTCTTCCGCAAGCGCTGGTACGTCGAGGCGCCCGGGGGCCGGCGGGTGGCGATGGCCATCGAAGACTCGGTCGTGCTCTCGCTGCTGCGCCGCCTGCTCGGTCCCCTCTTCGGCGTGCTGCGCACGAATTTCCTCCTCGTCGACATGGGCGGCCTGGCCGACGGCACGGTGCTCGGCGAGTTCAACCGGAAGTTCACGCTTCTCGACCGCTATGTCCTCGACCTCAAGGCCGACGCCGAGCGCCGCCTCGACCGGCGGGTCGCGCTGGCGCTGGGCATCATGCTCGACACCGGCGAAGGTCGATGAAGGCCGACATCGAGTCGTTGACGGCGGACGACGCTCGCGCTCACGCGGCGGAACTGGGCGCATTGCTCGAGGACGTCGTCGACGGCGGCGCCTCCATCGGCTTCCTGTCGCCGCTGGCGCCATCCGAGGCGAGGGACTACTGGCAGACGGTTGTCCGCGCGCTGGCCGAGGGCTCGCGGGCGCTCCTGGTCGCGCGAGAGGCGGACGGGGCGATCCTCGGCACGGTCCAGCTCGACCTGGTCATGCGGCCGAACGGGCGTCATCGCGGCGAGGTCGCCAAGCTCATGGTGCATCGCCTTGCGCGCCGGCGGGGGATCGGCCGGGCCCTCATGCTCGCCGTCGATGAGCACGCGCGGCGTCTCGGGCGCGCGACGCTCTTCCTGGACACACGGCTGGGCGACCCCGCCGAACGGCTCTACCGGTCNGTGGGGTGGACGTTCGTGGGATCGATTCCCCGCTGCGCGCGGAGCACCAATGGCGCGCTGGACGCCAACGCGATCTACTACAAGCTGCTGGACCGGGGATGATGGAGAGCGCCGAGCAGCCGCTGCGCATCACGCCCGAGATGCTGCTGAGCCGGCGGGTGGACTTCGAGCGCAGGATGCGGCGCGCGCCGCCGTTCACGATCGGGATCATCGTCTTGCTCACGGCGATCTTCGCCGGGGAGGTCGCCCGGGGCGCCCTCGGCTCCCGGGCGGCCATCACCGCGGCCGGGGCGCTGGAGGTGCGCGCGGTGGTGGCAGGGGAATACTGGCGGCTCGTGAGCGCGACCCTGCTCCACGGCGGCGTCGAGCATCTGGTCGGCAACGCCGTCGCGCTCTTCATCCTGGGGATGGTTTGCGAGCACGCCTTCGGGCGCGCGCAGTACCTGATCCTCTACGTGGGCAGCGGCGTGGCCGGCTCGCTCCTGAGCCTGTTCACGAGCGCGGGGCCGTCGGTGGGCGCCTCCGGGGCCATCTTCGGGTTGCAGGCCGCGGCCATCGTGCTCTTCCGCCGGCACCGTGATCGGCTGCTGCTGCGCGACCGGCGTATCGGCGTGGTGCTGCTGGTGTGGGCGATCTACTCGATCGGCGCGGGGATCGTCACGCCGTACATCGACAACGGCGCCCACGTCGGCGGCGCCGTGGGCGGGGCGCTGATCGCGCGCGGGCTGCATCCGGTGGTGCTGGAGCCGATGCCCCCGGAACGCGCGGCCTGGGTCCGCCGCTGGCTCTGGGCCGTCTGGGCGCTGCTGGCCTACACTGCCGCCGGCTGGCGGTTCCGCTAGGAGACTCGGAGGGGGCTTCGCCCCCCTTCCGAAACCTCCCCCCAGGAATAGGTTGCGCCGGCAAAGCCGGCGGGTCGATCACGTCGGCGGGGGCGAGACGCCCCCTCCGACACCTCCCCACA